>Ga0180215_1002633_pt1 | contig 17823 bp, 14 predicted proteins | sample eDN3rd37CBELigBY_FD_128871 | JGI IMG/M metagenome (GOLD analysis project Ga0180215, IMG submission 128871) | Enriched backyard soil microbial communities from Emeryville, California, USA - eDNA 3rd pass 37_C BE-Lig BY (version 2) (version 2) | ecosystem: Environmental > Terrestrial > Soil >... | reverse complement strand
TATTTTTCCCCTGCTTCTTCAATGACCTTCTGATCAATTAATTCACTTAATGTGCTTTTTCCGTATTTTGTTTCCATCTCACTCATCCATTCCTGGCGAGTGATTTTATCTCCCCCGACTTTTGCTACTGCTTCCCCGCTGCCATCGCCTTTAAATAGCAAAAAGGCCAATGTGATTAGGTTCAGCAGCACCAAACCGGCAATAATCATAAAAAGCTGTCTCTTTTCCAAGTGCTCCTCCCCCTAAGAAAAGCGCAAGCGCCTTGCACATCCCCCGACACCTCGAGGGGGCAGGCGCTGGAGCTAGACAATTCTCGAAGTTCAAAGATATGAATTTTAATAATACAATTAGCCCAAGAGCCGCGCTATCCGAACCTCAGCGGCCTTACTTTCAGGAGCCTAAAAGATGCAGGCAGACAGACGCTTTAGCAATTTCAATTATTACTTTACTTCGTTCTTTAATTCTTCGAGTTCTTCTTTAGTGTAGTGGTATTTCTCGTTGCAGAAATGGCAGGATGCTTCTGCCTGGCCATCTTCATCGATCATCTGCTGAATTTCCTCTTCACCCAGACTTATAATCGCATTGGCAAAACGCTCTTTTGAACATGTACAAGTAAAGGAGACAGGAAGCTTTTCAAGGAACTTCACATTGTCTTTGCCAAGGATTGTTTCCAGTAGCTCTTCAGGCGTTAATCCCTGCTGAATTAATTTGGATACAGGCGGAATTTCTTTCAGTCTGTTCTCAATTAATGTAATCGTCTCTTCATCAGTTCCCGGCATAAGCTGCAGAATGAATCCCCCAGCAGCAAGAATGGAATTGTCAGGATTAACAAGAACACCCACTCCGACGGAAGAAGGCACCTGTTCAGAAGTAACAAAGTAATATGTGAAATCATCTCCAAGTTCTCCAGAAATCAGCGGAACCTGTCCTGTGAAGTGCTCTCTCATTCCAATATCCTTCACGACAGTCAGCGTCCCTTCAGTGCCGACCGCGCGGCGCACGTCAAGCTTGCCCTGCTCATTAAGATCGAAGTGCGTCTGCGGGTTTGTTACATAGCCGCGCACCTCTCCCTTAGCATTGCTGTCTACAAGGATGGCGCCAATTGGACCGCCGCCTTCGATTTTGATAGTCAGCTTGTTATCGCCCTTCAGCATGGCGCCCATCATGACGCCCGCCGTCATGGATCTTCCTAATGCGGCTGAAGCGGTTGGCCATGTATAATGCCTGCGCTGGCCCTCTCCAACTGTTTCGGTAGTGCGGGATGCATAGGCACGGACTTGTCCATCATATGCAAGTGCTTTTACTAAATAATCGCTCATTTTTTTCTCCTTTCTACGAAAAGCGGAAGCGCCTTGCCCACCCCCGACAAGCACAAGCCGAGCCTCGCCGAAAGACGTTCTTAGCCTTTGGGGAGGATTGGCTTGTGACCTAGAGGGGGTAGGCGCTGGAGCTAGACAATTTTCGAGTTCAAAAAGTTTACATTTACTTATCTTCCAGAAAACCGCTTATAATGTCAGCGGCTTTTTAAGCTACGTCCTATTTTTTTATGGTTTCCATATTTCGTTTATAAATAATCTGCAAACCCTTTAAAGTTAAAAATGGATCCACGACATCAATGATATCCGATTCCTGCGCAATTAAACCTGCGAGACCCCCAGTGGCAATGACAGTAGGTTTTTGCGATGCCTGATCTTTCATTCTTTTTACTATACCTTCAACCTGGCCAACATAACCATATAAAATCCCAGCCTGCATGGCAGATACAGTATTCTTCCCGACAATATGATCAGGACGGGCAATTTCTATTCTTGGAAGCTTGGCGGCACGTGAGTAAAGAGCCTCGGTCGAGATTCCAATTCCCGGGGCAATTGCGCCACCCATATATTGCTTATTTTCATTGATATAGCAATAGGTAGTGGCTGTTCCAAAATCGACAATGACTAACGGGCTTCCATATTCATGAATGGCTGCTATTGCATTGACGATGCGGTCTGCACCTACTTCTCTCGGATTTTCATATTTGATGTTTAAGCCTGTTTTGATTCCAGGACCCACGACAAGGGGCTTAACATGGAAGTATTTCTGGCACATTCTTTCAAGCGAAAACATGATTGGAGGCACTACAGAGGAAATGATAATGCCATCTATATCTGAAAAGGAAAGATTCACATGCTCAAACAGAGACTTCACAATCATTCCGTATTCATCTTCTGTTTTATTCCGGTTGGTTTCAATTCGCCAATGATGCTTTAATTCATCTTGATCATAGACACCCAGAACGATATTCGTATTTCCTACGTCGAAAACAAAGATCAACATTCTCACCACTTTATGATTATTGACTTTTTATCATAAATTGTTGTTACTTATATTTTGCCCGTTGAATTCAGCACGGGGCACTTGCTTTTCGCGGGGAAAAATGAGAGCCTTCGGGGTCTTCCACTTCTCTCCCGCAGGACATTGAGTAAGACTCCTTGAATTAGCACCGCACAAAGAAAATACGGAAGCATTTTCGAGGATCAAGCACCCTCCGCTGCAATCAACTCAGCAAATTAAAATAAGTTTGCAGTTGAGAGCAACAACCTTTACGAAAATAGCCTTATCTGATATTTTTTTTACACTGAAAACATCATATCACAACTGTTATTGTTTCGTGTAATCGGAAATTCCAACCGGTCTGGCAATTGATATTTTTCCCGCAAAAAAAGCGCCCCTAGAGGCGCTTTTGGTTATTTGTCTTTGCGTTCTTCGTCGATGGCAGGAGGCACGTCAGCTTCTGCAGGGCTTGAGCCTTCCCTTGTTTCAGGAATTTCGCCTGTTTCAGCAGGATCTTCTTTCTTGATGCTGATGTTCACTTTCACATCTTCATCAGTTGAAATAGAAGTCACTGAACGGTCAGGCAGTCTGCCATGATCTGATAAATGCTTGATTTGTTCCGCATCAAGCGTTTCGACTTCAAGCAATGTATTTGCAATCAGATTTAGCTTATCTCGGTTTTCTGTGAGGAGCTTTCTTGCTCTTTCATAAGATTCCTTGATAATGCGCTGGATTTCAAGATCAATTTCATAGGCGATTGCATCTGAATAGTTTTGTTCATTATGGAAGTCACGTCCAAGGAAGACCTGGCCGCCCTGAGACTGTCCAAATTGCAATGGTCCAAGCTTATCGCTCATTCCAAATTCGGTTACCATGCGGCGGGCAATGCCTGTCGCACGCTGGAAGTCATTATGGGCACCTGTACTCACTTCGCCGAACACGATTTCCTCTGCAACACGTCCGCCAAGCAAGCCGACAATTTTGTCGAGAAGCTCTGGTTTCGTCTGGAAGTAGCGGTCTTCTTTCGGAAGCATCACTGCGTATCCGCCAGCCTGGCCGCGCGGCACGATTGTCACTTTATGAACCATTTCAGCTTCATCAAGCACTAAACCGATGACTGTATGACCGGCTTCATGGAAAGCAACGATGTTTCTTTCCTTTTGGGAAATAACACGGCTTTTCTTAGCTGGTCCTGCAATAACGCGGTCTGTTGCTTCATCGATATCTTCCATATCGACTTTTTTCTTATTGCGGCGGGCCGCTACAAGCGCTGCTTCATTCAATAGATTTTCAAGGTCTGCACCTGAAAATCCAGGTGTACGCATCGCGATGCTCTTTAAGTTAACCGACTCATCTAAAGGCTTGTTGCGGGCATGTACTTTAAGCACTGCTTCACGGCCTTTGACATCTGGGCGGTCAACTGTAATCTGTCGGTCAAAACGTCCCGGACGCAATAATGCCGGGTCAAGGATATCCGGACGGTTTGTGGCAGCAATGATGATAATTCCTTCATTTGCTCCAAATCCATCCATTTCAACTAGAAGCTGGTTAAGGGTCTGCTCGCGTTCATCGTGTCCGCCGCCTAGGCCGGCACCACGCTGGCGCCCTACAGCATCAATTTCATCGATAAATATAATACATGGCGCGTTCTTTTTCGCATTTTCGAATAAGTCACGGACACGGGAAGCACCCACACCTACGAACATTTCAACGAAATCAGAACCGCTTATGGAGAAGAACGGAACGCCCGCTTCACCGGCTGCCGCCCGTGCAAGCAAGGTTTTACCTGTTCCTGGAGGTCCTACAAGAAGAACCCCTTTGGGAATTCTTGCTCCCAATTCAGCAAATTTGCGCGGGTCTTTAAGGAACTCAACGACCTCAACTAGCTCCTGCTTTTCTTCATCGGCGCCTGCAACATCTTTAAAGCGCACTTTCTTTTTGCTTTCATCATAAAGCTTGGCTTTGCTTTTGCCGAAGTTCATCACACGGCTTCCTCCGCCCTGCGCCTGGTTCAGCAGGAAGAAGAATAGTATGAAGATGATGATGAAAGGAATGATTGACGTAAAGAATGTCACCCATCCGCTTGTTTCCTTAGCCGGCATGACTTCTACATCTGAAGACTGGGCTAATTGATCCACACGGTCAAGGATATTATCATTGTTCATGATATAAGTCAGGAAGTATTTGCCCTCCTCATATCCTTCAAGCTGACCCCGTACTTCAAATACACCTCTCTCAGGCTGAAGCGAAATGGACGTAATGTCGCCGCTTTCCAAGTGATCAACAAATTTATTATAAGAGATGTGCTCCGTTGGTTCATTGTTGCCGTTAAAGAAGCTGACAACTCCAATAATGACTAAAAATATTAATAAATAAAAGATGGTATTCCGGAAGATCCGATTCATCCCTTACCTCCTCCCACGGTAAACAAACTATAGTGTATAGTATCATAGAAAATCGTGCCAATACAAGGAATTAGACTTCTTAAAACCGGGTGATTCTTGTTTCAGTAAAGGGCTTTAATGCAAGATCAATGCTTAGGATTTCCTTAATCGTTGTTGCTGTATACTTCCGGCTTCAGGACTCCAATATATGGAAGATTGCGGTATTTTTCCGCGTAATCCAGGCCGTAGCCGACTACGAATTCATCAGGAACAATAAATCCTACATAATCAGCTTTGATATCAGCCTTTCTTCCTGTTGGCTTGTCAAGCAGTGTTACAATCTTAATGCTTTTCGCTTTTCTGTAGCGGAACAGCTCAACAAGATAGCTGAGTGTCAAGCCGCTGTCGATGATATCCTCAATGATCAGAATATCTCTGCCTTCCACAGAAGTATCAAGATCTTTCAGAATTTTCACTTCTCCTGAAGAAACCATTGAATTCCCATAGCTTGAAACATCCATGAAGTCCATCTCAAGATATGTATCCACACGCTTTAAAAGGTCGCTCATAAAAGGCATTGCTCCTTTTAACACCCCAATGGCAAGCGGGAATCGGTCCTGGTATTCTTCAGTGAGTTCAGCAGCAAGGGATTTAATCTTATCCTGCAGCTCCTCTTCCGAAATCAGTACTTTTTCAATATCATTTTTCATCATTTATTGTGCCCCCTAGAAGATCATTGCTTTATGTATTTTAAAATAATATAGCTGGTACAAGATTGCTGCTGCCTATCATCATGTGATTTCTTCAAACCAGGCACCCACAGGATCCTGCCTTGTGCATCTGTCACAATTGGCCATGTTTTCCGATCATGCAGCGGTACTTTATGATCGATGAAAATGTCCTTTATCTTTCGGGACCCTTGCATTCCTTTAAGCGTCATGCGGTCTCCCTTTTCCCTAGTCCTGATAATGATTGGAAAAGAAACACTCTCCCTGTCTAATACCAGGGTATCATTGTTTAGAATTCCATCAGAACAGTCAGCATATTCAAGGATAATCGATCCGCTGTTTGGGAGTTTAATGCATGCAGGTTCGAAGATTTCATATCGATAGGATTGTACAGGTTCCTTCGGGAATAAGAAGTGGCATTGCCGGTAGGAGCGTACAATATGTAAACCGCCTGGAAAATCTAGATTTCCCGATGGATGAGGACTTTTCATTAAGGAAAAAATGCTCTCAATATGAGATGCCGATAACGATGCCGGCCTTTCCTTATAAAGATAGTTTAATATTAGTTGAATCCCTCTCCTTTGTAAAGGCATTGGCATTGCCTCGAAAGCATCGATATCCATACTAATTTCCTCATTGGCCTTCTTTTTCATTACTGTATTCATTTTGTGGACCGTTAATTCCTGCAGATATGCTTCATCACTTTGCAAATCTTCACTGAATCTTTGAAAATGCTCATGCACCTGAGGGTTTTCTTTTCTCAGGAATGGGAGCACTTCCTGTCTGAATCGGTTGCGGCTGTATATGCCTTTTTCATTGCTTGGATCCCGCCGGGGGTTCAGGCGTTCCTTCAGGCAGTAGTCTTCGATTTCGGCTCTATTCAAGCACAGGAAAGGGCGGATGATAAAATAATCGCCAAATGGACGCTTGAAAGGAATTCCTGCTCTTGCGCTGCCGGTGCTTCCCCTTGTGAGCCGCATTAATATGGTTTCAACCTGGTCATCGCCATGATGTCCCAGCGCTATGTACTCTGCCCCATATTTCTTGGCGGTTCTTTGATAGAAGCTGTAGCGGCAATCCCTTGCAGCTGTCTGGGAACTCTTCCCGGACTTCTCCATATACTCCGGTACATTCGCTCTTTCCATTTCAAATGGAATGGCTTTCTTTCTGCAGTAATCCTTCACAAACATGGCGTCCTGAAAAGATTCCTCGCCTCTGAACATATGATCGACATGAGCGGCGATTAGTTCTATTTGAAGCTGCTGTCTCTGGTTCCAAAAATAATGAAGCAGGGCGATTGAATCCGGTCCTCCCGATACACCAACTACTATTTTCTTATTATTTAAATCAAGTCCCTTTTTCTTAAGGAAAGCACTCACTTTCTCTTGGAGCATAGGCTTCTTCCTTATCCGATAGAAATATATTTATCGCTGACAATCAGAGAAAAAAATCATCCTCTATATTGAAGTTTCACTTTATACTACCCCTGCAAAGGGCAGCGTAATCCTTCATATAGAAAAGCATATCATTTTTAAAGGGTAAATATCAAAAGGGATTAAGCTTACTATACGAATCAGGGAGAAGAAAGTTTCATTTTTCTCAAATTTAAAGCAGCTGCCCATAAATATATAAGAAATAAAGAAGCGTCACGATAAGGGTAATCAGCAGAGTTTCAAAGATGCTCCCTTTCTGTTTTTTCTGCCTGTACACTTGCCTGCTGGCAGGCTGAGGACCGGCTTTTTGTCCGGCGTTCCTGTTTCCCGTGCTCCTTTGCACAGGATTTGAACGAGTGAGCTGGAGCATATCATTTCTCATTTCACCAGCCGAGCTATAGTGGCCTTGCAGGGCATTTAGAATAACATCTTCGTATTTCAGCAGCTCTTTCTTTTGGCGGACCATCATTTTGAGCTGTTTGAAGTCACCGGTTGTCTTGGCAAACCTTTTTGGGTATGCCGTATTGATTATAATCATGGCTGCAGCAAAGAGATCGTAGGCCGGGTCAGCCTTTCTGGTCCCCAATCCCCAATAGCCGCGATCATAAAACTCGGTAAATTCTTTTATCGCCCTGCCTTGAATGGTGGTTCCACCCACATCTATGGTGCGTATTTTTGAAGGAGGGCCTGTTACGATCAAATTATCCGGCTTTAAATCACCGAAAACCCAGCCCGTTTTATGCAAGGAATCAAGATCGTTCAGCAGCTGTACGATTAAAACACCGGTCCAGGATGATCCTTTTTGCTGGATAAATGTCAGTAAATCAGGGCCCTGTATATATTCCATTACATAGAACGAAACCTTTCCGCTTCTCCTATCCCAATCATCCACATCAAGCAAAGAAGGCCCGAGGGCAGAGCCTTGGACCTTTGCAAAGGATTTAAGGACGTTCACTTCAGACGTGATGGACATCCCGTTATCACTCATTTTCAAAGCAACCTGCTGATTTTGGTTTTTAGCGAGATAAACAATCCCATTCGCACCATACCCTAATTCCTTTATAATGGTATATCGGTTTCGGTGCCACTTTCCTTCAATTACAGTACCAGGGTTTACTTTACACTGACTCTTCAAAGAATGATTCATCATCACGGGAAAGCAGACTCCTTAATGAACGTTTTTTCTTGAAATGGTTTAAGGCCTCTTGAATAGCCGGACCTGTAGGCGTAATCCCTCCTGTTGTCAATTTCGAGAAAATGCTGGTCAGCGATTCAAGATTCGGCGTCCAATCCAGCAGTTTTTCGACATCTTTCTTTTTCCCGGGAAATACGAATACGGAAAATCGGTTATCACCAGATCGTGCATTAAGGCTTAGAGAAAGATCCAGCAAGGCTTCCTTAACGGTTGGAAGCTTATGTTTCATACTTGCACTGGTATCCACGAGAACCAGCACTTCAAGTTCGACTGTCTCACCCAGTTCATCCACAACCTCCATCACCTCGCCGCGCTGATCAGGCGGAAGGTCCTCCATTGTTTTGGAACCGCCGAGGATCTGCTGAAGCTCCTTGTTCACAACTCCCTGAAGGGTCTGGGTCATGGCTTTTCTCGTCACCATCTGTACCGTCTGGGACAGCTGCTGAGAGTAGACAACCTGACTGACACCGCCTCCTGACATCGCGATTCCTTCAATTTCATTCATTCCCTGCTCATCAATGACATCCTGCTCCATGACTCCGATGACATTCACAGTTATTCCCTGCTCCTTGGCCAAGGCCGCCATGGCAACGGGATCTTCACCCTGATTTGAACAGCCATCCGTTATCAGTAAAATTTGCTTCAATGTTCCTGTTTTCATTTGAATCTCCCCTCCACATTTGAGTTGTTAGCATTTTCGACTGAAAGGAGGGGATTTATACCTAAGAAATGCGGAAGCACCTTGTTCACCCCCGCTAAGCATAAGACGAACCCTGCAAGAAGGTGTTCTCCCCTTCTGGAAGGGATTGGCAAGTCTTTCGTCCCTGGGAGCCGCAGCTTGATAAGCTTATGACCTCGATGGGGCAGGTGCTGAGCTGGACAATTATCTAATTTAGAGACTTTATTGAGTTATTTAGCAATGAGCAAATTAATCAGTTGGCCTTTTGGCGCATGGCATGTACGGGAATGCTGGTCCATTTCGGAGTATTGTGTTTGACCTTTGACACAACCACCGTCATATCATCTTCAATATTCCCGGATCTTGACCTGATGACCTCTTCCATAATTAAATCGGCCACTTCTTGAGGGTCGTCCGTCTTCAACTCGGATACCTTGCGCTTCATCCACAAATCAAAGTTCTCGACATGCTTCGGCCCTTCAAAAACGCCATCACTCATCATGATCAGCAAATCTCCGGCTTTAAGCTGCTCACTGACCACATCTACATCAAATTCCTGAATGATTCCCATCGGGAGATTGCTGGCCTGAATTTTTATTACCTTATGGCCTCTCTTTACAAAGCTTGGAGTTGATCCAATTTTCAAAAATTTCGCGTCGGCATTCTGCAGATCAATCATAGCCAAATCCAAGGTGGAGAAAATTTCGTCTGTTGTCCTTAAAGAAAGAACGGAATTGACTGATTTAATGGCGACCTGCTCTTCAATGCCCGATTGAAGAATTTTCTGCAGGAGCTGAAGTGTTTCCTGGCTTTCCGCATGAGCCCGTTCCCCATTGCCCATTCCATCACTGATGGCAATCGCAAACTTTCCGCAGCCCAGTTCGATAGTGGAATAGCTGTCCCCTGATACTAAACCGCCGTCCTTCGCAGCATGTGCAACGCCAGTTTCAACCACGAATGCCTTGGCTGACCGGAATGTGACATGGCAGTATCCATTTGGGAACGCGGCGCATTCCTCTGAATTTACTAATATCGTTTCTCCCAAAATATCAGATAGCATTGGTGCAATTAGCTTTTCGCATTCCCCATGCCCCTGGCAATATGGGATGGTCATATCAATGTCGACATTTCCCTGCTCCAGGCTGTAAATTTCCACCTGCTCGATATGAATGCCAAACTCCTGAAGTGCTTCAAGAATCTGTTCTTCCTGCTTATGATGATTTTCCCGCTCTCGCTGGATTTCTTTCGCAAAATCCCCCATTACCTCCGAAACACCCATCAGCTGATCAGCTACCAGCCTTCTGCTTTCCTGAACCTGCTTCTTCAGCCTTTGGTTCGCCTTAAAATAAGTCAGCTCCTGCTGTACAGCTTCAGTCACTTTTTTCGATTTTGTGCAGTACTTTTCCCAATCCCTCGCAAGCTTTGGAGAAAGAGCACCTTCATTGTTGTCCACATCGTGCATAATATCCATCATATAGTCATAGGTTGTATTAAAGTTCTTTGACCAGCAATGATCTTTCTTAAAGCAGGTCTGGCATGTTTTTTCCGTTACATTGCTTAAGAAATAATCCACTTCCCTATCACCGTCTTCCTCCCATTCAGATGGCTCATTATGAGAGGAGAAGCTTTTGGAAAGGGCTTGGAAGACGCTTGAGAACTGGGCAACACGCTGTGCTGTCACATCGCGCATTTTTCTCATATAATGCTGCTGCTCAGCGGCATATTCAGGCGTCCCCGGGATGTGCTTGGCCAATTTCATCGTTAAAGCCTGCGGAGTTAATAAAAATAAGAGAATCGCTGCGCCTGTTTCATACAGAGTTTTCATGAGATTTCCGCTTCCTTCTCCATACATGCCCATCAGGAGTGTCGCAATCAGAAGGCCGAATGCCACACCGAACTTCCTGCCTTCTTTTAAAAGACCGCCTAATAGACCCGCGAAGGCCAGCAGACTCATATGATAAAAGCTCGATATATTCGCAAGGGAGAAGATCAGACCGGTTACCACCCCTACTGTAGAACCGACGGTGGCTCCTGCTACAAAGGCAAAGAGCAGGACAAGATAGCGAGACATAATATGCTCGACCGAAAGATCATAGACCGTCCAGCCGATCGTTCCCGTCATGACAGATGCCAGCATAATGATCAGGCAGACAATTTCTTCGGTTTTCAGTGATTGTCTGCGTTTATTTATCGAAAGCAGCGGCAGACCCTGCAGGAAAATCAGCGTTAGAATGAAACCAAGGCCTGATTCAATACCGGCCATCATTCCATCATATAAAGTCAGCTGGCCCTTCGTAATGAAAGCCTCCAGGAGCTTGCCTCCTAAAAGAGTGAAGAACACGTAAAAAGGCAGTGCCCTGATTTCATTATGCAGCCATTTTTTCGAGACCCGGAAGGCAAATAAAAAGATGAAGGTTATTCCAAAAGCAGATACAGCATTGGAGATGGACAATGTGGCAGCGCCTGCCATTAATCCCACTAGGGCCAGGGGCGCCTTATCCCTTCGTATGAAATAAACCGCTGCAAAAAACGGAAGGCTAAATGGGGTAAGCTTCGCCAATATCAAGGCTCTTCCAAGCAAAAAGCCAATGATCAGCAGAACATAGCCTTTTTTCAGAAAGAAATTCTCCAACCCCGAGTGGAGTTTTTTTAAGCCTTTGGCAAAATCCAGTTTCGGTTTGTTGAAGGGCACTTCCCCGATCGGCTCCATTACATTCCTTTCTACCTTTTCCATTAAACTACACTCCCCATATTTTTATCGTTGCTGACAATTATAAAATCCAGCGCTCCAGAAGTTTGTCAAAATAGCGGACAAGCCCCGGCTTTTCGTTCGACGGTTTTCCACTATATATGGGGATAGATAACAAGATTTAAAATTGGTCTTTCTGAAGTTCCGCTTGGTTCTGACAAAAAAAGTAAACAAACCCTTGGAAGGACAGCTTTCCGCGGAAAGAGAAGCTTGGGAGAAATTGACGAAGAGGCAAGGGAAATTTACGACATATTTCTTTAAATATCTTATTGACTTCCTTTTTAAAAATTTGTATTATAAATCTTGTGCTTCAGAGCACATCTATAAATCTATAAAAATATGGCGGTGTAGCTCAGCTGGCTAGAGCGTACGGTTCATACCCGTGAGGTCGGGGGTTCGATCCCCTCCGCCGCTATCTGAAATATTCGAGGTTTGAGCTTAAACCACTCAAGCTCCTCAAAATTCAATATTATCCTGGCCCGTTGGTCAAGCGGTTAAGACACCGCCCTTTCACGGCGGTAACACGGGTTCGAATCCCGTACGGGTCATTTCAAAAGAGCGTCAGCCTTAGGCTGGCGTTTTTTTGATGGTTTTGGATGAATTTTTCTTCTTTCAGAACAGCAGTTACCTAGTAATTGATGAACCTTTTTTAATTGCTTTCCAGTTATCGGTCACTTTGTCATGTTTAGCGGTCAGATTTTCAATAAATCGGTTACTTTTCCGGATTATCGGTCACTTCGCGCTGCATTAAGATTTCACTATTAATAAGTTTCCATCAGAAATTACTTCATTAAACAGCACAAAAAAACAAGCCCAATCGGACTTGTTTTCCATCCTGCTATATAGATCAATCAGCAGCAAGTTATCCTCGTTTAGCGCCTCTTCCTCCGCGTTTGGATTCAGTATGGCGTTTTAGCGATGACAGACGATCTTCGCTGTCCTTTAGGAAACGAGCCATTTTGGCTTCAAAGTTTTCTTTAGGGCGATGGTCGTTTGATCGGTTTTGGCGAGGTCGGCCAGAGTTTGAATTAGGTCTGAATTCTTTTCTGTCGCCTCTTTCAGGTCTTTCAGAACGCTCAGGCCGGTCTTTTGCCTTTTTGATGGATAATCCAATCTTGCCGTCCTTTTCGACATTAATGACTTTCACTTCAACCATATCACCCACTTTGAGGTGCTCATTAATATCTTTTACATACTTGTCAGCGACTTCACTTATGTGCACCAGACCCGTTGAGCCTTCCGGCAGCTCCACAAATGCTCCGAATTTTGTAATGCCTGTGACCTTTCCTTTTAACTTGCTGCCTACTTCGATTGACATTAAAAAAATTGCCTCCTTGAAAGATATAAAGTGAAACTTCCATCAGGTGCTGCAAAATACATCCTCAGCTCAGTCCAGCTGTACAGAATTATATTTTCATACATATTCACTGATGGGGAGTTGAACTTACCGGACCTTTACAGACAGTTCCCTTTTTACTAACTTCATTAGGTTTAACTTACTTTAAACGAAGGGGTACTGCCTGTTAATCTGCGATAAATCAAACTTACTATATATTATACAGAAACCAAAAAAAGAGTGTCAATATAGCGTCAATCGGCCTTTTTTTCCTTTTTCTTTTCTTTTTCCGTCTCTTCTTCAGGGAGGTTAAAAATGATTTCGTTATTGTCGGATAGGAAGTAATCTTTGCGGGCAAGCTTCGCGATATACTCATCATCATTCAGCTTAACAATTTCTTCTTCGAGCATGACTTCCTTTTTCTTAAGGTCAGAAAGCTCCTGGTCCAGCCGGGTTTTCTCTTCCACTTTTTCTTCCAGAGCAGCAGACTGCGAAACGAGTGTGGAAATCATAAAAAATGAAACGACGGCTGCCAGTGTGAAAAATGCCGCTAATCTGCGAAATAATAGCTTTTTCTTACGGCCCGCACTGATCTCTGCTGCTTCCTGCTGTTTAACATAGCTGGTTTCCATTTTGGCTACATTTTTCTTCTTGGTGGCACTCACTTCCGCACTCCCTCCTTACTCTTTAGGTTTCTTCCACTTTGCAATCCATTTTAAAACATAATTCTTTATCAGCTGTAAATATCCTGCCAATTTATTATATAACTTCTCGACTGTTTTTTTAATCTTTTTCGGCAATAACTTCCACAAAAGTGACAAAATCCATTTGACAGGCAGAAAAACCACTTTCAAGATGAACCAAAAGACTCGAAGTATGACTTTTAAAAGGGAATAAAGTCCTTTTCCAAGCATAACGGCTATCGCAATTAACGCCATAATAAGACCCTGGATGGGCTTATAGATGAGCAAAGTAATGGTCTTCACGAAAAAGCGGTATATGGAGATCGCCATCCGGATGGATATCTCCAATACCCGCAGATACATTTTCTTAAATAAACTTTGATAAGCGGCAAAACCGCACAGCAAAGCAATGAAAATATAAAACCTTAACTCGCCTTGATTCACCAGAAATAAAATATAGAAGATTGCCAGGCCCTGGACGAGCCAAAAAAGAATATCATTAATAAATACAAGCCAGCTTTTCCGCCTGGTTCTTTGCAGGAAACGATTATACGTATCAAGGGCAGCCCCAAATACACTTCCCATGCCGATCATTGCCAGCATGGTCACAAATTGAGTGGTCAGTGTCATCGGAACAACTTGCTAAAGAAGCCTTTAGCTTTATCTCCATTCTGATCGTCAATATAAACAAGGTCAAATACCTTCCCCTTGATGGAAACAATTCCCTTGTCCACATCCAGATTCTTCATCTGCAGGTTCTGCCCTCTAATCGCCAGGAAACCCATCACCGTCTCCAGCAAAAATTCTTCATTATCAAAGCTTTCGACCTGTTTAACGCCAGTAATATCGAGCAGTCTTCTGCCTCTCATAATGACATCGTGTTCCTGAGTATTGGTTTTGTTTGAACTTGACTCATAATATTGACTCATTATTCATCCCCCGTAATCAGCATAGTACAACCTTTTTGTACATGTTTATGAAAAGGGGAATTAAAATAGAACAAGCCAATAGGAAAAGCGGAGGCGCTGCTGAATTTGAAAAATGATACGGATGAAATTACGCTAAATCAAGATTTAACGGCCAATATGAAGATTATATCGGCCTAAAACGGGAATTTAACGGCCAACAGCGCTCTTTTATCGGCCGAAACCGATAGTTTAACGGCCAATCTCCATAGGAGCAGGCCTTATGCTTCCGATTCAACCTTCTCTTCTTTAACAATCGAGTACATTTCCGCCGCTTCTTCCTTGCGGGTCGTTTCCTGCAGGCGCTCCACTTTGACCGTTACCAGCTTCTGCCCGAAGCGGATTTGAAGTTCATCGCCCACTTTAACGGTTGAGCTCGCTTTGGCCTGCTGTCCATTTATGGAGATCCTTCCCTGATCGGAGACTTCTTTTGCCAGTGTTCTTCTTTTTATAAGCCTTGATACTTTTAAGAATTTATCTAATCTCATCTATTGCCACTCCTCTATTAGTAACCTTTGGATTTTGCCTCATTCCAGAATTCATCGAGCTGCTCGAGTGTAAAGTCTTCAAATTTACTGCCGCTCATCATTACCCGTTCTTCCACAAAAGTAAAACGGCGGATGAATTTTTCATTGGTTTTTCTCGCAGCTTCTTCGGCATCAATTTTATAGAAACGCGCAATATTCACAAGCGCAAACAGGATATCGCCAAATTCCGCCTCCATCTCGGGGCTTAAATTCACGGCTTCCTTCTCGAATTCGGCAATCTCTTCTTTTACCTTCTCCCAGGCAGGCTCAACTTCCTTCCAGTCAAAACCGACTTTTGCTGCTTTTTTCTGAATTTCAGCCGCTCTCATTAAGTTCGGGAATGATTTCGGGACAGAATCCATCATGGATTCCTGCTTTTCACCCTTTTCTTCCTGCTTAATGCTCTGCCAATTTTTAAGCACCTCTTCTTCATTTTCTGCCTGTACATCACCAAAGACATGAGGATGACGGCGGACCATTTTTTCAGAAAGTCCTTCGATCACATCATCGATGGTAAAATAACCTTCGTCTTCGCCAATCTGTGCATGCAGCATCACCTGGAGAAGGACATCTCCCAGTTCTTCTGTCATATGCTCGCTATCTTCATTATCGATTGCTTCAATCAGCTCATAGGCTTCTTCAATTAAATATTTCTTCAATGATTCATGAGTTTGCTTTTTATCCCATGGGCATCCGTTTGGCCCCCGCAGTTCCGCAATAATGCTCCGCAGTTTTGAAAAATCTTTATAGAGGACTGCATCATTTTTTACAGGAGGCACATATACAGAAGTTAAGTTATTCAGTTCCATATTATGATCCAGTTCATGCAGCTGTACTTGTTTAATAACCTCATCCTTGCTGCCGGCAGCTGTTACAATATAAACTGCGTAATCGTAAGGCAGCTTTTCCATCAGTGTCAGCTTGACGTCGCTCGCAACAAACTGGTCATAAACCTGTCCAATGATGACGTGCTGGGCCACCTGGATCTCATCTCTGTTTAAATCGGTTCCATCCAGAAGCTGAAATCCTTCGATCGGATCAATTTTCAAAGCCTGAAATAAAGGATCAAGGAAGCTTTGTCCTCCTTCGATCATAATCTCAATGCCTCTCTGCGGAGCACGCTCTATGAGAAGCTGCACCGTACGTTCCGCAACAAGCGGATGTCCTGGAACTCCATATGTAATCTCTTTGGCAAGGGCTTCTTCCAGGAGGAATTCACAAATTTCCTCATACACTTCTTCAAATTTCTCATGTTTTTCGTAGATATGATCAAAAGACTGATATGTCAGCCCTTCTTGTTCGAGATCCCGCAGAACCGGATGCTCCTTTGTCCGCAGGTACAAGACCTCTGCCTGTTTAAGTTTTCGATATACGCCAAAAGGAAGCTGATCCAAGTCTCCTGCTCCAAGCCCGAGAATGGTTATTTTTTTCATAAAGCGATTCATCTCCTAGTCTTTTTGGGAAGCAAGAACATGAGTTTGCTTCCAAGCGGAAGCAGAGCAAGCTCTTCCTCTTTAAAAGTATTGCCTTTAAATACGATATACAAATACGTTAAGGCCCCCAGCGCTACGCCGCTTAATGCCTGGAATCCGGCAAACATTCTGCCCGGATCCGGTATTGGCAGCATGGCTGTGGCCTGAAGATACAGCTGCAAAACAACCGACATCATCAAAGCAGCAAATCCGGCCACCAATAAAAAGCGCAGAGAAATCAATGATATCTTCAAATATAAACGAAGCTTTGCAATAAGAAAAATTAAGACGGCAGCAAGCGCCAGGCACGATGCGGCCGCTGCACCTGCTGTGCCGTAAGAAGGAACCAATAGGATGTTCAGGCCAAGTTTCACGGCAAATCCCATCAAAATAGCCGCTGCCGGGAAAAAGATAAATCCCAGTCCCTGCAGGATTCCTGTGATTGTGATGATCAGGCTGCTCAGCAAGATCAGCAGACTAAGAATCGCCAGGACATCCGATCCCGACGAGTTTTCAAACAGCATAATATTTGCAGGCGTTATGATATTCCATAGGCCAGCCGTTGCTGCAGCACCAACAAGAATGCCGATTTGAAGGGCAAGTCTGATTTTATTATGAAGAAATGCAGGATGATTTCTCATTTTTTCTTTGGAAATGAGCGGCACCAGCGACAGGGACATGGATGTTGCCACAACAATGCCCAGCTGGATAATCGGCTGTCCGCGGTCATACACACCTTTCAGCGCCTTCGCTTCCTCTCCTTCAATTCCGGATGTTAATAGAAGCGAGTATAAATTGAACGAATCTGCCAGCTGAATGAAAATAAGCACGAGACTGCTGATGCAGATGGCAAATCCCTGTATGATAATCGTTTTGGCCAGCTTGCCGCTTTGTCTAAAATCGATGGCAATGGCGGACGGCAGGTTTTTTCTTTCTTTTATATAAAAGAAGGTGATTAAAATCAGGATGGCAATAAGTCCGCCGGTTATGGCACCAAAAAGGGCCCCGCCTCCCACCATGTATAGAGAATTTCCTCCCTTAACAAGCAAATAAGCAGCGAGCAGGATGGTAATGACTCTGACAAGCTGTTCTCCTACCTGGGAGACTGCGGTTGGAACCATATCTCCTGTGCCTTGAAAATATCCCCGGAACAGGGACAGAATCGGAAAAAGAAGAAACATGGCTGCCACCACTCTAAGTAATATCGCCAGCTGCGGATCGCCCATCCTGACAGCCAGCCATTCCGAACCCCAATACAGAATGGAGAACCCGATAAAACCTATTATGGACAGAACAAAGGCAGAAACGGCAAATAAGTTCTGAATATCCTTCTCTTTCTTTAGAGCGGCCTGCTCG
>Ga0180215_1002630_pt1 | contig 17826 bp, 16 predicted proteins | sample eDN3rd37CBELigBY_FD_128871 | JGI IMG/M metagenome (GOLD analysis project Ga0180215, IMG submission 128871) | Enriched backyard soil microbial communities from Emeryville, California, USA - eDNA 3rd pass 37_C BE-Lig BY (version 2) (version 2) | ecosystem: Environmental > Terrestrial > Soil >... | reverse complement strand
TCGCACCCGGCCACCCCACCGTCCGCGCCCGCGCGGACCGGTGGCCGGCGAGTCCCATTCGCGCGCGCCCAGGCGCGCGCGAATTCCTGATCCCACGCGGAGTGGCCTGCTGCGTTGCGCGCGCGGCCAGCGGTTCGCGCCGAGGTATGTCCGGAAGGGAAACCTTGAGGTTCCTTTGCCGACACACCCCGCCGATTCATCGGCGGCGATGACCGCGTGCCGAGGTGCGCCGGTTTCATACGTATTTCCGAGGGTTTCCCGGCTCACCTCGGACGGTGCTGGGAGCTTCGGCGGGACTCGCGCGATCGCGCGGCCCGTGGCGACGAGGGCGTCGTGAGGAGAATGGCCCCGCCCCGGGGCGCTGGCGGCGCCGGGGCGAGGCATGACGCGCGCGACGCGCACCGCTCGCCGATGGGGCGCGGCGAAGCGCGCGAGGCGCGGCCGGACGGCGACTGGGCGCGGAGCGAGACGCGGCGCGGACGGGCGGCGACGACGCGAGGAGTGGCGCGGAGATCGGCTACACGCGCGGAGCGAGGATGCGACGCGGACGGTGGGCGACGCGGCGCGGGTGCGAGCGCGCGGCGCGGGCGCTGGTGAGGGGACGCGGCGCGGGGCGGGCGTCGCCGCCGCCGAGCGAGACGCGGCGCCGGTCAACACGCGACGCCGCGCCGCGCGGCGCGGGCGGCCCAGAACGGCGAAGGGCCGCCCGGGATCGGACGGCCCTTCAGGAGCGAAGCGTTACGTGCGCGCCTAGAACGGGATGTCGTCGTCCGCCGGCGCGGGGCGGGCGCCCACGGGCTGCGGCGCGAAGTCGGACGTGTCCGCGGGGACGTCCGAGTGGGGCGTGAAGCCGTTGTTGTAGCCGCCGCCACCGCCGCCGGTGTCCTCGCGGCTGCCGAGGAACTGGACGGACTCGGCGATGATCTCGACGGACTCGCGCTTTGAGCCGTCCTGGGCCTGCCACTCACGCCAGTCGAGGCGGCCGTCGATCGCGACGGGGCGGCCCTTGGAGAGGAAGCGGGCGCAGTTCTCGCCCTGCGCGCCCCAGACGGTGACGCTGAAGTAGTTGGGCTTGTCGACCCACTCGCCCGAGGCGTCCCGGCGGCGAGAGTTGGTGGCGATCCGGAGGCTGCAGACTGACGTGCCGGACTGCAGGGACCGGAGCTCCGGGTCGCGCGTCAGATTCCCCGTGAGGATCACGCGATTGATGTTGCTTGCCGCCATGACCGGCTTGGCTCCTTCGTTCGAACGCTCTTTCGACCTTGCTAGCGAGTCTACGGGCGGGTTCGGCGAGAATCGGCCGAAGACGCTGGTCTCTCCGCAGAAAAGTTGCAGAGTTGTTGCGAAGCGACACTGTGTAGCGCGCGAGGCGGACGGAACGGGGACTTCGCTACCCTGTGCGGCTGGCGCCAAGCGGCGTCTGGCCTCGTTGCGCGCGGGGCGCGCAAGCAACAACGAGATCAGTACCCGAGACGAGGTTTTCTAACAGTGGCGAAGCAGCGCAGCCGGCCGACGCGCCGGCGTGATCGCAAGACCGGAGGCGGCGGCGGGCGCCGGAAGTCCTGCCAGTACTGCCGCGACAAGGTGGAGTTCGTCGACTACAAGGACATCACCGCCCTGCGGAAGTTCATCTCCGACCGCGGCAAGATCCGGTCGCGCCGTATCACGGGCGCGTGCCGCCGGCACCAGAACCAGATCGCCACGGCGGTCAAGCGGGCGCGCGAGCTCGCGCTGCTGCCGTACGTCGGCGAGGGCACGGGCAGCGACGAGCGCGACGGCCGCAGCCGCCGCGACCGCTGACATGCCTGAGGCGATCCTCCTCCAGGACCACGAGCAGCTCGGCGCCCGCGGGACGGTCGTCGACGTCTCGAAGGGCTACCTGCGCAACTACCTGATCCCGCGCAAGATCGCCGAGCCGGCCACCAAGGGCGCGATCGCCGCCGCGGCCAAGCGCCGCGAGGCCGCCGAACGCGCGCTGGCCCAGGCCACCGCCGCCGCTCGCGAGGCCGCGGAGCAGCTCAACCGCACCGTGCTCACGATCCCGCACCAGGCGGGCGAGGACGGCCGCCTCTTCGGCTCGGTCACCTCGCAGGACATCGTGGACGCGATCCAGGAGGCCCGCGGCATCACGATCGACCGCCGCAAGGTCCACCTGGAGGAGCCGATCCGCACGGTCGGCACCCGCATGGTCGAGGTCGAGGTCGAGGACGGCGTGATCGCGACCGTCAAGACCATGGTCGTCGAGCAGAAGTAACCGCAGTACCGCGCCCGGACACTCTGATGAAGCGCCGGCCCACGCCGGCGCTTCGTCGTTGACGAGACGCCGCGGTTCTGTCCGGCCGGGCCGACAAGCTGGCCCGGTGTGATGTGCTGCGCCAAGTCTCCCCATTCAGCGGACCGGACCCCGCATAGAGCGCGAAATGGCGCCCGAGCGGGCCGCACATCGCGCCTAGACTCGAACGCCCGATGAGCGCACCCCCGATCAACGGCAACGGCTTCCAGGGCGCCCCCGCGGCGCCCCCGCAGAACATCGAGGCCGAGCAGTCGGTCCTCGGCGCCGTGCTGCTCTCGGACACGGCCCTGCCCGCGCTGATCATCGACGAGCGCCTGGGCCCGGACGACTTCTACCGCGAGTCGCACGGGCGCATCTACCAGGCGATGCTCGACCTGCACAGCCAGGGCGAGCCCGTCGACGCGCTGACGCTGGTCGAGCACCTCAAGCAGGCCGGGGACCTGGAGGCGGTCGGCGGCCAGGCCGCGATCGAGCTGCTGGCCGGGTCGGTCCCCGCGGTCGGCAACCTGCGCCAGTACGCGCGGATCGTGCGCGAGAACGCGATGCTGCGCCGGCTGCTGCACGCCGCGTACGACATCCAGGCCAAGGTCCACAACCACGAGGCACTCCCGCGCGACCTCGTCGACATGGCCGAGCGGGCGATCCTCGAGGTCGCGCACGAGGACTCGCGCAAGGACTTCCGCAGCGCCGAGCAGCTGCTCGACGACGAGCTCGAGAAGCTGCAGAAGCTCTCGCTCGAGGGCAACCCGCTGACCGGCACGCCGTCGGGCTTCGAGGACCTCGACGCGATCACGGGCGGCTTCCAGCCCGGCAACCTGATCATCCTCGCGGCGCGCCCGTCCATGGGCAAGTCGGCGCTGATGGTCAACTTCGCCGAGAACGCCGCGCTGGCGTCCAACAAGGCCGTCGCACTGTTCTCGCTCGAGATGTCCGAGGGCGAGCTCGCGCAGCGCTTCATCGCCTCCCAGGCCTCGATCAAGGGCGACGACCTCCGCAAGGGCCGCGTCCCGCAGTCGCGCTGGGGCAAGATCCTCGCCGCCTCCTCGCGCCTGGCCAGCTCGAAGCTGTTCGTGGACGACTCGTCGGACCTCTCGGTGCTCGACGTGCGCGCGAAGTGCCGCCGGCTCGCCCAGCAGCAGGCGGACGGGCTGGGCCTGATCCTGATCGACTACCTGCAGCTGATGCGCGCGGGCGGGGCGATCGAGAACCGCGTGGAGCAGATCGGCGTCATCTCGCGCGGCCTCAAGACCCTCGCCCGCGAGCTCGAGGTGCCGGTGATCGCGCTCTCGCAGCTCAACCGCGGCGTCGAGCAGCGCACGGACAAGCGCCCCGTGCTGTCAGACCTGCGCGAGTCGGGCGCGATCGAGCAGGACGCCGACCTGGTGATGTTCGTCTACCGCGACGAGTACTACGACAAGGAGTCCGAGCGCGAGGGGATCGCCGACCTGATCATCGCCAAGCACCGCAACGGCGGCTTGGGCACGGTCGAGCTGACCTTCCAGAAGGAGTACCCGCGGTTCATGTCCTACGTCGCGGACGACCGGTACTGATGAGCGCCTGCCCCGACGGCCGCTGTGACGGCTCCGGCTTCGTCTTCGACGAGGAGGCGCGCAAGGCGTACGCGTGCTCGTGCCGGCCGCAGCGGCTCGCCCGCAAGCGCGCGGCGGCGGTCGCCGGCCGGATCCCGAAGCGCTACCGCGAGGTCTCCTTCGACCGCGAGCCGCTGCCCTCGATCGAGCGGTCCAACCCCGAGGTGGTCCGCGAGGTCCGGGCCTACGTGCGCAACATCGACGAGAACCTCGCGGCGGGCCGCGGAATCTGGTTCACGGGCGACGTCGGCACGGGCAAGACGACGCTGGCGATGCTGATCTCCAAGGCGGCCATGGAGGCCAACCACACGGTCGCGATCTACTCGCTGCCGCGGCTGCTGTCGATCCTGCGCGAGACCTACGACGACGACGCCCAGTTCTCGCTGACGCAGTTCATCGACATGCTGTGCTCGGTCGAGCTGCTGCACATCGACGACGTCGGCGCCGAGCAGACCTCGGACTGGGTGCTCGAGCAGCTCTACACGATCTTCAACACGCGCTACGAGGACGGCAAGGCGGTGCTGCTCACGACGAACCTGGTCGGCCCCGACGGCGCCGACGGCACGCACCCGGCCCCCGAGCTCAAGCGCCAGATCGGCGAGCGGACCGTCTCGCGGATCTGGGAGATGTGCGGCGACCCGCAGTTCCTGTTCGGCTCCGACCGCCGGCTCGAGCAGCAGTTCGAGCTCCCGGCGACGGCCGCGCGGACCCCCACGCCCGACCCGTTCCCCGACGACTTCGCCACGGGGTACGGGCGGCCGCGCAACGCGCCGTAGACTCTTTGGCCGACATGGCCGGAATCGTGATCGTGGGCGCCCAGTGGGGCGACGAAGGCAAGGGCAAGGTCGTCGACCTCCTCGCCGAGAAGGCGGATCTCGTCATCCGCTTCCAGGGCGGCAACAACGCGGGGCACACGATCGTGCGCGACGGCGTGCACTGGAAGTTCCATCTGATCCCGTCCGGGATCCTCTACCCGGGCAAGCTGTGCGCGATCGGCAACGGCGTCGTGATCGACCCGAAGGTCCTCACGGGCGAGCTGGACGAGCTGCGCGCGAAGGGCATCGACCTCTCCGGCCTGCGGATCAGCGCCAACGCGCACCTGATCATGCCGTACCACATGTACCTCGACCACGCGGGCGAGGCCAAGCTGGGCAAGCTGCAGATCGGCACCACGCGGCGCGGGATCGGCCCCTGCTACGCCGACAAGGCCGCGCGCCTGGGCATCCGCGTCCAGGACCTGCTCGACGAGAAGATCCTCAAGAAGAAGATCGTCGCCGCGATGGAGCCCAAGCGGCTCTCGCTGCGCCCGTACGCGAAGGCGCCCGAGCTCGACCTGCAGTCGATGACCGAGGACTACCTCACCTACGGGCACCGGATCGCCCAGTACGTGGCCGACACGGCCAAGCTCACCTGGGACGTGCTGGACGCCAACGGCACGGTCATCTTCGAGGGCGCCCAGGGCACGCTGCTGGACATCGACCACGGCACGTATCCGTTCGTGACCTCCTCGAACCCGGTCAGCGCGTCCGCCTGCACCGGCACGGGCGTCGGCCCCAAGGACATCGACGAGATCTGGGGCATCGCCAAGGCCTACGCCACCCGCGTCGGCTCCGGCCCGTTCCCGACCGAGCTCGACGACGAGCTCGGCGTCACGCTGCGCGAGGCCGGCGGCGAGTACGGCACGACCACGGGCCGCGCCCGCCGCGTCGGCTGGATCGACCTCGTCGCGCTGCGCTACGCCGCGCGCATCAACAGCCTCACCCACCTGGCGATCACCAAGCTCGACGTGCTCACGGGCCTCGGCGACGTCAACGTCTGCACGCGCTACCGCGGCTCGGAAGAGGCGACGTTCGACAACTATCCCTACCACCAGACCGTGATGCACCAGGCCGCGGGCGAGTACGAGCAGCTCCCCGGCTGGGAGGAGGACATCACGGGCTGCCGTGACGAGTCCGAGCTGCCGCAGGCGGCGCGCGACTACCTGGCCTTCGTGTCGGAGTTCGTCGGCGTGCCGATCGCGCTGATCGGCGTCGGGCCCGGCCGCGACCAGGTGATCTGGACCGAGGCCGGGCGCAACAGCCTGGCGGCGCAGGCCGCGGCGATCGCCTAACCGGCGTTCATCAGGATCGCGTCGTCGCCGGCGATGGCGACGGCGCCCGCCTTCAGGCTCCCGGTCAGCGGGCCGGACGCGAATGCCCCGCCGCCGCTCGTCGCCGTGAACACGCCCTCGCCGCTGAACGCGCCCGCCGGCCGGACGGTGGCGCCGCCGCCGGAGACCGCGAGCAGGTTGGACCCGGAGGCCCGGACCGTGCGCGTCACCGACACCTCGGCGCGCCCGTCCCTGTGGGCGGGCTCGAACCGGATCAGCTCGAGCGAGCTCTTCGTGGCGCTGAAGACCAGCGAGTCCTGGCTGAGCATCAGCCGCGGCTCGCCACCGCCGTCGCCGCCGTCCCCGCCCTCGCCGTCGCCGCCGATCCGCGGGTCCGGGTTGCACACGAGCTTGCCGCTGCCGCGGATCGCGCCGTTGAGCGAGCGGATCGTGATCCGCTTGCCGTTCGCCAGCCGCAGACGCAGGCGCCCTTCGAGCCGGCCGGTGCGCGTCGTGCTGCGCGAGCCCGTGCAGCCCTTGGGCGGCTTGCTGCGCTGGGTGCGCGTCGCCCGCAGCCGCAGGTCCACCGAGCCGCGCCGCCCGAGCGTCCCCTTGATCGTCGCGCTGCCGCGGCCCACGGTCACGCGCACGCCCTTCGTGAACGTGAGGATCTCCGACTCCCCGTCGGCGGGGGTGCCGCGATCGGCGATGATCGTCAGCGTGTCGCCCTCGCGCGCATCGTCGGCGGCCAGCGTCACGCTGTAGCCGGCCGCCTTCACCGGGCCGCCAGTCACCATTCCCGCTGCGCTCGCCGCGGCCGGTGACACCATCAGCCCCGCCACGACCACGCCGCCCAGGATCAAACGTCTCACTGGGTTCCTTCCCTTCGGGTTGCTTTCCCGCCGAGGCTGCCACGGCGCAAGGCCCGCGACCCCCGGACTTCACCCCAGGATTTGCGCGAGCGCGCCGCGCGAGCGGATCCCGAGCTTGGCGTACACGCGGCTCAGGTGGTACTCGACGGTCTTGGCCGTGACCCACAGCGCCTCGGCGATCTCGCGGTTGCTGAGCCCTTCGGCGGCCAGCTCGGCGATCCGCCGCTCGCTCGGCGTGAGCGCCTCCACGCCGCTGACCCGCTCGCGGCGCGGGCGGGCCCCCGCGGCCGCGAGCTCCTCGCGCACCTGCCGCTCCAGCAGGGCGGACTCCGTGCGGCTGGCAAGGTCGAGCGCCTCCCGCAGCGCGTCGCGGGCGGCGGCGAGACTGCGGCGGCGGCGCAGCGTCGCGCCCAGGTCGAGCAGCGCGCGCCCGTGCTCGAGCCGCAGCGGCGAGTCCGCGAGCGCGCCGACGGCGGCGCGCAGCGTCGCCTCGCGCTCGGCGCCCTCCTGCGCGAGCGCGCGGACCCGCAGCGCCGACCCGAGCGCGCCCGCCGCCCGGGCGGCGGCCACGTCGTGCTCCATCAGCTCCAGCGCCTCTTCGCCACGACCCTGCCCGGCGAGCAGCTCGGCCAGCCGCAGCCGCCCGCGCGCGGCGTACGGCGCGTGCCAGCCTCGCGCGTCCAGGATCTCGACGACGCGCCGCAGGTCCTGCTCGGCCTCCTGCTCGCGCCCCGCGGCCATCCGCGCCCAGCCGCGGGCGGTGACCGCGAACGCCTCCACGAACGTGCCCGCCGCGGCGTCCAGCTCGTCCATCAACTCGGCCGCCTCCCGGGCGCGGTCGAGCGCGACCAGGTTCTCCGCGACCACGGCCCCCACGGCGGCGACCGAGACGGGGACGCCGGCCTCGAGCACGGCGTCGTAGCCGGCCTGCGCGTGGGCGAGCCCTCGCGCCACCGACCCGAAGTCGCGGTGCCAGTACGCCCAGGACTGGTCCACGAACGCGCCGGCCGCGCGCAACCCGCGCTCACGCACGACGCGGTCGCCGTCGCGCAGCAGCCGCCGCGCGGGCTCGGGCTGCTCGGCGAAGCGGAACGCGTGCGTGAGCAGGTTCCACGTCGACCCGCCCGGGCCGATCTCGCGCAGCAGCGTGCCGTCGGCGACCGCGCGCAGGCCCAGCGCGACCACCTCGTCGACCGGGGCGCCGGCGAGCGCCGCCTCCGACGCGAGGTGGGCGAGCTCGACCACGCTCGGGTCGTCGATCGCGGCGTAGCGCGCGGTCCGCGCCGGGGCGAGCGCGTCGACGAACGTGAGCGCCTCCAGCTCGGCGGCCTCCAGGCGCAGCCGCAGGCCATGGTCGCGCGCCTGCGCGTGCGCGGCGGCGATCTCCTCGAACGCCGCCGCCGGGTCGCTGAGGAGCAGGACCGTGCCCAGCGCGGCGTGCGCGCGCACCTCCTGGTCGGCATCGAGGCCGGCGGCGAGCGCGGCGCGCGCCCGCTCCGGGCCCTCGGGCTGCAGCGTGCGCAGCTCGAGCTCGGCCAGCTCGAGCAGCACCCGCGGGCGGCCGTCGGGGACGTCCTCGGCGAGCGCCCGCCGCAGCAGGTCGATCGCGGTCCCGGAGGCGCCCTCGGCCGCGGCTTCGGCGGCCGCGCGGCGCAGGTCGACCACCGCCTCCGGGTCGTGCGCGGGGGCGGCCGCGAGCCGGTGCAGCGCGATCTCGGCGGCCCGTTCTCCCCGCGCGCGCAGGCGCCCCGCCGCGAGCCGGTGCAGCGCGTCGCGCTCGGCCTGCGGGATCGACGCGGCCACCGCCGTGCGCACGAGCGGGTGCACGAACGCCCAGCCGCCGGGCTCGAGGAGCTCGGCGTCGGCCAGGCGCGCCAGCGCGTCGCGCACGTCATCAGGGGCGAGGCCGGCGAGCGCGACGACGTCCTCGAGCCGTGCCCGCTCCCCGCTGATCGCCGCGGCGCGCGCGACCGCGACAGCCTCGGCGCCCAGGAGCGCGAGCCGCCGCGCGACGGCGGGCGCCACGCCGCGGCCTGCGAGTTCGGCCAGGCGCCCGGCCTCCTCGTCGCGCCCGCGCAGCCCTTGGACGGCGACCTCGCGCGCCAGCACCGAGACCAGCAACGGGTTGCCGCCCGTCGCCTCGATCGCCGCCTCCCGGAACCCGGCGGCGGGCTCGGCCGGCAGCGCGTCGCCGAGGATCGCGGCGACGGCGGAAGGGCTGAGCGCGGGCAGCTCGATCGTCGCGCTCGCGTCCTGCAGGGCCGCGAGCAGCTCGAGCGGCGCGCCCGGCTCGTTGAGCCGCGCGGTGGCCAGCAGCAGCACGGGCAGGTCCTCGATCCGCCGGGCCACGAACTCGAGCCACCGCAGCGAGGCGACGTCCGCCCAGTGCAGATCGTCGACCGCGAGCAGCAGCGGGTGCGCGTCGGACAGGTTGGCGAGCAGCCAGTACAGGCCGCTGAGCACGCCGTACTCCGGGTCGACTTCGGCCTCCGCACCGCCGAACAGCACCTCGGCGCGGCGTGCCGCGCCGGTGAACAGCTCGCGCTCTCCCGAGCGGACGACGGGCTCGAGCAGCTGGTGGACGATCCCGAAGCCGAAGCCGCGGTCGAGCTCGGACGCGCGGGCGCGCAGCACGCGCAGCGCCGTCTCGTCCCGGACGGCGTCCAGCAGCGCGGTCTTGCCGATCCCCGCGGGCCCGACGATCAGTTGCGCCGACCCGGTCCCGTCCTGCGCGCGGGCGAGCGCGCGCCGGATCCTCGCGACCGGCTCGTCGCGCTCGAGCAGCGTCAGGCGCGAATCACGCGGCTGTCCACCACCATGTCGTGCAGCGCTCGGTTCTCCTCGTCCCACAGCGGCCACAGCACGTCGACCAGCCACGCCAGGCCGAACGTCACCGAGCCGCCGACGACGTTGAACAGCAGCCACTTGACGGCGACCTCGCGCAGCATCGCGTAGCCGAAGTCCATCGGCTTGCCGTTGGCGCGCACGACCCGGATGCCGGTCGCCATGCGGCCGAGCGTCTGCCCGTTGGTCTTGGCCATCATCAGCGGCGCGTAACAGATCACCACGGCGAGCACGGCCAGGCCGGCGAACAGCGACGTCAGCACGACGCCGATCCAGCCGGCGGTGTCGTTGGCGAGGAAGCCCGTCGCGCCGATCGCGACCAGCAGCACGATGATGATCGTCGAGGCGACGCCGATCACGAGGCCGTCGATGAGCTGCGCGCCGACGCGGCTCCACCAGCCCGCCAGCTGCCAGTTGCCGGCCGGCGCCCCGTAGGGGGACTGCGACGGAAAGCCGCCGGCGCCGGGCGGCGGCGGGGACGTGTAGCCGTAGGGGGAATCGGTCCGCGTCGGGTCGCTCATACGGGCGAGCCTACCGGCGCGAGGCGTCCAAGCTCGCCTGCAATTCGGCCAGCACCCTGACCACCTCGAGCCCGGCCTGGCCGTCCGAGCGCGGCCGCGCCCCGGTGCGGATGCACTCGACGAAGTGCTCGCACTCGATCCGCAGCGGCTCGCGGTTGGAGATGCGCGGGCTGTGGATGTCCCCGGAGCGCGTGATGTACTCGCCGTAGGAGGTCGCGTCCTCGTCGAAGCCCTTGTCGTAGACCGTGACCTTGCGCTCGAGCTCCATGTCGTCGAAGGTCGCCATCCGGCGCGAGCCGACGACCGTGAACGAGCGCGTCTTGTGCGGGTCCAGCCACGACATGTGCAGGTGCGCGGCGATCCCGGACTCGAAGCGCAGGAACGCGAACACGACGTCCTCGACGCCGGGCCGCGTGTAGGCCTCGCCGCGCGCCTCGACCATGTTCGGGCGCTGACCCGCGAGGTGCAGGACGACCGAGACGTCGTGCGCGCCCAGCGACCACAGCGCGTTCTCGTCGCTGCGCAGCTGGCCCAGGTTGAGCCGGTGCGAGTAGATGTAGTGGATGTCGCCGAGCTCGCCCGAGTCGGCGATCGCCTTGAGCTTCTCGACGCCCGGGTGGTAGACGAGCAGGTGGCCGACCATCAGGATCCGGTCGGCCGCGCGGGCGGCCTCGACGGCCCGCTCGGCGTCCTCGACGCTGTAGGCGAGCGGCTTCTCGACGAAGCAGTGCTTGCCGGCCTTGAGCACCCGCTCGGCCAGCGGCCCGTGCGTGGGGACCGGCGTGGCCAGCACGATCGCGTCCAGCTCGTCGTCGTCGAGGAGGTCGTCGAAGGAGTCCGTGAAACGCGCGCCGGGGAACGCCGGCGCCCAGCGCTCGCGCGCCGCGGGCGAGCCGTCGCAGCACCAGCGCAGCTCGCAGTCGGGGATCGCCGCGAAGTTGCGCGCCAGGTTCGGGCCCCAGTAGCCCAGTCCGACCACGCCGACGCGGATCAAGGATGTTCTCCTACGCACATCTCGGGCTCATTTCGTCGCGAGCAGGGGTACAAGGGATGCATGGGTCTCATTCGAGGCATCGTCCAGGCCTCCCGGCACGTCGTCTGGTACGTGGGTTACCAGTGCGGCGGTGAACCCCGGACGCGCCGCTAGTCTGGCAGCGCTTCGAGGAACCGGCGCGCCACCGGCGCCGCGACGCGACCTCCCGACTCCCCGTCCTCCACCAGGACGGCCAGCGCCAGGTCCCCGCGCGTGGCGATGAACCAGGCGTGCGTGGGTGGCGGATCGCCGCCGCCGTACTCCGCCGTGCCGCTCTTGCCGCGCACCTCGCCGGGCAACCCGGCCAGCTCCGTCCCGGTGCCGGACGTGACCACCTGGCGCATCAGCCGGCGCAGCGTCGCCAGCGTGGAGGACTCGATCCGCGGCCCGGTGCGCTTCTTCGCTCCGGGCAGGATCCGCGGCGAGCGCCAGCGGCCTCCGGCGACCGTGGCGGCGACGCCCGCCATCGCCAGCGGGCTGGCGATGATCCGGTCCTGGCCGATCATCATCGCCGCCTGGCCGACGTCGTCGCGCGCGGGCGGGACCTCGGCGTCCGCGACCGGCACGCCCGCGCGCACGCGCACGCCGAGCCCGAAGTCGCGCGCGGTCCCCGGCAGCGCGTCGCGGCTCAGGCGGTCCGCGAGCGACACGAACGCCGTGTTGCAGCTCTGCGCGAAGTCGGTGCTGAAGGGGACCGCGCCCGCCGCGCCGCCCTCGAAGTTGCGGAACGACTTGCCCTCGACCGTGATCGTGGGCGGGCAGTCGACGGTCTGCTCCGGGTCCAGGCCGTCGCGTAGCAGCGCCGCGGTGCTGACGACCTTGAACGTCGAGCCGGGCGGGTAGCGGCCGAGCAGGGCGCGATCGTAGTCGCCGGTCGGACGGCTGGCCGCGGCCAGCACGTCGCCCGTCGAGGGCTCGACGGCGACCAGCGCGCCGGCCTTGACGCCCTTCATGGCCTGCTCGGCGGCCCGCTGGGTGGACAGGTCGAGCCGGGTGCGGACGTCGCGCCCGGGCTTGCCCCGCTGCTCGTCCAGCGTCTGGACCTCACCGCCCGTGCGCCGGTGGCGGATCAGGATGCGCCGCGAGGCCGTGCCGGCCAGCCGCGCGTCGAACGCCTGCGCGATCCCGGACTGGCCCGTGACGTCGCCGGGCGCGAGGCGGCCCTCGGAGGCCTCGATCTGCTCCGCGGTCGCGGGCCCGACCGTGCCCAGCAGGGCGCGGGCGAAGTCGCTCGTCGGGGCCAGCGAGGCCTTCGTGTGGTTGACGGAGACGCCCGGGATCTTCAGCAGCGCCTGCTCGCGTTCGCGATAGGCCGCGGCCCTGAGCGTGATCACGGGGATGAAGCGGCCCTCGGGCGCGTCCTCGATGCGCTGCTGGAGCTCGTCCGCGTCGACGTCGACCAGGGCCGCAAGCCGCGCGGCCGTGTCCTCGCGCGCCTTGTCGACCTCGACGGCGATGTCGACCACGGCGCGCTCCGTGACGAGCTTGCGGCCTTCGCGGTCGAGGATGTCGCCGCGGCGGGGGCGGTCGACCGAGGTCCCGAGCCGCGTGCGGCGGGTGAGCTTCGGGTGCACGTTGGCCTCGCGCCAGCGCACGCGCCATTCCGGGTCGGCCTCGACGGCGGTCAGGCGGACCTCGTAGGCGAAGCGCCCGTAGCCCGGGACGTTCCAGGCGACGCGCACGCGCGCGGCGTCCTCGTCGCGGTTCAGGACCGTGGCGCGCACGCGCGCCTTGTCGAGGCCGGCGCGGCTGGCCTTCAGCGCCTCGGCCGCGGCGTCGGGGTGCGTCGTGAGCCGCGCGGCCGCCACGTCGTCGCCGCGCGACCACGCCGCCACGTAGCGGTCGATCGCGGTCGCGGCCGGGTCCTCACCCCCGCCGCGGAGCAGCACGAACGCGACCGCTCCGGCCGCGACCAACAGAACGACGGGAGCGAGGAAGCGCACGCTCGCCAGTGAAGCGGCGGTCCTGCGCGACCGCCAGTTCCACTGCGAACAAGACTACGACCGACTTGGTCATGGTTTGAGGCTTGCCATCATTGCGGTCATGGACCTCCTGCGGCACCTGCGCTACTTCGTCGCGGTCGCCGAGGAGCTGCACTTCGGCCGCGCGGCGGCGCGGCTGCACATCGCCCCGTCGCCGCTGAGCCAACGGATCAAGGCGCTCGAGTCCGCGCTGGGCGTGGAGCTGCTGGTGCGCACGACCCGCCGGGTGGAGCTCACACCTGCAGGTGCGCTGCTGTTGACCGAGGCGCGCGGGGTGGTCGAGCGCGTCGAGCGGCTGGAGAGCGTGGTCGCGCGCGTGCGCTCCGGCGAGTCGGGAGCGGTGCGGCTCGGCGTCTCGCCCGACCTGCCGGCCGCGGTGGTGGCCGAGCTCGCGCGGCGCGCGCCGATCGTCCCGGTCGAGCAGTCCGCGGCCGACCTCGGCGCCGCGCTGGTCGAGCGGCGGATCGACCTCGCGTTCATGCGCACGCCGCTGGAGGGCGCGTTGCTGCGCGCGGGGCCGCCGCTGACGCGGCCGCTCGGCGCGCTCGTCGCCGGCGGGGAGGGGGAGCTCGACCTCGCCGCGCTCGGCTCGGAACGGGCGCTCGTGCTGTTCCCGCGCGAGGCGGCGCCCGCCGCGCACGATGCGATCCTCGCCACCTGCCACGCGCTCGGGTTCGTCCCGCGCGAGGTGCTGGCGGCGGCGTCGATCGACTTCGCCGCGAGCCTGGTGCTGACCGCCGACGCCGTGGCGCTGGTCGAGCGGCCGGCGATGATCCCGGAGGGGACGGTCTGGCGCGAGCTGGCCGGGCGGCCCTTGGTGGCGTCGGGCGCGGTGGCGCGGCGGCTCGGCGACGACCGCGCGCTCGTCGAGCGCGTGGCGGCGGCGCTGCAGGACGTGCTGATCGAGACGGCCGGCTGGGGGTTGGCGACGCCGCGCGCGACCGGCGCGCTGCCCCGGCCCGCCGACAGCCTGCTCGCATGATCGAGCGCCTCGAAGCCGCGTTCTCGGCGATCGGCCTGCGCGGCTGGCTGCACGCGGTCGACCTCGACAGCGGGCGCGAGATCGGCCTGCGGCCGGACGAGCCGGTCGTGCTCGCCTCGGTGTTCAAGGTCGCGCTGGTCACGGCGCTGCACCGCTCGGGGCTGGATCTCACGCAGCGCGTCGAGATCGGGCCGCGCAGCCCGGGGGCGACGGGCGTGGCGGCGATGCTGGACCCCGTGGTGCTGTCGCTGCGCGACCTCGCCTACCTGGCGATCGCGGTCAGCGACAACGCGGCGGCGGACGTGCTCTTCGACGCGGTCGGCTCGATCGATCTGCGGGAGCTGGGGCTGGTGCGGACGCGGATCCCCCACCGCTGCCGCGACATCGCCGCGGCGCTGGTGGCCGACGCGGGGACGGAGGACGTCCAGGCCTGGCTCGAGGCCGATCCGCGCCGGCTCTCGCTGCTCAGCGTCCGCGATCCCGCGCGCACGAACGCCGGCACGCCGCGCGAGATGACGCGGCTGCTGGAGCTGCTGTGGACGGACCGCGCCGCCGACCCGGACAGCTGCGCCGCGATCCGGCGGCTGATGCGGCTGCAGGTCTGGCCGCACCGGCTCGCGTCCGGCTTCCCCACCGACACGGTCGCGGGCAAGACCGGCACGCTGCCGGGGGTCCGCAACGAGATCGGGGTGGTCGAGCGGGGCGACGGGCGCCGCTTCGCGGTCGCGGTCTTCACGGTTTCCGCTTCCCCGGCGGCGGCGTTGCCGCAGGCGGACCGCGTGATCGGGACCGCGGCGCGGATCGCCGTCGACGCGCTCACCTGAGGTCGCGCGCGATCGCCTGCTGGAGCGCCTCGCGGGCGGCCAGCGTGACGGCGCCGGGCGTCTGCGGGAGCGCGATGTCGTCGATCGCGGCGATCGGCAGCACCTCGCGGATCGTGGAGGCGATGAAGGCCTCGTCGGCGCGCCGGAGGTCGTCGAGCGTGCAGGGTTCCTCGACGGCGTCCGTGGCTTGTAGGAGGTACTCGCGCGTGATCGAGGCGAGGATCCGGTCCTCGAGCGGCGGCGTCTTGAGTTGGCCCCGTTCGGCCCAGAACAGCGACCACGTCGGCCCTTCCAGCACGCGGCCGTGCGGGGTCACGAGCAGCGCCTCGTCGAAGCCCTGCTCGGTCGCGAGGCGACGGGCGAGCATGTTGCCGGCGTACGACAGCGTCTTGAGGCCGTCCAGGATGCGGTCAGGGGCGTAGGTGATCGTCTTGACGCGGGCGAGCGGCGCGTGGCGCGGCAGCGGCTCGACGATCGCGATCCGGCGGCCGCCGCGGGTGAGCACGATCCGCAGGATCCCCTCGACCGGGCCGGCCTGCTCGAGCAGCGCTTCCGCCTCCGCGCGGGTGCGGTCGAGGTCGGCCTCCAGCCGCAACCCGTCGCAGGTGCGCTGCAGGCGCGTGAAGTGCGCGTCCAGCGCGAACGGGCGCCCCTGGTAGAGGCGCATGACCTCGAAGGCGCCGTCGCCGCGCAGCAGCCCGTCGTCGGTGACGGGGATGCATGCCGTCTCGGCCGGGCCGATCGTGCCGTCGATGCTCGCGAGCATGGCTGCCTAGGGTACGTCGCGGCGGTTGGTGAGCACGGTCGCCGTCGCGGTCAGCGCGGCCGCGTAGGCGATCAGCGCGAGCGCGCCCGCCCAGGCCGGCGGCAGATCGTCGGTGCCGCTGCCGGTGATCGAGCCCGCCGCGCCGCCCGGTCCCCAGCGCGCGATCTCCGTGCTGAGGCCGGCGAACAGGGGGTCGAGGACGAGCAGCGTGACCAGCACCGTGATCACCGCCGTGGCCGGGTTGCGCAGCGCCAGGCCGAGCGCGGCGCCGATCACGCCCATCAGCGCGCCGTACGCGGTCGTGCCGGCGGCGCGGGCCGCGAGCTCGTGCGCGGGCGGGAGCGGGCCGTCGCCGAGCGCGAGCAGCGTGTAGGCGAGCAGCGCCGCGGTGGCCGCGCCCGCCAGCCCGATGGCCGCGCCGGCGAGCGCGTACGCGGCGAACCGTTGCCGCAGCGCGGTGGCCCGGTTGCGCGCCGGGTCCCCGAGCAGCGCGAGCGCGAGCCCACCGCGCGCGATCTCGCCGCCCGCGGACGCCGCCGCGTACACGATCGCCACGATGCCGGCGGCCGCGCCCATCGACAGCGCGGACTCGGCGTCCGCGGGCGCGGTCTGGTCGACGTCGCGCACGCCGACGTACGAGATCGTGATGAACGACGCGGCCGCGATCGCCAGCGCGAGCGCCCGCCGGTACGCGGCCACCGTCCTCAGCGCCAGGAACTCGATCACGCCGTCAGCCTCACGTACAGCTCCTCCAGCGCGCCCTGCGTGCTCATCTCGTGCAGCACCGCGCCGCTGTCCCGGACCGCCCGGCCGACCGCATCCGCGTCCGCGCCGGTCACGATCACGGTCCCGTTGCCGTCCGCGTGCGCATCGAGCCCGCTGGCTCGCAGCTGGGCCAGCAGCTGCGGCGCGTCGGGCGAGCGCAACCGGATCCGCTGCGCCAGCAGCTCCTCGAGCTCTCCGCTCGCCACCGCCGCGCCCCGGTTGACCACCACGACCCGGTCGCACGTCGCCGCGACCTCCTCGAGCACGTGGCTCGACAGCAGCACCGCCCCGCCACGGGCCGCGATCTCCCTCAGCTGGGCGCGGAGCCGGCGCAGCGCGTGCGGATCGAGCCCGGTCGCCGGCTCGTCGAGCACCAGCACGTCGGGCTCGGCCAGCAGCGCCGCCGCCACCGCGAGCCGCCTGCGCGTCCCGAACGAGCACGCCCCGACCCGCCGGTCCGCGACCGCGGTCAGCCCGGCCCGCTCCAGCGCCTCATCCGCGTCGCTTTCCCGCCCCGCCCGCGCCGCCGCGATCCGCAGCTCATCCCGCGCCGTCCGCCCCGGGTGGAACCCGTCGCGGTCCAGCACGCCGCCCACCCGCCCGCGCGTCCGCGCCGTCCCTTCCGTCGGGCGCGCCAGCCCGAGCAGGATCCGCAGCGTCGTCGTCTTCCCGGCCCCGTTCGGGCCGAGGAACCCGCACACCGAGCCGCTCGGGACCTCGAAGCTCAGCCCGTCGATCGCGACCGTGCGGCCGTAGCGCTTCTTCAGGTTCTCGACGACGAGCGGATGCACGGGGACGAGTCTGCCGCGTCAGCCCGCCTTCGAGCCCCGGGGTCGATGAGCGCCAACGCGCCAGAACGTGCGAGCGGGCTAAAGGTCCTTGCCCAAGCTGCCGATGACTCCCTTAGACCGCCCGCCGAGGCGGTCTTTCTCGTTCCTGGGCGCCCGCCGTCGTTGCGGGAGAGCCCCGTGGCATCGGGATCGCTCGCGCGGGGCTCGGTGCGCCCCTTTGCCCGGGCCCTTTTTCGACGCTCGATGGGGGTGCCCCTCTGCGCTTCACCGTGAGGAAAGCTGAGAGCCGCACCCCTCGAGCGAGAGCGCGGAGCTCATGCCCAACAGCGACGGGACCCGGCGGCCGGAACCGGCGACCCCCAGAAACGCAGAAACCGCGCCGTAGCGCGGTTTCGGAGTGCCCCCGCCAGGAATCGAACCTGGAACCTTCGGATTAAGAGTCCGCTGCTCTGCCAGTTGAGCTACAAGGGCGTGC
>Ga0180215_1002629_pt1 | contig 17834 bp, 10 predicted proteins | sample eDN3rd37CBELigBY_FD_128871 | JGI IMG/M metagenome (GOLD analysis project Ga0180215, IMG submission 128871) | Enriched backyard soil microbial communities from Emeryville, California, USA - eDNA 3rd pass 37_C BE-Lig BY (version 2) (version 2) | ecosystem: Environmental > Terrestrial > Soil >... | reverse complement strand
TCCAGCTCCTTGCCGCCAGTCATTTTTGAGAGTGTCTCCAAATGCTCTTTATTTGTACCCTTTTGCAAATACTCTTCTGAATAGGGAATAGTAAAACCAGTCTGATGAACCTGTATATTCCCATTTTGATCTGTCTGTTTAATATTTAAAAAATACATTCCTGCACTTTCAGGCATTGCCGCCTCATATTTACCTGGAGCAGTAAGCCTAATATTGGCTTCTATCTGATCGCCCGTTTCCGATACGATGGATGCCTCAATTGGCAAAGATCTGCTTGCCGCAGACTCCAGGCTGAGCACTGTATTGCCATCCTTATTCTCAACAGCAACCCTGTATGGTTCACTTTCATATTGCGGCAGGGTTTTGGTGACAAGCTGATTAATAAATGATGGCCACTTTTCCCATCTGGCCCAATCTCCTGACCATTTGCCCGAGGAGTCGGATGTAAAGGCAGCTGCCCGCCCCATTCCGTATTGCCATTCAGCAAGTACAGGATCCTCTATTTCGCTTAACAGCGGCACCTGTGCTCGCGGCTTGGCCGTAGCAGCTATATAGGCATTCATTTCCGGAACACCTTTTTCAAAGAGTGAGGACCAGTCCGGGTAGGGCTGAACACTTGGAAAGAATGGATTGTCTTCGATATAGGTTCTCGTAGCCATTACGGTTTCACGTGATAAAATGCTCGGAATGACGGAAGAGTCTGTAACATCATAAAAACGCCCTGATCCCATTCCCGCAAGATCTTCAAGAAGCCCTCTATCAGCATCCTGACCAAGTGCAACAGTTGATAGAGTGATATTTTTCTCTTTCCCGTCTTCGATTAAAAGCTCATAGTCTCCATTTGTGGCAGATTGGCCATCTGTCAGCAAAATAATATGCTTTCTCTGAAGCTGCAATTCTTCAAGCTCACTGTAGGCTTGTTCCAGAGAAGTAAAGATTTCTGTCCCCCCGCCTGGAGTTATAGATCTGATTTTTTCAATTGCCTTCTTTTTATCTTTGAGAGGCTCGGTTTCAAGGATTTCCCATGGCCGGTCATCAAATGCAATGAATCCGAGTGTATCTTCTTCACGCAGCAGTTCCACTGATCGGACAGCCGCTTCTTTTGCCAATTCAATTTTATTCCCGGCCATGCTTCCAGAGCGGTCCATAACTAATACCAGGCCTAAGGAAGGCATTTCTTTCTTGCCCTTGATATCCATATCCACCGGCAGCAATTTCTCAATCGGAGTTTTAAAATAGCCCCCCAGCCCGAAGCTTTCTTCACCGCCGAACATAATAAAACCAGTGCCGAATTCCTTAACTGCCTTCTCCATCAGCGTCATTTGATGCTCTGAGATAACTGTTGCAGGAACATTATTAAAAATAATCGACTGATATTGCAAATACCCTGAGAGAACGGTTGGAAGCTTCTCTGGGAGAACCGTGTCTGTCTCGAGGCCTGAACCTTTTAACAGATTCGCAATATCACCCGCGTCCTTCCCTTGTACGATCAGGACCTTAGGAGTTCCTTTAACATTAACAACCGAGTGCAGTGTATTGTTTTCAGAGAAGGTGTCCTGGTCAGCAGCTATCTCTGCCTTATATACCGTTAACCCTGCAGTATCTGCCTTGTGAGTAAAGGTATATACATTTTTCCCTTCATTCACTTGAACGCTTTCCTTTAAAACCTCTTTATGATTTACAGATAATCTGATATCAGCTTCTTTGGCAATATTGCTGGTAACTTCTATTGTAATCGGAGCCTCTTCTCCTAAATAAAGTGATGGAGGCATCTTTAATTCTGAAATTGATACATCGTCACCTGCTGCTGTTCTTAATGGCACATGGTCAATCTCGATATTTCGATTCTTTAAAACTGAGACAGCCTCCAGGCTTTTGCCTGCCGTTTCATTTCCGTCCGTCATCAAGACAATTCTGCCAGAAGAATCCCTCGGAATGAGTGAAGCGGCAAATTGCAGGCCTGCTTCCAGATTCGATTGAGAATCATCTGCTTTCCCGTTAAATTCGGTAATAGCTTCACGGTTCCTGCCCAAATTCTGTTCAAGCACCACATTTTTGCCAAAAGCCGCCACCGCAAATTGATCCTCACTTTTCCTTTTGCTGGCACTGTTTTCTATCCAGGCAAGTGCTTCATCATTTGAACCGATGCTTGCAGAGCGGTCTGCAAGATATACGACGGTCTGCCCCTTAACCGGAAGGAGGACCTGCGGGACGGTTAGTGCAAAAATTAACAATGAGAAAATGACCAGTCTTAGACTGGCAATCCAAAATTTTTCGTTGCCTTTTCCTCTGTGATTTCGAATAAACAAAAAAACCATAATGACAGCAGGAATCAGGAACAGAAACAGGAAGGGATATTTAACCTCGATGCCCACGGCGATATACCTCCCATTCGATAGCAATCAGTATAAAAGCAATTAAAGCCAGCCAGAACCAGAGGCTTTCGTTGGGCCTTTGGATCATGCTGTTTTTTTCAGATGATTTGTCATTCACTGTAAAAGATTCTGCTATTTCTGCATTTTTCTCCCTTTCATCCAGAAGGACAGAAAAATAATAAATTTGATTTCCTGATACCGCCTGGTAAGTTCCGGGAATCACAGGAGCTTTAAAGTTTTCTTTGTTTAGATCAAGGGAGTAGAGATTTTCGTCTTTATTATTGAAAATCTCCCATCTTCCATTTCCTTTGCCAATATTTATCCATCTCTCTTCTCCGGCGCTGAAATATCCAAGGAAATCTGATTGCTGGGATAACCACTGGTAAGAGTTATACAAAAAGATCGGAAAACCTGGCATGAGCGGCCAATCTGTGTCGGATAGATCGAAATTGACAATAATAATTGGCTGTCCATTCTGCATTCCCCTCTGTATTAAAGGAATGTCTCCACTTTTCAAAACAGTCTCCCATTCTCCTTTCAATGCAGCGGAAGCGGAACTGATATACACACGCCCAAAGTCTGCATATTCAAATAAAGGATCCTCATCCCCCGAAATTGCCTCTTTTAGTTTTGTTTTTTCCTTGCCTGTGTTAAAAAAGATCATTGGCAGCTCTGGAAGTTCCGATAATGTGCTTCCTTCTGCTACAACCACACCCTTCATTTCAAAACCTTTGAGAGCAGCTGGATCCGTCTGCAGCAATTCGGCTCCTATGGTTTGAAAGCCCTTCACCGCAAACGGATTTACATCCCCCATTGTGTATACCTTTGGTTTTGGGTCTGTGTAAATAGAGGCTGCGAAATTATCTGCTCTGTAGCCGTCATTAATGGAAACGGATGCCTCATAATAAGGTTTTTCAGGCAGGTTTTTAATTTGGACGGTTGTTTGTTCATTTGCTTTCAATGATAAATTTTGTTCAAACAAGACTTCATCCTCAAATTGGACGGTAAAACCTGTTTCTATATTTTCGGAAGACTGGTTTTCTATCACGGCAATGGCTGAGATACCATCACCAGCTGCAGCTGTCCCAAACGATTGCAGCGAGACGTTCCTTGCATACTCTCCGATATTATGTGCAACAGTGTATAGGCCAGCCAGTTCCTCCATTAAATCATTCTTTACAGCCGAATCTGAAAAAATATGAAGAGCTGTGTCTTTTCCAGAAGATAAGGAACCTGCCAAAAGAATGGCTTTATCCATATTTTCATGTTCATAAGTAAGTTTCAGCCCATCAATGGTTCTGCGAATGGCATTTGGATCATCTTCACGGCTTAATAGGATCTCATTTTTCTCTCCTGCTTTAATCAGGGTTACCTGATGGCCATTAAGTTTGCCGGCAAGGTCAAGCATTTCCTCTTTTGCCATCTCAAAACGGCTCTTTCCTCCGTGTTCAGCCGACATAGAGGCGGATGGGTCTATAATGATGATTAAATGTTCTCCTTTTAAAGAATCTTCAAGCCAAAATGGGCGCACAAGGGCCAGCATCAATAAGATCAAAGCCAATAATTGCAGCCAAAATAATAGATTCTGCTGAAGATTTTTCAGCCAAGGGGAAGCCTGCCATTCGTTCAGCACCTGCTCCCAGAGCAGATTGGATGAAACGGTCTTTTCAGTGTACTGCTTCCGAAAGAAATAAAATAAGATAACAGCCCCTATGAAAATGGCTAATACAAAATAGATAGGATTTAAGAATTGCATTGTGTCCTCACCTGACCAGCCCCTTCGCATACAGATCCCTGAAAAGAACGGACTGAAGATCTCTTGTTTCCGGAGCAAAGATATACTGGCCGCCATACCGTTTGCATAAAATCTCAAGCTGTTCATTATGTTCTTTTAGGCGCTTTTCATATTCAGCTAATATGGAAGGGCTCATGCTGACATTTACAGCAGTCCCAATTTCACTATCAATCAACTTTATATCTCCAGAATATGCAGGAGTAAGCTCTTCATCTGCCTGCACCTGAAATAGCCAGAACTCCTGTTTTAACCCCCTGAGCTTCCTAAAAAGGCTTTCCCAATCCTGAAGGGGCTCAAAGCCATCCGCTATTATTACAGCAAGCTGCTGATGTTTAGAAAGAGTTTCTTTCAGACAGCCCAGAAAGTTTGTGGACTGAGCTGCAGGTTCAATTTTTTGGATTTCCATGAACGTTCGCCTGCTGTAAACAGAGCCTTTCCTTTTGATAGGCTGTACGCCTGCAGAAGAAACTGCTGAAAAGAAAAGCCGGTCTTCACTTGAAAGCACCATAAAGCTTAAAGCTGATGCCAGCGCTTTGGCATATTCCCATTTCTGCTGGATTTTTGTCATTGAAGACGTTGCATCCAGGTAAACTGCAATAGAAAGCTCCTGCTCATCCAGGAAGCGTTTAATATAATGTTTTTGTGTTCTGCCATAGACATTCCAATCTATTTGCCGAATATCGTCACCAGGCTGATAGGCCCTGAAATCAGAGAATTCCATGGAAGATCCGAATTTATGGGATTTCCTGGACCCTGAATGATATCCTCTTTTCCTTGTCTTTGCAGCAATCTTTCGTTTTTGAAGCTTTCCAAGAATAGCTTGATGGCTGTTCATCAGCTCTTAGCTCCCCAGGAAGTTTCTTTTAACAAAACTTCAATAATTGAATCCGCTGAAATACCCGCTGCTTCTCCCTCAAAGTTCAAAATAAGACGATGCCGCAAAACCGGATAGGCAACGTTTTTAATGTCCCCTATTGATACATGGAATCGTCCGGAGCACATGGCTCTTGCTTTTGCCATACTTATCAGACTCTGAAGGCCGCGTGGACCGCTCCCATATTGGACGTGCTTTTTCACTGTTTCTGGTGCCCCCTCTGAATCCGGGTGCGTTGCAGTGACCATCCAAACGGCATAATCCAGGATTTCATCTGATAGGAGAATTTCTCTCGAAAGCTCCTGAAGAGCAATGACATCCTTCAATCCGGCAGCTTTATTTAAATGGATTTTTTGCGACCCCGTTGTCCTCCTGGCAATTTCTTTTAATTCTTCTTTAGTCGGATACACAACATTCACCTTGCATAAAAACCGGTCCGTTTGTGCTTCCGGCAAGGGATAAGTCCCTTCCATATCAATCGGGTTTTGAGTTGCGAGTACAAAAAATGGCTTTTCCATCTTTTTGGTTTCGCCCATAATCGTGACCGTTTTTTCTCCCATTGCCTCGAGCAGGGCACTTTGTGTTTTTGGTGTTGCCCTGTTAATTTCATCTGCCAGAATGATGTTGGCGAAAATGGGCCCTTTATGAAAACTGAATGTTTGCCTGCCAGCTTCATCAGGCTGAAGCAGCATGGTTCCAGTTATATCTGAAGGCATAATATCAGGGGTGAATTGAATGCGTGAAAATTTAAGATCAAGTACTTCAGCAATGGTTTTAATGAGCATAGTTTTACCCAGCCCTGGCAAACCTTCAAGCAAAACATGCCCTCCTGAGAATATGCTCCATAGTACATGTTCGACCACTTCTTCCTGGCCGACTATAAATGATTGAATTTCATCTTTTACTCTTGCAATGATATCTGCCGCTTGTGCGAATTGCTGTTCTTTTTCCTGTGTTACCGACATTGCAGTCACTCCTTGTCAGGATCTATACTAGTAAAATAACTTTTAACGATTTCCTCTAAATCAGCCGGAAGCTTGTACCGGTCCGTACTTTGCCTGTATGCCTTTTCATAATTCCCAAAAACTTCACTGTATGGTCTGATATTCCCTTTTAAGACAGGGCCTTCCCCTTCAAACTGTTGTCCTGGATTCCCCTGTCCAAGGCTGCCGTTGTCATTTTCAATATTCGTCTTCCCTTCCATGCCAGATGGGATGGTGAGCAGCTCCCTAGACCCCTGTCCGAGCCCGGCACCTCCTCCAAGACCGCTGCCTGAACCATTCCCTGAGCCAGCCCCGGTACCAGATCCCGAACCATTTCCTGAGCCGGTTCCATTTCCTGAGCCGCTGCCTGAACCCGCTCCGCTGCCATTGCTGCTGTTTGAGCTATTGCCAGCTTGATTTTGATTATTTTGCTGATTTGAATTATTCTGCTGCCCCTGCTGAGGCGTATTGGAGGCGTTTCCTGAACTGCCAGGCTGGCCAGGCGGCGAAAACGCTAGCTGTCCCGAGGGCATTCCATTCGCAGCCATCTGCTGCTGTAAAGAAACCCCTGAACTCTGCAGAGCTTCCTGTGCTGCAGCCAGCTGTTTTAAAAGCTCTTCTGATTGCAATGCCTTTTCGAGCTGATCCAGGAGACTTGTCAGCTCTTCTTCAGACAACTGTGCATCACTTCCAGTAAGCTCTTTCAAGGCATTTCTTTGATATTCATTAAGTTCCTTTCTCTGCTTATCAAGCTTTGAAAACTCTTCCCTAAAGGAAGCCAGATCTTTTTCTTTCAGCATTCGGCTTAATTGTTCTAACCCGCTCTTATCAAGATTATTTTTAATATTATCCAGGGCTATTGATTTTTCTTTTTCTTTAATTGCTTTCAACTCATAGCTTTTTGTTTGTTTCTCTAATTCCTTCAAAGCTTCCTCAGCTGACTTTTTTTCTGCAATCTTGTCTTTTGCTTCTTCTAATGCTTTTTTCACTTCAGGATTCTTTTCTTTCTCAGCTTTTTTCTCAAGTTTCTCTTTAGCTTCTTCAATTATCTTGATTTCTTTTTCCTGTTTTAGCGCCAATTCCATTTTCTCGCCGGGAATCATGTACAAAAGCACTGCCAGACCTAGGAAAGACAAAAACATTAGAAAAGGTTTAGGAAGAATGAAAGTTTTCTTCCTGCCTAAAACCTGATGATGCACCTTTTTCATATGCTTTACTGCATCTGCCAGCTGCAATCTTGCAAGAATGCCATCATCGTGAAGGAAAGAATGGGCTGTAATGACCCTGTCTTCAGCTACAAACGTGTTATACAATGATGCAGTCTGGATCATGTCAGGACGCTTCTTCCAAATTCGAAAAGCTGCATAAATAGCAGACAGAAATAAAATCAGCAGGAGATAGTTTTGGAGAAATGGGATAACAAAAAATCTTGCAGCCATCATAAGAAAAAAGGCCAAGACAGCAGCCGATAAAAGGAACACCTGGAATTCCTTAACGATCAGCTGAAATAGGAGCTGTCTTTTTACCGGTTTTAAAAGTCTAAGATATTGATTGCGGTTTTCCACCGATATCATTCCCTTATTAAAATTTACGGGCAATCCCGTCTCCCAGGGATTTGCCCGAATAAATACTAGCCCTTTTTCATATTGGGACGGAGTTTTTTTATGCTCAGCAGAATAGCTCCAATGAAAATCAATGTGTACGAAATTAAGTATGAAATCCATAAAGGAAATTCAATGCCTGTTGATCTAGTAATTTCATTGGTCATTTCCGGCTCAAAGGTGCTCATTAGAATAATGACCGGGTTAAGCATAGCCGGGAAGTATGCAAGAGGATTTGTTGGCTGAGTCCCTGTATAGCCATATGCATTGGTTAATTGCATAAAAATCAAAGTCAGGAATGCCGTTCCTCCAGCTAGAAATAAAGTAACCCCATAGGTGGTAACCATCGAGACAATTGTTTTTCTAATGAGCGTTGAAAATAAGACCCCGAGACTTCCATAAACCAGGATGGTAAATAAATAAAATCCCATTGTCGTAAGCAGCTGACCTGGGGAAATACCTCCAAATAAAAACACAAAGCTATAGAGAGGCAAACTTGCCGCAATAAGCAAAATCAAATATGAAATGGAAGAAATCAGCTTGCTCAAAATAATGCTAGAAGAGCTTTGGGTCGTCGTGAGCATGATATTTAAGGTCTGCCTCTCTCTTTCACTGCTGATAACCCCAGCTGTTAAACCGGGAGTAATAAACAGAATTAAGCCAAGCTGCAATATAGATAGGACCATAAACATTGTCCGGCTCTGATCAGGTTTAAAAAAGCCCTGCATGTTATTTGACAATGATTCTATAAAGATAAAACCAACAATGATCAGCCCTAATGCCAAGAGGTAAAAGAGTACCCCCAGGTAGCTTTTAAAGCTGCGGAAGCGGAGCTTAAACTCTTTATTCAGAACAGGATTTACGACTAAATTCTTCATGTCAGCTCAACTCCCTTTGTAATTTCCATAAAGACATCTTCCAGATCCGTTTCTGCTTCTGCAAAGCTGGTGATCGCTAAATTATTTAAAATGGCTCTTTTCAGCAGTTCTGTTTGTTCTTCAGCTGTCCCTTTATAAATAAACTGAAAAGATGCTCCGTCTTCCAGTAAAGCCAATTTAAATATATTAGGATCATCCTCAAAGAAAGAAACGGCCTTTTCTGAACTTCCATGAACTTTTACAATGATCAGCCTTTCTCCCCTCAGCTGTGACTGAATATCAGCAACAGACCCCTGAGCCACCAGTTTTCCCTGGTCAATAATGCCGATGGTATCGCACATTTCTGCAAGTTCAGGCAGTATATGTGAAGATATTAAAATTGTTTTGCCCATGCTTTTCAATTCTTTTAATATTTCCCTCATTTCAACCCTTGCTCTTGGGTCAAGTCCTGATGCAGGTTCATCCAGAATCAGCACTTCAGGATCATGGATAAGACACCTGGCCAGGCAGAGACGCTGCTTCATGCCTCTTGATAATAGGTCTACATATGACTCTCTTTTATTTGACAAGTTGACTAGGTCGAGAAGCTGCGGTATCAGCTTCTCGCGTTCTGCGAATGGTATGCCGTAACTCGCACCGTAGAAGTGCAGATATTCATCAGCCTTAAGCTGGTCATAAACCCCGAAGAAATCCGGCATATAGCCTATCTGCTTCCTCACGAGTTTTGAATCCTTTTGAACATCATACCCGTTTACGTACGCAGAGCCCGAAGTGGGGGCAAGTAAGGTTGCCAAAATGGAGAAGGTTGTGGATTTTCCTGCACCATTCTGTCCGACAAAACCAAATACACTGCCTTTTTCTATATTTAAATTTAAAGAATCAAGTGCTGTAAATTTTCCGTATCTTTTCGATAAATCCATAATTTCGATCATTTTGCCACCTCCCCTTTGATCGTAACAGCCGGCAATTGAACGAAAGGATCACCCTGAGCTGATTTATTCAGCTTCATAATAAAACGGCCTTCTTTCGAAACGTACTGGGTTAAGTCATCTTTACTTGTCAGCTTTATGCTCCTTTGATCTGGTTCAATCGGCAGCCACTCACCCGTTTTATGGTTTTTTATCGAATACTGTACGTTTTGGCTATTGATCCTTACCGAAATTTCTTCTAATCTATATGTTTTCTCTTTTAGCTGCTTCGGGAGGCTGAGAATATATTCATATTCTCCGTCTTCAAGCATCATTTCTGCATTCGTGCTGCCCATGCCTTTTTCATAAATCTGACCCTGGATCACATTCCAATCAGCTGCCATCATTCCATCCTTCAATGTAAAGGATCCGGAGAACTCATTTATGGCCTCAAATGGCTGAAGGATCAGATTTGTGTTATTCTGTTTTTCCTTCTTCCCTCTCATGGCTACATCAATAATTGATTCTTTTGTAATCCCCGCAAGGACTGGCTGAGCAACATCCCCAAGCAGAAATGTAGTGGAGGCATATTCAAGCTTTTCTCTTCTTAACCTATTTATATCATTTTGGCCATTGGCAGGATATGCCCCATTAAAAGTTCCTCCATATGGTCTGCTCAGCAGGGACTGCTTTATGGTTTTATCCACTTTAATTGCCTCATCTTTCTTGATTGGCCCTAATTTGATTGCTTCATTGCCTGACCAAATATATAATTCTTCAAAATCATACTCACTTTCGTTTTTGATTGTTCCAGTTAATCTCTTTTCCTTAAGGGTGAGGTCCGCTTTAAACTTCCCATTGATATCGGTCTGGGCCTTTCCGTAAATTGTTTTGGATGACCAATATTCTACCTCAGGGAAAATAATCTCATTGTTTTTTACCTTTTCAGCCATGATTCCGCCTCTAAGGGGATCTGATGTATTGGAATTGTTTGAATAAACCACTGCATTAAATTCACCTTTGGGCATTGAGAGGGTATATTCACCGCTTTTATTTGAAAGCAGGGTTGATGCCTGATATCCGGTAAGCAGATTGTTATTCACTTTATAGATCCCCATCTGGTTCAGCTGCGGCTGAGAAATTCTATCTTTTGCTCCCATTCCAAAGACAGCTGTCCCCATTAATATGGCGATGGAAGGAATGATCCACCAGGAATGCTCCCGTTTATCAAGCTTTCTTAATACAAAATAAAGAACAGGCACTATCAGAATAATATAACCGGCAAAAAGGCCAATAAGCTGCCCGATTGAAAAATTGGATGCAGGAAAGAATTCATTCACTTCTGCAAATTCCCAATACAGCTGGTCCAGGTAATCCTGAGAATATGGGCTGGATCCAATGCCGGCACCTGTTGCCTGATTAATAAAGTCTGCAAACCATGTGTCGTATCCCTGCCATGAAGATAAAGGCTCATCTCCCAGTGAAAAAGCTGTCTGCAGAATCGTCCCGCTTCCATACTCCTTTTTCACTGCTGCTGGAAGATCCCCGCTTTCAGCGATAACTTCTGCACCCGCTTCAATGGGACCAGTAAAGAAGTTGAGTTCTTTAAAATCCGGCTCCTCGCTCTTTGCTGACTGCAGGAATTTTACTGTACCGGCGGCCTCGTTTTCAGATTTCATTGGCAGCAAAGAATATAGTTCTCCATAGGCACCGCTTGCATCAGGTCCTCCTCCGGCAATCAATGCTCCACCGTTGTAAACCCAGTTCCTTATAGCTTGTTGCTGTTTGTCACTAAGCTGGGATATCTTGAATTCATCAATCAGCAAATAATCGAGTGTTTCCAATCCTGTCGCTTCATCCGGCAAATCTTCCTTATTAAGTTCAATTATCGATTTTGAAGGAAGCGTCCTCAATTCTTTTACACGGTCATAGTTTTCACTGAGAACACCAATTACTTCAGTTGCCGTATCTATAAATTTCGGCTTTAATGTATTTTCGCCTTTAAAACTAACCTTTTTTCCGTCTTTCCAATCACCTTCATAAAGAGTCAGTAAAGGAATGTTCTGATACATGGAAGGGTGGTCCTCTGTCATGCCAGGGATGGAAACCAGGTATTCCTTAGCTGTTCCGGCAGGAAGCTCTACTTTTACAGTAACCGCACCGCTCGTATTGTAGGATGGATGGTAACTTATCAGCAAATCCCCGCTAAAAGCCTCTCCTGTATTTTCCATCTTAATCCGCAGAGGAAACCCCTCTCCTCTTTTCACTTTTCCGCCAAAGCCCTCATCTATAGAAACTTTGATGTCTGTGCTGGCAGCTTCTGCTGTTTGGAATGGATGAAACATTAATACAAAACAGAATAAAGCCATGATGAACACTTTTAATTTTCCGTGCAACCCAATCTCCCCCATTAAAAATCTTAAGTATCTGCCTTATGTTTTTTTTTAGGCAGTCTTTAAAAATATAAATTATTGCCAGCCTGATGACTTCTTCCTTAGTATAGACGCTGCCGGCTGACAAAAAGTTCCTGCGGATATTTATTTAATTTGTTTGTCAGACCAAACTTGAAAGACATTTATTAACACAGTGTAATTTTACACTAAAAAATATAAATTTCAAACTATTTTTTATATTGTAAATTTCATAAAAAAACAGCCGGAGAACTCGCTCTCCGGCTGTGTAACAATTTTATTCTTCCTCTTCTTCTTCTTCTGCTTCTCTTTCGACTATGTCGGCAAAGAGTCCATAGACATACTGTTCTGCATTGAATTCCTGCAGGTCATCCATTTTTTCACCTAAACCTACAAATTTCACCGGGATTTCAAGTTCATTTCTGATTGCAAGAACGATGCCGCCCTTTGCAGTTCCATCCAGTTTTGTAAGAACAATACCAGAAACATCAGTAGCTTCCTTGAAGGTCTTAGCCTGAATCATGGCATTTTGTCCAGTTGTAGCATCAAGTACTAGCAATACTTCATGCGGGGCCCCCGGTACTTCCCTTTCTATTACACGCTTTACTTTCTCTAATTCTTTCATCAGATTGACTTTATTCTGCAGGCGTCCCGCAGTGTCACAGATTAAAATATCAGCTTTGCGGGACTTGGCAGATTGAACGGCATCATACATGACAGCTGCAGGGTCAGAGCCAGCTCCCTGCTTAATGACATCAACGCCGACACGTTCTCCCCACACCTCAAGCTGTTCAATCGCTCCTGCACGGAAGGTATCTCCTGCTGCAAGCAGGACATTTTTTCCTTCATTTTTGAACTTATGGGCAAGTTTTCCGATCGTGGTCGTTTTACCGACTCCGTTAACACCAACAAATAGGATAACAGTTAGTCCCTCAGATTGAATATTTAATTCTGTGGAGGTTTCGCCTGCACTGTCATAAATTTCTACAAGCTTTTCTGAGATGACAGCCTGCACATCGCGAGGATCCTGAATATTCTTGCGTTTTACTTCCCTTCTCAGCTCTTCGACCAATTCCATGACAGTATCGAATCCAACATCCGCCCCAATTAAGATTTCTTCCAGTTCCTCAAAAAATTCCTCATCCACTTTACGGTACCTGGATACAAGGTCATTTACCTTATTTGAAAAATTATCGCGCGTTTTGGTTAATCCGTCTTTAAACTTTTCAGTAACACTATCTGTCTGCTTAGTGATTTTTTCTTTTAGTTTTTTAAAGAAACTCATGTTTTCACTTCCTTATAAAAGCAATATGTATTAGTGCGGAACAGGTTGTAAACTGTCCCGCATTAAAGCTGCTATTGAGTAATTAGTTCCCTGGTTTCTTCCAGACGTACAGATACCAGTTTGGAAACACCGGATTCCTGCATGGTTACACCGTAAAGGACATCCGCTTCTTCCATTGTTCCTTTTCTGTGGGTAATAACGATAAACTGGGTGATGTCGCTGTATCTCTTTAAGTATTGGCTGAACCTTTGCACGTTTGCTTCATCCAAGGCTGCCTCTACTTCATCAAGGATACAGAATGGAACAGGACGTACTTTCAAAATGGAAAACAGCAATGCAATTGCTGTAAGTGCCCTTTCTCCTCCAGATAATAATCCGAGGTTCTGCAGTTTCTTGCCTGGAGGCTGTGCGACAATTTCCACACCTGTATTCAATAAATCATCAGGCTGGGTCAAGCGTAAATCGGCTCTGCCGCCGCCGAATAAAGATTGGAAAACCGACTCAAAATGGAAACGGATCCCTTCGAAGGTTTCTTCAAATCGCCTTTTCATTTCAACATCCATTTCATCGATAACCTGGAATAACGTATCTTTTGCTTCCTGAAGGTCTGTTTTTTGTTCAAGCAGGAATTCATATCGTTCAGATACTCTGTCATATTCTTCGATTGCCCCGAGGTTCACAGCCCCAAGCTCTTCGATTGCCAGCTTTATGAGTTTTACTTTTTTTCGTGCTTCATCAATCTCAATCTCCAGCGGATATTCCTCTTTAGCTCCTTCAAAAGAAAGCAGATATTCTTCCCTTAAATGATTCAGCTTATTTTCCAGCTCAACATCAAGCCGGTTCTGCTTAACTTCCTCATCTTTCAAAACTTCTACCAGCCCTTTATGCTGGCGTTTTAATTCTTTTGCCTCAAGTTCCAAGTCCTCTAAAGATGTTTGGAGCTTTAAGCGCTCATCCCTTCTTGAAGCAATCAACTCAAGCGTTTCATTCTTTTCCTTTAATTTTTGCTGTGCTGCCTCTTCCAGATGCTGCTCACCTGAAGAGCTATTCGTCATTTCAGATGATAGCAGTTCTAAATCCTCTTTTACTGTTTTCAGCTTATCCCTGTTAGCAGCAAGCTCAGAAATTAGTGCGGCTAGTTTGTCCTCAGCATGATTCAGCTGTTCACTTTTGGAAGCGAAGCTGATTTTCAGCTCATTTATTTCAGATACAAGAGTTTCCTTTGAAGTCTGCTGGGTGTTTTTTCTTTCTGTTAATGCTTTAATCTCATTATCAAGATCAGCTATTTGTTTTTGCTGCTGCTCCAATAGATCTGCAAGCTCACTCTTTCTGGTCAGCAGTCTTTCTCTATCTTCCGAAAACTGTGCTTTGTCCATATCATAAAGAGATAAGCGCTCATTAATGCTTTTCTCCTCAAACTCTACTTCTAGAAGCTCTCCTTTTACCCTCTGTTCCATCAAACGAAGCTCTTCACCTGTTTTTCTAAGCTGTTCAATGCGTGTTTCCTGTTTTTGAATTTCGCTTTTTTGCAGTTTCACTTGTTTTTCGAGGTTAGTTGTTTTGGATTCCATGTCCAAAATTCGTGATTTCAGCTCTTCAAGTTCACCTTTGCGTGAAAGAATGGAAGTGCTTTTCTGTTTCAGGGCTCCTCCCGTCATGGTCCCGCCGGGATTAACCACATCTCCATCAATAGTAACAAGTCTCACACGGTATTGAAGAAGCTTCGCCAGTTCATTGGCTCCTTTAAGGTCACGTGCAATAACAACATTGCCAAGCAGGTTTTCAATAGCAGACTGATGCCTTCCTTCAAACCGGATCAGCGTAGCAGCTTCACCAATAAAGGCGGGATGGCCTTGAACCGATTGCAGTTGCCCAGTATTAAGCCTTTTCCCCTTCACTACGCTTAACGGCAGGAAAGTTGCTCTTCCGTATGAATTCTTTTTCAGGAATTGGATGGCACTTCTCCCATCCTGCTCATTTTGTACGATGATATGCTGCATGGCACCGCCAAGAGCAGTTTCAATCGCCGTTTCGTACTCTTTTGGCACCTGAATTAATTCCGCTACGGCTCCTTCAATTCCCTGCAGCTTGCTGCCCCTTGCTTTCAATATTTCCTTTACACCTTGGAAAAAGCCCGAAAAGTCTTCTTCCATTTCTTCAAGCATTTCCTGCCTGGATTTTGCCTGCTGCAAATACTGATAAGCCTGATACAATGTTTTTTCCTGCTTTTGATAATTATTCTTTAATGATTCAAGCTTGCGGTCTTCCGTTCGAAAAACATGTACCTGACTCTCTATTTCTTTTTGCAGGCTTTCAAGTTCTGATTGTATCTTTTGCTTTTTCTCTTCATTTTTCTTGCGGTCGGCAATATACTTTTCGTTATCCATCTCAAGCTTAGAACTGCGCTGACCCTGCTGGCTGAGCTGCTGATCAATATTCTGCAGTTCGTTTCTTGAAGCCGCCTGGCTATTCAGCACTTCAATATAATCACTTTTCAGCGATTCAATTTTCTCTTCCGTATTTTCACTGAAGAGTTTGAGCTGTTCCTGCTTTTCCTTTAATGCTTTCTGAAGTTTAACTGCTTCTTCCTTTATTTTTCCTTTGAGAGCCGACTGCTTTTCTTCTTGCTCTTTTAATTCAGTTATCTTCGAAGAAAGTTCCTCCATGTTTCGATGAAGCTGGTCTTTATTCTGGCTGGCATTTTTCTTTCGCTCTTTTAGGACTTCTTTTCTGCCTTCCAGTTTTTCAAGCTCTTCACTGGCATGAAGGAGTACGTCCTGTAAATCATTTACTGATTCATCGATTGCAGCAATATGATCCTTTAACTCTTCCATTTTGGCTTCTTTGTTCTGAATAACTGCCGATAGCTTCATTTCATCTTCTGTATGCCGTTCAAGCTGACGTGAAAGCTGCTCCCATTTTGAATGCAGGTCTTCTATCTCATAGACAGTAAGGGCAACTTCAATTTTCTCAAGCTCTTCCTTCTGCTGCAGATAATCTTTCGCAATCGAAGCCTGAATTTTCAAAGGCTCTACCTGGCTTTCAAGTTCATGAAGAATATCATTCACCCTGTTTAAATTATCCTGGGTTTCAGAAAGTTTGCCTTCCGCCTTTTTCTTTCTTGTCTTATATTTAAGCACACCAGCCGCTTCCTCGAATATCGTCCGGCGTTCTTCAGCTTTGCTGTTTAGAATTTCCTCTACCCTGCCCTGGCTTATTATTGAAAAAGCTTCCCTGCCAAGGCCTGAATCCATAAATAAATCTACAATATCTTTTAATCTGCATGTTTGCTTATTGATTAGGTATTCACTGTCTCCAGATCGGTAAACCCTTCTTGTAACACTGACTTCACTGTATTCGATCGGCAGACCCTGATCGCCGTTATCAAGGGTCAGTGTCACCTCAGCAAAATTCTGCGCTCTCCGGGAATCACTGCCAGCAAAAATGACATCCTCCATTTTCGCGCCGCGAAGGGACTTAGCTGATTGTTCCCCCAATACCCAGCGTATGGCATCTGTTATATTGCTTTTTCCGCTTCCATTTGGACCTACAACTGCCGTAACGCCTGGAACAAAATCAACCGTGATCCGCTCAGCAAATGACTTAAATCCAATAACATCAAGCCTTTTTAAAAACAACCTTGCTCCCCCTCTGTCTCCTCCAAGTTTCTATTCTTCGATGTCACTTGATATGATTCTTCAATACTTCAAGGGCCATTTGGGCTGCATGCTGCTCCGCTTCTTTCTTTGATCGGCCGGTGCCTGTCCCAAGCTCCCTGCCATTTAGGGAAACAGTGGAAACAAATTCTCGATTGTGGGCAGGCCCTTTTTCCTGAAGGATTTTATATTCAATTGTACCTGCACCATCCCGCTGCACAAGTTCCTGCAACTGGCTCTTGAAATCCATCACATGCGAAAAAGCACCTGAATCAATCTTCGGAAAAACAACTTTCTCCAAAAAACCGACAACCGTATCTAATCCTTTATCCAGGTATAGTGCACCTATAAAGGCTTCAAATACGTCTGCAAGCAGGGCCGGACGGGTTCTTCCTCCTGTCATTTCCTCCCCTTTTCCAAGCAGTACCAGGCTGCCGAAGGACAATGCATGGGCAAATGAGACCAGGGATGGTTCGCAAACAACCGCTGCCCTCAGCTTAGTTAATTCCCCCTCGCTCATCATGGGATATTTTAGGTAAAGGAACTTCGAAACAGTCAGTTCAAGTACAGCGTCACCCAAAAATTCCAGTCTTTCATTGTCTTCATAGGGCTTTCTCCGATGCTCATTCACATAAGATGAATGGGTAAAAGCTTGCTTTAATAATTTTTCATTTTCAAATTGGATTCCGATTTCCGTCTGGAATTCTTTAAATTGTTTTTCGATTGCGCGAAATGATTTTCTTTCCTTATCCTTATTGCTGCGCATAATGCATCCACCTTGCTAATATTAATATTCTTTTTATTATTAGGGACATCTCAAAATGATGTTCTAGTTTTAACTAAGCCTGTTGATTGCCGCTGCATGTACTCAAGCTTCCGTGTGGGCTGCCTGGACTCCTCGACGCTCTGCGTCTGCGGGTCTCCCTTGGTATGCTGCTCCCGCAGGAAAGCTTCCTCGAACAACTGCGCACGAAGAAAATGCGGTAGCCTTTTCGGAGATCTCGCATCTTCCGCTCCAATCGCTCAATGTAAATATAGATAACTGCTCAAAACCCGCAAAAATTAAGT
>Ga0180215_1002627_pt1 | contig 17848 bp, 16 predicted proteins | sample eDN3rd37CBELigBY_FD_128871 | JGI IMG/M metagenome (GOLD analysis project Ga0180215, IMG submission 128871) | Enriched backyard soil microbial communities from Emeryville, California, USA - eDNA 3rd pass 37_C BE-Lig BY (version 2) (version 2) | ecosystem: Environmental > Terrestrial > Soil >... | reverse complement strand
GTGTTGTGGGCATGGGCCCTGTAGTCGACGAGGGTGTCTGGGCTGAACACGAATGGGCCCCTGCGAGCGAGGCGCAGCACGAGGTCGAGGTCTTCTGCCTGGCTGAGCTTCGGGTCGAAGCCCCCCACGGCGTGGAATGCGTCGCGCCGTATCATCGAGTTGGGCAGGATGATTCCCGTCGCCCGCCTGGCCACGTCGCGCTCGCCCGTGACGGCGACCTGGTCTGCTGCGGCGATCACGCGGCCGCGTTCGTCGATCGACTGCATGCCGCAGTAGCCGAGCGGTGCGGCTGGACTGTCTGAGAGGTCGCGCACCTGCCGCTCGATGCGGTTCGGGTGCCAGCGGTCGTCGTCGTCGAGAAAGACGACGAACTCGCCGGTGGCGATGCCCGCCCCCGTGTTCCTGGCGGCCGACACGCCGTGCGCAGGCTGGCGCACCAGCCGTGCGCCGGGAAGGTGGGCCGTCGCGTCGGCGACCGCCGAAGCATCCGGGGACCCGTCATCGACGACGATGACCTCGATGGCTGGGTAGGTCTGCGCTGCTACCGAGTCGAGTGCCTCCGCCAGATACGGGCTGACCCGGTTGGTCGCGACGACGACGCTGACGAGTGGATGCGCGTTGGCACCGCTTTCGCCTCGCATAGCGATCTCCTCGCCCGCATCCGGAACTGCTGCTGCACTTAGAATATTGGCTGTACGGCACGCGTTCAGTAGGCAATGAGGTCAACTGAAGGGACCCGAACCTGAGATGACTTCTCGAGCGAGATCATGAGCACGGCACGATGAGTTCTGCGCGCAAGGCCCTCATCGTGCGTCGGCGCGACATCGAACGCGACCCGCGGCCCGCCGGGGGCGGGTTCGAGTCGCTCTCCCTGCGCTTTCTGCCCCGCCTGGCGGGCCGCGGGCTGGGCGTCTTCTGCGTGAACACCGCCGAGCGGGTGATGGGGCTCACCTTCGACGATGGACCGAACCCCGAGCACACTCCCCGCATTCTCGACGTGCTGGCAAAGCACGGCGTGAGGGCGACGTTCTTCGTTCTGGCCTCAGAGGCGCGCAGGAACCCCGAAGTTATGCGCAGGATCGCTGAGGCGGGCCACGAGGTGGCGCTGCACGGGAAGGACCACCAATCGCTTCTGACGATGGGGGTGGGGGAGGCGCTCGCGAGTATCCGCGCCGCCAGGCACACAGTGGAAGGGCTCACCGGTGAGAAGGTGCGGCTGTTCCGGCCGCCGTACGGCGAGTGCACCATCCTGCAGGCGTTGAGTATCCGCGCCATGGGGCTCGACCTCGTGATGTGGTCTTCAGATGGCCTTGACTGGTTGCACGACGAAGAGTCGGCCATCGCCGGGCGTGCGCTGTCTACCGTGTTCCCCGGAAGCATCCTGCTGCTCCACGACAACCGGGCAGATCCGGAGACGATCAGCCAGGGCGAGGTTCTTCCCACCTTCGACCGAGCACTCGTGACGATGCTCATCCTGCAGTCGCTCGCTCGCGACGGGTACTCGGTGGTGCCCGCCGGCGAGCTCCTGGCCGGCTACCAGCAGGTGCGAAGCGCGGCCAAAGACCGGATGGTCGCCCTGAGATGAGCGGGCGGCGCGCGACACCAAAGGCCAGCGTGGTGATCGCGGCCTTCAACGCAGCGCACACACTCGGCGACCAGTTGGAAGCACTGTCGCGGCAGGAGGTCGACTTCGCCTGGGAGGTGCTCGTGTGCGACAACGGGTCGACGGATGCGACAGCGCGCGTGGCTTCGGAGTGGCAGGGCAGGCTGCCCGGGCTTCGCGTGCTCGACGCGTCCCGGCGGCGAGGGCCGGGCGCGGCGCGCAACGTCGGCGCCGCGGCCGCAGGCTCACCCCTCCTGCTCTTCTGCGATGCGGACGACGTCGTCGCAGACGATTGGCTGCGCGAGCTGCGTTCCGCGCTGCTGTTGGAGGAGTTCGTGACGGGTAACTCTCGCAGGCCGGAGTTGAACTCCCGACCGGATGCCCCGGTGTACTTCGACTTCTCGACCTACCGCATGCACGTTCTTCCCCAACTGCCTGCGGCCGGCGCGGGCAACCTCGGAATCCGTGCAGAGGTGTTCGCCGAGGTCGGCGGCTTCGATGAGTCGCTGCTCACGGGGGAGGACCTCGACCTGTGCTGGCGGGTGCAATTGGCCGGTCACCGGTTGGCCGTGCATCGCGCAGCCGTGGTGACCGTGAGCAACAGGGCGGGGCTCGGCGCGTCGTTCCGTCAGGCGTACGCGTATGGCGTGGGGGACCGTCGCCTGCGTCACAAGTACGCCAGGGTCATCCGCGCCCTGGAGGGCGTCACGCCGCTGCCGGTCGCCACCGACGCGGCGGCCACCACGCCCGCTGCCGCTGCATCTCGGCCTTCACTCCTGCAGCGTGTGCTGCGCAAGGTGGCGAGCATTCGCCGGCCGTCCGACCTGACCCAACTCAGCCACCGCATCGGCACTGCGCTGGGCTACCGCTGGGGAAGCATCGACCGCAGCCTGCCCCAGCTGGAGCCTCCGCCCTCTCTGCCGCGCGCGTTGTCTGGGGCCGGCTCGTGACGCCCGACGTGAGCGTGCTCATGCCGGCTTTCAACGCTGAGAGCACGCTGGGCCAGCAGCTCGAGGCCCTCTCGCGCCAAGACGTTCCGTTCGAGTGGGAGCTGCTGGTGTGCGACAACGGCTCGACGGATGCGACCGCGCGCGTGGCTTCGGAATGGCAGGGGAGGCTTCCGCTGACGGTTGTGGATGCCTCGTCGCGTCGTGGCCCTGCGGCCGCCAGGAATCGCGGGGCGCAGCTCGCGTCCGCCCCGCTGCTGCTCTTCTGCGACGCCGACGACGTGGTCGCAGACGACTGGATGCTCGAACTCCACCGCGCGCTGCAGGGCGCCGATCTCGTGGCTGGCGGGCGTCGCTACGCACGGCTGAACGCCCAGCCGCACGGTCCTGCGGATTGGGAGCAGCCGCTCTTCACCAAGCCTGCCCCGCTCCTGCCCCTGCCCGCTGCCACCACGTCGAACCTGGGAGTGCGCGCGGTCGTTTTCTCGGCCGTTGGGGGCTTCGACGAATCGCTGCGTGCCGCCGAGGACATTGACTTCTGCTGGCGCGTGCAGCTCGCGGGCTACCGGCTGATCGCGCAGCCGAATGCCGTGGTGCACATCCGTCGCCGCTCCACGCTGCCCGCCGTTTTCCGGCAGGCCTTCGGCTACGGCGTTGGCGACCGGGTGCTGCTGCGCAAGTTCGCCGGCGAGGCGTCCGGAGCCCAACCCGCGGCGGCAATTGAGGCCCAGCCGGAAGCCCAGCCCCAACAAGAAGCGCAGTCCTCAATCGAGGTGCAACCCCGGCCCGGGCGGGTGCGCCGGATGCTCGGTCGCCGCTCGATCGACCTCCGGTACCTCGCCGACCGCCTCGGCAGGAGGCTGGGCAGAACGTTCGGGGGGTGGTCGACGTGACAGGCCTGGGCGGAACAGGGGTGCAGGAGCCTGCCGTGAGCGTCATCATCGCGGCGTACAACGCGGAGGCGACGCTCGGTGAGCAGCTCGAGGCGCTCGCGAGGCAGAACACCGCGTTCGCCTGGGAGGTGCTGGTCTGTGACAACGGGTCGAGTGACGGCACCGCAGACCTGGTCTGGCGGTGGCAATCGCGCCTTCCGCACCTGGTGCTCGTCGACGCGTCGGATCGTCGCGGTGCGAGTGCTGCGCGCAACATCGGGTCGTCTGTCGCTCGCGCGCCTCTGCTGGCGTTCTGCGACGCTGATGACGTGGTCGCAGACGATTGGCTGCAGAGCCTGCACGACGCCCTCGGCATCTGGGCACTCGTGGGCGGTGCGGGCGAAGCGACCAGACTCGGCTCAGCGCGACACGCATCCGTCAGTTGGTCGGTGGACGCCGTGATCACGAAGCCGTACTGGCCTCAGTTCTCGGCGGCAGCATCGTCGAACCTGGGTGTGCGCACCGACGTGTTTCGCCGGGTCGGCGGGTTCGATGAAGAATTGCGCACGGGCGAAGACATTGACCTGTGCTGGCGAGTGCAACTCGCGGGGGAGAGCTTCGCCCGCTGCGACGGCGCAGTGGTGCACATCCGAAAGCGCACGGGGCTCGTGCCGGTGTTCCGTCAGGCTTTCGCGTACGCGGTCGGTGACCTGCAGCTGCGGCGCAAGCATGCAGAGGCCATTGCGGCCTATCAGCGCTCGCTGGTCGCAGACCCCGCAGTGGGCTCCCCAGCGGAGCCCGGCGACTCCGGGAAGCGCCGCGGTCTGTGGTCGCGAGCCCGGCGCATCTTCCGGCCGGATGGTCGTGCGGATGCCGCGTGGCGCCTCGGTGCGTGGTTCGGCACGCACTTCGGGTCACCGCGGTCGCGCCTGCGCGCGTAGGGTTCAGCGCGGCAGGCGCTGCCGCAGGCTGCGCAGGGCGGGGCCGCCGCGCAGCAGTGCGCGACTCACGGGGCCGCCGGTCGCGATGAGCAGCGTCACGTGCGGCCTGCTGTGTGGGTAGAGGCGCGCGCTGTCGCGGTAGACCGAGCTGAGGTTGGGGTCGAAGTAGTCGACGCCCGGTGTGGTGACGGCGCTCTTCCACTCCGCGATTCGCCCGATCGCACCGGCGCTGTAGTGTGCGTAGCGCTCGTCGTAGGCGTCGAGCGTGCTGAAGACGCCGGCACCCGCCCTCAGTCCGATGCCCAGGTAGAGCAGGGTCTCGCCGGCGGTGAGCGCGGTGGCTACGAGCCTGTCATCCGCCCTGAACGCTGCTGTGACCGCACGGAACCAGGCATCGTGACCGGTGGGCAGAAGGGCGCGCCCTGCTTGTGACGTATCGCCCTTCCACCCTGCGGCCTCAAGGTGCAGAAACCGGTCGATGGCGCTGGGGTCCGCGCCGAGGCCAGTCACCGTCAGCGGGCCCACCTCCGCTTCGAGCTGCCTGACGTGTCTCGCCCGCTTCTTGATCGTGCCCGCGCTGGAGTGCTCTGCGCTGAGCAGCGATTGCGTCTCCTTCGCCGACAACCTGTGCGCATAGGCGCAGGCGCGGTCGTCGCGTTCGCGCTCGCGTACCGCCATGCCGAGCCGAGCGATCGCCTCGGTGAGCGACTCTGCGAGCGGTCCGTCGCCAGGAAGGTTGGCGAGTTCGAGCAGGCCGGGGCCGCGACTGCGCCGAAGGCCCACCAGCAGGGTGCGCCAGGCGCGAACGGGGTCTTCCGCACCAACCAGCGGGTGCCTGAGGTCGCCGAGTTGTAGCATGAATGGCCCGACGGTTGACCGCATGTGCAGCGGCAGCCTCGCGAAGCCCTTCCTCGTCGTGAACGCCATGAGGGCCTGCAGTCTGTGCTCGCCCTCGACCACGGCGAGGTTGATCGATGTGGCATCGCTCCTGTGCTCTGCAGAGGTCAGCAGGAAGCGCGGGTCGTGAAAGGGGTTGGGTTCCACGGCGTCGTCGGAGAGCTGTTTCCACGCCTCGGTGAGCCCAGCATCCGCCTCTGTCAGCCTCAGGATGCGCATCCGCCAGTCGGTCATGTCGCTGCCGTCACGTCAGGGCCATCCTGGACCTCAGCCTCCGCGCGGCGGGAAGCGACCGCACCACGGCCCGCCCGAGGCCGCCGCCCGTTGCGATGAGCAGACGCACATACTGCTGCCGGTGCGGGTAGAGCTGGGCGGCGTCGGCGTACTGCAGGCCCATGTTGGGGTCGAAGGCTGTCGTGGACGGGTCGGCCATGGTGTGGTTCAGCGACGCGATGCGGCCCAGGGTTCCTGCGCTGTAGCTCGCGAACCGTTCGTCGTAGGCGTCGGCGTAGCCGAAGCTGCGGCTGCCGATGCGCAGCAAGACACCGGCGTACACGGTTTCATCTCCGGCGCGCAACTGGTGCACCGTGAGGTCGCCGTCTGCGCGATACGCGTCGGTCACCACGGTGAACCAGCGGTCGAAGCCGAGTGCGCGCAACCCGCCGCCGCCGTGGGAACGATCGCCCTTCCAGCCTCGGTTCTGCAGCTCGATGAACTGTTCGACGGCTCGCGGGTCTTCGCTGACGTCGTGCAGCATGAGCTCAGCACCCAGTGCTTTCTCGAGTGCTCTCGCCTGTTTCCCACGTTTTCGGGTGCGCGTGGCGGAGTGAGGAACCACAAACGACGCACGGCCGCGCACGGTCGGCGCCTGCGGGGCGAGGTCGACGCGTCGCGCGACGGCTGCCTCCTGTCGCTCGCGCTCGACCATGGGCAGACCCAACCGCCGTACCGCCTCGTGCAGGGCGGTGAACAACGGCCCATCCCCGGGAACGTTGCACAGGTCGAGCAGCGGGGGAAGGTGGAGGTCGGAGGCGCCCGTGAGGAGGGCCGTGATGGCATCCACTGCCCTCACCTGGTCGACGAGCGGATGTTGCCACCCCGACTCGAGCTGCAGGAACGGGATCCCGGTTGAAATGGTCTGCGTGGGGAGCCCGCCGACACCGCGACGCATCACGAACGGCATGGCGGCCAGCAGCTGCTCGCCGTCTTCGACGAAGATCAACTGCGTTCCCCTCGCGTCACCGCGGAGCCGGGACGCGGGCACGAGCAGCCGGGGGTCGAGGCACGGGTACGGCGTGATGGCGCGGTCGCGAAGGTCTGACCAGGCTTCGATGTCGGCCTGGCGGATGTCTGGGAGCGTCACGATGCGCAGTCTCATTGCGGCTTGATCCGGTCTCTCGCGCGGCGGAGCAGGGGGATCGAGCCCACCACAGCTTTCGCAATGGCGCCGTGGTGGGTGAGCAGGTAGCTCACGTAACGTCTCCGGTGCGGGTACAGCTGCGTGCTGTCCACGTATTGGGGGTGCATGTTGGGGTCGAAGAACGAGGCCCGGGTGTCTGTCATGCTGTGCGCGATCACGGCAAGGCGCCCCAGGTTGCCGGGTCGGAACTTTGCCAACTGCTCGTCGTATGCGTCCTGTGCCGCGAACATCCCGTTGCCGGAACGGATGGCCACCTGCATGTACACCGTCTTGTCGTCGCTCGTGAGGGTGAACACGCTCAACCGCCCGTCGCCGCGGAACGCGGCGGCAGCCTCGACGAACCAGCGGTCGTAGCCGTTGATCCTGAAGGCACCGCCACCCTTCGCCGGGTCGCCCTTCCACCCGGCAGCCTGCAGGTCGAGGAACTCTTCCACCGCATGCGGGTCGTCACCCCGATCGGTGAACAGGATGGGGGAGTCACCCGCCTGCTCCATCCCCCTGAAGTACTGGCGGAACTTCTTGCGACTGCTCGAACCTAGGTGGTCCACCGCGATCCTGGCCGGCGCCGCCGCGATCGCGTTGCCGGCTGGCACGACCTCGTCCGTTCTGCGCACGAATGCGTAGTCGAGCGAGCCGCGCTCGACCAGTGGCGCGCCAGCAGCTGCGGAGGCCGAAGCGAGGGAGTCGGCGAGCGGGCCCTCGCCCACGAAGCCTTCAAAGTCGACGTAGTCGGGCAGGTGCAGCCTGCTCATACCGTGCAGCAGGGCCTCGAGCGCCTCGACGGTTCGTGCAGTTGACACGAGAGGGAAGTACCGCGGAGTCAGGTGCTTGAGAAACGAGATGCCCGGGGTGACCGCGCGCACCCGAAGCCCCCGGATGCTTCGCCCCAGCACGTCGAACGGCATCAGTGCGTGAAGCGTTCCGGTCTCCTCGACGAGCAGCACCGGGTTCGACTTCACGTCGTCTGTCGCCCTGTCTCCCGGCGCCAGGAATCGGGGGTCGAGGAAGGCATTCGGCTCGATCGCGTTGTCGGCGAGCTCGCGCCACCGATCGAAGTCCGCCGGTGCGAGCTCGCCGAAGGTCGTCATGCGGGTCTTCATGCGCGTTGCCGCCCCTCTCGGGTGAGTGCGTCGCGCACCTGCCTGAGCACCGGGAGGGCGCTGACGACGCTACGCGGAAGAGCACCGCCCGTCGCCAACAGGTAGCTCGAGAATCGGCGGCGGTGCGGATAGATGTGGGTGCTGTCCGCATAGCGGGGGTTCAGGTCGGGGTCGAACTGGGCGGCATCCGGCTGCGAGAGAAAGCGCTGCATCACGGCGAGTCGACCGAGTGTTCCGGTGCGGAATCTCGCGAATCGTTCGTCGTAGGCATCCTGTACCCCGAACTCCCTGCCTCCCGACCGGTAGGTCACGGCCATGTAGAGCGTCGTCTGTTCGTAGACAAGTGAGTGCACAGACAACCGGCCCGCTGCCCGGAAGCGCGACGTGACCTCACGGAACCAGGGCTCCTGGCCGGAGACCCGGTACGCGAAGCCGCCGCCCGAGGCGCTGTCGCCCTTCCAGCCGGCTGCCTGCAGGGCCAGGAAGTCCTCGATCGAGGATGGGTCTTCGCCCCGGTCGGTGAGGCTGGGTGCGCCGCCGAGCTCACGCTCGAGCCCACGCAGGAGTCGCGCGAAGTTCTTTCGAGAGTGCGTGCTGAGCGCGTCGAGGGCGATGAGCGACGAAGGGTCTGCCGCAGTGCCGGCGGCCGGGCCCGGGTACAGGAACGCGAACTCCTCGCTGCCGCGTTCGACGATCGGCACGTCGGCTGAGGCGGCTGCGGCGAAGAGCGCATCGTTGAGGGCTCCGTCTGCCGGGAAGCAGTCGAGGTCGAGGTAGCCGGGCAGGTCGAGCCTGCTGAAACCGAGGAGCAGGGCCTCGAGGGTTTCGGATGCGCGGTCTGGGTCAATGAGCGGATACCAGCGCTCCGACTCTTCCGAGAGCACGGGGATCCTCGGCGTAACAGCGCGGACGGGGAGCCCGCGGATCTTGCGCGGAACGACGGCGAACGCCATCACGCCGAGCAGTTCATCGCCGTCTTCGACGAACAACAGCCGGGTGTCGCGGGCGTCGTCGCGAAGTCGGCTTGATGGTTCGAGGAAGCGAGGGTCGAGGAAGGCGTTGGGTTCAATGGCGCGGTCAGCCAATTCTTGCCATCGGCCCAGCTCACCGGGGTCGAGCCCGCTGAGCTGCACCACACGCGCCCTCATGTGGCAGTGCCATCGAGATCAGCGGCGGTTCGCTCAGCCACGCTAGCCTCCCTTCGGGTGGGGCACGCTCGACCTGAATTTGTGACAGCTTAAGCGCAGGATGCCCGTCGCCGCACTAGAAAATTTTCGGCAGCGGGGCGATCAGGTCAGAGATGGCGGCGCGGAAACCCGACGAGTACTGGTGGTAGTTGCCGCGGGCGATCTGCTCGCGGATGAGGCGCTGCCTGCTCGCTGCACCGCGGGGCAGCGCGCGGACGGCGAGCAGTGCTTCCCTGCGGAACAATTCCGTGGCCCCCACGCCGTCGACCCCCGCGGTGCGCACCCTGTCTGCGACCAGCGTCACCCTGGCCCGGTCGAGCTGCAGCTGCTCGGCCCGGTGCCTGCGCGTTGATTTTCCTTCGCCATGATCGCCCGACCGGCTCAGCGACATCCGCGTGACCTGTCGATCGTGTTGGCGGTACGAGGTGAGGCGTCTCGGGTCGACGACGACGCGCCCTATCGCACCGGCCAGCGCAGCAAGCCAGCCGTCGTGCAGGAACAGGTGGCCGGGACCCTCGAGCTCTGGCGGGAACGGGAGCGCAACCCGTGCAACGTCAGCGCGCACGGCCATGGTGGCGCCTGTGACGGTCTGCGCGCCCAGGAGCCTCTCCAGGCTCCCGTCGCGCAGCCGCTGCTGGTGTGCCGCGTCGAGCGACACTGCTTCCCACGCCGTGTGCCCGATGGCTCGCCCCTGGGCGTCGATGAGTTCTGCGTCAGAGAACCACAGCGTCACTGCCGGGTCTGCGAACGCCTGCTCCACCGCCACGAGTTTCTCTGGGTGCCAGAGGTCGTCCTGGTCTGCGAGTACGAGCACGTCGCCCTGCGCCTGTTCGATGGCCGCCTGCATGTTGAGCCTGAGGCCGAGCCGCGACGGGTTGCTGCGCAGCCGGATGATCGACGGGTGCCTGCGCGCGTAGTCCTCGAGAAGCGCCCCTGTGCCGTCGGTCGACGCGTCGTCGCTCACCACCACCTCGTCGGGCGTGCGCTGCTGGGCGAGAATCGAGTCGAGTTGCTCTGCCAGGTGGGCCGCCCCCTGGTAGGTGGTCATGACGACGCTGATGCGCAGCCGGTCAGCCACGGTACAGGGCCTCGTAGCTGTCGACGACGCGGCCGAGGTCGAACGTGGAGGCACGCCTGAGCCCGGCCTCCGCGAGTTCTGCGCGCCGCTCAGGGTTCGTGAGCAGGTCTCTCAGGGCCACCCCGATCGCATCGAGCGGGGCGAGCACTCCTGCAGCACCCTCGTCGGTCACGTAGCGCGCACCGATGTTCGGCGTCGCCACCACGGGGGTGCCGGATGCCATGGCTTCCGCATACGGAATGCCGAACCCCTCGTAGTCGGAGGGCAGGCAGAACGCCCAGGCGCGGCGGTACGCCGCAGCCAGCTCGGCGTCGGTCTGCTCGCCGAGCACTGCCACGCCGGGGCCAGGGTCTTCCGGGGCGTCGCGGCAGACCAGCTCGAGCCGGGCATCCGGGATCACGGGAAGCACGTCGCGCTGGAACGCCGCGACCAGGTCCCTACCGCGCTTGCGGTTCGTCCAGGTGCCCACGAACAGCACGGTGGGGACGGGGGCCAGCGCCCGCGCATCCGGGCGGAAGCGGCGCAGGTCGACGCCGTTCGGGATGATCGTGCGCACCCAGGGCATCCACCGTCTGGTACGCGGTGAGACGACGACGGTGTGGTCCGCGACCGCGGATGCCAGCAGCTCGCTGAAGCCGAGCAGCACCATCCGCAGCTTCTCGCCGAACCCGCGGATTCTCAGGGCCTCCTCGAAGCACGAGCCGTGAACCGTTCGCACGTGGCGGGGAACGCGTCGCCGCCACAGCCAGTAGTCGTCGCCGTGGGCGTGCAGCACGTCGTACGAACTGAAGTCCACCCGGCGCAGCAGCAGGGCGAAGCGGAAGGTGCGAAGCGAGCCGGAGGCGTGGATGCGGCGGTGCCCGTACACGGCGTCCTCCACGGGTGGGCAGTCACTGAACACGTCCACCTGATGCCCGCGTCTGCTCAGCTCGGTCGCCAACTCGTGCACCTGGTAGCCGACGCCGATCTTGCTGCCGCTCGGCAGGTAGTACGAGATCATGGCGATGCGCATCAGGGTGCAGACAATCGCTCGTGCAGTGCCTCCAGCCAGCCCCTCCCGTGCTCGAGGTCTGGCTCGAGGTAGTTGCCCTCTGCCCACTCGTTCCACGACTTGATCCACAGCAGGCGCTCCTGCTCGGGTCGCCCATCAAGCGTGCTCACGGCGTTGTCCACGTTGGCTGCGAAACGGGACGGCTGCGAGTCGGTGAGCACGAGGCCGCGCGTGCCAGACCTGGGCGTGTTGTCCCAGTTCGGGTACACGCTCGGCTGCAGGTGCCGCTGGGAGCGCACGGCGTCCCACAGCGCCGGGTCGGTCGAGTACGGATAGGCCTCTGGGCCACCCAGCTTTCGCCGCAGCCGCATGCGCAGGATGCTGGCGCGGTCGATGCGTGCGGGCAGGCGCACATAGGCGCCCGAGTCGAAGCCGTCATCCACCACGCGTTGGTATCGGCCACCAGCGCCGAGCAGGTCGCTCACCTCAGCCACCAGGTACAGGCCATCGAGGCCGGCAGCTCGCGCCATCGCCTGCCACCGTTCGACGAAGGCCGCGGCATCCGGAAGCTCCTCAGGTCGGAACACGTAGAACACGGGCCTGCCGTTCACGCGCAGGTAGCGCGGGTCGCGCAGCGCGGGAAGGATCGTGTCGAAGTGGGCCCGGTCGTCCTCGGGTCCCGGGTAGGTCTGCTCGCGCAGGATCCTGTTCTCCGCGTCGTGCCAGATGCCCGTCCAGCTCTGGTTGGCCCAGCCGAGGCAGAACGAGATCTGCGGCGATCCGCTCGCGAGCACTTCGGTGAACGGGCGCTCGAGGATGCGCGAGCCCGCACCGAACCAGTAGTGCCAGTAGCAGAACGCCTCCACTCCGTGCGCGAGCGCGAGCTCACTCTGGGCGTGGCGCGACTCATCGAGCCGAAGGTCGTAGAAGCCGAGCTCTGAGGGAAGGTGGGGCTGCACGTGGCCGCGGAACAGCGGCCTGGCCTTCGCAGTGTTGGTCCACTCCGTGAACCCGGGCCCCCACCACGCGCTGTTCTCGGGGATCGGATGGTACTGGGGCAGGTAGAAGGCTACTGCGCGTGCCTTGAGCTCCATCTAGCCACCCCTCGAGGTTCTACCGGCCGGGGCACTCAGACTAGTGGATGCTCACCCGCGCACGACAGGGCGAAGTTGTCTGGCGGCGCGAGTCCAGACGGAGTCGACGATTGCTGCGGTCGCGTCGATGGTGAAGCGTTCAGCAACGCTCGCCCGGGCGGCAGCGGCCGTGACGTCGCATTCCTCACGGTGGTCGAGAGCCCACTCCATGGCTCGTGACAGGGCGCCGGGATCACCCGGTCGCACCAGCAGGCCGAAGGCCGCTCGCCACACGCCGTCTGCCAGTTGCGCTGCCCGGCCCTCGGGGTCGACGACCTCGGGAACGCCCCCAGCCCTGGTTGCAATCACGGGAATACTCGCGGCCATACCCTCCATCACGACCTGGCCGAACGGCTCGGGCACGGGAGAGGCGTGCACCAGAAGTCTGAGACCAGCAAACGCCTCTGTCGGCTCGCCCACCCAGCCCGTGAAGTCGACGCGGTCGCCGAGACCGTCGGAATCGACGGCGGCTCGAACCCGCTTCTCGTAGTCGCCGTCCTGGAACAGGGCAGCGCCCACGATGCGGAAGCGGGCATCCGGATGCGTTCGCAACAGCCGCGAGGCCGCCTGCACGAAGAGCAACTGGCCCTTGGTCTCGCTGATCCTGCCCACCATGCCGATCGCATCCGCTGCATGGGCCTCCCGCTCGGAGAATGCTGGGGCATCGAGCCCCGGATACGCGACGGTCGTGCGCGCCCGGCCTCGCCGACCGAGCGTCAGGCGCGTCGCCTGCGAGTTCGCGACCACCCGCCGCGGGCCAGTGGCGGCGATCACCCGCAACAGCAGCCTCGCGGCCTTCGGCAGGTAGTCGCCCGAGAGCCTGTCGTGCAGGTGCCACACCCACGGTGACCGCAGCAGGGGAGCCGCAATGCTCAGCACGGCTGCCGACTTCAGCGAGTTCGCGACCACGAGGTGGGGTCGGTGGCGCCTGAGCGCTCGCGCGAGCCTCGGCGTGAAAGCGATCGCCCCGGCCACGCCACGAAGGGCCGTCAGCGGCGAGGCGGTCTGCTGCCGCGTGATGGTGCTCGTGGCTCCCAGCGCGACAATCTCGACCGGGATGTCGCGGGCGGCCAGCCGCTCCCGCAACTCACCGTCGTCGAAGAGCACCACTCGCACATCGAAGCGCTCGCGATCGAGCGCGTCGAGCAGGCGCAGCATCGCGGTCTCCGCCCCGCCCAGCTGGGCGGTGTGGCTCACGACGACGACACGGCTGGCGCGCACAGGGCAAGCCTAGTGACGGCGATGACGCGGCTGAAAGTGTCTGCACCCTTAGTCTGGTCGCATGCGCCGGCTGCATCGTCTCGCCAGGGATGCCACCGATCTCGCCCAGGTGAGGGAGTGGCTCTCCGGCTACCTGCGCGGTGAGGTTCGCCCGCGCGACGATCGCAGGGCGACCGCGCTCATGACTGTTCCGCGCCTGGTCGGGTCGCCCGGAGCCGGAACAGTGTGGGCTGTCGCGACGGTGCGCGACGAAGTCGACGTCGTCGAGGCATCCATCCGCCACCTGCTCGACCAGGGTGTGGACAGCGTGCTCGTCTCAGACCACCTCTCGACAGACGGCACTCGCGAGCTGCTCACAGAGCTTGCACGCAGTGACCCGAGCATCCACGTCGCGATCGACGACGAGCCGGGCCATTTTCAGAAAGAGAAGATCACCAGGCTGGCCCGGGCGGCGTGGCGTGCCGGCGCCGAGTGGATCGTGCCGTTCGACGCAGACGAGTTCTGGTTCGCAGAAGGATGCCGGTTGGCCGAGTTTCTGCGCACGACGCGCGCTGCTGTGGTCACCGCCGAGATGCACGATGTCGTGCCGGTCGCAGGCTCGGTCGAAGAGTTTCAGGACCGCGAATACCTGGTCGATGAGCAGCCATCGGGCGACGTGAAGGTGGCGTTCCGCGCGCACCCGCTGGCCCGCGTGGGTCCGGGAAACCACGGGGTGTCACGAGTGGGCCTTCAGGCACCGGGCCTGCGCATCGCCCACATCCCGTACCGCGGGCCCACCCAACTGGAGCGCAAGTTCCAGACCGGCTCAGCCGCGCTCGACCGCTCGGGAGCTGCAGAGTGGGAGGGCTGGCACTGGAGGGCCGGTGCCGGGCTGAACGACACGGAACTCGAGGAGCTGTGGCAGCTCATCCGGTCGGGAGGGCGGTCGGAACTCATCGGCTGGAAGCCGTCCGGTTCGTGGCGCCGAGAGCGCATCCTGCGCTCCCGCGCCTGGACTGGTGAGCCGCCCGGGGCCTCCGACTAGCATGAACCCCATGCAGGAGCCCGTCGACCGCCCAGCATCAGCGACCGTCACGGTCGTGGTTCCCACCTACAACGGCTCTGCACTCATCGGCCACACGCTCGACAGCCTCCTGGCGCAGAGCTACCCGCACCTCGAGGTGATCGTCGTGGACGACGGCTCCGCAGACGACACGGTCGCAGTGGCATCCGCCCACCACGTCGGGGCGCGCGTGATCACGCAGCGGAACCACGGGGTGGCCGTGGCACGCAATCGCGGTCTTGCTGCTGCGAGCGGCGAGTGGGTCGCCTTCATCGACCAGGACGACCTGTGGCACAGCGGCAGGGTGCAGACCCTTATCGGGCTGGCTGGCAAAACGGGTGCGGAGGCGGTGGCGACAACCGAGTCACGGTTCGCGAGAACCGCAGACCGTGAAGCGCTGAAGCGGGTGGGGGACGGCCGCGACAGCTGGCCCACCATCTGGATCGACGAGGGGGAGGAGGCCGAGCTGGTGACCGCCCCCATCCACGGCGTTACGGGCGAGGTCAGCGAGCTCACGCTCGACCGGCTGCTCGAGGGCGCGGCAATGCTGACCACCACTGTCATGTACAAGCGCGAGCTGGCGATCTCGGCCGGCGGATGCGCGCCGCACGCCCGAGCGCTTGACGACCACGTGCTCAACGTGAACGTTGCCCGCATCGCCGGTGCGATCCCGCGCCTCGACTCCGGCGAACTGCTGTATCGCGTGCATCCGTCGTCCACGTCGACCGTGTCGCCCATGGCCGGGCCCTTCCTGTCGACGCAGGCCGCCATCAGGCTGGGCGGCGTGTTCCCGCGCGAGGTTCGCGGCGGGCCGAACGTCGACCACCTGCTTTACGGGCTTGCCAAGTCAGACCTGACCGTCTCTGAGCAGCTCGCGCTGCTGGTGCTGTCCACCGGCCGGCGCACGAGGGCCAGGTGGCTGCTGCGCTGGCTCACCCGACGCACGGGGGTGCGGTGACCAGGCGACTGGGCGCATACGTGCTGCCGGGAGACACCGTGTGGCTCGAGCGTTCCCTCCGCCAGTACTACCCGATGGTTGACGCGCTCGTCGTGCCGATGCCCACAGACGGCAGGGGGTGGACGGGCGCGCCTGTTCCCGCGGCTGAGGCCCTGGAGCTCATTCGGTCTGTCGACACGCGAGGCATCCTGACCGTGGTGGGTGGGTCGTGGGTCGACCAGGGTGACCCGATGCGGGCAGACACCGCGCAGCGTCAGGCCGCCGTGGACGAACTCTCTGGCAGCGTCGGCTGGATTCTGCAGCTCGACAACGACGAGTACCTGCCGCACCCCGAGCTGCTGCACGCGGCGCTCGACGAGGCAGACCGGCTGGGGCTCGACGCGGTTGAATGGCCCATGCGAGTGCTCTACCGTCGCACCAGGAAGCGGGTGTACGAGGTCGTGGCCGCAGACGGTCGGCCGCGCTACGACTACCCAGGCCCCATCGCCGTGCGGGCAGGCACGCGGCTGAGCGACGCACGCCGCACGGGTGCCGGGTTCCTTCGGCTCGTGATCGCTGGCGACACACGGTCGCTGCAGGTGTCACGGCCCGAGGAGCCGGGAGAGCATCGCGTGACGCTGCTGGAGCACGACCATGCCATCCTGCACAACTCGTGGGCGAGGAGCCCGGAGGAGACGAGACAGAAACTGCGGTCGTGGGGGCACTCGACGGGCTTCGCCTCACGGCGGTATTACTGGACCACGTGGTGGCCGTCACCGCTGCTGTGGAGGGTGCAGCGGGACGTGCATCCGTTCTCCCGCGAGCTCTGGCCCGCCCTCATGCCCAGGCGGAACGCCGGGGAGCTCTCGGACTGAGCCCCAGGCCGTGAAGGTCAGATGACGTCGGCGAAGCCGCGCTCGAACTTCTGGAACACCAGCAGGCCACCCGTGAAGACGAGCACCGCCGTGACGATGAGCGCACCGATCTGCCACAGCGGAGGCGCCTGGAGGCCCAGAAGAGACCAGCGGTACGCCTCCATGAGCCACGTGAGCGGATTGGAGGCGAACACCCACATGAGGTCGGGCGGCACAGCCTCGAGCGAGTACGCCACGGGGGTCGCGAAGAACAGGATCTGCATGAGCCACGGCAGCACGTACCCGACGTCGCGGTACTTCACCATGAGCGAGGAGGCGGCAATGCCGACACCCATCGCGATGGCGATTCCCACAGCCATCCACACCGGGAGCAGCAGGATGGGCCAGCCCGGGTTGATTCCGAACACGAACAGCAGCACGACGAAGAGCCCGAAAGCCACCGCGAAGTCGAGCAGAACCGAGAGGGCGGTGGCGAAGGGAACCAGCAGCCTGGGGAAGAAGACCTTCGACACCAGCGACTGGTTGGCGACCAGTGACGCGGATGCCCGGTCGACGATTCCGCCCAGCAGGTTCCAGCCGAGCAGGCCGGCGAAACTGAACACGAAGTACGGCACGCCGTTGCTGGGCAGGTCGGCGACCTGGCCGAAGATGATGGCAAAGATGCCTGCGGCTGCCAGGGGCTGCAGAATCACCCACGCGACGCCGACCGCAGTCTGCCGGTAGCGCAGCAGGATGTCGCGGGTGCCGAAACGCCAGAGCACCTCGCGGGCCTCCCACACCTCGCGGCCGGAGGGCAGGCCGATCCCCTGGGGTGGAGTGATGACTGTGCGCGCCATGGTCAGTCCCGTTCGTAACTGAAATCTGCGAGAACCACGCCGGCAGACATGGCCTCCTCCGAGGTGAGCTCTGGGTACGGATACGACGGCAGAACGTCGAACGCGGCGGCACCCTCCCAGGCGTCGAGGATGCCCGCCTGGCAGACGAACGCATCCACCGTGTACGCGCCGGGCTTGAGCCACAGGCCAGAGATACGCAGCCTCGGGCGATGCTCGCGCTCAGGGCTGAACCACGCACCGACGGCGCGCGAATCGCACTGCACGATGGTGGTGCCATTGGCGTCATTGATGTGGCACGAGATGAAGTAGTCGCCGATCAGGTGCTCAGAGGCGGGCAGAACGAACTCGATCACCTTGTCATCTGCGGGAGCCTGCTGCAGCTCGTCGAGCATGACGCTGCGCAGTCGCAACTGCCCCGTGCCCTGGCGCGCATCCGGATTCTGCTGCTCGAGCTGGAACTTCTCGAAGCTGCTCCTGTAGGTGTCGAGTGCGCCGTCGACCGTGCCGTGGTAAATCAGCTCGCCCTTGTCGAGGTAGATCGCGGAGCTGCACAGCGCAGTCACGGTCTGCACCTGGTGGCTCACATAGAGCACCGTGCGACCGTCTCGCGCGACATCGCGCATCTTGGCCAGCGACTTGGCCTGGAACTCGGCATCCCCGACCGAGAGCACCTCGTCGATGGCGAGGATCTCGGTCTCCAGGTGCGCGGCCACCGAGAACGCGAGCCGCACGTACATGCCGGAGGAGTAGCGCTTGACGGGGGTGTCG
>Ga0180215_1002625_pt1 | contig 17857 bp, 29 predicted proteins | sample eDN3rd37CBELigBY_FD_128871 | JGI IMG/M metagenome (GOLD analysis project Ga0180215, IMG submission 128871) | Enriched backyard soil microbial communities from Emeryville, California, USA - eDNA 3rd pass 37_C BE-Lig BY (version 2) (version 2) | ecosystem: Environmental > Terrestrial > Soil >... | reverse complement strand
TTGACAGACCGCCGCGAATCGCTATGATTCACCTCACGCAAACGACGGGGCGTAGCTCAGCTTGGCTAGAGCGCACGGTTCGGGTCCGTGAGGTCGGAGGTTCAAATCCTCTCGCCCCGACTTAGTAGTGACAAGGGGTTACGTCGAGCGTAGGATACACCTAGACACCGCCGGGCAGAGTTCCGGGCAGAGTTGTGTAATAGGTGCATCCATGGCTCGACGTCATCCTCAGCCGTTTTGGCGCAGCGCCAAGCGCTGCTGGTATGTCCAGCTCGGGAAGAAACAGATTCGCCTCGCTCCCGAGAGGGACGAGGCGTTTCGTCGTTACCATGAGCTGATGGCCGGAGGCCGCGAAGAAGCGGAGGCGAAGGTTGCCCCGCCGGAGCCGCCGCGCCTGGTGCTTGAAATCCTCGACGCCTTCCTCGACTGGTGTCAGAGAAACCGGGCGAAGAGGACTTACGAGCACAACAAGGAGGTCCTGGAGAAGTTCGCCGCTCGCGTGCCGACGCTGCTCGAAGTCGAGCAGCTCAAGCCCTGGCACGTCACGAAGGCGATGATGGACTTCGACTGGGCCGACAACACCAAGGCCAACTTCATCGGTGCAATCAAGCGGGCATTTAATTGGGCGGTCGAAGAGGAGATCATCGACCGCAATCCGCTTGACCGGATGAAGAAGCCGGGGCGTGAAGCCCGGGAAATGGCAATCTCTCCGGCCGAATACGCCAAGATCATCGGTGCAGTTTCGGAAGAGGCGTTTCGGGACTTGCTGGAAGTCGCCTGGGAAACAGGGGCCCGGCCGCAGGAACTGCGGCAGTTCGAGGCCCGGCACGTCGAGCTCTACCGGCAGTGGGACGAGCAGGAGAAGCGGGAGAAGCTCCTCGGCCGGATCGTGATGCCGCCGTCTCAGGCGAAGGGCAAGAAGTATTTCCGGGTGGTCTACCTGACGGAGCGGGCGGCGTCGATCCTGTCCCGCCTGGTCGAGGAGCGTCCCGAGGGGGCGCTGCTCCGGAATTCCGAAGGGAACGCCTGGACCAAAGACTCGATAAACTGCGCGTTTTGCAGGCTTCAGAAGAAGGTGCGCAAGAAGTATCACCTGGGGGCGTTCCGCAAAGGCTTTGCCACCGAGGGGCTCAAGAACGGCGTCGATACCGTTACGCTCGCGCACTTGATGGGGCACCGCGATCCGTCGATGGTTTCCAAGGTCTACGGCCACGTGCAGAAAGACCCGCGGCACATGGCCGAGGCGGCCCAGCGGGCTAGAGCCGGAGGTGCTTCAGCTTCGGCAAAGCCGGAGGGAGCTTCCGCTCCCCGGCGGGAACCTGCTGACGAGCCAGATACTCCTGAATCGCCTCTTCGGGAATCCGGATAAGTCCGCGGCCTCTGCCGATGCGGACGTGGGCTAGTTTTCGCTCGGCAACGAGAGAATAGACCAACCCGGGGGAAACCTGGAGCCTCCTTGCCGCTTGCGCGACGGTGAGCATGGGGGTTATCCTCCTGGGGTTCCAACCACGTTTGTGCCAACGGCGCTCGCAGACCGCCGGGTAGTTGAGTAGTCTGCCACTGATTTCAATATGAGTTGTTGACCGATTATCCTTGAAACGACGGCCAGCCGGGGCCGTAGGGAACACGGAAACCACGGCACCCGGCATTTTTTCATCATGAAATTATCCTTTGAAGAATTGGAGCTGGCGAAGGCCGCATATCGCGAATACGGCTACACCACCGGGTTCAAGAACTTCCGGGGCGACCCGATGCCAAGGTGGGATGAGTTGCCGCTGAGTATCCAAATCGCCTGGAAAGCAGCGGCTCAGAAGATCGCAGCTGAGGCATCCGACCGACGGAGTGTGTTGATCCTTGAGGCCGCGAGGAGCACGTATCTCACTTACGCGGAGAGCGTTGGCGGTAAGAACTTCCGGGGCGACCCGCTGCCGAAGTGGGAGGAGTTGCCTGACACGACCCGGAACGCCTGGAAAGCGGCGGCTTCTCGGGTCACTCATTGGGTGTTTGAGGAGGAGATATACAAGGAGCGAAGGGCGGCGGCTAGTTTCGACTCGGCCGACCGAACCTCGGCTCACGCCTCTCCTCATACGCCTCAAGAGAAGCCCTGAGCACCCGGTAAAATTCCCGCTGGGCCTCGATGACCTCATCGGGCCTGAGCAGGGCACTGATGACGTTCGACAGAGCAAAGGCCGTCGCTCTCGCGGCATCGTGCTGAAGGTTCTCGATCTCGGACATCTGTAAAACCTCCGGTTAAACGGGGCCTTCCTTGGCCCCAAACCTTCGTCAAATCCTTACTGAACGTGCTTGTTGCGATGCAACCAAGTCATGATCATGACCCAGGCGAAGAACACGTGACCATTCGGCCTGTCACGGTCCAAGAAGTCCTGTGTCTCGTCCTCCACGTAGTGGCAGACGAGGCGTTGCAGCGCAGTCATGAACATCTCATACGTTACCGGCGGAGCGGCGTTGATCAGTTCTTCGAACGTCATGACGCCCTCCTTAGTATTCTTCCGGTAGTAACAACGTGGTCGCCGAGCGGTCCGCTTCGGTGATGATCCAGAAGCGTTCGCCCGCGTCGCTGCAATAGACGGACACCAGGCGGAAGCCTTCCCTCAGGGAAAGCTCGTTCTCCTCCCTGTCCTCCTCGCAGACCTCTCCCCAGTCGCCCTGGATGTGGCGGAGAAACGCCGCTGCCGCCTCCTTGACGGGAACCCGTTCGCGGACTCCGGGGGTGATGAACACCGGTCCCGGGCTGAATTTCGGCCGTAGCGGGTTCGACTTGGTTACACCTCCATTCTTTGCTATGTTGTTTGTGTCAGCCATGACACACTCCATCAGGTTTCTGCCGGTTCGGCCTCACACGCCGAGCCGGTTTTTTTGTTGCTAATTACGCCCCGGCCCTCCGGGTGCGCTCTCCATTCGGAGATTAAAACGCCCCCTTCCTTGGGGGCTAATTTGTCCTAATCCATCAGGACCATCGCTGTGATCACGACCTGGGCGAGCATGCCCGCCAGGAACCAGAGCACGGGCACTAAGTAGTCACCGTCTCGGCTCCTCGAATATGTAGTGCGGTCGATCTTTCTGACCGTCCCTCCTGCGCCCTTTTGGCTGCTTATGCGTTCCACGATGTATTCACGTCTTCCTTTACCCATTTCATTCATCCTTGAGATTCGGCGGCCTTTCGCCGCCTACTGCCCCTTCTACTCTTTTCTCCGGAAGGGGCGGACGGAGATACTCGCTCGACCGTCTCGGTCGTGATGATGTTGTCTGCCCCGGCGGGAACGGCGACGGGTGCGGGCTCTTTCGGCTCCGGGAAAGCCGGGGTGATCGTCCCGTCGCCGTCCTCTCCGCTAGGCCATTCGGCGGCCTTTCGCCGTTCGTATTCGGCCCTGCTGATGTGGTGGCTTCGCTGGACCAGAAACGGCCTGCCTGCGCGGGGGAAGTCCGGCGTGTCCTGAATCATTCGCATTACCGAGACGCCCGGTGTTGCCGCGGCATCGAGTAGTTCGTTCATCGCGAGCCACGGGCGAATGACTTCGTTTGTGCCCTGGGTGACCGTGGGCAGGAGTGCGAACGGGCTGCGGGTGACGCTTCGGCTTCGCACACGGCCTAGCGCTTCGCCCGAGGTGTTGACCGTCTCGCGGATCTCCTGGGGGTCGGAGACGGAGAACGCCCACTGGGTGCGGCAGCAGGAGAGCACCGCCGACTTCAAATCGATGTCCCCGGCGCGGAAGGCGGCGAGATACTGATTGCTCAGAATGACTCCGATGCCCATAGAGCGTGCGGTCTGGAGCATCTGCTCCAGGTTGTGCCCCACGGCGAATTGCGCTTCGTCGAGGATGACGAACATCCGCGTTCTGCGTTCACGAAGCTGGTTCGCCGCGGTGAGCAGCGATGAGAGGGCGAGCCGGGCGATTGCCCCGCTCGTCTCGTAGCCGATGCCGCCCGCAAGGCTCCAGTAACAGGCTTGCGGCTGGCGAAAACCCTTCGCGAGATCGATGCTCGACGGAGCGTTAAGCGGAGGCACTTCGGCGAGCTGGGAGACGGCAAGCACGGCGTGCTCGGAGGCTCGTTTCGTCTCGTGCCCCAGCGCCCTCAGCACGTCGGTTGTGGTCATCAGCCGCGAGAGTTCCTCGAAGCTCCCCACCTCCCCGCCTCGGTCTAAGGCGGCCCTGGTTCTTGCCGCGTTGGCCGAGCCGAACCAGCCGGGGCCGTAAGCGACGGAGCCGCCGTAGCTGGTCGATGTGGCAGAGCCGAGGAGACTAACCCGTTGCCGTGGGGTGAGGCGACTCCAAAGGCTTTGGTCAAAGAGGTTGAAGGTGTGCGTGGAGAATTCCGGCCGGTCGATGAAGCGGAGCAGCTCGAGCGGCCAAGTCGCCCGCTCTTTGGCCGTGCGCATCGCTTCGAGGATCTCTAGCGTGTCGCCCTTCAAGTCGAAGAAATGAAGCGAAGTGTCCGGGAAACTCAGAATCTGCTCGCAGAGGTCGGCTAGTGCCGAAGTCTTACCGCTACCCGGAGCTCCGCGAAGATACATGTGCTCTCCGAGAGTCGCCCGGTCGATGAGGACCGGGCGGTTGGTTCTGAGGTCACTCCCGAGCACGATGCTCTCTTTCAGGCGCGGATCGAGGTCTTCTCTCAACGCCAGGGTCCGGGCGTAGCTCTCCTCGGCGGTTGCCTCCCGCCGTAACGGGGCCGCAAGTGCTAGCGGCAAAAACGGCAGCACGATGCCGAAAACGGGCAGCATCGGGGCACCGGAGGCGCAGAGGGCCGCGGCGGCAAGCTGGGGAATGAGCAGGGCGATAGTCCGCGCCGTTCGGGAGCCGGAAGGGCTTTGCCAGACGCCCGGGTGCTCGGGTGCCTCGTAGCTGACGAAGGAGCGAAAGAGCGCGGCCAGGTCGCCGAGGCGAAGAAGCGCGAGAATGAGCAGGGACAAAGTAACTCCGGCGAAGATGAGCCAGGTAACGCCGAAGAGGATGAGCGCGAGCGAGGCGGCGAGGCCGAAGACGGCAAGACCGCCGTGCCCTTCGATGTCGCCGACAGGGGCGGAGCCGTGGCAGTCGGCAAGCCCCTGGGCGTGATTTATCAGCATCACGGCGAGCCAGAATGCCGAGCCGAAGAAGCCAAGCCAGAGCAGCCCGGGGCTGATGCTGAGGCCGAGATCGGAGCGCGCGAGGATTGCGGGCGGGTGCATAAAGAACGCGATGGTGAGCAGGCGTTTGACCCTTTCAGCAACCTCTTTCTCGGGCACCAAATATTCACGCATTAGCATTTCACGACCCTCGACAGCAGGTGAAGCAGTTCGGGGAGCACGCCGAAGCGGACGGGATACGGGAGCGCTTCGAGGCTGAAATGCCGGGTCAGGCGCTCGGCCTTTTCGCCGGTCGCAGTCAGGACCGCCACCTCGAATTGCTTGGCGGCGAGGAGCCTACGAATCGCTTGATGCTCAGCCAGGGCGGCAACCCGCGCCGAGCAGACTTCAAGAATGTGCGCGGGCGAAGCGCCGTAATCGATTTTGACGGTGCCGATTACGCCTGAGTCGTCGCGGTAGTAGGCGTGAGCCTTGCTGAGCAGGGGGAGTTCAGCGGCTTCGGTAAGGAGCGTGCGGCGGGTGCTTGTCTGGAGGCAGAAGTTGAGCACCGCGAAGCGCCCGGCGAGGGCTTGGCCGCCGAGCGGGAGGGTCAGGCGGTGGTCGAGGCCGAAGGCGCCGCAGGCACGGGCACCGAGGCGGTAGTAAGGCTTTCGGTGGTAGAGCGTGTAGCTCCGGAGATACCCGGCGGCAATCACGCGGCGGCAGACTTTAACGACCGAGTTTCTTGAACCGAAGTCGAGCGCGGCCTCGAAGGCGTCAAGAGTTCCTAGTCCGTGAGAACGGACAATCTCCAGCATCGCGCGGTGGCGGGGGTTCAGGGACATGCTGCTCACCACATTTCGTAGGAGAGCGCCGAGTCGGCACAAGCCTCGTGGAGCGCGGCGACTCGGGCGCGGCCGTAGTCGGTGATGAAATCAAGAACATGCGTGCGTCCCCTGCACGGTAGGTGAAGCACCGCGTCCGGCCGAATGCCTCCGGGGAGGCGATAGCCGTGATCTTCCCCCCGCCAGGAGGGAAGCAGTTGCAAGTGCTGCTTGTGGTAATGGAGGTAGATTTCCGTCACACCGAGGTCGTGAGTCGCCTGCGTCAGTTTGCCCCGGCCCTTCGGCGAGACTCCGTAGAGCCTCAGCGCCTTCCTGGTGGCGCGGTAGCAGGTGACGGAGCTGACCGGCAGGCTGGAGAAACGCTTGTCTGCCCGGTAGGCGATGGCGCCGAAGTCGGGCGGGGGGTTACCGGGAAACCAGGCCGCAAGCGGTCGGTCAAGTGGCCCTATCAGCCGGGCGCGAACACTCAACTCTTCTAGGAGCCCGGCGCGGGTGAGGCTACTGGTGAGCCGTGAAATACTCCTCCTCGTCCCCCCAGTAATCGTCGTCAGTTGATCTGTGGTCAGCAGCCGAACTCCGAGCGTGAGTGTCCTCAGCACGCTCGCTGATGTTCCGGACAATCTTTATCAGCTCCTCGGGTTCGACGGGCTTTAGCAGGTGGAGGATGCCCGCGTGCGCGGTCTCTCCCTGCTCGTGCAGGCTGAGAAAGTCGCGGTCGTGTGTGAGGATCACCCGGCGCGAGCACCCCGCAAAGTCGAGCTGAGCGGTTAGCGGCAGGTCGTGAAGACCTGCCTCATAGACACGGGTCACGTCGTAGCCTGCCCGGCGGAGCCGGTAGATTGCGGCTCCGCCGATTGACTCAGCGGCGAAGAAGCTTAGCGGGAAACGCGGAACCAAAGTGCCCTCCAGGTAAGCGTGACTCGGTTCGGGCACGGCTTCCGGCTCCGGCTGCGGGGGAAGCGACTGGGCGGTGGGGCGCCTGAAGAAGCAGTTGAGGAAAAAGCACAGGGTCACGCAGATAACCACGGCACCGAAGATGACTTTGTTGAACAGGTAGCCCAACAGCAGAAACAGGAGCTCAAGCATCGTGATTTCCCTCCTCAAGCCTGAGGGCCTTGGGGGGCCTGCCGCGGCGCCGGGGGGCTTCCGTGAGTTGCGGTGTTTCGTCCGGCGCGTCGATGCCGACTGTGGCGGCTCGCTGCCTGAGTCTGGCGGCCACCTCCGGCTGTCCGTCGGCCTCGTAACGCTCAGCTTCGCGGAGCAGGTCGGAGATGATCTTTGCCTCCTCCCGGCTGGCGGCGGCGTCGAGCGCGGTAGCGGCGGAGGCGGAGAGCATCGAGCCGAGCCGTTCCAGCAGCATGCGGATGAGTGTGCCCATGGTTGAGTCTCCGGGAGCCTTCATGAGTTTACCGACGCGGCTAATTAATCGTTAAACTTCTGCTTGAGACAAGGCGCGTAGGCGGGCAATTCCTGAGGCCCCGGCAAAGGTCTCCCTGTTCCTGGAGCAGTGACTTTTGCGGTGAGACGAAGCTCTAAATGATCTTCGCGGATCGACTTGCGGCCTCGCTAAGCGGCATCTCAGGCGGCTCGACGGTGCGCAGGTCAGATGCCGCGCGAATGTGCCAGCAGCGATTGACCATCGAGCGCGCGGTTGACACCGTTTTGCCGCTTGCCGGCCCCGCAACCTGTGGGAGTATGGTGGCGGTTTTGCCGTGCAGCCGAGTGCATCGAGAGGTGCCTGCTCGGTCGGAAAAAGAGACAGCAAGCGACGCGGCGGCGTCGGGCAAAGCGAGTGAGAATCCTGTCCGCGGGAGCCGATGAACAAGGCTGACGCGGCCGCAGGCGGGGAGCCGTAACGAGGCGACTCGGGGCGGTGAAGAGCTTAACCGCAGGCGGTCAGGCCGGGGCGGAGACGGTGCCGAACGGCGAACGGCAGGCGGCGAGCGGTAGGAGGTGCTTCTGCGTTCGGCCTCTGAAAATCTGCGTGAGCAGAGAGAGTATGACCGAGGGGACTCGGCACATACGCCGTCTGCCGCCCTCATCAGGGCTAGCGACGTGACCGCCTCGGATGATGCTCGGCGTTAAATGCGGGAACCACTCACGAAGTGGGGGTGAAGGGTGATTACGAGGGCCGACGGCAAGGCAGTCGAAGGCCCGTTTGAGGAAAGCCCAGCGGCGAAAGGTTGCTTACAGAATGTTTTCGGCGTTTGCGGGTCCGCCAGGGCAAATGATCCGCTTCCTGGGAAAGAGGATGGACTACAGATTTGAAGCAACCAGCATCGCGGGTTTCGTCCAGCAAGCGGTGACCTACTACCGCCACGGCTACCATTTCTACGCTCCCGGCACTCTCACCGAGCGTTGCGACGTTCACGCCGTGGACCGGGCGATCATCAGCCGCTACGGGCTCGATCTCTCCAAGTATCAGCGTTACCGGCGCTACCAAAAGGGCGAGGCGAAGGTCCAGTATCTCAGGCACGGGCTGGTGTTCGCGATCTTCGCCACCAAGGGGCGGCACGAGGTGTTTAGCGGCGAGGCGCTTGACGACGTCCGCACCCGGCCGCTCCGGTTTGCGGGCTACTCGATAGCCGTTAGAAACGGGCGGGTCTCGGTCCGCATCGAGGAGAAGCAGTTTCGCGTGCTGCTCGAAGTGTTCAAAGAAAACGCCGGGAGCATCAGCCCCGGCGTTTTCGCGGCACTACCTTTTGAAGCCTATGAACCGATCCGCAGGCAGTTCTTCCGCCTGCTCTCAGCCGTCAACGACGAGCGAAGCGCCCGCGGCTTGCCGCTCATCCCCTGGAGCGCTCTCAGGCTCCGGAGACGCCCCGTAAAGGTGTTCGAGTAGGAGCTTGCGGCTCTCAGCGACTGTGATCTCGCCCTCAGTCGGCGGGGGGTCGAGGTACCCGAAGTCGAACAGCGCGATGAAATCCCACATCAGCCGGTCGATTCGCGGCGGCATCTCGTTGTCCGTCTCCGACAAGCCGTAACCGCGGTTCATCGGGCAGCCGTCCCAGGTGGTCTTCTGCTCCCACCCGGCAAGCATCTCCTCGTATTTCGCGCCTCCGAAAGTTAGCAGGCCGGGAATCAGCAGACGGAATTCGGAGAGGGTAAAACCTGTGGGGAGTCGCCAGTCCGGATCGTGCGGGCGGCCGTCGCTCAGGTCCTTAATGAGTCGGTCGGTCGGGTCGATGCTCATGACCATACTCCTGCATTCACCGTTCCGGTTGCGCTACCTCCTACAGGTGGCGGTCTGTGCTGATTATCCCCGGCGACGAAGGGAAATCAAACAAAGGTTTTGCGGGGCGGTTGCGCGCAACCGGAACGGTGGATGCAGAGACTGATTTTGCGTGACGTGGCTAGGTTGCGGTGGTAGTTTGGGGAAGCTTTCATTTCACCGGAAGCTCCAAACACGTTAGGCTGTACCGGCCCGGGTGGGATGCACTCTCCCTGCCCGGGTTTTTTTGTTAACGCGGGCCTGCCTTCGGTTTCGGGTAGGCCGGGTAGCCGCACTGGGCGACCCACTGGTTGGTAGCCTGGTCGAGCCGCCCCGAGTGGTAGCCCAAAGCCCAACCGGCCCCGAGCAAGAACCCAAAAAGTACAAACACCAAGATTATGTTGGTTACGTTCATCGGTTTCTCCATCAGTTTCGCGCCTTTTCTGGCGCGGTTAGTAGTGCAAGCAGCGGTTGACCATCACTCGCTCGGTAGGGCTCGGATGATCCGCCTCAGCTCCCGAACGTGTAGGCTCGTCTCTTTCCAGGCGTAAGCAATTAGCTTGAGCCTCGCATCCGCATGCTGCTTCAGCAGTTGCGGCGACATGTTCTTGTAGTCGGGCGAGTCGCCGAGGTGCTTCTCGGTCTCACGTTTCACGTCTTCGCTCATTTTCAAACCCTCCTGTTGACCTCCTGGTAATAGACTACGGGCAAATCCATCACGCTCATCGCGCGGCGCATCTTCTCCTGCCCTTCGATGAGCAGGAGCATTTCCGCTTTGGCGACGCCTACCGCCAACTCGGCTTCTTTCCGCCGAGGGTAGCTCCCCAGCCAGAAAACGAACCGCTCGTTTCCCGGCTGCCTCTTTAGCTGCACGTAGGGGGCGAATGACCCGGTGTGCTTCCGGACAATGCCGAAACTCAATCCTGTTAGTCGGGATTTGCCGCTCATTTGCCCCCTTGCGCCATACGTAATTGCCGCTCAACCATTTCCCTCAGCCGCCTGATGTTCCTTAAGCCCTCCTCCGTGGGGCCCTCAGACGGCCTCTGTCGGCTCTTGTGGACCGAAGGGTGTCTGTGGGTATACCGCGCGGGGATTTCCTCATAGCGGGGCGCTGAGGCCCTCAGGTACGCCCTTGCACGACGGGCGTTTTCTTCGTCGTCGTGTCGGTCCATCGTAGCCATGCCTATTTCCCCGATGTTACTCCGGCTAGGGCCGGTCGTCGTCGAGCATCGCTCTCCATCGCTCTCAGGCGTGCGGCGTAGAGCTCGGCCTTCTCCGGCAGGTCTTGCTTCAGCTGTCGGAGAAGCGCTCTGGTCAGGTAGCTGGATTGTGTCCAGCCGTGCTGTTGGGCGACCCGGCGGATGTCCGCGTCGACATCCCGAGCCACATTCAGCGTTTTCATTACAGAATTTACAGAGCTAGCCATCTCATTCCCTCTCCTGCTGTGCGGTAATCATTTCAGGGCATCGCTGCGGAGCAGCTATCGCCCGGGCCCGGATCGCTTGCAATATGCGCTTAGCCTGCGTGTGTGTGAGGCGAGTATTAGCCCTCTGTTGCGCCAAATACGCTTCACGCTCCGCAGGGTCCATGTGGACCAGCAACGAGGCGTCACGGGTCCTCTGCGGCTTCAAAGCACGCTTCGCTTCGCGGTGCAGCCGATTCACATGCTCTCGGTAATCGCTGAACTGCGGCTCTCCGAAAATGCGTGTTGTCCGGATCATTTCCTTCGCGGCCATCAGTCCGAGCTCGAACGGCACCGGCTGGAGGATTGCGGCCCAGGTTTTGATCTTGACCCTCGGCACGGGTCGGCCGACCTCGGCGTAGAGCAGCGAAAGCACTTGTTCAGTTTCTCGGTCGGTCATTGTCGGAAATCCTCCGCGGTGAGCAGCCCGGCGCGTAGAGCGTTCTCATCTGCTACGCTGAGCGTATTCCCCCCGCCGGGTAGCGTTCGCATCAACCGCCTAGCGTTCTCCTGGCGTCGAGCTAGCTCCTGAAAAAACGCACCTATGCCCCAATTACGCATGTTCCGATTGTCGGTTTGGCGGCGGCCCCGATATTTGCTCTCCGCCTTGCGGTTGGAAAAATCATGCAGAAAGTCCTCAAACGGCACCGGGTAGCGCAGGCCGTTCTCGCGGCAGTGCTTCGGCCACTCACGGGCAAGCCGTTCGGTTTCGTCGAGCGTGAGATACACCCCAGGGGCTATTTCGTTTAGCTCGGGATCGAACTTCGGTTTGGGTTTTGCTTTAGGCTTGCTCTCGGGTTCGGGAGGCGGCGTGTGATTCACGCACACCTTTTCTTTAGGATCTTTAATATTAGAACCAGAACCAGAACCAGAACCAGCAACTGACCTTTCAACTGACTTGTTATCAGGGTAGTTAACTGCCTTGTTATCATTGCAGTTAACAGAGCTGTTATCAGGCCAGTTGCCTTCACGCTCTAGTGAGCGTGCTGCTCGTGCCTTTTCGAGACCTTTACAGCGTTTCTTGTATGTTTTCTGAACCTTAAGCCATTCTGCATACAACTTTGGATTGCGTAGAAGCCCATCTGCATAGCGCTCGAACTTCTTCATCACGCGCTCGGAGAGCTGAGTGAACTCCAACTTGTTAACACCTACCAGTCTAGCAAGTGAATCACAGTCATCTGGTAGGCCACAGTCCTGTAGACTCCACTGTATACAGAGTAGTCTACAGTAGAGGCCCTGCTCGGCGAGACTCATCATGCCGACGCTCATTGAGCCGAGCCAATCGCTCGCATAAAAACTGAAATACGGGAGTTTTTTGTCCATAGTCCTCCTCCGTTCTGCTGACCTAAAACCATATGATGCCATAATGACAGGCATGCGCAACAAAAAAGTTGTCCGCGCGGAAGCAAACTAGCTGCGCTCCAGCCGGTCTGCGCTGGGGGATGCCGAGCGCTCCGACTCCGATGGCGTAAGCTCCCGCTCTGCCCAATACTGGAGGGCATAGCGGATTGCGGCGCTCGTGTTCCTCACGAACGAATGACGCCTCTTGATCTCTTGGATTGCGTGCTTGTCGTCGGCAAAAAATGCAATGGTCGTTTTGTGAGTGGTCATTTGTAGTTCCTGTGGTTGAGGCCCCCGGAGGGGCCAAGTCTTAGCCGGGCCGAAATCCGCCCTATCTCCCACCGGGAACACGACTAAGCACATCGGAAATGAAAAACGTTGTGATGACGAAGGGTTACGCGGTAGGTATGCGGCATGAACACGATCAGCCCGTATCCTCATTTCTCGGCCGAGGAGCTAGCCTGCCGCTGCGGCAGCTGCGGACTCGGCTGGCAGGACATGCGTCCGGAGACGATGTGGCGGATCGTCAAACTCCGCGCGCACTGCCGCTTTCCGCTGCCTGTCACGTCAGCCATCCGCTGCGAGGTGCACAACAGGTCTGTCGGAGGGAGCGGACTGGCGCACGTCCACGGTGCGGCGGTCGACATTCAGATACACGGGGCGCGGGCGCTTGCGATCGTGTCCGTCGCCGCGGAACTCGGCTTTCTCGGCATCGGCATCAAGCAGCATGGGCCGCACAACCGCCGGTTCATCCACCTCGACGACGACGAGCAGTCGTCGCCCAGGCCCTGGATCTGGACTTACTGAGGAAACGGCGGGAGTAGGCCCCTTCTGGCGGGGTCGAGCCGAAGCGATTTGATGAGCGTCCCATCAAACTCGATGCGGTAGTCGCAGTGCCACTGCCTGATGAGCCATTCGCGGTTACGGTCGAGGCTGTGGCAGCCGATCATCGTTTTCTGCTCCCCGTCCGGCCCGTCATAAAAATCGAAGCCGACGAGGCGCACCGAGCGGACCGGGAACATCAGGATCATTTTCAGCGCGAGCATTCCCGTGAGCGGCGCGGTCCGAAGCTCGTTCGCGAAGGCATTGCACCACTCCAGGCTGAAATGCCACGGGTTGCGGGCCGCGTGTGCCGTGTCGTGGAAGGGGATCAGCGTGTCGCAATGAGCCGCCCATTTGAAGAATCCGGGATCGTTTACCGGCACGGAGATGAGCGACATGGCCTGCCGAACCGCCTTCGGCAGCTCGGCATAGTCGTCGAGCGTCACGGCCTCGGGGCGGCAGACGAGCCAATCGCAGTGCTGCGTGACGTAGCGGCGATAGATGTGGCCGTTTAGCTGGACGACGAAGAACCGACGTTGGTCGGCCTCCGTGAAGCGGATTTTGTCCGCCGAGGCAGCCCCGCCGACAAGGACCACGTCGCGCCCGTAAAGCTGGTCTACGGCACGTTCGTGCCATTGGAGGAGCTTCACGTCCCAGTATTTGGAGAGGCTCTTGTCATCGCGTCGATTCATTTTCTTTCCCCAGCTCTTCCATCCTCCGAAGCACCTGGCGCGTGAGCGTCTTCAATGCCTCTACGTCTATCTCTCCGGCGAACTCGATCGCGTGCTCGAGGAAGCTGCGGTCGAGGTCGATTTCAGCGGTCAGCCCGCGCTCAAGCCCGATGGCGATACCGATGCAGAGCATGAGGTTCCCGCGGGCAGTGGCTATCTGTTCGTTGGTAAGCATAAGCATTAATGGTTGCGTAGTTCCGGCAACAGGCTATACGCTCAGGCTAGGAATGGAAACAAAAAATACTATTTGTATGGATGTCAGGAAAATCATCGTGCTCTGCGGGGGCCGGAAGCGGATCTGCGATGCGCTCGGCGTCGGGCGCACGGCCGTCTGCGCCTGGCAGCGGCGAGGGATTCCGGAGCGGCACTGGAGCGAGCTGCTGGATCTGGGCTCGGGCAAGGTCCGCTACGAGGACCTGATCGCCCAGGAGCGGCGGCTCAAGAGCCGCGTGATCGGGGGGTGATAATGGGCATTTTGTTGGGGATGATCTTGGTGATCGTGGGCTTGAACTTCCTGCTCCTCTGCGGGCTCTACCAGCGGCTCGATGAGCGTGAGAGCGTCGAGCGAGAGAGACGACTCGGAGCGGCGCTGGAGTCGAGGTGGCCGGGTCGCTACGCGGGTGAGCTTGATGCGATCAATGCAGTGAAGCGCGCGCACCTCGTCGACGGGTTGCTACGCGGGTGAGCTTGATGCCTAGCCTGCCGCTTCCGAAGTGCAGAGTGCCGACGTGTCCGGAGAGAGCGAGAGCGAAGGGCAAGAGTTTATGTCTGGAGCACGAGCGCGAGCGGTACCGCGAGGAGGAGACGCTCTACCCGAGCGACCCGTTCTACTGGTCTCGTGCATGGCGTAGGGCGCGATCCTCTTTCCTTTGGAGCAATCCGCTTTGCGTGTCTTGCGAGGAGCGGGGTGCGGTCGTTTCTGCGAGCGTGGTCGACCACATCGTGCCTCGCTCGTCGGGCGGCGCCGACTTCGACCGAGGGAATCTGCAGGCGCTCTGCCGGGATTGCCATCAGCAGAAGCGGGCTCGGGAGCGTCACGGGCAGGCGTAGAACGAGCATTCTAGGCCCAACTAGAACGCTCGTTCTGGTGCGAGGCGCCGGGAACGACTGTTCTAGAATGGGTATTCTAATCCCGACCAGAACGAGCGCTCTAATCCCCATGGGGGAGGGGGTTAAAAGTCTAAGTAGTTGAATTTACTGTCATCGGACGTGGTCCCTCGCGTGTGATTTCGCAATATTCGGAGGCATTTTTTCGGGCGGCAAATGACGAATCGAGGACGACCCAGAAAGCCTACGGCGCTGAAAATCGCCGAGGGAGACCGCGGCAAGAGAAAGCCCTCGCTGGAGCAGGAGCCGCAATTCCGCGAGGGTGCCCCGAACGCTCCGACCTGGCTGCAGAGAGAAGCGAAAGCGGAATGGAAGCGCATCGCTCCGCAGCTCGAAGAAGCGAAGCTGCTGACGCACGCCGATCGCATGGCGCTGGCCCTGCTCTGCGAGATGTGGGCGCACTGGGTGAACCTGAATCGTGCGGTGGCGGAAAACGGATACACGGTCGCACGGATCGAGATGATCGACATCGGCAAGGACGAGCCGGTGCCGAGCAAGAAGGTAAAGCCGAACCCCGAAGTCGCTCAGTTTATGGCCGCGACAACTCAGGTCTGCAACCTGCTACGCGCGTTCGGCCTCACGCCCCAGGCACGCTCCGGGATGAATATCAACACCCCGCAGCAGACCGAGAAGGATCTGTGGCGGGAACTCGCCGAGCGCCAGGCGGCGAAGAAGAGGCAGACCGGCCGATGAAGCACGTGCTCGGCTTCAGCGGGGGTATCGACTCTCAGGCTGCCGCCCGCTGGCTCCTGAACCGCTACCCTCCCGCGGATGTAATTCTGCTCAATGCCGATCCCGGCGGGAACGAGCACCCGATGACGACCGAGTTTATCGAGCGCTATTCGAGCGAGGTGCATCCGGTTGTCGTCGTTAAACCTTTGGTCCGCGACATGGGCGGGGCCTGTCGAGAATCGCGCGAGGCCCTCGGCATCGGAGACGACGAGGAGCTGACGTTTGATCTCCTGGCGAAACTCAAGGGAGTCTTTCCCGGCCTACGCCGCCCGTTCTGCACTCAGTCGCTGAAGCTCGCTCCTTCGCGGCGCTGGCTACGTGAGCACCTCTCAGAACACGGGATCGGATACGAGCGCTATACCGGGGTCCGGCGCGAGGAGAGCACGCACCGGCGGAAGCGAAAGCCCCGAGAATTCGACGACTTCTTCAACTGCTGGCTCAACCACCCGATAGTCGACTGGTCGAAGCAGATGTGCTTCGACTACGTGAGGCTCCACGGCGAGCCGATTAACCCGCTCTACTCGCTCGGCTTCAATCGGGTCGGCTGCGCTCCCTGCGTGAATTCAAGCAAGCAGGACATCCGCAACTGGGCGAAGCGCTTCCCGGAGATGATCGATAAGGTCCGGGCATGGGAGGAGGAGACCGGGCTCACCTTCTTTCCGGCGACGAAGGTCCGGAACGGGTTTTACGGCCCGCTCAAGATCGACGACATCGTGAAGTGGTCGATGACCGCTCACGGCGGCTCCCTGAGCAGGTTCGCGGGTAACGAGGACCCGCTCGCGGTCCTGCCCCCTCCGCCCTGCGAGAGCGATTACGGTTTGTGCGAGTGAGAGCGTGAGTGTTTGATGAGGTGTGACGAAAACCCCGAAGCTAATCGCCCTCAAGCGGCAGGCCCAGAAGGAAGGCTGGTCAAAGTTCATCCGCACTCCGGTTGACGAGAAGGCGTTGCTCGCGGGGCATACGTTCTCCTGGGAAGCCTACGATCACTTCCGCTTCTTCGCCGAAAACTTCGTCGTCCTGAAGAAGACCAGGAAGCCCGGCCCGTTCGAGATCCTCGACTTCCAGGAGCTGATCTTCGGCTCGCTCTTCGGCTGGCAACGCCCCGACGGGCTGAGGCGTTTCAGGCGCGGCTACATCGAGCGGGCGAAGAAGAACTCGAAGACGACCGACTCGGCCATCATCGGGCTCTACATGCTGATTGCCGACGGGGAGCCGTCGCCCGAGGTCTACAATGCGGCGAACGACCGCAAACAGGCCGCGCTATTGTGGGACATCGCCGCGGAGATCGTCGAGGAAAGCCCCGAGCTGAAGAAGCGGGTCAAGATCCTCCGCTCGGTCAAGCGTCTTCTCATCGGCACCGACTCCTGGTTCGACGCCTGGTCATCTGACGCGACGACCAAGGACGGGCCGAACATCCATTGCTGCATCTGCGACGAGCTCCACGAGTGGAAGGGAAACTCGGCTCGGGAGTTCTGGCGGAAAATCCGCTACGGCGGGATCGCAAGAGCACAGCCGCTCTGCCCGCTGGTCATCACCACCGCCGGAGACGACAGGCATTCGCTCTGCTACGAGCAGCACACCTACGCCAAGCGGATCCTCGACGGGAACGCCGAGGACCTGGCGTATTTCGCGAGCATCGATGCCGTCGATCCGGAGAAGATCCGAAACGATCCCGACTACTGGAAGAGCGAGGAAGCGTGGAAGCAGGCGAACCCGGGCTACGGCATCATCCTGCGGAAGGAGGATTTCCAGGAGGACGTCGTCGCCTGCGAGAACGACCCGGCCGAGAAGGCGGCGTTTCTCCGCTACCGGCTGAGCTACTGGATCGAATCGGACACGCCGTGGCTCCCGAGCCACGTCTGGGCGGCAAACGCCGGGCCGGGGTTTGCCGAGGACGAGCTCCGCGGGCGGGTCTGCTACGCCGGGATGGACCTTTCAAGCGTCGACGACTTCACCGCAGTCACCTACACCTTCCCCTTCATGGACGGGGACGTGAAGAAATACCGCGTCATCGCGCGGATCTTCTGCCCTGAGGACACGCTCCACGATCGCGCCCGGAAGCTCGATGTCGACATCCGCGTGTGGGTCGAGCAAGGCTACATCACACCGACGCCGGGCAACTGCATCGACCACGAGTTCATCTGGGAGCAGATCAAGGCCGACGCCGAAATCTTCCAGATCGTGAACCTCGGTTACGACCGCTGGAGTGCGGCCTGGATCATCAAACAGATTCAGGATTACCTCGCTCACATCGAGCCGTACCCCGTCAACCAGTCGCTTGTCGGTTTGTCGAACGCGACAAAGGCGTTGACCATGGCGCTCAAGCAAGAACGTATCGAGCACAACAGTAACCCGGTGTTGTCGTGGATGGCCGCCAATGCCGTGCCGCACTTCGATGCGAAGGAAAATATGATGCTGCATAAAGGGCGAAGCAAAGATAAGATTGACGGCATTATTGCACTTGTTATGGCGTTCGGGCAGGCTGAACTCGGCGACCTCTTCGTTAAGAAGAAGGCCAGCATCTACTCCGACGAGAAT
>Ga0180215_1002624_pt1 | contig 17859 bp, 16 predicted proteins | sample eDN3rd37CBELigBY_FD_128871 | JGI IMG/M metagenome (GOLD analysis project Ga0180215, IMG submission 128871) | Enriched backyard soil microbial communities from Emeryville, California, USA - eDNA 3rd pass 37_C BE-Lig BY (version 2) (version 2) | ecosystem: Environmental > Terrestrial > Soil >... | reverse complement strand
GAAGCTGTAGAGCCAGTAGGCGAAGGCGTTGAGCCGCGGGAACGCGACGTCCGGGGCGCCGATCTGCAGCGGCATGATGACGTTCGCGAAGCCCGCGAAGAGCGGGGTGGCGAACATGAGCAGCATGATCGTGCCGTGCATCGTGAACAGCTGGTTGTACTGCTCCTTCGACTGCAGGAGCTCCAGGCCGGGAGCGAAGAGCTGGGCACGGATGATCAGGGCCATCACTCCGCCGAGGCAGAAGTAGATGAACGAGCTGATCAGGTACATGTACCCGATCTTCTTGTGGTCGGTCGACGTGATCCATTCGACCAGCACGTTCCCCTTGCGCACAGCGCTCGGAGAGACGGTGTGATAACTGGATGCGGTACCACCGGTGACGAGGGGAGCCTTCGTCTCCGCGGGCCGCTGCGCAGTAGTGCTCATTGTTGCTCTTGCCTTATCCTCGGTGTTCCGGCGCTTCAATGCCGGGCTGGTTCGTGTTCACGTTGTACTCTGCCCCGCGCGTGCCGGTCTGGCCTGCGTCGACGAGTGACTGAATATAGCTTTCGTATTCCGCTTCGGAGACGACCTCGACGTTGAAGAGCATCAGGGAGTGGTACTCACCGCACAGTTCGGCACACTTGCCTGCGTACGTCCCCTCCTTCTGCGGCGTGAAGTACATGTAGTTGCTCTTGCCGGGAACGTTGTCCTTCTTGTACAGGAAGTCTGGAACCCAGAACGAGTGCACGACATCGCGACTCTCGAGGGCGATCTCGACCGTCTTGTTGACCGGAAGCACCAGCGTGGGCAGCCTGTCGTAGTCGATGCTGTCGTTGTGGTCGAACTCCTGGGCCTGGATGCCCTGGTAGTAGACCCCGTCACCGTTCGGCCCGACGTTCAGGTAGTTGAAGTCCCAGGCCCAGCGCTTGGCGAAGACCTCGACCTGGACATCCGGGTTCGGTGTTGGCTCTTCGATGGCCGCCTGGTCGCGAGCCGTGAACGAGAAGAAGCCGATGATGAGGATGAACGGCACGATCGTGTAGAGGATCTCGATCGGCATGTTGTAGCGCAGCTGCACCGGAAGGCCCGTCTGCCCCTTGCGCCGACGGTAGACGACGGCAACCCAGATGATGAGACCCCAGGTGACGAGGCCGACCACCATGAGCACCATCCACGACGTGGTCCACAGACCCGCAATGCGGTCTGTGTGGTTGGTGATACCGGGTTCGCCCGGCATGTAGCCCCGGAGCTGCGCTTGCGTGCATCCTGCCAGGACGACAACCAGCATTGCTGCCATCGGTATGGCAGCCCAACGTAGACGGCGGTTAGAACGCACCTGTGACCTCTCGGAATGACACGGAACTGTACACATCACAGTCTATTGACAGGAATCAGCCTACCGCTCGTGGCACGCGGTCACGAACCGGAACAGGCCCAGACGGCACGAAAAAGGGGAACCGTCTGCGACGATTCCCCTTTCACCGTGAACAGGTCAGCTGAACGAGTCACCACAGGCGCAGCTTCCGGCCGCGTTGGGGTTGTCGATCGTGAATCCCTGCTTCTGAATGGTGTCTTCGAAGTCGATGCTGGCACCGTCGAGGTACGGCACGCTCATCTGGTCGACCACAACCTCAACCCCGTCGAAGTCGACAGTTGCGTCGCCGTCGAGTAGGCGCTCGTCGAAGTACAGCTGGTAGATCAGCCCTGAGCATCCGCCCGGCTGAACCGCGACGCGCAGCCGCAGGTCGTCGCGACCCTCCTGTTCATACAGGGAACGCACCTTCGCCACCGCAGCATCGGTGAGTGCGACACCGTGTGCTGGTGCCTTGGTCGTGTCGGTGAGTGTGTCTGTCATGACGACTCCTTGTCGCTAATTCTTCTTCCAGTGTATGGCCGCGAGCTGGGAAACTCACGCAGCACGGCTCCGCGAGCGGATCACACGGTATTCTCAGGCGCGCTCGTTGAGCCTGGCCAGCAACACCGCCTCGGTGAGGATGGCGCGATGGAACACACCCAGGTGCAGGGACTCATTCGGGCTGTGCGCACGCGAATCCGGATCCTCGACCCCCGTCACCAGGATCTGGGCCCCGGGGAAGGTGTCGACGAGATCAGCGATGAAAGGGATCGACCCGCCAACACCGGTTTCGACAGCCTGCTCGCCCCACGCATCCGTCATCGACTGCTTGGCCTCGGCTACCGCCCACCCCGCCGTATCGACCAGGAAGGGGTCACCCATCTCGTATGCGCTGAACACGAGCCTGGCGCCGAAGGGAGCATGCTCCGTGAGGTGGCGCTCGATAGCCTCCCTGGCAGATGCCGCAGTCTGCCCCGGCGCGATACGGGCGCTGATGCGCACCCTCACCACGGGAAGCAGGGTGTTGGATGCGTTGGCCACACTGGGTGCATCGATGCCGGTGACGGTGATCGCCGGCTGGGCCCACAGGCGGTGCAGGATGCTTCCGCGTCCGACCGGTGTGACGCCGTCGACCAGTGCGGCCTCCTCGCGGAGCTGAGACTCCGGATACTCCGGCGTCTCCATGTCCGTCGACGTCAGCCCGGCCACTGCGACCGAACCGTCGTCGTCGTGCAGGGTGGCCAGGAGTTTCACTGCGGCGAGCATCGCATCCGGAGCAGCACCGCCGAACATGCCTGAGTGGGAGGCGTGCTCGAGCGTGCGCACCTCCAACTGGAACGCCACGTTCCCCCTCAGCGCCACGGTGATCGCTGGAGTGTCCACGTCCCAGTTGTCGGAATCTGCAACCACGATCACGTCTGAGCGCAGCTGGTCGCGGTGCTTGTGGAGGAAGTTCCTGAACGATAGCGACCCCGACTCCTCCTCCCCCTCGATGAATAGGGCGAGCCCGAGGTCGAAGTCGGGTCCGACCGTGTCGACGAGCGCCCGGATCGCAGCAACGTGTGCCATCACTCCAGCCTTGTCGTCTGCAGCGCCACGTCCGTACAGCCGGTCGCCACGCAGGGTCGGCTCGAACGGCGGAGACTCCCAGTCATCGTCGGAGCCCTGCGGCTGCACATCGTGGTGGGCATACAGCAGGATGGTCGGCTTGCCATTGCGAGCGGCCCGCGTCGCCAGCACGGCAGGCTTTCCGAGGGCATCGGATTCACCGACAGTCGCGCGAGACACCTCGACGTGCTCGAAGACCCCAAGGTCTCGCACAAGCTGCTCAACGGCTTGCGCACTGTCGATCACGTGCTGCTCGTCGAACGCAGCCCACGACACGGACGGGATACGAACCAGTTGCGACAGTTCGGCGATCGCAGTGGGCAGTCCCGCCTGCACCGACTCCCTGAGGGACTCGAGCAGTTCGGGGCGGGTGCGTTCAGAAGTAGTCATGCAGGTAATCTTAAGAGTCGTCGACCTCGAGGATTCACAGTGGCCAAAGCAACCGAACACCCCAAACAGTCATCCGGCAACAGTTCCGCCGGCCAGCCCACCCGCGATGCCGCGGGCGCGCAGGACGCCGAATCACGGGTGACCGGCAAGGGACGGCCAACACCGAAGCGCAAGGAGCGCGAGGCAGCGAACCTCCGGCCGCTCGTCGGCGGGGACCGCAAGCTCGCAAACAAGGAAGCTCGCGCCCGGTACAACGAGGCAAGGGACCGCGCACGAATTGGCATGGCCGCAGGAGACGAGAAGTACCTGCCCACACGAGACAAGGGCCCTCAGCGTCGCTACGTGCGCGACTACGTGGATGCGCGTTTCAGCGTGGGTGAACTGATGATCCCCGTCATGCTGATCATCATCGTGCTCACCCTGATCGACAACTACGAGGTGCAGGTGCTCAGCATCCTCGGACTCTGGGGCTTCTTCATTCTCGCGGTCGTCGACTCCGTGTTGGCTGGAATCCTGGTCGGCCGGCGCCTGGCGGCGAAGTTCGGCGCAGACAAGGTACAGGGTGGGTACCGCTGGTACACCGCCATGAGGTGCCTCCAGCTTCGCCCCATGCGCCTGCCCAAGCCTCAGGTCAAGCGGGGCCAGTACCCCGAGTGACGAGAGCGGCCAGCCCGCGATTGATCGTGGCCGCCCACAGCGGCCCGTGGTACACGAACCCGGTGTAGCCCTGCACAAGCGTCGCGCCCGACCGCAGGCGCTCCGCGACATCGGCCGCCGTCTCAACACCGCCCACGGAGATGACGCACAGGTCTGACGGCACGACCGACCTGATGAGTTCGAGCACGCGGAGTGATCGCGCTGCCAGCGGCACCCCGGAAAGGCCGCCTGCACCGATGCTGTCCACCGTGGCCGAATCGGTCACGAGCCCCGCCCGCGAGATCGTCGTGTTGGTGGCGATGATGCCGGCCAGCGAGAGCTCAACCACCAGCTGCGAGATCCGTATCACCTCGTCATCCGTGAGGTCCGGAGCTATCTTGACCAGCACAGGCGTCGTGCCCGCGGCGTCGCGAACGGCTTCGAGTAGTGGTGAGAGCCGTTCCAGCTCCTGCAGGCCCCGAAGCCCTGGAGTGTTCGGCGAGCTGACGTTGACGACGAGATAGTCGGCGACCGGGGCCAACCGCCTGGCGCTCAGCAGATAGTCGTCGATGGCATCCTCTACCGCTACGACCCGGCTTTTGCCGATATTGGCTCCGATGACGGGCCTGCCGCGCCTGCGCCTTGCATTCTCCAAGCGGGGCCGAGCATCCGCAGAACCGCTGTTGTTGAACCCCATTCGGTTGATGACAGCACGGTCTGCGACAAGCCGGAACATGCGCGGCCGCTCGTTGCCCGACTGGGCAATGCCCGTCAGCGTTCCGACCTCGACATGACCGAACCCGAGCTGCCAAAGACCGCGAATGGCCTTGCCGTCCTTGTCGAAGCCCGCAGCGACCCCGAACGGCGATGCGAAAGTCATCCCCAGGGTGTCGACCGCGAGCGACGGATGCGGTCGGGTGAAACGTCGCAGCACGACTCCCAGTCGTGTCCAGGCGATGGCTCGGATGAACGTGAAAGCGAGGTTGTGCGCGAACTCGGGGTCGAGCCTGCTGAGCAGTGCGCGGAAGAGTAGTCGATACATGCCGTAGTCAGGTTAGCGGCATCGCCGCCGCGCGCCTGTCAGCGCTCAGGATGCTCGGCTTCGCTGTGCTCGAACCGCAACTGCGAAATGGCGGACTCGAAATCGTCCAGCGACTCGAACGCCTGGTAGACGCTCGCGAAACGGAGGTAGGCAACCTCGTCGAGCTCACGCAGCGGCGGCAGAATGGCCAGGCCGATGTCGTTCGCATCGATCTGCGATGCGCCGGTGGCCCTGATGGTCTCCTCCACCTTCTGGGCAAGCACGGCAAGGTCGGTGTCGGTGACCGGCCGACCCTGGCACGCCTTCTTCACACCAGCAACAACCTTCTCGCGCGAGAACGGCTCAAGCACACCGTTTCGCTTGACAACGCTGAGGCTGGCCGTCTCAATCGTGCTGAACCGCCTGCCGCACTCCGGGCACTGGCGTCGACGCCGAATCGACAGACCATCGTCACTCGTCCGCGAGTCGATCACACGAGAATCCGGGTGGCGGCAGAATGGGCAGAACATGGTGTGTCAAGGATAGGCCACCGGCCTCGCAGAGCAGGGGAAGCGACTGTTAGCGTGCGTCGAAGCGAACCGTGACGGCTTCGGCGTGTGCGGGAAGGTCCTCAGAGTTCGCCAGCGCGACGATGCGATCACGCACCTCGCTGAGCCCGGCACGGTCGTATCGCACCACCTGCTGGGGGCGCAGGAAGGTGTAAGCGCCCAGCCCAGCAGAGAAGCGGGCCTGACCACCGGTGGGAAGCACGTGATTTGAGCCGGCGAGGTAGTCGCCCAGGCTCACCGGGGAATGCTCGCCAACGAAGATCGCCCCGGCGTTGTCGATCGCCGCGAGCAGTTCGTCTACGTCTGCCACCTGGAGCTCCAGGTGCTCCGGGCCGTACGCGTTGCTGAAATCTGCGGCGGCTGCGAGGTCGTCGACGAGCACGATCGCGGATTGGCGGCCTGCCAGGGCCTCCCCCACGCGCTCACTGTGGTGGGCTCGTGCCGCGAGGTCGCGAAGGTGCTGCTGCACAGCATCCGCCAGCCCTGTCGAATCGGTCACCAGCACAGCAGCAGCCAGCTCATCGTGCTCTGCCTGGCTGATGAGGTCAGCCGCAACGTAGAGAGGGTTCGCATTCGCATCCGCGATCACCAGGATCTCGGTCGGCCCGGCCTCGGCGTCGATCCCCGCCTGCCCACGAACCAGGCGCTTCGCTGCTGCGACGAACACGTTTCCCGGGCCGGTGATCAGCTCTACCGGCTCGAGTCCGACATCCGGAACCCCGTAGGCGAAGGCGCCGATCGCTCCGGCACCGCCCATCGCATAGACCTCATCGATGCCGAGCATCGCCGCTGCGGCAAGGATGGTGGGGTGAACAGAGCCGCCGAATCCGCGCTGCGCGGGCGAAGCCAGCGCGATCGACCGCACCCCTGCGACCTGGGCTGGCACCACGTTCATGACGACACTAGACGGGTAAACGGCCTTTCCGCCGGGTACGTACAGCCCCACGCGAGAGACGGGAGCCCACCGCTGCACGACCTCAGCACCGTCACCCAGCCGCGTCGTGACGGGGTCGTGCAATTGGGCGGCCGACGCGGCCCGAACACGCGCGATGGACTCCTCAAGAGCCGAACGCACGCGAGGATCCAGTGCAGCAAGCGCCTCAGCAAGACGAGTAGCCGACACTCGGATCGCCTGCGGGCGAACCCCGTCGAGCCGCTCAGCCTGGTCGAGCAGTGCGGTCTCGCCCCTGCTGCGTACGTCGGTGATGAGCTCCTGCGCGATCGAGGTCGCAGCAGCGACGTCGGTCACCGCGCGGGGAACGAGAGAGAGCAGCTCTGAGCGGCTGTGGCGCACACCGCGAAGGTCGATGGTCTGGATCATGACCCCACAACTGTAGCCGCTCGACGAGGAGGCACCGCCTTGTGTGTCAGCCGAGACAGCTCGGGCCGAGCAGCGACTTCAGCTCTCCGTACAGGTCGGCGCTCACGGACACCGGATACGGCACCTCGAACATCCGGGCGCTGTCACCCTTGATGAGTTTGAGGCGCACCTCCGTGTCGCCGGAATGGCGGATGAGGGCATCGCTCAGCGCCGAGACGACGTCGGTGGTGGCCCTGAGCTCGGGCAGCGAGATGACCAGGGGTCCAGAACCGAGTGACTGACCGAGGTCGGGCGTGAACATGCTGACTGCGTGCAGGTTCATTCCGTCATCGCGAACGCTCACCCGGCCGCGCACCACCACAATGGCGTCATTGTTCAGGGCCGGAGAGAACTCCTGATAAGTCTTGCCCAGGAACATGATGTTGATCTCGCCGCCGAAATCCTCCACCGTCACCATGCCGTACTGGTTGCCGGAGTTCCTGGCGGTTCGATGCTGCACGCTTGTGATGAGCCCCGCAATGGTGACCGTGTCGCCATCCTGAACCGAGTCGCCCGCGAGCAGGTCGGCGATCGACGTACTCGCGTGTTTCGCCAGCTGGAGCTCGAGACCGGCAAGCGGATGATCGGAGACGTAGAGGCCGAGCATCTCACGCTCGAACGCGAGCTTGTCGCGCTTGGACCACTCCGGCCGCTCCGGCACCTGCTGCACCGCCTGCGGTTCGTCCCAGAGGCTGTCGAAGTCGAAGCCCACCTGGCCGTTGGCTTCAGCCCGCTTCTCACTCACAGACGCCTCCACGGCATCCTCGTGAATCTCCAGCAGGGCGCGGCGGGTGTTGCCGAAAGAGTCGAATGCACCGGCCTTGATCAGTGACTCGATGGTGCGCTTGTTCGCTACCGGGATCGGCACCTTCTTCAGGAAGTCGTGGAACGACTCGAACTTGCCCTTCTGCTGCCTGGCCTCCCGGATCGCCTCGACGACGTTGTGGCCGACGTTGCGCACCGCGCCGAGGCCGAAGCGGATGTCCTCGCCCACCGCAGCGAAGAATCCGATCGACTCATTCACGTCGGGTGCGAGCACCTTGATGCCCATGCGGCGGCACTCACTGAGATAGATCGCCAGCTTGTCCTTGGAGTCACCCACGCTGGTGAGCAGTGCCGCCATGTACTCGGCCGGGTAGTGCGCCTTGAGGTAGGCCGTCCAATACGAGACGACGCCGTACGCCGCGGAGTGAGCCTTGTTGAACGCGTAATCGGAGAACGGCAGCAGGATGTCCCACAGGGTCTTCACCGCATCCATCGAGTAGCCATTGGCCTGCATTCCGGCGCTGAACCCCTCGAACTGCTTGTCGAGCTCCGCCTTCTTCTTCTTGCCCATCGCCCGACGCAGAAGGTCTGCCTGAGCCAGCGTGAACCCCGCCAGCTTCTGCGCGATCGACATCACCTGCTCCTGGTAGACGATCAGGCCGTAGGTCTTGCCGAGTACATCGTGCAGGGCGTCAGAAAGCTCCGGGTGGATGTAGTCGATCTCCTGCTGGCCGTTCTTGCGCAGCGCATAGTTGGTGTGCGAGTCCGCACCCATCGGGCCGGGACGGTACAGCGCGAGCACGGCGGAGATGTCTTCGAAGTTGTCAGGGCGCATCAGCCGCAGCAGGCTGCGCATGGGCCCGCCATCGAGCTGGAACACGCCGAGGGTGTCGCCCTTCGCGAGCAGGCGGTAGGCCTCCGGATCGTCGAGGGTCAGGTCTTCGAGCACCAGCCGCTGGCCGCGGTTCGACTCGATGTTGTCGAGCGCGTCGCTGATGATGGTTAGGTTGCGCAGGCCCAGGAAGTCCATCTTGATCAGGCCGAGCGACTCGCAGGCGGGGTAGTCGAATTGGGTGACGATCTGGCCGTCCTGCTCCCGTTTCATGATCGGGATGATGTCGATCAGCGGGTCTGACGACATGATGACCCCCGCGGCGTGAACGCCCCACTGCCGCTTGAGGTTCTCGAGCCCCAGCGCGGTGTCGAAGACCGTCTTGGCCTCGGGATCGGTCTCAACGACCGTGCGGATGTCTGCCGCTTCCTTGTACCGGGGGTGGTTCTTGTCGAAGATCCCTGTGAGCGGGATGTCCTTGCCCATGATGGGCGGGGGCATTGCCTTTGTCAGCTTCTCCCCCATGCCGAACGGGAACCCGAGCACCCGGGACGAGTCCTTGAGCGCCTGCTTGGCCTTGATGGTTCCGTAGGTGACGATCTGGGCGACTCGCTCGTCGCCGTACTTCTCTGTCACATACTTGATGACCTCGCCCCGTCGACGGTCGTCGAAGTCGACGTCGAAGTCGGGCATCGACACCCGGTCGGGGTTCAGGAAGCGTTCGAATATGAGACCGTGCTGAAGTGGATCGAGGTCTGTGATGCCCATCGCATACGCAGCCATGGACCCGGCACCGGAGCCACGGCCCGGGCCCACCCTGATGCCGTTGCGCTTCGACCAGTTGATGAAGTCCGCAACGACGAGGAAGTAGCCGGGGAACCCCATCTGCGTGATGACGCCGACCTCGTAGTCGGCCTGCTGCCTCACCTCATCGGGGATGCCGCTCGGATACCTGCGCTGCAGTCCCTTGTCTACCTCCTTGATGAACCAGGTCTCTTCGGTCTCGCCCTCTGGAACGGGAAAGCGCGGCATGTAGTTGGCGCTCTCATTGAATTTGACGTTGCAGCGCTCGGCGATGAGCAGGGTGCTGTCGCAGGCCTCCGGATGGTCACGGAACAGTTCGCGCATCTCGGCAGCAGACTTCAAGTAGAACTCGTCGGAGTCGAACTTGAAGCGATTCGGGTCGTCGAGGGTGCTTCCCGACTGCACGCACAACAGAGCAGCGTGGCTCGTCGCGTCGTGAGCGTGGGTGTAGTGGAGGTCGTTCGTGGCGACCAGGGGAAGATTCAGTTCAGCGGCCAGGCGCAACAGGTCACCCATGACCTGACGCTCGATGCCGAGGCCGTGATCCATGACCTCCACGAAGTAGTTCTCCGCCCCGAAGATGTCGCGGAAGTCTGCCGCGGCCTGACGGGCCTCGGCGTACTGGCCGAGACGCAAGCGGGTCTGAACCTCACCGGAGGGGCAGCCCGTGGTCGCGATGAGTCCGGTTCCGTACTGGCTGAGCAGTTCCCTGTCCATGCGTGGCTTGAAGTAGTAACCCTCGATCGAGGCTTTCGACGACAACCGGAACAGGTTGTGCATGCCCTCGGTGGTCTCGGCGAGCAGGGTCATATGCGTGTAGGCGCCCGCGCCCGACACGTCATCGCTTCCCCCGTTGCCCCAGCGCACACGGGTCTTGTCGCTGCGATGGGTTCCCGGTGTCAGATACGCCTCAGTGCCGATGATCGGCTTGACACCCGCATCGTTCGCCGACTTCCAGAAGTCGTACGCACCGAACACGTTGCCGTGGTCTGTGACCGCGACAGCGGGCATCCCCTGCTCCGCTGCAGCTGCGACGAGCGGCTTCACCCTGGCCGCACCGTCCAGCATCGAGTATTCGCTGTGCACATGGAGGTGCACGAATGAGTCGTTGCTTGAGGGCACTTCACTCCGTCTAGCCGAGATCGAACCGGGTGGCTCCAGCTTAGATTGTCGCCGGCTCGTGTCGGCTCAGCCCGCGCGGAGGACGTCCAAAGCGTGCTGGAGATCGGCGGGGTAAGCGGTGGAGAACTCGACGGGAACGCCACTGCCGGGATGTACGAAGCCGAGCCTGACAGCGTGCAGCCACTGCCTGCTCAGCCCCAGACGGGCCGAGATGGTGGGGTCAGCGCCGTACATCGCGTCGCCAACGCACGGGTGCCGTTGCGCCGCCATGTGCACACGGATCTGGTGGGTTCTACCCGTCTCAAGGGTTATCTCGAGGAGCGACGCTCGTGGGAAGGCTTCGATGGTCTCGTAGTGCGTGACGGAATGCTTGCCGTCTGCCGTGACGGCGAACTTCCAGCTGGAACCGGGGTGGCGTCCGATGGGCGCCTCGATTGTGCCCGTGAGGGGGTCCGGATGCCCCTGCACCACCGCGTGGTAGATCTTGTGCACGGTGCGGTCGTGGAACGCCCTCTTGAGTGCCGCGTACGCGTGCTCGGATTTCGCGACGACCATGAGACCGCTCGTGCCCGCATCCAGTCTGTGAACGATGCCTGCCCGCTCCGCTGCGCCTGAGGTGGCGATCCGGTAACCTGCGCCGGCCAGCGCTCCGAGTACGGTGGGACCCGTCCAGCCGACGGAGGGATGGGCGGCGACTCCCACAGGCTTGTCGATCACGATCAGATCATCGTCGTCGTAGACCACCGTGAGTTCCGGGACAGCCATGGGCACCACGACAGGAGCCTGCCGCGGTTCCCAGCGCACCTCGAGCCAACTGTCTGCTGCCAGTCGATCCGACTTCGCGAGACGGACTCCGTCTGCCTCGAGCCCGCCAGCCTCGATGACCTCTGCCGCGAAGCTGCGGGAGAACCCCATCAGCTTCGACAGTGCAACGTCAGCGCGCTCCCCCACCAGGCCATCTGGCAGTGGCAGGCTCCTGGATTCCACGACTATTCCGCGTCCGGTTCTGTGGGGCTAGTGGGCACATGCCTGGTGCCGTCCAGCCTGATGCCCCTCACCGAGAGGATCACGAAGAGACCCATGCTCGAGACGATGAAGATGTCTGCGACATTGAAGATGGCAGGAAAACCCCACACCTGGATGAAGTCCACGACGTGTCCCAGGCCGAAACTGGGTTCGCGGAACAGCCGGTCAGTGAGGTTACCCACCGTCCCCCCGAGCAGCATGCCGAACAGGATCGCCCAGCCGAGCGATCGGATGCGCCTGGCGAACACCACGATGAAAACGGTGACTGTGGATGCCGCGATAGAGAAGATCCAGGTGGATCCACTGGCCAGCGAGAATGCGGCACCCGAGTTCTTGACGAAGACGAACTGGAGCAGCTCACCGATGATGGGGTTGCGCTCACCAGGGGTGAGCTCGGCGACGATGTACGCCTTGGAGAGCTGGTCGCCCGCGTAGACGATGGCCGCGACTACTGCGAGGGCGATGAGCGCGCGCGCCCCCGACCGGCCGACACCGGTACGGGGGACGCGAGACTGCGCTGCCGCCTCAGTTTCCGCCAAAGCCCTGGTAGCTGGCGGGCGGCGGGGTTGCTCCTGCCGGCGGGGTCACACCCGCGGGTGCTGCGAAGCCGGATGGGGTGTCTGCTGCACCCTCCTGCGCGCCGGCGTTGCCGCTCGGGGCGACGTTGACGGGAGCGCTGTTCTCGAGCTCACTCAACTGGCTCTCGATGTAGCTCTTGAGCTTCTGGCGGTACTCGCGCTCAAAGGTACGGAGTTCCTCGACCTTCGCCTCGAGCACGGTGCGCTCCTGCTCGAGGGCGCCGATCGCCTGGCGCTGCTGGGCCTCAGCCTCTCCGACGACGCGAGCCGCCGTGGCGTGACCCTCTGCAATGAGTGCGTCGCGCTTCTCGATGCCCTCACGCACGTGCTCCTCGTGGAGCCTGCGTGCCAGCTGAAGGAGGTTGTTGGTGCTGCCGGTCTCGTCGAGGCCTGGGGTACCGAAGCTCGTTGCGGCGGGAGTCTCCACGGCGGGCTCGACCACGGGCTGGGCAACGGTCTCCGCTGCGGCCGCGGGAGCAGCCGAGGTGGCACCGCTGCGCTGCAGTTCTGCGATGCGCGAGTCGCTCGCGATGAGACGCTGGCGCAGCTCCTCGTTCTCCTGGTTCAGGCGACGCAGCTCGACGACGACCTCGTCGAGGAAGTCGTCGACCTCGTCCTGGTCGTAGCCCTCACGAAACTTGGTCGGCTGGAAGCGCTTGTTGACTACGTCTTCAGGCGTTAGGGCCATTCTCGTCACCTCTTAGAAACTTTCTGATAATTCTTGGCCAACAGTGGCGGCCTGTCTGTCAAGGGTACAGCGTAGTGGCTGCTTACCTGACACTCCCCGTGAGAATAATCAGGATGATCACGGCGAGCATGACGATGCTCCAGGCGAAATCGAGCGCCATTCCTCCGGCCCGGACGGGAGGAACCAGTCGCCGAACGAGCCGGATGGGCGGGTCTGTCACCATGTACACAACCTCTGAGAGAACCAGCACGGCACCCTTCGGTCGCCACTGGCGGTTCAGAACCTGCACGAGGTCGATGATGAAGCGTGCCCACATGATGAGCAGGTACACCAGCAGCAGGGCATAGAGGATGCCCGCCACCAGGGAGATCAACACGAGGAGTTCAGCGACTAGTTGTGGCTGAAGAACGAGGCGTCGACGTCGCCCTCCGCAGCGGGCTGGTCACCGCTCACAGCCACATGCGCGGGCGAGAGCAGGAACACCTTCGAGGTGACTCGCTCGATCTTGCCGTACAGCCCCTGCGAAAGGCCGCTGGCGAAGTCGATCAGGCGCCTCGCATCCGGTTCACTCATCTGCGACAGGTTGATGATGACCGGAACGCCCTCGCGGAAGCTTTCTGCGATCACCTGGGCGTCCTTGTACTGACGCGGGTGCACGGTGAGAATCTCGTTCATGTCCGTCGGTGCCACATTTCGTGTCGGAGTGGGCCGCCGCAATGGGGTGACAGGCGCACGCGAGGCGGTGTTCTGTTGCGGCTGCTGCACGGGCGCGACGGGTGCGACCGGTGTCCCGTCGCGGTAGTCGAACTCCTCATCGGCAAGGCCCAGATAGACCATGGTCTTGCGTAGCGGGTTTGCCATTTGTGTGCCTCCTGATGGTGAACTTCTGGTTCGAGATTAACCCGCGGCCCGCCCGTTTCCCGTGATTGCAGAACCAATCCGGCCGGTGTGTCGCGGCCCGCGGTCACTTCAGGAAGTCGGGGATGTCGAGGTTGTCGTCGTCTGCGTCGAACACCGGATCAGCCGGTGCCTTCGGAAGCTCAGGCTCCGACTGCCACTGCGCAGCACCCTCTTCTGCCGGGTGGGCCGACTGGGTGACCGTGACCAACTCGTCGTCCGGGTCGACATAGGTCGAACGGTGCCCCTGCTTCTTGATGATCGGCTCTCCGCCGTCGAAGCCCGCTGCGATGACGCTGACCCGCACCTCGTCGCCCAGGGTGTCGTCGATGACCGCACCGAAGATGATGTTCGCTTCGGGATGCACGGCCTCCTGCACGAGGCGTGCGGCGTCGTTGATCTCGAAAATTCCCAGGTTGGATCCGCCCTGCACCGACAGCAGCACACCGTGCGCTCCGTCAATGCTCGCCTCAAGCAGGGGCGACGCAACAGCGAGCTCTGCGGCCTTGATGGCACGATCAGCACCGCGCGATGACCCGATGCCCATGAGTGCCGAGCCTGCACCCTGCATGACCGACTTCACGTCGGCGAAGTCGAGGTTGATAAGGCCCGGCGTCGTGATCAGGTCGGTGATGCCCTGAACACCCGCGAGAAGCACCTGGTCGGCGGTCGCGAAGGCCTCGAGGAAGCTGATGCCGCGGTCGCTGATCTCGAGCAGGCGGTCGTTCGGAACCACGATGAGCGTGTCAACCTCGCTCTTGAGGGCCGTGATGCCCACCTCGGCCTGTGCTGCACGACGCTTGCCCTCGAACCCGAAGGGACGAGTGACGACGCCGATGGTGAGTGCGCCGATCGACTTGGCGATTCGGGCGACGACGGGAGCGCCTCCTGTGCCGGTTCCGCCGCCCTCCCCCGCGGTGACGAACACCATGTCTGCACCCGCGAGTGCCTCTTCGATCTCTTCTGCATGGTCTTCTGCGGCACGGCGCCCGACCTCTGGATCAGCGCCGGCGCCGAGGCCCCTGGTGATCTCCCGCCCCACGTCGAGCTTGACGTCGGCATCGCTCATGAGCAGCGCCTGAGCGTCAGTGTTGATGGCGATGAACTCCACGCCACGCAAACCGAGCTCGATCATTCGGTTGACGGCGTTGACACCCCCGCCGCCGATACCGACGACCTTGATCACCGCAAGGTAGTTCTGGTTTGTTGACACTGTCCGGCCTCCGCTGCCTGATAGTTCCGAGCTTAAACCTCTACTAGAGGCTTAAAGTTATGCTCAGTATGTATTTCCTGATCTGAAAGCTAAGCGCCCGCGCGAAGGCTGCGACAGAGGCGCGCCCGCGTGTTGCGAAACTCCCCGGCGGATTCCCAGCGAAAGGGACATGAACCCGACTTACAGCGGACGAACGACGACGTTCAGGGGGGCAGTCACGTCGAACTCGACGCGAGCCTTCGACCCTTGGTTCTCCATCAGGCGAGCGAGCACGCGTGCTTTGAGCTCCGACTGCTCCGCGCTCCCCCAGACGACGCGCTGACCAACGCCATCGAGCACGAGGGTCACATTGTCCTTGGTGGCGGCAGTGACCCTCTCCACTCGGTCTGCAACGGAATCGGGAAGATTCAGCAGCACCTCGACGACGGAGTCGAAGACATCCGAATCGATATCTGCGCCCGCCAACTCGATGAGCGGGACGCCCTCGGGGCGAGCGGCAGACCTCTCAATGGCGACACCAGCCGCGTCGACCACAGTGAACCCGGAGCCGGTCACAACGCTGCCGATGGGAGCACGCTCTGTCACATGGATGATCAGCGTATGGGGAGGAACGATTTCGGTCACGTAGCTCTGGATGAGCGTGAACTCAGCCAACTCCGCGGTCAGGCGGTCAGTGTCCACGAGCGCGAGCGGAGTGCCCAACTGGCCATCCACGGCGGCAAGCACCTCTGCCTTGTCCACCGCCGAGGTACCGGTGATCTCAATCTTCGTGAGGGCGAGCAGCGGCGAATACACGGCAATCGCGACCACGCCGACGAGAGCGAGGACGGTTGATGCCGCCACGATCCAGGCGAGACGGCGGTGCCGGCTGCGCCGAGTGAAACGCCTGATCTCGTCACGCTCGTAGCGCCTGCGCTGTGCCGCGGCCCGGCGCGCCTCACGCTGGGCGGAAGCTGCGCTCGGCTTCTTCGACTTCGGCTCCTTGGCTGCGGGGGCGGCCTTCTGTGCTGCAGCCTTCTGTCCTGCAGCCTTCCGTGCGGGTGCCGTCTGTGCTGCTGCCCTCTGGGCCAGCACCTTCTGCACGACCAGCTTCTTGGCGGGAGCCTTCTTGGGCAGCTCCGGTTTGGGCGCGGCCTGCCTCTGCTTCGGTCGCGCAGCCCGGGAGGGAGTCGGCGTGACCGGATCGAAACCCTCAGGGCGCTTCATCTGCCCCGACCACCGTCGAGTTCGCCCAGGCTCCGCAGCACGGCAGGGACGATGAGATGGATGTCTCCCCCACCCATGGGCATGATGATGTCGCCCGGACGGGCAATCTCCGCAGCACATCGCGCCGCTTCGTCCCAATCCGCGATGTACTGCCCCACTTCTGGTGAGGAGAAGCGTGAGGTGATCAGTGCCCCGGTAACACCGGGCTCAGGCTCCTGCCGCGCTCCGTAGATCGGCACGACGATGGTGTGATCTGCAAGCTCCTCGAAGGTCTGCGCGAAATCATCCGCCATCGTGCGTGTCCTGGTGTACAGGTGAGGCTGGAAGATCGGAATCACCCGGCCAGACCCTACAGCGGCGCGCGCGCCGGAGAGCGCGGCCCTGATCTCGGTGGGGTGGTGCGCGAAGTCGTCGTACACGCGAACCCCTGCGACCTCGCCACGCAGCTCGAAACGTCGCTCCGCACCCTCGAACGCTGAGAGGGCATCGAGCGACGCCTGAGGGTCGAACCCCAGGCCGACGAGCACACCGAATGCGCCCGCCGCGTTGATGGCGTTGTGCAGGCCCGTGACCTTCAGCCGAGTCGAGTAGTCGCGACCCCGGTACGCGAGCGAGAACGAAACCGTCGAACCCAGCTGCACTGAGTGCAGGCGCACGTCGGCGTCGGCTGCTTCCCCGAAGGTGAGCACGGCAGACGAGTCCAGCCGCGACGACACAGACGTCGCCCTGACGTCGTCGCTCGAGATGACCACGAGCTCCCTCGCGCGCTCCGCGAATTCGACGAAAGCCTCTTCGAACGCCTCCTCCGACCCGAAGTGGTCGAGGTGGTCGGGGTCGACGTTGGTGATGAGCACCACGGCGGTGTCATAGAGCAGGAATGACCCATCGGATTCGTCTGCCTCGACAACGAAAAGGTCTGAGGAGCCAGCCTGCGCACTCACGCCCAGGGAACGGATGACCCCGCCGTTGACAAAACTCAGGTCTGTGTCCAACTCACGCAGCGCCGTGACGATCATGGCCGTTGAGGTCGTCTTGCCGTGTGCACCTGCCACAGCCACCAGGCGTCGCCCGGAAGTCAGCCATGCGAGTGCCTGGGCCCGATGGATCGCAGGGATGCCTGCTGACTTCGCCGCGAGGTACTCCGGATTGTCTTCTGCTATCGCTCCCGTGACGACCAGGGTGTCTGCTCCCGCGATGTTCGCTGCGTCGTGTCCGATGTGCACGACGACCCCGAGCTCACGCAGTGCTTTCACCGTTGCGGAGTCCCGCGCATCTGACCCAGTAACCGTATGTCCGGCCCCGACGAAGAGGCGCGCGATACCGCTCATGCCCGCACCGCCTATGCCCACGAAGTGAATTGCGCCGAGTTCGTCTGGCACCGGCTGGGAGAAGTCGGACTTGATCATCGTCACCGATTTTAGCTGTCGCGCACGGCTTCGCCGATGAGGGCGAGCATGCGATCCGTGCCGTCACGCAGTCCGATTGTGGCTGCTCGAGCCGACATCTCGGCGAGGCCAGCGCGATCCTGCAGCAGCGGCACCAGGCGCTCCGAGATCCAGTCCGGGGTGAAGTCGTCGTTGTCCACCATCACTGCCGCACCCGCGTCTACGGCGTCGCGCGCGTTCATCCGCTGCTCGCCGTTGCCGATCGCGAGCGGCACATAGATGGCGGGAACACCCAGCGCTGTCAATTCGCTCACGGTCGCTGAACCCGCGCGAGAGACAGCCAGGTCTGTGGCAGCGAGCGCCAACTCCATGCGGTCGCAGTACTTGACCAGGTGGTAGCCGTCGAGTTCACTCGATGAGAGT
>Ga0180215_1002622_pt1 | contig 17871 bp, 10 predicted proteins | sample eDN3rd37CBELigBY_FD_128871 | JGI IMG/M metagenome (GOLD analysis project Ga0180215, IMG submission 128871) | Enriched backyard soil microbial communities from Emeryville, California, USA - eDNA 3rd pass 37_C BE-Lig BY (version 2) (version 2) | ecosystem: Environmental > Terrestrial > Soil >... | reverse complement strand
GGCGCATCGTCTAGGCTCGAAGGGCGCCTCGCCGATCAGGACCGGGCGAGACCGCCGCGCATCGTCTAGGCTCGAAGGGCGCCTCGCCGATCAGGACCGGGCGAGATCGCGGCGTTCCGTCTCGGCTGGAAGGGCGCGTCGCCGGGGGGCCGGAACGATCAGGACCAGGCGAGACCGCGGCGCACCGCTTCGGCTGCAGCCTCCGCCTTGGAGGTGACCTCCAGCTTCCGGTAGAGGCTCTTCACGTGGCTCTGGATGGTGCCGAGGCTGATCCCCAACATCCTCGCGGCGTCGTCGTAGGTCATCCCCTTGGCCAGCAGGGCCAGCACCTCGACCTCCCGCTTGGTCAGGGGCGTCCGCCCGTCCGCGTCCCCGGAGGAGGGGCCGGCGTGGTTGCTCCGCGCCAGCTCGCCGAGGGACACCCCTGCCAGGTCCCCGGGACGCCGCGAGATCCGGACCTCGTCCAGGAGGAAGCGCGCGATCGCAGGGGCGATGATCGATCCGCCGGAGGCGGCGATCCGGACGGCGTCGGGGAGCTCCGAGAGGCTGCCCTTCAGGAGGTAGCCGCTCGCACCTGCGTGCAGCGCCTCCAGGGCCTTGCCCCGCTCTCCCTGGGCGGTGAGGACCACGAGCTGGGGCGGGCGATCGATCAGGGCCAGCCGCCTGGCGACCTCCGCCCCCGAGAGATCGGGGAGGCCGAGGTCGATCAGCACCACGTCCGCGTGCTTGACCGCCGGGTCGGGATCGATCAAGGCCTCGAGGGCCTCCTTCCCATTGGGGTAGGCCCCCACCACCTTGAGGTCCGAGTGCGCTGCGAGAGTTCGGCAGACGAGCGCAAGCTGAGGGGGGTCGTCTTCGACGACAGCGACACGGATCACTTCCCCATAGCCCATACGACTCTCCTGATCGTTTGATCTGCTGCTCTGTATCCGCGCAAGGCTAACAGAGATCCAAATCCACCTCTACACGACATCGACGAATCGTCGTTCGTTGACCAGATCCCGACAGGCGCCTATCGTTCGCGCCCATCATGGCCAAGACCAAGCGTGCAGCGATCATTCTGGCGGCGGGGAAAGGGACTCGGATGAAGAGCGACCTCGCCAAGGTCCTCCACGAGGCGAACGGCCTCCCCCTGGCCTGGTATCCGATCCGCCGCGCCCTGGACATGGGCTGCGACCCGGTGGTGGTGGTGGTGGGTCACCAGGGAGAGGAGGTCCGCGCTCGCCTCGATGCGCTCTTCCCGGACGCGCCTCTGCGCTTCGCGGTCCAGGCGGAGCAGCGCGGGACCGGGCACGCGGTGCTCTCGGCCAGGCGGGCGCTCCGGGGATACGAGGGGCGGATCCAGATCCTCTACGGGGATGTCCCACTCTTGACCACCGCCACGCTGAAGCGACTGGCCCGGGCGGGCAGCCGCCGCAAGCTCGCCTTCCTCTCGATGACCCCGGACGATCCCACCGGCTACGGCAGGGTGATCCGGGCTGCCTCGGGCGAGGTGACGGCGATCGTGGAGCAGAAGGATGCGGGCCCTTCGGAGCGGGCGGTGCGGGAGTGCAACGCCGGCATCTATGACTGTGACTCGAGGTTCATGTGGCGGGCACTGGCGAAGGTGACGGCGGTGAACGCGCAGGGTGAATTCTATCTGACCGACCTGGTCGCCGCTGCTGCCGCTGCAGGGGAGCCCGCCGCCGTGGTGGAGGCCCCGATCGACGAGGTCTCGGGGGTGAACGATCGGGTGGAGCTCGCCCAGGCTGCCCTGGCGCTTCGACGCAGGCTGCGGCTGCGCCACATGCGCGCGGGGGTGAGCCTGATCGATCCCGACTCCGTCTTCCTGGACGAAGGCGTGGTCCTGGGGCAGGACGTGACCATCGAGCCGAACGTGCAGATCGCGGGGGCGACCCGGATCGGCGCCGGCGCCACGATCGGCTTCGGCTCGGTGATCCGCGACTGCACGATCGGCGCAGGAGTGAAGGTGAGGCCATACTCCGTGTTGGAGGGGGCGAAGGTGGGGGATCGGGCGGTGGTGGGGCCCTTCGCGCGGCTGCGACCGGAGACCGAGCTGGCGGCGGAGGTGCACATCGGCAACTTCGTCGAGGTGAAGAAGTCCGTGCTGGGCAAGGGCGCGAAGGCGAACCACCTCAGCTATGTGGGGGACGCAGAGGTCGGCGCAGGCTCGAACATCGGGGCGGGGACCATCACCTGCAACTACGACGGGGTGAACAAGCATCGCACGGTCCTCGGGGAGAAGGTCTTCATCGGCAGCGGGACCCAGCTCGTGGCGCCGCTGCGGATCGGAGACGGCGCCTACGTGGGGGCCGGGTCGACCCTGACCCAGGACGTCCCCTCCGACGCCCTCGCGGTCACCCGTGCGCCGCAGCTCGTGAAGGAAGGATGGGCCACCCGAAAGCGGGCAGCCCAGGAGCGGCGTCGGGGCCAGGTCGCGGCGCGAGCGTCGTCGAAGTCGAAGGAGGCGACGAAGGCCAAAGCGGCGGCGCCTCGCGAGCGGGTGAGCACCGCCCGTGCCCTCGGGAAGCGAAGCGGCCGATCCTGAGGAGCGGGTGGCGGACGGGATCCCCGGCACCCCCTCCTGCGTCCCGGATGCGAGGGCGTCCGCGAAGGACGCTGCCCACCGTCCGATCATGGGAGCCTCGGCCTTGCCCTTCGGGGTGATTTCGAGCAGAGTCCGCGCCAAATGGCTGGAGATCCGCGTCTGCCTCGGGACCGAGGCGGGCAGGCTCCGGCCCCTGGTCGCGGCGCTCCTGCCCGATCGCTCGAGGAGGCTCGTTTCGAATGTGCGGGATCGTGGGCTACGTGGGCCAGCAGCAGGCGGCGGATGTCTTGGTCGAGGGGCTTCGCAAGCTGGAGTACCGCGGGTACGACTCGGCGGGGATCGCCGTCCTCGGCGCCGAGGGGCTTCAGGTGGCGCGGGCGAAGGGCAAGCTGGCCAACCTCGACGCCCTCCTCGCCAGGGAGCCGCTGGAGGGGACCACGGGGATCGGCCACACCCGCTGGGCCACCCACGGCAAGCCTTCGGATGAGAACGCCCATCCCCACCGCTTCGAGCAGGTGGCGGTGGTGCACAACGGGATCATCGAGAACCACCTGGAGCTGCGGGCGAAGCTCCGCGAAGAGGGGCATGTCTTCAGCAGCGAGACCGACACCGAGATCTTCGCCCACCTGATCGCCAGGGCCCTGGCCGCAGGGGAGAAGACCTTGGGGGACGCGGTCCGCAGCTCTCTCGCGCAGGTCCGCGGCGCTTACGCGCTGGTGGTGACCTCGAGCGATCACCCCCACGAGATCGTCGCGGCGAAGAACTCGTCACCGATGGTCCTCGGCCTGGGAGACGGCGCGAACTTCGTCGCCTCCGACATCCCGGCGCTCCTCTCGCATACCCGCGACGTGATCTTCCTGGAGGAGGGCGAGGTCGCCGAGATCTCCTCCCTGGGGATCCGCCTCACGGACCTGGCCGGCGAGGAGAAGACCCGCGCGTCCCAGCGCATCGACTGGTCCCCGGTGATGGCGGAGAAGGGCGGTCACAAGCACTTCATGCACAAGGAGATGCACGAGCAGCCCCGCTCCATCTCCGACACGCTCCGCGGCAGGTTCAACGAGGAGGAGGGCGACGCGCTCCATGGCGAGATCGCCCTGGACCGGGACTCCCTCCAGGGGATCCGAAAGCTGATGATCCTGGCCTGCGGCACGAGCTGGCACGCGGGGCTGGTGGGGAAGCAGCTTATCGAGCGCATCGCGCGGATCCCGGTGGAGGTCGACCTGGCGTCGGAGTTCCGCTACCGGGAGCCGGTGGTCGACGACTCGGTGCTGACCCTCGCCATCTCGCAGTCGGGGGAGACCATCGACACCCTCGCGGCCATGCGCGAGGCGGCGAGGCTCGGCGCCAGGACCATGGCGATCTGCAACGTCCTCGGATCGGCGATCGCCCGTGAGGCGGGGGACGTGCTCTACACCCACGCAGGTCCCGAGATCGGCGTGGCCTCCACCAAGGCCTTCACCACCCAGCTCACCGCCCTGGCGCTCCTGGCCATCCGCCTCGGGCGCCTGAACGGACAGCTCGACGTGGAGGCTGGGCGGCGCTGGCTCACGGCCCTGCGCGAGGTCCCCGCCAAGGTGGAGCGGGCCCTGGAGAGCGAGAGCGCGCTGATCCCGATCGCGCACGCGGTGGCCCCGGCCCGGACGGTGCTCTACCTGGGCCGCGGTCCGCAGGCGCCGGTGGCGCTGGAGGGGGCGCTCAAGCTCAAGGAGATCTCCTACATCCACGCCGAAGGCTACGCCGCAGGCGAGATGAAGCACGGGCCGATCGCCCTGATCGAGCAGGGGGTCCCGGTGGTGGTCCTCGCCCCCCGGGACGCGACCTACGAGAAGACGATCGGCAACATCGAGGAGGTCCGGGCCCGGGGCGGGATGGTGATCGCCATCGTCACCGAGGGCGACGATCACGTGCGCTCGATCGCGGACCACGTGATCGAGGTGCCGGACTGCGATCCGCTCCTGATGCCGATCGTCTCCTGCATCCCGCTGCAGCTCCTCGCCTACCACGTCGCCGACATCCGCGGCACGGACGTGGATCAGCCTCGCAACCTCGCCAAGAGCGTCACGGTCGAGTAGCGAGCGGAGGCGCCCCCGGCGCCTGGTGCCCGGGGGAGGGCGCGTCCGGCTGGGAAGGGAGCGGGCCGCCTTCGCGTTGGGCTCGTGTGATATGCCGTCTGCGACGGCCTCATCCCCCAGCCCGGAGCCCGAACCTTGCGCCTCGCTCTCTCCGCAGCCCTGTTCGCCTTCATCCTGATCTCCTGCGCCGGGGGACAGCGCCCGCCGTTGGAGGCGCTCTCCGCTGCGGCGAGGAAGGTGGATCAGGGGGGAGGCGACGGGAGGGAGCTGGCCCTCGCCGCCTGGAACGCCTGGCTGGTCCGCGGTGACGCCGACCGGATGGAGGCGCTGGCGGAGCGGGCCCTTCGGGAGGACGCCGCCGAACCCTGGGCGTGGCTCGCCTTCGCTGAGGTGGCCAAGCGCCGGCTGGATCCTGCAGGGGAGGTCGCCGCCCTCGGCAGGCTGATCGAGGGCGCGCCGGCGCACCCTCTCGCTGCCGTCGCTGCGGGCAGGCTGGCGGCGCTGAGCCGCCGGTCGATCGAGCTGGACGACGAGATCGAGCGGATCGCCGGCGAGCGCCTCGCGGCGACGGCTGGCCCCGGCGCCGGGCGGCGCCTCGATCCCGAGGCGTCCGACAGGCTGCGCAGCGCGCTGCGCCACATCCACACCGGACGCGGGCGCTGGCCCGCTGCCGAGCAGGCAGCCTCCCCCGAGCCTCGAGATCCGCCGCAGGCGGGCGCCGCGATCGCGCCGTCCGTGCGGGACGCGGGGACCATGACCGCCGCATCCTTGGTGGGCCCCTTCTCGCCCTGGCAGAACCTCGATCGGGAGCGGGCCTTCCCGCCGCAGCTCGCCCGGACGATCCCCGACGACTTCCAGGGCTTCGGCGGGGATCCCCTGCCCCTTCGACCCTTCTCTCTCCCGGACGGGTGGCTCTCTCTCGCGCCGGAGGATCGCGGGGGCAACGTCTACTACGCCCTCGCGGTGGCCCGGGTGCCGGCTGCGGGCACCTACGATCTTCGCCTCACGACGAGCAGCTCCACGAGCGCCTCGGTCTTCGTCGACGGCGTGGAGGTCGTGGGACGATCGTCTTTGGGAGCGCCGCAGCCGAGGGTCGGGATCGCGCGCCTCGAGCTGGGGGCGGGCCCGCACCTCGTCGCCCTGCGGCTGGTGCGGGGGGGCGGCTCGGATGGAGCGTCGCTTCGCCTGACCCCCGGCGACGGGAGCGCGTCCCGGATCGAGTGGCGCGCTGCCGCTGCCGGAGACGGGCCCGGCACCCCACCCAGCGCCAAGGACGTCCGCCGTCCGACCGGGGCCCGGTCCATCGCCTCCGCCCTGGAGCGAGAGGTGGGGATCCTGGCTGCGTACGTCGCAGCCCTCGACAGCCGGAGCGTCGACCCGGAGGGGAGCAAGGAGGTCCTCGCTGGCGCCCTGGAGGTCCTGCCCCAGAGCGTGCCGCTGCTGGGGCTGCGGGCGCGGATGGCGCGCGCCGATCACGGGCTCCCGGAAGCGGTGGGGCAGGCCCGTGCAGCGGCGGACCTGGAGGCCCTGCTTCGGGTGGATCCCGCCAACCCTGGCGCGCTCACCGACGCCGCTTCGCTCCTTCGCGCGGCGGGGCGTCACGAGGACGCCCTGGAGAAGCTCGACCTTGCCGAGGCTGCGGCGCCGGACGCGCCCTCGATCGCCCTGGCGCGGGCCCGGATCGCGCGGTCCCGCGGCTTCGACGCCCAGGCCCTGGACCTCGCGCTGGCTGCGGAGAAGAACGCGGGGAGGGACTGCGCCGTCGGCGAATTGATCTTCGAGCTCGCACGGCGGTCGAACGCCGCGCGGCAGGTGGAGGAGGTGGCGGAGGCGTACGCCTCCTGTCCTGGCGGGCGCTCCCGGCTCACCTCGGTCCTCGCGGATCGAGGAGATGCAGCGCAGGCGCTCGCCCTCGCCCGGGAGCTGCTGCGGGACGATCCGCAGAGCCCCTCCGCCAACCTCCGCCTCGCCGATCGGCTGGTGGCGGGCGGAGATCCCGCAGCGGCGGCCCAGGTGATCGCAGCGCTGGAAGAGGTCTGGCCCCGCAGCGCGCACTGGCCTCGTCGGCGGGCGGAGCTGTTGGAGCGGGCAGGTGATCTCGAGGGAGCCGACGCTGCGCGCGCCCGTGCGCTGCGCCTGGACGGGAGCGATCTGCGCACCAGGCGAGGCCTCGCCCTGCGCGAAGGCGCGCCGGACCTCCTCGCGACCTACGACCGGGACGGGCTGGAGGTGATCCGAAGCTTCGAGGCGGCGCCCAGGGACTTCGACACCCCCACGGTGGTCCTCTTCGACTTCGCTGCGGTGGAGGTCTACCCCGACGGCTCGATGATCGAGCGGGTGCACCTGGTGTCGAAGGTCCTGGAGAAGAGCGGCATCGACGAGCTCGGGGAGGCGATGATCCCGGGGGGTGCCGAGGTGATCCATTTGCGCACGATCAAGGCGGACGGGCGGATCCTCGAGCCCGAGGACATCGCAGGCAAGGAGTCGATCTCCCTCCCCAACCTGGAGGTCGGAGACTACGTGGAGGTCCAGTACCTGGACTCGGTCCCGTCGCGGGGACCGGCGCTGCCCGGATGGAGCGCGGCGACCTTCTACTTCCGCTCCCAGGGAGTGCCGCTCCTCGATTCGACCTATGTGGTGCGCGCTCACAAGGACGCGGGGCTGGAGCTCGACTTCCACGGCGGGGCGCGGGGCGGCGAGGTGGTGGAAGACGGCGAGTTCCTGACCGTGGTGATGCGGCAGCGCAACAACCAGCCGCTGATCCCCGAGCCCGACTCGGTGAACCTCGACGAGGTGCTGCCTTGGGTCCAGGCGGGCAGCGGGGCAGGGGAGGGCGACCTCGCCGCCTTCCTCGCCGATGGTCTGGCGGCGACCCAGGTGCGCAGCTTCGAGGTCGTCTCGTGGGCCCGCGCGATCGCCAGCGAGGTGAGGGGCGATCGGATGGCGCTGGTCCGGGCGATCTACGAGCGCACGATGGAGGAGATCGAGGGGTCGGACACGTCGTTCGGCTCCAGCCCCTCGCAGATCCTGGCGCGGAAGCGTGGCAACCGGCTGCCGCTGATCAAGGCGGCGCTGGACGAGCTCGGGATCGAGAGCCGCTACGCGGTGCTGCGCACCTTTGATCAGGCGCCGGGCCCCATGCGCTTTCCCCGCTTCTCCCGGCTGCGGCACATGGTCCTAGCGGTGCGCCCGGAGCCGAGCGGCGGGCTGGTCTGGCTCGATCCCAGCATGCGGTGGGCCCCCTTCGGCGAGGTGGCGCCCATGGCGAGGGGGGTCCCGGGCTTCCTCCTCACCCATCTGGACGCGGAGAAGATCGTCGCCACCAGCTCTCCCTTCGGCGCGGACGCACCGCAGGGGCGAGAGGTAGAGCTCGATCTCACGCTCTCGGCAGAGGGGGAGCTGGAGGGCAGGGGCGACGAGCGCTACCTCGGCTTCGACGCAGCGTGGATGCGCGAGGCGATCGAGCGGCTGGACGAGGGGAGGCGCCGGCAGGTGATCGAGGCGGCGCTGGCCAGGAGCTTCCGCGGCCTGGTCCTCGAGGAGCTCGAAGTGGACTCGGGCGGTCCTTCGGGGTCGCCCTTGGGGCTGCGCTACCGCTTCCGGGTCCCGGATTACGCCCACAGCCTCGGCGACGGCCTGGTGGCGGCGGACCTCGACTTCTTCGCCGCTCAGCTCGGCAGACGCTATCTCGCGCTGAGCGAGCGGGAGACGCCGCTCCTGCTCCGGGCGCCGGAGCGGGTGAAGAGCCGGATCGTCCTCTCGCTTCCGGAGGGCGCCGCGGTGGTGGGGGGGCCGGAGGCCGCCCGCGAGCTGGGGCTCTACGGCAGCTACACCCGCGGGGTGGCGCTGACCCCGGGCAAGCTCACGATCCAGGAGGATCTCCGCATCGACCGCGGGCGGGTCATGCCACAGGAGTACCGCGAGTTCGCCGGGTGGGTGATGGCGGTGGATCGGGCGCAGGCCGCCGAGCTGATCCTCTCCCTGGCGAAGGTGCCTTCGCCTCTCGAGCAGGAGGAGGCGCCTTCGCGAGCGAACCCGGAGGACGGGCGCGCTGCGCCGGCAGATCCCGAGCGGGAGGAGGAGCCAGCGACGCTCGAGATGCCAGCCGAGCTATAGGATGACGAGGGGCTGGGGCGGCGGGGGGGCCGGCGCATCGGAGGGGAGCAGCCGAACCGCCACCTCGGTGTTGAGATCGAAGCCGCGCTCGGTGCAGCGGATCCGACCGCCGTCGCGGACGAGGAGCCCCTGGGTCACGAGCTCGTCCGCCGCCTTCCAGGTCGAGGCTGGCACCAGGCCGATCGTCTCCGCCGCCGCCACCTCCAGGTCGACGCCGGCAGCGAGGCGCAGGCCCAGGTAGAGCCGCTCTTCGAAGAGCTCCTCCCGGCTGATCACGTCCCGCTCCACCTCGGGAGGTCCGCCCGCCTCCACCGCGCGAAGCCAGGCCTCGGGCTTGCGGGGGTTCCCGTATCGAAGGCCCCCGTCCTCGGTGGGACGGAAGCCGTGGGCGCCGCAGCCAGCGGCGACGTACTCTCGTCCGAGCCAGTAGAGCGAGTTGTGCCGGGACTCGTACCCCGCCTTGGCGAAGTTCGAGATCTCGTAGCGGTGGTAGCCCGCGCCGGCGAGGACCTCACGGACCAGGAGGCCCATCTCCTCCTGGACCTCGTCGTCCGGCACCTTCACCCGCCCGCGCTTCACGTCCTTGGCGAGGCGGACCTCTTCGGCGAGGCCTTCGAGTGTCAGCCCGTAGCACGAGAGGTGTTCCGGTCCGAGGTCCACCGCCTTCTCCACGTCGGCGCGTGCCATCCGGGGATCCTGTCCGGGGCCACCGAAGATCAGATCCAGGGAGAGGTTCTCGAACCCGGCGTCCCTCGCTCGGAGATAGGCGGCCTCCGCCTCCGGCCCGCTGTGCTGTCGACCGAGACCCTGCAGGATCCGTGGGTGGAACGACTGGACGCCGATGGAGAGCCGGTTCACCCCCGCCGCCTTCAGCTCGCCGAAGCGGGAGGCCTCGGAGGCCCCTGGGTTCGCCTCGAGGGTGATCTCGCAGCCCGCCGCCAGCCCGAAGAGGCGGTCCACCGCGGCGATGGTCTCCCCGACCCACCGCGGCTCCCAAAGGGAGGGGGTCCCGCCACCGAAGTAGAGGGACTCCACCCCGCCCGCGGGTCTCCCGTGCTCCCCTGCCCGCAGGGCGAGCTCCGTCGCCACCGCCCGGGCGTAGCGCTCGTGGGGGATCGTCTGCGCCGCCACCGAGGCGAAGTCGCAGTACGGGCACTTGGACAGGCAGTAGGGGAAGTGGATGTAGACGCCGAAGCGGGACGCGAAGGAAGTCATCGAAACTCTGGGCGATCGGCAGGAGGCTCCGGAACGTGCCGATTGCGTGGTCGTCCGCCCGAGCGTGGGAACCTCCCGTGCTCGAGCGTCGTGTGCGTACCGGATCTCCGGGTTCGCGGGGGCGAGGCTGGGGCCAGCGGCCTGGAAGAACTCTCGACAGAGTTTAGGCGGGCCCCCGTTCCATCGCCATCGCCGCGTACCGATCGAGCTCCGAGTTCAAGAACTCGTTCTCCCCCGCCAGATCTTCCAGCTCGGCCTTGAGCCTCGCGATCTCCGCCTCGTGGGCCTCGCAGGACGTCGCCGCCGCTGGGCCCGCCGTGTCCCGGCGGATGCGGGCGATCTCCTGATCCCGGATCGCCAGATCGCTGGCGAGCTGCGAGATCTGAGCGGCGAGGTCGTCCTGGATCCGCTCGCGGTCGTGCTGCAGATGGGCAACCTGCGAGACCAGGCGGATCCGCTCCTGATCGAGCTCGGCCAACGCGTCTCGCAGCTGCTCGGCGCTCGCCCGGGTCTCCGCCAGCAGGGTCGCCCGCTGGAGCAGCTCCGCCTCCAGGTCGTCGAGCTCCCGGGTCCACTCGGCGCGCTCCTCCCGGATCGCCTCCAGCTCCCCTTCCAGCTCCGCGATCCGGGCGCCCAGCTCCCCCCGGGTGTCCGCGAGCTGCCGCTCCAGCTCGCTGCGCACCTCGTCGACCGCTCGGAAGTCGAGGTCGGGGGCGATGGCGGCGGCGCCAGGAGAGAGCTCGAAGGCCTCCACCAGATCCGCCTCGTCCACCAGCTCCGGCTCCAGGTCGAGGCCGACGTCCTGCGGATCGATCACACCCTCGTCGTCGACGAGCGGATCGAGGGATCTGAGGTCGGGCTTCTCCATGGCGGTGCAGGCTCCCCGGGCCGAAACGAAGGATGCGGCGTCGAGAATAGCATGGGCCCCATGGGGGGAGCCAGGTTCGGCCCCCGCATTGGTGCGGCCCCTGGCAGCTTCCCTCCGACGTCGCTGTTATATGCCTGGGGAGCACCCACGGTGGCCGGCCCGGATCCAGGGCGCCCGCCGGCTCCGACCGACAGCGGCGCGCACGCCGCCTCCGCACCCCCGGGTTCCGGGAGAAGGGCACCTCGTGCAGATCACCCTGCCAAACGGCCTCGACGTCATCCTCCAGGTAGAGAAGGCGGCGCCGGTCGTGGCCCTCCAGGCCTGGGTCCAGGTCGGCTCCGCAGACGAGTCCGACCGCGAAGCCGGCCTCGCACATCTGCACGAGCACATGCTCTTCAAAGGCACCCGGAAGAGAGGTCCCGGGCAGGTGGCGAAGGACATCGAGTCCCGGGGGGGCTCGGTCAACGCCTGGACCAGCTTCGATCAGACCGTCTACCACCTGACCATCGCGTCCCAGTACTTCGAGGACGGCCTGGAGATCCTCGGCGATCAGGTCCTCGCGTCCATCTTCGACCCCGACGAGCTCGCCCGCGAGATCGAGGTGGTCCTCGAGGAGATCAAGCGGGCGAACGACATGCCCGCCCGCCGCGCCTCGCGCTCGCTCTTCGACCTCGTCTACAGCAAGCACCCCTACGGTCGCCCGGTGATCGGCTTCCCCGAGACCGTCCGCGGCTTCACCCGCGCAGACGTCCTCGGCTTCTACGAGCGGTACTACACCCCCGACAACATCACCCTGGTGGTCGTCGGCGACTTCGACGAGACCCGGGCCCTCGCCGCCATCGAAGGGATCTGGGGCGGCGCCCAGGGGCGCCACGGAGGCTTCCACCCCCGGACGGCGGAGCCGGAGCAGCGCGCGGCGCGGGTTCGGATCACCCGGGAGCCCGTGCAGGAGACCCACCTCTCCCTCGCCTGGCCGATCCCCGGGATCCACGCGGAGGAGCTCGCGGTCCTCGACCTGGCGGCGGCGGTGCTCGGTCACGGCGACAGCTCCCGCCTCAACCAGGAGGTGAAGCAGGACCGGCGCCTCTGCAACCAGATCTACGCCTACGCCTACACGCCGAAGGACCCCGGGATCTTCACCATCGGCGCCACCCTCCGGCACGAGCAGATCGTCGACGCGACCCGGGAGATCCTCCAGCAGATCGCGAGGCTGCGGACGGAGCGGGTGCAGGAGCGGGAGCTCGAGGTCACCAAGCATCTCCTGGAGTCCGAGGCGATCTGGCAGCGGGAGACGGTGCAGGGCGTGGCGCGCAAGCTGGGCTTCTACGCCACCGTCACCGGCTCCCTCGAGTTCGAGGCGCGCTACTTCGAGAGGCTGCGCTCGGTCACGGCGGAGGAGCTGCGCGACACCTGCGATCGCTTCCTCCGCGGCGAGAGGCTGAACGTCGTGGCCCTCGCGGAGGAGGCCAGCGCGGCGGAGGAGGCGGAGATCGCGGGGCTCGCGTTGGCGTCCGAGCCCGGCACCTCGGCCCGGAAGCGGAAGCGGAAGGCGGCGACGGCGGCGGTCCCTGGCGACGCTGGGGTGTACCGAAAGGTCCTCTCCTCCGGCGCCACCGTCCTGGTGCGGCCCGAGGCCTCGGTGCCGGTGGTCGCGGCGCGGGCGGCCTTCCTCGGCGGCCTGCGCTACGAGGACCCGCAGAACAACGGCATCCACCACCTCCTCGCGCGCACCCTCACCAAGGGGACCCGCCGCCTGTCGGCGAAGGAGGTCGCCAGCCGGACGGACCAGCTCGCTGCCTCCTTCACCGGCTCCTCCGGGCGAAACTCCTTCGGCCTGCGCGGCGACTTCCTCGCGAAGAACTTCGAGCCGTCCCTCCGGCTCTTCGCCGAATGTCTCCTCCAGCCCTCCTTCGACGGGAAGGAGGTGGAGCGGGAGCGGACCCTCCAGCTCGAGGAGATCCGAGCCCGTGACGACAACCCGAGCAGCGTCGCCTTCGATCTCTTCGCGGAGGCGCTCTACCTCTCGCACCCCTACCGCCTCGACCCGCTCGGGACCGCGGAGACCCTCTCCGAGGTCTCCACCGACGCGCTCGAGCGATGGCATCGCTCGTTTTACGGGCCCGACAGGCTGGTGCTCTCCCTGGTGGGGGCGATCGATCCCGAGGAGGGCTTCGCCCTCGCCGAAGAGCTCTTCGGCGAGGCGCTGCAGGGACAGCGCGCCCCGCCCCTGGTGAGAGCGGAGCCTGCGCCCACCGAGGCCCGGCGGGCCCTGCGCCACATGGAGAAGGAGCAGGCCCATCTGCTCCTCGGCTTCCTGGGGGCGCGGTTCCAGGACCCAGAGCGCTACCCGTTGGAGGTCCTGGCCAGCGTCCTCGCCGGCCAGGGAGGCAGGCTCTTCTACGAGCTGCGGGACAAGCGATCGATGGCGTACTCGGTCACCGCCTTCAGCATGGAGGGGGTCGACAACGGCTACTTCGGCGTCTACATCGGCACCTCCCCGGAGAAGCTCGAGGCGGCGGAGGCAGGGATCCGCGAGGAGCTCGCCAAGGTGGTGGCCACGGAGATCACGGAGGAGGAGCTCCAGCGGGCGCGGCGCTACCTCATCGGCAGCCACGCCATCGGCTTGCAGCGCAACGCCTCGAGGGCCGCCTCGATCGCCCTGGACGAGGTCTACGGCCTGGGCGCCGCGAACTTCGCCCGCTACGCGGCGAACATCGAGGCGGTGGGCCGGGCGCAGGTCCTCGAGGCTGCCCGGAGGTTCATCGATCTCGATCGGAGCGTGGTCGCCGTGGTAACGCCTGAAGCGACATGAGCCACTACCTGGTCTTGACCTTCGACGTGCCGGCCGATCTCAGCGAGCTGGCGACCTCTCTCCTCGACGACGCGCAGGCTGGCGGCGTCGAGATCCGCGACCACGAGATCCTGCCGCCGCCGGGGATGGAGCCCGTCCCGGTGGGGCGCGCGGTGGTGATCGGCTACTTCGACGATCGCGACGACGGCCCGCAGACCCTCGCCTGGATCCGCGGCGCCCTCGAGGAGCAGGCGGGTGGCAGGGAGATCCGCGCAGGGCTCGAGCGCCTGGACGACCAGCCCTGGGCGGAGACCTGGAAGCTGCATTTTCAGCCGCTCCACGTCGGGGGGCGCCTCTGGGTCCTCCCTCCCTGGGAGACGCCTCCCGAGGGATCGATCGCGGTGATCATCGAGCCGGGCCTCGCCTTCGGCACCGGAGGCCACGCCACCACCTCGCTCTGCCTGGAGGGGATCCTCGAGGCGCTGGAGCGCCGGCGAGGGGCGAGCGTCCTCGACGTCGGCTGCGGCAGCGGGATCCTGGGGATCGCCGCAGCCAAGCTGGGGGCGGGGCGGGTGATGATGATCGACAACGATCCCGTCGCCGTGGAGGTGGCGAAGGAGAACGCCGAAGCGAACGGTTGCGGGTCCATCGAGTGCTCGGAGACGCCCATCGGCGCGATCGAGGAGCGCTTCGATCTGGTGATCGCGAACATCCTGGCCATGCCCCTGATCGAGCTTGCACCCGCCATCGCGCGATCGGTGGCCCCGGGTGGAGAGCTCCTGCTCTCGGGGATCCTGAACACCCAGGCCGCCGACGTGCGCCGCGCGTACGAGGCGGAGGGATTGGAGCTTCGGGAGGAGCGAAGGCGCCTGGACTGGTCGATGCTCGCGATGGCGAGGCCCTCGCAGGTCGGGGGCGCCTGAAGATGCATCGACTGCTGATCGCGGCGACGCAGATCCAGGGCGGCGAGGCGCGCATCGACGGCGACTCGCTCCACTACCTCGTCCGGGTCCTGCGCCTGCGGGAGGGAGACGACCTGGAGGTCTTCGACGGAGCGGGCAACGCCTGGGCTGCGCGCATCGCGAGGATCACCGGCGACGAGGCCGTCCTCACCCTGGGAGAACAGCGCCGGCTGCCGGCCCTGCCGCCGATCACCTTGGCGCAGGGGCTGGCGAAGGGAGACAAGCTGGAGCTGGTGGTGCAGAAGGCCACCGAGCTCGGGGCGGCGCGCTTGGTCCCGCTCCAGCTCGAGCGCTGCGTGGTCCAGCTCGATCCGGCCCGAGGCGCCAGGCGCTCCGAGCGCTGGCGCCGCATCGCCGAGGAGTCGGCGCGCCAGTGCGGCAGGGCCGATGTCCCAGCGGTGGAAGATCCCACCAGCCTCGCCGCCTTCTTCCAGCAGGCCCGCGAGCGGGGCGAGAAGGTGGCGGTCCTCTACGAGGAGCAGGACCCGAGCGTGCGGCTGGGGCCCTGGCTCGAGCGCCACCGGGAGGAGCCGATCGCGCTGGTGGTGGGGCCGGAGGGGGGCCTCTCGCCCCGAGAAGTCGAGCTGGCCCGCGAGCATGGCGCCGAGATCCTCAGCCTGGGCCGCCGGATCCTGCGCACCGAGACCGTGGGGCTGGCGGTGCTCTCGATCGCCCTCCACCTGGCGGGGGAGCTGGGCTGAGCGGGCCGAGGACGCGCCGTCGAGAGGGAGCCTCCCGGGCCAAGCGTGAGCGGAAGGATTGGCCCCCGCTCCCGTTGGGTGGATCGCCTGCGAAGGGCCGATGCCTTGGCGCGCGCCAAAACACTTTAAGGATTCTTGAACCGGTCGGGCGGGAGCCGCTGCGCTACGGTGTCGACATGGCAGAGAGCCCTCTTGCCCTGTCGGACCCTTCGCTTGGAGCGGGTCCTGGAGCCATCGATGCGAGTCTTCCTTGCCCTCCTCCTGCTGTCCGCCACCACCGCCTGCTCGAGCGGCGACGACAAGGAGTCCGGTCCCTGCGGCAGCGGCTGCGCCGATGGCCAGGTCTGTGATCCCATCGCGCAGCGATGCCGGGACGAGCTCCCTTCCCTCTGCACCGCAGGGACCGCCTGGGAGCCCGGGAAGCCGATCTTCCGGGAGGTGACCGCCGAGTGGAACGAGGTGGGGGCAGCGGGCACCCTTCTCTCGGTTGCCGACGTCGACGGGGACGGCTTCCCCGACCTCTACGTTCGCGCCAGCCAGACCGAAGGCGACGACTTCAACGACGGCGGGACCCGGGTCTCCTGGCTCCTTCGGAACGAGGAGGGGAAGGGCTTCCGAGACATCACCGAGGCGTCGGGGATCACCGCTGCCCGGCGCGACCCGGAGTCCGGGGTGGGGCGGCCGACGGGGCTGGCGATCTTCGCCGACATCGACAACGACGGCTTCGTGGATGTCTTCACCGGCACCCGAAATCCCTCGGGGGAGCGCGGGGTGGAGACCTCCGAGGTGCTCTTCAACGACGGCGAGGGACGCTTCCGCCTGGGGCCCGCGGAGTCCGCCGTGCGCCGGGACGGGGAGGCGGTGGTCCGGACCGCCGCCTCCTTCGTCGACGTGAACCGCGACGGCTGGATCGATCTCTGGGTCGGAAACGGAGGGATCGAGGGCGCCCCCGCTGCGCAGGATCAGCTCTACCTGGGCAAGGGCGACGGTCACTTCGAGGACGTCACCCAGGCGGCGGGGTTGGGCACCCTCCCCTGGGCGCAGTTCTCCGATCTGAACGAGGCGAAGGCGCATAGCAACGCCTGGGGCGCCGTGGCCTGTGACGTGAACGGAGACGGCTACCCGGATCTGCTCGACTCGTCCTACGGGAGGGCGCCCAACCACCTCTGGCAGTCGATCCCAGGCGAGGAGGTGCGCTTCGAGAACCGCTCCATCGAGTCCGGTTACGCCTTCGACGGGAACCAGGACTGGTCCGACAACGAGTCGGCCCGCTGTTATTGCAAATACACACCCGGCGCCCCGGACTGCGCGGGCGTCCCTCCGCCGGAGTACATCCGGTGCGAGCAGGCGTCGGACGGCTTCCGGTGGAACCACGCCAACGATCGCCAGCCGTTTCGGTTGGGCGGAAACTCGGGGACCACCGTCTGCGCGGATCTGAACAACGACGGGCACATGGACCTGCTCACCAGCGAGATCAGACATTGGGACGTGGGTGGGTCGAGCGACCGCAGCGAGCTCTTGATCAACGGCGGCCAGACGAGGGTCGTGTTCGATCGGCCAGGGAACGAGGCGACGGGGCTTCAGCGCACCCACAGCCAGATCGCCTGGGACGACGGCGACATGACTGCCGCAGTCTTCGATTTCGACAACGACGGACGGCTCGATATCTACCGGGGCTCGTCCGACTATCCGGGGACCCGAGGTTATCTCTTTTGGCAGAGGCCGGACGGCACCTTCCTGGAGGTCCCCCTCGCCGACGGCATCGACCACCGCTCCAGCCATGGGGTGGTGGTGGCAGACTTCAACCGTGACGGTGGCCTCGACCTGGTGGTCGGACACAGCAGGGCCAGGTGCTCGTCCGGCGACCACTGCTACCCGACGGCGACCACCCGCTTCTTCGAGAACACCTTGGCGAAGGCGGGCAACTGGATCCAGCTCGACCTGGAGGGCGGCCCCCAGGCCAACCGCTCGGCGGTGGGTGCCAGGGTCTCGGTGACCACCCGGGCCGGAACCCAGACCCAGGAGGTGGGCGGTGGCCACGGCATGAACGGCGCCCAGAACGACAGGGTCCTCCACTTCGGGCTCGGGGAGTCCTGCGAGGCGGAGGTGAAGATCCGCTGGCCGGATCGATCGCTGTCGACCCAGCGCTTCGTGGTCCAGACCGGCTACCGGTACAAGGTCGTCCAGGGGCAGATGCCCAAGGCGCAGCGGTAGCCTGAAGGCCCCGCTCCCGGGCCCGGCGCTGCCGCCGATTCGGCGGCGGCGCGGGGCGCTCCGGGGCCTGGAGGGGGCTGTTCCGGCCTCGCCGGGAGGCGGCCGAGAGACCGTCGGGGCGCCGTCCGGAGACGGTCGGGAGACGAATCTCGATCGGATCGAAGAAAGATCCTTGACCGAGCGGGCGCCCGCGGGTAGAAGCCCCCTCCACCTGAACGGGGCGCGCAACTCGGCGCCCCTTTACACGTTCGGGGCAGGAAGAAGTTGGTCTCTGAAAACCGAATAGCAAGCCATACGTTCGAAGTAGCGGGGTATACCGCAATTCCAACGGGACGACCTCGGTCGATCCCGATGTAACAAAATTAGAGCCGTGGTGAGGCCGAT
>Ga0180215_1002620_pt1 | contig 17876 bp, 16 predicted proteins | sample eDN3rd37CBELigBY_FD_128871 | JGI IMG/M metagenome (GOLD analysis project Ga0180215, IMG submission 128871) | Enriched backyard soil microbial communities from Emeryville, California, USA - eDNA 3rd pass 37_C BE-Lig BY (version 2) (version 2) | ecosystem: Environmental > Terrestrial > Soil >... | reverse complement strand
TTGATAAATCCCTGCGGTTTGCTGATAAAGGGGGCTGTTCTAACCATTCGTTTGCTATCATAATATTGACCCCATCTTCCGAAAACTTCAGAACTTCAGCTACTAAACGTGAATAATCTACAACTAAATCACTTCTTTGAGTTTCGGCAATAGATACACCAAAATTTCCAATTCCTGCATAAATCATTAGACTAAAGTGAAACATCATGATTTTATCAGAAAAAGGTGCTTCCTGTGATTCAGAAACCTCTTGTTCATAAGACGCCGGCAATGGTAACGAAGCCATCTCCAAGTAACTGCCAAAAACCTTAATATGTTTCAATGAAATTTCTTTACCCCTTAGAAAATACTTACGTACCTTATCAGACTTAGCAACCTGACTAAACGCGGTCGCCAAACCTACTCCTAAATAATTGGTCTGTATATTTGCGTAAAGATTCGTAACCTCTGTTCCTGTTAGTGCATCCCTTCTCCCTAACCCTTCTAAAATAAACGATTGTTTATGTACAAATTCAAGCTTTTCAGGATAAGGAATAGCAGGAGGCCGTTGTAGAAGCCCCTTTTCCAATAAAAGAACAGCTGCATTTGTATCAAGTTCAATTGTATCCGTTAAACACTTGGAAAAAAATGAACGAACATCTTGTCGATATGTATTTTGCAGCACTCTTCCGTAAGTAACTAATCCACCCTTGGCCATATTTCTTATATACCTTAAATAAAAAACATCAGAAAATAATCGTTTTGCTTTTAAATTCACATCGTCTTCTGTAAATCCCTGTGGAATCTGTATTTCTTCCTTTGTGTAAATTTCACTTATGAACTTAACATGCTCTTCAGATAACTTTAATGCGTGGACTGTAAGTGACTTAATATCTTCATCCTCAACATGTTCGAGAAAATACTTAAGTACACACATAGCCATGCTATCAGCAAGATAAGTTGCCCATAAATATGACAATTCTGATGAAGTTAACTTTATCAGGTCATGGTTGTTACCCAAAATGAAGTCCTCCTATTTCATCTGTTACCCGTAGCATTCCCATAATAAAATAAATATATATGACGAATTGAGGATTCATCGGTTAGCCATAGATAAACTAAAATAAGAGCTTTAAAAAAAATTCGCTCTTCTCCTCTTAGTGAGCAAATTATCGAGCACCATTTTTATGTATCTAATAAAAAGGCAACCTGAATCAATGCTTATATTGTTTACCTAATTGTTCTTAGAATAATGGGACTGTAACTCATTCCATGAACTTCCTTACAAATACGAGAACAAAAAGAAAAGGATGATAATTTTTTTGATATATATTGCTATGTTTACACAAATTTTTCCAACCACAAAAAAACCGAAGTGAAGCCTTCGATTCTGTAGTGTTTTTAAGTATATTTTTTCTTCAGGGAATATTAAACCCTTTTCAATCCTTCCCTAGTCCCCTGGCTTTTCATTTAATACCCACGGTATGAGAGCTTCAAATTCTAATTGCAAAACTGGTCCTGGAAACTCGTCATATACAAACATTAACTCTTTCTCGAGTCCAAAAGTAAAGTTTTGTATTCTTCATCCCATTCCGAACCCGTAAAATACTCTCCTTCTACTAATTTTCCAACTATATGATAACTACCAATATATAAACGTAATCCAATAGAAGCAATTAGCCCTGCGATTAAAAACATACCTCCCCAACCTCCAGGGAATATAAAATTAACATAATATTCCGTTATTCCGAAGAATACAATCCATTTGATTCGACGTATTTTGTAGAATTTTCACCTTCATTCTCTTATTTTTTTGTATAGTTATTTCCATATGGAAATAACTCGTATCCTACCTCCAAGATCGGTTGTATAATAGACTTTTCCCCAATCGCTAAACGCCCAAGTAATAAATAAATTCAATAAACTAATTTAATTAATAAGGGCTAGACTTAAAAGTGAATTGCATTTTCCACAAAAGCAACTTAAGGATAGAAAAAGCAGATAAAATTTAGTAAGATATCCACATGTGACATTAGATAAGGAGTTAAAAAAATGAGCGTATTAAACGTAAAAGATTTAAGTCACGGTTTCGGTGATCGTGCAATTTTTAATAATGTGTCTTTTCGACTTTTAAAAGGAGAACACGTTGGACTAATTGGGGCAAATGGTGAGGGTAAGTCTACTTTCATGAATATTGTTACCGGGAAGCTACAACCCGACGAGGGGAAAGTTGAGTGGTCACGAAAAGTTCGTGTCGGTTATTTAGATCAGCATGCTGTCCTTCAAAAAGGTACGACGATGCGTGACGCTTTGAGCTCTGCTTTTCAATATCTTTTTGATGCTGAATCAGAGATCAATGAACTTTACGCAAAAATGGGTGATGAAGGTGCTGATATCGATGCATTACTTGCAGAAGTTGGAGAGCTCCAAGAAACTCTAGATAGTAATGATTTCTATCAAATTAACTCAAAAGTTGAGGAAGTTGCTCGTGGTCTAGGATTAGATGCGGTTGGACTCGATCGGGATGTTAATGATCTTAGCGGTGGGCAACGTACGAAAGTTTTGCTAGCTAAGCTTCTACTAGAAAAGCCTGAAATCCTATTACTAGACGAGCCAACGAACTATTTGGATGAACAGCATATCGAATGGTTGAAGCGCTATTTACAGGAATATGAGAATGCATTTATCTTGATTTCACATGATATTCCATTCTTGAACAATGTTGTTAACTTGATTTATCATATGGAAAACCAAGAATTGAATCGCTATGTTGGTGACTATGATAACTTCTTAAAAATCTATGAAATGAAGAAGCAGCAACTGGAGTCTGCTTACAAGCGTCAACAACAAGAAATTGCAGATTTAAAGGATTTCGTTGCTCGTAACAAGGCAAGTGTTGCGACTCGTAATATGGCAATGTCCCGTCAAAAGAAGCTCGACAAAATGGAAATAATTGAATTGGGGAAAGAGAAGCCAAAACCTGAATTTAATTTCAAAGAAGCTCGTACAGCTAGTCGTTGGATTTTCACGGCTGAAGATCTTGTTATTGGTTACAATGAACCACTTTCTCGCCCATTGAATTTGAAAATGGAACGCGGACAAAAAATTGCCTTCGTGGGTGCAAACGGTATTGGTAAGTCTACTCTTTTAAAAAGTATTCTTGGGTTGATTAAGCCAATTTCAGGTAAAGTGGAACGTGGTGAACATCAATACATCGGTTACTTCGAGCAGGAAGTTAAAGAGTCCAACTACAACACTTGTATTGAAGAGATTTGGAGCGAGTTCCCAAGTATGAATCAGGCAGAAGTCAGGGCTGCTCTTGCAAAATGCGGATTAACGACGAAACATATTGAAAGTAAAATCGAAGTTCTCTCTGGTGGCGAAAAAGCAAAAGTTAGATTGTGTAAAATTCTAAACACAGAAACGAACTTACTAATTCTAGACGAACCTACCAATCACTTGGATGTTGACGCGAAAGAAGAATTGAAACGTGCTTTAAAGGCATATCGCGGAAGTATCTTAATGGTTTCCCACGAACCTGAATTCTATCGTGAAATTGCGACCGAAGTTTGGAATTGTGAGGATTGGACGACAAAAGTGTTTTAAATAATAAGAAAAGCGCAAGCGCCTTGATCAGCCCCGACAAGCATAAGACGCAAAGGAATAGAAGACGTTCTTTGTCTTCAATTCCTTTGTGGCTTATGACCTCGAGGGGCTAGGCGCTGGAGCTAGACACCCACACTCAGTACAAAATTTTATACTTTCTTACCTGTAGATTAAGGGGTACCTAATGATGAAAAATTCACTTGGGTACCCCTTTTATATAGGGCGTCTTATCCTTATTAAGTAACTAACAGAAGTAAATAAGGGACAGTTTTCCGATTATGCAAGAAAAATTCCCCCATCCCATTTTCCACGTTTTCCGGTTAGAAATGCGGCATCTATCCGTCTATTTAACAGATAGGATGCTTAACCTGATCCCCCAACCGATTCCCTACTGGCTGATTTGACACAATTCACGAATATTATTATATCCAATTAGTTTTATAGAGTATCAATTGAGGTGCAGGTTGAAAATAAAAGAGCCTGATTCTTTTACAATATAGGACCCTGCACTATTTTATTTTTTACCTACATCTTAAATTGGTTATTAATCCAACCTATTTTAATATTAATTTGGCCACGCACTCCACATGGCTTGGCTGGTGATGGCAGAGCTGATTATGAATGAGTAGATTCCCCACCGTCTACATGGAGCACTTGGCCTGTAACGAAACGAGAATCATCAGAAGCTAAATACACATATGTTGGGGCAAGCTCAAATGGATGGGCAACCCGTTGCATCGGGTTAAAGGCACCATATACGGCAACCTGGTCTGATGAGAAGCTAGCTGCGATAAGAGGTGTCCAAATTCGCCCAGGTGCTACTGCATTAACCCGGATTCCTCTATTTACCACATTTTTCGACAAAGCGCGCGTGAATCCTACGTTAGCCCCCTTTGTTGCAGTGTAATCAATCATTTGTTTTTCTCCAACATAAGTCACTACAGAAGAAGTTTGAATGATTGAACTTCCCGGTTTCATGTATGGAAGTGCTGCTCTGGTTGTATAGAAGTGGGAATAGATATTCACCTTAAATGTATCATCGAATTGCTGGTCCGTAATGTCCGTTAGGCTCTTTTGCTGGAACTGGATCCCTACATGGTTGCAGAGGACATCCAGACGGCCAAACGTCCGGATGGTTTGCTCTACGATTGCGACACACTGCTGTTTATCCCGCAAGTCACCCGGCATTAACAAACAACGCTGACCGAGTTGTTCGATCCTCGTTTTGGTTCGGTTTGCATCCTCATGTTCATTTAAATAAGCGATGGCTACGTCCGCGCCTTCTTTGGCAAATGCAATTGCGACCGCCGCCCCAATTCCGCTGCACCACCTGTAATAAGCGCGACCTTTCCTTTTAATTTTCCGCTGCCTTTATAATTTGGGTTTTCAATGATCGGCCGAGGCACCATTAACCCTTCTACACCTGGATGAAAGAGCTGGCGCTGTTCCGGTAAATTCAACGGAATTTCCTCATACTTAGTTATTTTCCCATAGTTAGGGTACATCGGATATGGGTGTTCCACTTTGTTTGCATCAAACGCTTGTTGCAGCTGTTGGATCTGCTGCAGCTTCATTTGATTCTTCGGACCCATCATTTGATTTTTTTGATATTGGCCCATCACGTTGCCCCCTGGATACTGATTTATTTGTGACATGTAATATTGAGACATTTGAGGCATCTGATAATACGGCATCTGATTCGCTTGTTGCATATAATTCATTTGCGGTTGGGGCATTTCCGACATTTGGACCAAGGAATCAATATCTTGCATTTGATCGATCTGTGGCATTTGGCGATCTTTCTTTTCTTGGCTCATGGCAAACCTCCTGATAGTAAACGTTCTGTTTACTGTATGATGAGCAGAAAAGTGAAGTGCCTGTTTCCATTCAACGAGTTATTATAAGGACACCTAGGAAATAAAGACTTGCTCTACATTGATGGGCTTTGAATAAGGTAAAACGTAAGAGAAAATATCAAGGAGGCTGCTATTTTGAGATTCGAATTTAATCCGGAAGTAAAATTATTGCTGGTAAACTATTCCGACGAGAAAGTAAAGATGGATTATATCAATCATTCCTGGCCAATGCCTGAAATTGGATGGAGACCGCCATTCTATACAAACCCTCGTTATAGTTTTAATTACCCTATCATTTAGCAAGTTTTTATTTTTTTTGGACAGTTAAGGGAGAGTCAAAAGTCAATCTGGGTATACTCCTACTTGCAGAAGTTGAAAAGATTCACAAGTTAACGTCGAAGAGCCTGTATTATGGAGTAATTTCTAATACAGGTATTTTTGATTTCAGATAAATTAATGGCACTTTGTTTGCAAGTGGTCCGGATGATTTTTTGCAATAGGAACTCTAGGGAGTATCTTGAAGTCAATCGGGTCGATGTAAAAGAAGACGGCACACCGGTTATTCACTACGATTTGCCGCCCCAACATTTGAATAGAAGCAGGATTTCCCCTTATCGGGAGCCTGCTTCATTTATTAAAATCATCTGCGAAACTACCTCGACATGGCTTGAGAGGACAGAATGAATGTCATTTGAGTAGTCCGTTCTCGGAAACATATCTACTGCGTTTTTGGGGCTATCGGTAGACGGGAACATATCCATTGCATTACAATGCTCGTTTATCAATTTCCTAAAAACCAAGCACTTACGAGCTCATACGTTTCCATCCAATTAGATAATAATTTTCTTTGATAACTTTATGTCACCTCTTCTAAACCATTCCTATATATCAACCCCTATAAGCTGTTTTGCAATTTGGAGAATTTTTTCTTGTCTATTAGGTGAAAGTTGCTTCATATAATTTTCCAAATATAATCGTACTACCTGTTCCTCTTCCGATAAATCTACTTGAATGTCCGACTCAAAGGGGTGTCTTTTAATCATTTCTGCAATTTCAACATCTCCGAGAGTATTAAACAGCAAAATAAATTCCTCTTCTTCTAATTGTGCATCAAGTAATATATCTTCAAAATCATCAAAAGATTTTACTTTATCCTTTATAAGGGCTAATTTATCAGATGAATATCTGCATCTAATAAGTTCTTCAATTAACTTTCTATAATCTTCATCATCCATTTTAATACTGGATTCAAAGTGGATTTTCGGCTCTAAATCCGGATTTTGTGGGGTTATAAATACTTTACTGAGGGTATTTAATTTTAGTGCAATTTCTATATTCGTTACAATCTTCGGCAAACTTCTTTCAATATATTCTTGGAGTAAAGGATTTGTAAGATTTAACTCTTCGTATATGTGATTCGTTGCGTAGTTAATAGTTAACATCAATGTATGATGATCATATTTTCGTAATTTTTTATATAAGTATTGAATATCTTCTCCCGTAATATTGAACTCCACTATGTTACGGTTTGCAAGAGAACATCCCAAAGCTGCTGTTAATACATGTTCAAAAATATTGATCAATAATTCTGGATAACTCTTGTCATATCCATAAAGTAGATGATGAATGTTTTCTGTTGCAAATTTTTTACAAAATTCATTCTCAAGGTATAAATTCTCAAGGTATTTTTGAATAAATTCTATTCCTGCCAAATCATTAACAGGATTGCAAAGCTGATAATCAATAGAAGCGGGAGAATCATGGGCCTCATACTCTAAGTTGTATAATTTAAAGAAAATCCCAATCCCATTTTCACTAAGTGTCGAATTATAAGAATGATTTATTGTATCTAGTTTATTCTTTTGAACCATATTATAGATACGCTTTGCTATTTGAAATCTAGTATTTACTAATTTTCTGCCTCTCTCATACAGCTCAGAAATCTTTACTGTTTTTAACTCGAATGCAGCATAGTCTGGATCTGGTATAGACTTTAAGTATACCCCTATTGAATAAAGATTAGATTTCATAATGCTTTCAGCAGTCTCAACTCTTATAGAACTGCTTTCACCCATATTATATCTCTCACTTTTATATGCTAAGAGACTAATACATTGTAGCTGAATATTTTCTAAATCAGACTCATTTAAAAGTCCACAGATATAGGCCTCCTGTAAAATAGAATTAAAATAGAATTCTCCACTCAAATTATGACTATTAATGATATGTTGCTTTTCAATATTCGCCATCTTCATCCTCCTCATCATATTCATTATCCTCTGAATAATCAGGTGCATATCCATATCGTACATTACGTGCCATTTTCTCAAGTTCTCTTCCTGATAACAATGCTAGTGATCCTTGGCATTTGCCATCAAAGGAATTTTCCATAAACTTTATCAGTTCATCATCACTAATTAAATCGAGAGTTTCATTTTTATAAAAATAAAAGATTTCAATTAACTCATGAAGTGTATCTACATAATTATGCATAGAAATATAAGGAGAATCACAAAACTCCTTGATTATTTTTTCAACTACGCCACCACCAAATTCAATACGTCCATTACTTTTTAGTGAAACAGTTCTCGTTTCAACTAGTTCAATGGCATCTTGACAAGATAAAGTTAACCCAAATCTAAAAGTAAAATCATTACATTTTACAATTTTATCAACTGCTTGTTTTTGTATTAATGATGAAAATACATTCATAATCTCAAATGACAATAGGATCACCTCCAAAATAAAAATAAAAATAAAAAAAATAAATATAAATATTTTTCAAATTACTATTGACATTTAGCTAAAAATACGTTATAGTTAAAATGGTGTATTATTTTTAGTAAACGAATCATGAATATGATTATACCATTCACTTTTGATAAAAGCAATACTAAAAAAAGCCACCGTATATTAATATAATCGGTGGCTATCTTTATAATTATATTTCAACATCAATCACGACTCCAGGCTTAAATCCTATAATTAACTTATCATCAAAGACTGTCACTTTTCAATAATTCGCCTTACTAGCTCCTTACTAGCTCCGCTTTTACGCGTTACAAACTTCTTCTCGTTATTGTACAAGGTATTTAACTGCGCAAACATATTATTTACAGATTCAGTGTAGGCAGGAAACTGTTCATAGTAGTTACTCCCACCAATGCTTTATTTCTGCAATGCTAACATCCCATACTTTAGCGTTTCCAGTAACTATAATTTTAACGTCTTCTATTTCCCCATCAAAATACGACTTTACCTTCAATATATGTTTATCTTCATCTTTATCACTAAATTGAACCCACTCTTGTCCATTGATCATAATCTTAACCGAGCCTTCATATACTTCATTGTCTGGAATACCACAATTAGCATAGAACCATAGACTTTTCTTTTCTAAATTAAATAAGTACTCTTTATCCATTCCATCCTCGCTGCTAAACAAATTAAATTTGGGCTGTACCTTTTCCCCTAGCACAGTAAAGGTTGGAAGTTTTTTAGTTATTGCTGAGCTTGTATTTATTTCGTTTAATGCTTGAATAGGTCCTACTTTTTTATTCACATTCACACCATAATCAATTGTTTCAGAAACAACCATAACTCCCACGATTAACATAAGCATAGTTGCTGCTGATGCAACAAGTTTCTTAAAGTTAAGCTTAGAATAAAATCCTACTCTATATCCCACAAATCCTATCATTGCGCCTAATGTATTAGATATTACGTCCATAATATCAAATGTACCCAAGAAAGTTAAAGATTGCAACACTTCTAAAAATAAAATCACTGATATAAATAATGCTATAAACTTTCTAAAACGCACTGGATACATCAATGGAATTACTATTCCAAAAGGGATAAAGGCAGCAATGTTTCCAAAATCGTATAACCATGACATAGTTAGTTCTGGAAACCTTAGTGGGATTCCTTCTGGGACAATCATAAATGTATACTGATTATAATCGCTTCTTTGATCTATTCTATTAAACCCCAAGAACATGAAATACAATACTAAAATTGTATATACAACGGTTCCTATAAGAATATATATACGTAATTTATCCTTCATAACCTCGGAACTATTCGCTAACACTTCATTGCCCTTTAGGATTTCTTCTTGTTCGTTTTTCACAATCAAAATCTCCTTTCAAATAATATCACAGACTTTATCTCTTTTATTAGAGTATGACCCCCGGGGATGTGTATTCCACCTATCTTGTCAACTCAACCTCTTGTCATCAAATAAATCTCATCAACCTACCCGTTATCTAATCTATCCACTCAACCCTACCACTTTTATGGCGATTGATATGCTTCCACGAACTAAAAAGTAAGAATTTCCTAACATTGGTAACTCCGTTTTAATACCCGCATTTTACTCAATGTCGGTAAATCTTTTATATATGGGTATTTTTAAATTTCTATTTCTCCTCCCTACCGTGTTTTTGGCACTATCGGTAGGTGGAAACATATCAAAATCTTATGAAAAACTTATTATTTCCCAATTCTATTGTATACAGCTAATGCATCGGTAATATTATATTGTTCAGAATAGATATCTCCTTTTGCACCAGCTGTAATCAATATATATTCTTGGTGACCCACTTTTGCAAGACTCGCAAGACACAGACCAGCTTCATCGGTATATCCAGTTTTCCCTCCTAAAATTTCTCCATCAATAATGTTTTGATTGTTGAGTTTTTCAAACATGGTATTGTTAAAGGTTATCCCTCCAGGGTGCTTATTCGTGGGTTGTGTGGAATGACGAGACGAAGTAAAAATTTCCCTGAAAGTATCATTTTGCAAAGCATAGCTTAGAAGAACAGCCAGATCTTTCACTGTTGTGTAGTGGTTTTCATTGTGAAGTCCGGTGGTATTTTCAAAATGAGTGTTGTCCATCCCTAGATCTGCCGCCTTTTGATTCATCATAGCTACAAAGTCCTGCTCCGAACCAGCAATCTGATCCGCAAGCCCAATACAAGCTTCTGCACCACTTGGAAGCATCACCCCGTATAAAAGGTCAATAGCCCTTACCTTCTCACCTGGCTGGAAACCGGCCATAGAAGCATTAGCACTGTAAAGACCATTAAAGGTATAGTGGGTAAGTTGTATTTCTTTCTGCAAATTTGTCAAATTTTCTATAGCAACAATAGCTGTCATCATTTTAGTCAATGAAGCAGGATAGATCTTTTCCTCGCTATTTTTTTGCATCAGAGTGGTTTGATCTTTTAAACGGATCAGAATCGCATTAGTACTGTTCAGTTTATCGGGAGATATAGAAATAGAGGAATCGGGTTCTATCTCTGACGAGGGAATAGGCGTTGTTTTATCGACATATTCTTTCTCAAACTCATGTTGGTTTCCCGGAGTAATGATGAATTTGAAAACAAAAGCAAAAACAACAACTATCAATAAAAATATTACAAATTCGCGTATTCCTGACTTTTTCTTTTTTATTTTTCGTACCATAATAAATACCTCCTTATTCTGCTTGAAATTATTTAACCACAGAACAAGAAGCTATGTTGGAATTCAATCTTATGAACTTCTTAAGATTTTCTTAAGACGGAAGCTTTACTGTAAATGTAGTATTTTCCGGGTTGCTTTCTACAGAAATCGTTCCATTGTGAGCTGTGACAATTTCTTGTGCAATTGCCAAACCTAGCCCTGCTCCACCGGTGTTTGTGGAACGTGCAGAATCTAATCGGTAAAATTTTTCAAAAATAGTATCAAGCTTTGCCTGTGGGATTGGATTTCCCTGATTCATAAAAGTTATAACAATATTTTTATCCTGCTGCCCTGCAGAAATGTCAATGACACTATTTTCATCGCTATAGGCTATGGCATTTTTCAGAATATTATTGAACACACGGGCTAATTTGTCTGCATCTCCCCACAGAGTGAGTCCGTCAGGTACATTGACAGATATCTGCTTTCCCTGTGGAGTCAGCATTGGATAGAATTCATCTGCCATCTGCTGGAGCATGAACAGTAAATTTATTTTTTCTTTATTCAAAACAATAGTTTGAAGATTGAATCTTGTGATCTCAAAAAACTCATTGATAAGCTGTTCTAATCGATAAGCTTTTTCCAAAGTAATACCGACATATTTTGCCTTCTGTTCAGGTGGCATATCAGGAGCCTCATCCAGTAGATTTAAGTATCCTATAACGGAGGTCAGAGGTGTCTTTATATCATGAGCCAAGTAAACGACCAAATCATTTTTGCGCTGTTCGGCATCAAGTGCAGCTTTTTTTTGTTTTTCCAAGTTGTTTTTTATCTGATTAAGCTTAATTTCCATAAAATCCAATTCCGGTGATAATGTAATTTCATTATCGGATTCCTCAACAAGTTTATCCATTCCGTTACTTACTTCATCGAAATATTTAGTAAACCAAGAAATTGAAAATCTAAGCAAAATAACTAAGAATATGATAATCACAATAAGTGTAATAATATCTTTATTATAAAGAAATGTATACCGATAAATTATTACAGCATCGCTTTCACTCAAATAAAACTTATTCTTTAAAAATTCTACAATACTCTCTCCAATATTGAAATTGTCTTGAATTACATCACGCAAAAAAATAACAGTTGCGATCGTGGCAAAAACAATAAGGAGCACTCTAATAAATACTTTTCTTTTTAATTTTGTATAATCATTGTTTCTCTTATCTCTGTCACTTTTCAATTTTATAACCAACCCCCCATACCGTTTTGATATATTTAGGATTTTCCGCACTATCACCCATTTTTTCTCTTAAATGTCGAATATGAACCATTACCGTATTATTGCTGTTACTAAAATACTTGTCTCCCCATACCTCGCGGAACAATTCTTCAGAACTTACCACTCGTCCTCGATTGGAACAAAGAACCCAAAGAATAGAAAACTCCGTAGGTGTAAGCGATAACTTTTTCTCATTCAGCGTACATTCACGAGCATCCATGTCTAACACCAAGCCGGAAAAGGCAATCAAGCGTTCTTCCTGTTTTTGCTCTGGCGAATTATATTTGGTAAATCTTCGGAGCTGCGCCTTTACACGAGCAACTAATTCCAAAGGACGGAATGGTTTAGTGATATAGTCATCGGCACCTAATGTCAGCCCGGTAATCTTATCGATTTCTTCTTCTTTAGCTGTCAGTAAAATAATCGGAAAATTATGTTTTTCCCTAATCTTCCGACAGATAGTAAAGCCATCAATATCTGGCAGCATAACATCAAGTATCGCAAGGTCCAACTGCTTCGACTCAACACATCGGAACGCATCTTGACCGTTATAAAATTTGTATACTGTAAAACCTTCATTTTTTAGATAAACTTCAATTAGATCTGCTATAGCTTGTTCATCGTCAACAACTAAAATATTGATACTCATAAATTTTATCCCTTCTTCCTACTTGCCAATTGTCTTTTTATACCTCTGCTGGTTAGATGAGGTCTTTTCAATTGCCTTTATATTACCTTCTATTTTATTTACGTAGTTTAAAAATAAAGTCCCAAGCAGAAGTCGATCCTTTCTGGGTATTCTATTCCATACATAACCCTTGAACAGGTCCTTAACAAGAAAGACTTCACCTGCATTCAAGTTTTCAGTTTCCTTAATAGCTTCTTCTAGTAGCTCATTAACATCGCTCATGTTGTCATCTCCTTATCAATAACAATATCAACAACATTGTTAATAAGATTATATACACACTACTAACTTTTTTCAATTACAAAATAAAAACCGCCAACCAAAAGAATTTATATCCTGATTAACGGTCACAAATGAGTTATTTATTTTGTAAATAGTTCGCAATTGTATAATATTTCCTTTGTATCAAGTAAGGTAGCTTCTTCTATTCCTACATTATTGACTTTCATAAAGGATTGTACCGCTTGGTAACCCACTGCATAACCAGCAAATGGTGATAAGCCAACAGGTTGATAGCCCTGTTCTTTTGCAATAGTGTCACCAAACATATAACTACTAACCTCAGCAAATCCTTTAACATCTAGTGACTCCTTTATTATCTCTGTTGAATATTCCAAGTCCTCTTTGTCAAAAGAAGTAACCCAAGGTCCTAAAAATTCATCACCATACAGTTCTCTTGCAAAAGACTCTGCCAACCCCTCTATAATTAAGTAATCACCAACAGTAACGTTCCCATGATCCCAATCAAAATATGAAAAACGGATATTATGATGAAATTCATGTGCAATTACAGCAGGTATCTTCGGAATATTATAGGAATTAGGATAAATAGATACTTGAATAAAACCTGGGATTCCACCGAACCCACAATATCCCTTTTGCAATTCGAGCTTTTTTGGATCAGCTATATACATTCCAAATTTTAACTCATCGGCATTTATTTTCAGATTATTTTTTTGAATAAAATTAACACAGGTCTTCAAAGTGTCATAGGCAGTTTGAAGAGCTTGAATTTCTTTTAGCTTCTCTAACGCAATCTTTCCAGTTTCGGTATTTGATATATCAAGGTAACCAAGCATTTTTGTAGCCATTATTACGTCGTATCCATTAGGTTGATTTGCCTTTAATGGAACGTTAATGATATTCCACATTTTTTCAAAGGGCTTCATCATTGAATATCGATAGAAGTCTTCTTTCTCTTCTTCCATACTAAATAATTTTTCATATTGTTTGATTGTATCTTCAATTATTATTTGCATTGCTACCACCTTTCTTCTTTTGATTTACTGAAAAAATTTTCATTGCCTCACTCATAAACTTGGCCAATCCTTCACTATACTGATCAATGTTTTGTGTAAAGCGTTCATCTTCAATATAGAGTTGACCTAATCCTTGGAAGGCATCAAGAGAATACTTACCAAAATTCTTATTTAAAAAGTCATACCATTCTTTAATCGTTTTTTGTACTTCTTGCGAGTTAGGAGAATAATTGCGAAGTTGTACAAGTTTATTGAAAATCACATCCCAATTTTGAGATAAATCTTGTTGTTCATCTATAGCCATGTCTCTTAATTTTGCGCTTATCTCATCAACAGGTTGATCCCCCCAACGCATGCGAGCCTCTTGTTCATACTGGTTGAGTCTAAAGTTAATACCCTCAAACCTTTCTTCGTTCGACATTTTAATTTCTCCCATCGTGTGTTTAATCGTTTTATCAATGGTTTCAATCATTTTATCGACTCTATTTCGTTTCTCAATTAACATTTTCCGTTGTAAGATTAACGCTTCCTGTTGATTAAATGAAGGGCTATTGATAATCGTTTTAATCTCCTTCAAGGAGAAATCAAGCTCTCTGAAAAATAAAATTTGCTGTAATTTTTCAAGATCCTCTTCAGAATAAAGCCGATAGCCAGAATAGGTGGTTTCTTTTGGAGTTAATAACCCAATCTGATCATAATGATGAAGTGTACGAACACTAACACCAACCAATTCAGCTACTTCTTTTACTTTCATACTCATGCCTTATATGCACCTCCTTCAGTTGTCATTATAAAGTATCACGTAACGTAAGGGTCAATAGTTAAATGAGGTAATTCAAACCCTGATCTTGCAGAAAAACCACCAACCAAGAGAATTTATCTCCTGATTGACGGTCAGCCACCAATGTTATATTTCTACATCTATCTCAATCCCAGACTTGAATTCAACAGTGAGCTTATCTTCATATATCGTTACCTTTTCAATCAGCCGCCTTACCAACTGCTCATCATATTCCTCCAACCCGCAGGACTGTTCATTCAAGAAATCATTCATTTCAGCGATTCGTTGCCTTTTCCCTTCTCGCTCTGCATTTTCAACCAGTGCATTTTGCTTCAATTCTCGAAGGCGGTAAATTTCATCAGCCACATCTTCATAGTCATTCTTTGACTTTGCTTGTATAAGAAGCTGTTGCTGTAATTCTTCCAATTTGCCATCAATATCATCGGTGGCAGTATCATTTTCTTCATTTAATATAGTAGCGATATTTATCTGCAACGTTGAGAGAAAGGATTCTTTTTTAGCCAAAAGGTCGTTAATAGCCTTGACCACCGCTGTCTGCAACGTTTCCTCGTTTATGGTAGGGGCAGTGCATTCAGACCCTCTTTCCTCCAATCGGCTGACGCATCTCCAAACAATAGACTTGTAGCCTCGGTTATTCCAATGTACCCGTCGGTAAATATCGCCGCAGTGTCCGCAGTAAACAATACTCGATAAAGCATACTTGCTGCTATAAACTCTCTTTTTACCGCTTTTCCCGCCACGAAGATTGGCTCTTCGAACCATCTCTTCTTGAACCTGCATAAAAAGCTCGCGTGGAATGATAGGCTCATGACTGTTTTCTACATAATACTGGGGAACGATGCCATTATTCTTGACTCGCTTTTTTGAAAGGAAATCAACCGTATATGTTTTTTGTAAAAGGGCATCACCAATGTACTTTTCATTCTGAAGTATTTTTTTCAGTGTTTCTGGTCTCCATTTTGCTTTTCCTGCTGCTGTAAGAATACCGTCTGCTTCTAGTCCTCTAGCTATTTGTAATAGGCTAGCCCCTTCAAGGTACTCTCTGTAAATCCGTTTAACAACCTCAGCACCCTTTGGGTCAATCACTAGTTGCTTGTTTTCATCCTTGGTGTATCCAAGGAAACGCTTATGGTTGACCTGAATCTCACCTTGCTGATAGCGGTATTGAATACCTAGCTTTACGTTTTGGCTTAAGGACTGGCTTTCCTGTTGGGCAAGGGATGCCATAATGGTCAGCATGATTTCGCCCTTAGAATCCATGGTGTTAATATTCTCTTTTTCAAAGAATACTGCGATGTTTTTATCCTTTAACTGACGGATGTATTTAAGGCAATCCAAAGTGTTTCTAGCAAATCGGCTAATGGACTTTGTGATGATCATGTCTATTTTTCCTGCCATACACTCTTCAATCATACGGTTGAATTCTTCACGCTTTTTTGTATTTGTGCCTGTGATGCCGTCATCCGCAAAAATTCCTGCCAATTCCCATTCCTTGTTCTTCTTAATATAGTTTGTATAATGCTCGATCTGAATGTCATAGCTTGAAGCCTGCTCCTCACTATCCGTTGAAACACGGCAGTAAGCAGCGACCCGTATTTTAGGTTTACTTTCACTACTTTTATTATTTCCAATCCGTTTAATGGCAGGAATCACCGTTACATTCCTACTTACCGCCACTTGTTATACCTCACTTTCTATCAAACTGTAGGCATATTCCGCCTGCTTGTATGGATCTTCATATTTTTGCACCAGAGGTTTTGCTTTGAACTTCACAGGATAATCCCTTTTCGGCTCATCTTTAAGCTCCCATATCCTTCCTAGCCTTTCTGCTCGTTTTCGTTTTTCTACTCTGGCTTTTTCAAAGGTCTTCTCATCAATAATCGGAGGGTAGAATTCATCACCAAGGTAGTGCTTGTTCTGCAACATCTTACTTGCTGTGGCATGGTAGCAGTCTATCCCAGCTTGTTTAGCAGCATCCTTCAAAGAAAGTCCTGCCAAATATCCTAAGAATAGTTCTTTTACTTGCTCTGATGCTATTTCATCCACAACAGCCTTTCCATCTTCAATTCTATATCCATAAGGTGTGTGACCCATCTAATTCACCAACCTTTCCTTCAATGTGATTCCACATTTTAATTCAAATCCTACTTCCTTTCGTGAAAAGACCATAATCTTTTCTACGTAATTTTCAAACAGCTCATCCTCATAGCTTGTAAGCATTTTGGACTTAGAAGCAAACTTAAGCAAACGTTCAACCTCGTCTACTTTAGAAAAATTGCCATTTACGGACCGAGTAAGTTGATCCTTTTCGGCAAGAAGCCTTTCTCTTTCTGCTTCCAGTGAATACTTTTCTTTATTAAACAGAGCAGGTTCAAGATACCCTTTGGCCATTAACCCCGTCAGCACCTGACTCTGCTCCATGTTGCTTTCAATCTTAGTTTCCAATTCTTCAATTCTGCGAAAACTTGCTGCATTGTTCTGGTTACGTAACCCATTCAAAAGTGGTCTTAATATGAACTTCTGACCGAAAATGAGTTTATTCATCATCGTAACAAAAGCAGTCTTTATATCTTCATCTCGAATGAACCGCATGGAGCATTCATTTATCTGTCTTATATGTTTACTGCAGCACCAAGCGATGTATTTTTTTGTTCCAGTTGAATGAACCCGTCTTTTAAAGGTACTGCCACATTCCCAACAGATAACTTTACTAGAGAAAGCATATCGGTTTAGATATTTGCTGCTACGCTTTTCGATACCTTTTTCTCTTGCTCTCTGATTAAGAATGGTATCTACTGCTTCAAAATCTTCATGGCTGATAATTGCCTCATGATGGTTTTCTATCAAATACATATTTTTCTCACCATAATTGGTGTGTCTGTTAAACTGACTGTCAGTATAAGTCTTTTGCAAAATAACATCACCAGTATATTTTTCATTGGTCAAAATCCCT
>Ga0180215_1002619_pt1 | contig 17882 bp, 14 predicted proteins | sample eDN3rd37CBELigBY_FD_128871 | JGI IMG/M metagenome (GOLD analysis project Ga0180215, IMG submission 128871) | Enriched backyard soil microbial communities from Emeryville, California, USA - eDNA 3rd pass 37_C BE-Lig BY (version 2) (version 2) | ecosystem: Environmental > Terrestrial > Soil >... | reverse complement strand
TTCCCCGAGAGCCACGCGGCGAGCTTCGCGCTCCTGGTCTACGCGAGCCTCTGGATCAAGGTCTACCACCCGGCGGTGTTCCTCGCGGCGCTGCTGAACAACCAGCCCATGGGTTTCTACGCACCCGCCACCCTGGTGAAGGACGCACAGCGGCATGGGGTCCACGTGCGGACGCCCTGTGTGGTGCGCTCGGAGGTGGACGCGACGGTCTCGGGAGATCGGGAGGTGCGGCTGGGCCTGCGGGGCGTGGTGGGGATGGGGGAGGCGGCAGCCACCCGGATCGTGGAGGCGCGGGCAGCGAAGCCCTTCGCCACCGTGACGGACGTCTGCCTGCGGGCGGGGCTGGACTCGAGGCGGGCGGAGCTCCTGGCGGAGGCGGGGGCCTTCATGGAGCTCGGCGTCACCAGGCGGCAGGCCCTCTGGGAGGTGCGGGCAGCCCTCGCTTCCGGTGGCCCGCTCGCGCCGCCGCCGCGGCACGATCCCTCACCGCTGCCGGAGCTGAGCCCGCTCCAGCGCACCCTGGCGGACTACGCGGCGACGGGGCTCACCGTGGGACCGCACCTGGTGGCGATGATGCGGGATCACCTCGATGCGCTGGGGGCGACGCCGTCCGGGCGGGTGAACCACGAGCCCAACGGCAAGTGGATCCGGATCGCCGGGCAGGTGATCATCCGCCAGCGGCCGGGCACCGCCAAGGGGATGGTCTTCGTAACGGTGGAGGACGAGACGGGCCTCGCCAACGCCGCGATCGATCCGGAGACCTTCGAGGCGAACCGCACCCTGCTCCTGCGAACGACCCTGCTCCTGGTGGAGGGGCCGCTGCAGAACGTCGACGGGGTGGCGACGGTGAAGGCCAGGAACTTCGTCTCCCTCGATGGACCCTCCGAGGATCTGCCTCCCTCCCGGGACTTTCACTGAGGGGCAGGGAGCGCAGACGAAGGCGCGCCCTCGCGATCTGCGTGGTCGTCCCGCGTAGAGAGATCGTCTCGACCGGCAGTCGACCGGCAGGTGCGAACGAAGTTCCCCTCAGGTCTCCTTGCAGTACGGGGCGACCTTGCGCCTGAGCTCGTCCGACCAGGGGACGGGCTTGCGGGTGGCGGGGTCGACCCGGACCATCACCCGGGTCCCCACCGCGTAGTCGAGGTCCTGGTCGAGGGGCAGAACCCGGAAGCCGAAGGTGAGGCTGGTGGTGCCGAGCTTCTCCACCCAGACCCGCACCCGGGCCTTGCCGATCCCTTCGAAGGGCGCCTCGTAGCTGATGTGGTTGGCTCGCACCAGGTGGCTCTGGTCTGCATTCTTCTCCAGATCGAGGAGACCGCTCCACCCGAAGAGGTGCTCCCAGAACGCACCGATGGTGCGCTCGATCAGCACCACGTACCGGGCGTTGTGAAGGATCTGGTAGGCATCGAGGTCGTCGAAGTAGACGCCGTGGACCGTCTCGAAAAAGCGCATGGTGGCGCGAAGATAGCGCGAGTCGGGGCGCAGGTGGGAGCAACTCGACCTGCCCGGCCATCGGCGTTATACCGGGGACCCGTCGAAGGCGGGCGATCTCATCCCCAACCGGAGCTCCTGCAGATGTCCCAACGGCGCGCGGATGCGCAGGCCGAACCCAGAATGGATCCACCCGAAGCCGAAGACGCGGGGCGGAACCGCGCTGCAGGAGGCGCCGGGGGGCTGACCGGCTGGGCGCCCCTCGCGCCCTTCCTCGCCCTGGATCGGAAGATCTGGCTCTTGGCGCTGGCCCGCTCGATCAACACCGGCGGCTTCTCTCTGGTGATGCCCTTCATGGCGATGCACCTGGTCGAGGATCGCGGCGCGAGCGGCACCGCCTACGGCGTGATCTATCTCCTGGCCGGGCTGATCGCTGCGGTGGGGCAGGGGATCGCAGGGGAGCTCTCGGACAAGATCGGCAGGCGGAAGATCATGATCTCCGGCCTGGTCTCGCGGGCGGTGGTCATGGCGGCCCTGGGGGTCGCGATCCTGGAGCAGGCGTCGATCCCCGTCCTGGGCGCCCTGGTGATCCTGAACGGGCTGATCCGGGCCCAGTTCGAGCCAGCAGCGAGCGCGGCGGTGACCGAGCTGGCGGGGCCGGAGGATCGGGTGGCGGCCTTCGGGCTGCAGCGGATCGGGGTCAACCTGGGCTGGGCGATCGGCCCGGCGCTGGGCGGCTTCCTCGCCTCCCATTCCTACGGGACCCTCTTCTTCGTGGCGGCGCCGGCGACCCTGCTCACCATCTTCGTGGTGCTCCCGGTCAAGGACAAGGAGCGAAGCCGCGCGAGGGCCGCGCCCAAGCAGAAGCTCACCCTCCAGCTGGCGGTCGAGACCCTGCGGGAGAACCGGGTCTTCACCGTCTACCTGGCGCTTGTGCTCCTCGGCTCCATGATGACGGTGCAGATCTTCTCCACCCTCTCGCTCTACACGAGCACGGAGCTGGCGTTCACCAAGGCGGACGTCGGGCTGCTCTACACGATCAACGGGGTCTTCGTGATCTTCTTCCAGATCCCCGCCGTGTCGGCGGTGCGGGCCTGGGGGATGGGGCGATCCCTGGTGTTGGGGGCGCTGCTCTACGCCGTCGCCTACATCGGCTTCGGCTTCTCGGCCACCTTCACCGGCATGGCGATCGGGATGATGGTGCTCACCGCCGGCGAGGTGATCTTCGCCCCCGCCCTCACCGACGCCGCTGCCACCCTCGGAGATCCGGAGCGGATGGGGCGGGCCTTCGGCCTCTTCGGGCTGGTGACCACCCTGGGCCACTCGCTGGGGCCGCTCCTGGGCGGCGTCGCCTTCGACCTCCTGCGCAAGGATCCCCTGGGGCTCTGGGGGCTCATGGCGCTGGGGATGATCGTGGTGGCGGTCTCCTACGCCCGCTTCGGCAGGACGACCAAGGTCTTCGCGCGCATGTCGGCCTGAGTCGATGCGACCGGCTCTGGCTTGCTCGCGCTGGCTCGGGTCGGGGCAGGCTGGCGCCCGCAGGTTCAGTACCGGGGCACCTCGGGATCGATCGCCCGCGACCACTCCTCGATCCCCCCAGCCAGCGAGACCGCCTCGGCGACCCCTGCGCCTGCGAGGATCGCTGCCCCCGTGAGGCTGCGTATGCCGTGGTGGCAGTAGACGACGACCAGCGCGTCCTCCGGCGGATCGAGCTCGTCCAGCCGGGATGGGAGCTGGCCCAGGGGGATCAGCACGCTCCGCGGGAGGGCGGCGATCTCGGCCTCCCAGGGCTGGCGCACGTCCAGGAGGTAGGTCGGCTGCCCGGCCTGCAGCCGGGCCTCGAGCTCTCTGACGCTGATCTCGCGACGCATCTCACCTCGTCTTGCCGCTGCAACTCGCGAGGGATCTCCCGGGTTGCAGCGAGGATCGGGACCGACTACCACTCGTGCCCAAGGACTCGCCCCCCGCAGGAGCCGATCCTTTTCGCCACGGTTCGCGTGGCAGGCCGCCGTCTCGCGGCTTCACCCCTTGCGCCTCGTCACGTGGGACCTCCATGAGCACGACCTTCGACCTTCTTCTCCGCGGCGGCATCGTTGTCAACCAGAACGGGATCGGCGTCGCCGACCTGGGGATCCGCGCAGGAAAGATCGCCGCGATCGGCGATCTGGCCCAGGCCAGCGCCGCTGAGGAGATGGACGCGAAGGGGCTGCACATCCTGCCCGGGGTCATCGACAGCCAGGTCCATTTTCGAGAGCCCGGGCTGGAGCAGAAGGAGGACCTCGCCACCGGCACCGCTGCGGCGGCGATGGGCGGGGTCACCACGATCTTCGAGATGCCCAACACGCAGCCGGCGACGACCAGCGCGGCGGCGCTCCAGGACAAGCTGGATCGGGCAGCGGGCCGCGCCTACTGCGACCACGCCTTCTACATCGGGGCGACCCCGGCGAACATCGACGAGCTCGCAGCGCTGGAGCGGCTCCCTGGCTGCGCCGGGATCAAGGTCTTCATGGGATCGTCCACCGGGGATCTCCTGGTGGACGACGACGAATCGCTGGCCCGGATCCTCGCGACCGGGAACCGCCGGCTGATCGTCCACTGCGAGGACGAGGAGCGGCTGCGGGAGCGCAAGGCGCTCGCGATCGAAGCCGCGGATCCGGCGGCGCATCCCGAGTGGCGCGATCCGTTGTCCGCCTTCCGCGCGACCGACCGGCTGCTGCGCCTGGCCCGCGCCGCTGGCAGGCGGGTCCACGTGCTCCACGTCAGCACGGCGGAGGAGCTGCAGATCCTCGCGGCCACCAAGGACATCGCCACCGTCGAGGTGACGCCGCAGCACCTCACGCTCCGTGCACCTGGCTGTTACGAGATCCTGGGCACCCGCGCCCAGATGAACCCGCCGATCCGCAGCGGTCGACACCAGGAGGCGCTGTGGATGGCGCTGCGCGCAGGGGTGATCGACGTGATCGGGTCCGACCATGCCCCGCACACCTTGGAGGAGAAGGCGCGCCCCTATCCGGAGTCGCCGTCGGGGATGCCCGGGGTGCAGACGATGCTCCCCCTCCTCCTCGATCACGTGAGCGAGGGGCGCCTCAGCCTGGAGCGGCTGGTGGATCTCACCTCGGCGGGGCCCGCGCGGGTCTTCGGGATCGCGGGGAAGGGCCGGATCGCGGTGGGCTTCGACGCGGACCTCTCCCTGGTGGATCTGGAGGCGAAGCGGACCATCCGGGACTCGTGGATCATGAGCCGCTGCGGCTGGACGCCCTTCGACGGGAGGTCGGTGACGGGCTGGCCCATCGGCACCGTGGTGCGGGGGCGGATGGCGATGCTCGAGGGCGAGCTCGCCGAGCCGGAGGGCAGGCCCGTTCGCTTCCTGGAGACCCTGTAGGCGCGCGCGAGGGAGCGCGCTCGGCTACGCAGCGAGCTGGCCCCGGTGCGCCGCGATCACCCGCTGCAGCCCGTCTGCGAGGCGCACGGCGGCGGGGTTGGCGGAGGTGACCCCGGTGTCCAGCGGATGATCCGCGAGGCCGTGGAACTCCAGCGGCTCGCCCGTTGCGATCGCCACGGACACGGAGGTGTCGTCCGTGACCGCAGCCTCGACGAGCTCCGGGGTCGGGACCTCCAGGCCGCCGAGGGGATGGCGGACGGAGAGCCCGGTAGCGGAGACCAGGATCATGGCGGGGACGGCGCGGAGGGTGATCCAGACCGCGATCGGCGTGGTCACCGAGGTGAGGATCAACCCGAGCCAGAACGAGACGGGGAGGGCGGTCAGCGCGGTGTAGACCAGGATCCACGAGCACACCGTGGAGACGAAGAGCGGATAGCTCGCCCGCCGGCGCACCCTGGCGATCGCGGCGGGGATCCGGTCCCTGCCCAGGAGCGCGCCGGCCAGCCGCTCGGCGGAATCCTGGTCGCTCGTATACAGCCGGATGACGCCGGTCCCGCGCTCGAACTCCACGCAGCTTCGGCCCGCGTCCACGATGACGCGCAGGCCGCGGATGGAGCGCGCCGGCAGGACTCGATCCTTGCCGCCGCGCTCCAGGCGGAGGCCGTCCACGTCCGCCCGCACCGTGACGTCGAAGGGGCGGGGGCGGATGAGCAACGCCAGCAGGACCGCTGCGGTGATCACCAGGCTCGCCACCACCATCTTGCTGGCGAAGACGATCGAGTCGGTGGTCATCAACCCGTCGTCCGCCGGGCCGAGGAGGGAGTAGGCGAGGGCCGTTACGATGGCCATCGACGCCAGCCCCACCATCACCAGGAGCGGTCCATCGCTGGCCCGCTGGCGCACCTCCACCTTCCCCCGAAACTCCAGTTCGCTCATCGTCTCACCTGTCATGCGTGCGTCGTTTTCGCCCTGGCTCGCGCCTCGATTCGCGCGATCCACAGGGCGCCCGGTCGGGGGACGGTACGGGCAGATACATAGTGCACGGGCCCCGAAAGACAAGGGAATCGGCCCCTGGGCCCGAATTCCTCCCCGACCAGGGCGAACCACCCAAGGGATTCTCGCCCCCGCGCCACCTTGCTATCCCTTCGCACACTCGTCGCGCACCAATCCGTCCTGCCAGGCAGGGGGCAACCATGCATCCGCACTCGCATTCGCAGTCGAATGGTACCATCGCTTTCGATGAAGCTCTCACCGACGTAGCGCGCATCTACCGGTCGATCACCGGCAGGGAGCTGCCGCGCAATCGCAGCGACCACCCCATCATTCCGACGCCTCCGGAGCGGGATCCCCAGCGGGTCGCCGAGGTGGTCCTGGAGCAGCTCGCGTCCCTCCTCGAGCGGCACCTGCAGGCAGGGAACGCGCTCCCCTCGCTGGTCCCGATGGTGGACTGCTGGGAGTCCGCGGGGGAGCTGGTGATCGCCATGGATCTGCCGGGCCTGGACCGCTCCAGCCTGCGGGCCGAGATCCGCGACGGGATGCTGATCGTCTGGGGGCAGCGGGAGACCTCCCACCCCGAGGGGGCGCGCCCCGTGGCGATCGAGCGCCAGCCCGGTCGCTTCGAGCGGCAGGTGATGCTGCCGCGGGGGATCACCGCCGAGCCCCTCGAGGCGGAGCTGCGCGAGGGCGTCCTCCGCCTTCGGCTGGCGCGGAAGGAAGGCATCCTCGCCAACCAGGTCATCGAAGTACGTTGAGAATGGGCCGCATCGACGGCGCGCCCTGAGCGCGTCGAATCGGGTGCGGTGGCACGAAGCAGAGCGGCCATCCCGATCCCCTCCCTCCGATCTCCGCAGCTTCGCTCGGATGAGTGCGAGCAGCTGTGCCTGCCCGCAGTCTGGTGACCAGCGCCCACGCCGAGGGGTCTGGTCACGGATCCACCTCGGCGTTGGAGTGTCTGATGTTCGTCCCCTACGGTTCTCCATTCACATCGCAGCAGATGGTTCCATTTTACCCTGGCACCGGTCCGATCGGTGGCCTCTTCCACTCGGGGGTCTCTCCGATGGGTGGCGGCTATCCCGGGATCGGCTACTCCCCGATGGGCCAGCCCGGCTACTACGGCTACAGGCCCGCGCCGATGATTCCCTATGGCTACGGCTATGGGTACGGCGGCTACGGCCTCTCCCACGCGGGCTACGAGGGCGGGAGCCCCGGTGGCGGGCTCGGTGGCTGGATCGGAGGCTGGAGCGGCCAGCCGGGATTCGGCGGCATCGGAGGAGGTTCGAGCTGGAACTGGCCGGTGGGCTACGGCTTCCAGGGAGGCTTCGGCGGCCCGATGCAGCCCGCCTGGTCCGGCTCCGGCGTGGGCAGCCCGATCCAGCCCAACGGACAAGGCTGATACCAAGGCGAGACATCCAAGACACTGCCTGACCTGCGGCCCGACCCTCACGGCCAGAGGAGAGGATGGAACCGCCGCGCCAGTCGCGGCTCGAATGGAGCGCCCCTGCTCGCCGGGGGGCGCTCTCTTTGTATCGTTCCCTGTGTCTCGATTCAGAAAATGGAGTCAACCCATCTGCAGCGCCTGCAGCACCTCATCCAGGGAGGCCACCGGCAGGATCGAGCGGGCCGCGATCCGGGGGGGGACCTCCTGACCCGAGAGCACCTCCTCCCGCTGCTGGGAGGGGAGCACCAGGCAGCTCGCCCCTGCGTGGAGGGTCGCCTTCAGCTTCAGGCCGATCTCCCCCACCTGCCGCACGGCGAGCTGCCCCGCGCCGTCGTAGGTGAGAGCGCCGCTGAACACCCAATGAGACGGTACCGGCACGTGGAGGAGGATCGACGCGAAGGCCACCGCGACCGGGAGCTCCAGGGAGGGGCCGCCGGAGGGCTCGTCGTCCTTGGTGAGGTGGAGGCCGTAGGCCCAGCGATCGAAGTCCTCTTCTCGCTCGGGGAAGCGGGCGACCAACGCTTCCCGCACCGAGGTGAAGACCCGCCGCAGCTGCACCTCGACACCCTGGGCGAGGTTGCCGTGGATCTCCGACGAGAGGAGCCTGCCCCGCTTGCTGCCCTCCGCCGGGAAGCGTCGGGCGATCACGTCGTGGACCAGCCCCTTCGCCTTGCCGGGGAGCGAGTAGATCGCCGCTGCCCGGACCACCCCGGGGGGCGGCCAGGGGCGGCGCTCTGCAGCGAGCGCCCGAGATCCCAGCCTGGCGGCGACCTCCAGGTGGCCCACCCGCGCCTCCAGGAGGGAGAGGCTGCGGAGGGAGCGAGGACCGGCGGGCTTGGCCCCGGCGCTCTGACGCAACGCCGCCAGCGCCAGCTCGATCGCCTCCTTCGGGCTCCTGGTTCCTGCGCTGGACGAGAGGGTCGCTGCCAGGAGCCGCGCCAGAGGCTCGTCGGGGGCGCCCCGCTGCAGCACCGCATCCACCGCTGCCTCGAGGGCCGATTGGGTGTCGCCCTCGTCGAGCAGCGCTTCCGCGCGCCAGGCGCAGGCCTCCGCCGGCAGCAAGGAGAGCGCGCGCTTCGCCTGGCCGCGCACCAGCCAGAGGATCCCTCGCTCCACCTCCTGATCCACCTCGTCGGGATCCGGCAGCGGGAGCATCCCGAGCTGCGCGGTGGGGATGTAGCGCCGGACCGCAGCGGTGAGACGCGCCCGCGGCGTGAGCCAGTGCATCCTCCTGCGAAACGCATCCTCGTAGGCCGCCTGCGCCTCCCGGACCCCCGCCTCGTCTCCCAGCTGGCGCCGCAGGTCGATCAGCCGGGAAAAGGAAGACAGGCTGCCGCCCTGGGCCAGGAAGGAGAGCACCCGCTCCGCCCGCTGCTTCCCCTGCAGGTCGCCGCGCCTCTCGTAGATCCGCGCGAGGAGCGTGAGCCGATCGGCGTCGTGGGCGAGGGCCGGGTCGGCGCCCAGGTGCTCGAGGGCGGTGGACGCCTCCGGGAGCCTGCCGGCGAGCTCGTCGAGGATCGCCCCGAGCAGGGCGAGGAGCTTGCGCTGATCCAGGTCGCCGGCGGAGGTCGCCAGCGCCTGCCCCTGGGCGCAGGCGGCGAGGGCGCGATCGTGCCTGCCCTGGGCTGCGAGGCGCAGGGCCCGCCGAACCAACGGGACATCCTGGCGCAGAGGACCCGTGCCGTCCTTCTCCTCCTGGCTGAGGATCGTGAGGCGCAACAAGGCTGAGCGCCCGCGCATCGAGGCCTCCCGCAGCCTCCGCCAACGGTCGATCGCGTCGCTGATCGCACCGATCCGGTGAAGGAGCTGCGCCGTGAGCCCGAGGACCTCGAGATCGTCCGGGGTCTCTCGCAGCCGGTTCTCCGCGAGGGTGCGGGCCTCGTGCTGGTAGCCCGTCTCCGCCAGGAGGCGGATCTCGTCGAGCTGACGCTCGCCTTCCATGTCGTCGAAGTGCCGAATCATCCCTTCGATCCTATGCACCTGCGGCGACGGGATGAGAGGGGGAGCGCCCCGATCCAACGCGACTCGCTCAGGGGTCCCGATTCTCCGATAGCCCCAAAAATGTTGGGAAAAATCGGGGTCCGCCGGCGCCGGCGTGGAAGTTTGCGGGCAAAAGGGGTATGCCGCATCCCTTGAAGAAGACCCACCGCCCCCTCACCCTCCTGGCCCTCCTCCTCTCGCTCTTCATGGCCGCGATGGAGATGACCGTCGTCTCCACCGCCATGCCCACGGTGGTTGGAGACCTGGGCGGGATCGAGCTCTACGCCTGGGTCTTCACCGCCTACCTGCTCTCGTCCACGATGATGGTGCCGATCTTCGGCAAGCTCTCCGACCTTTATGGTCGCAAGCCGATCCTCCTCCTGGGCATCGTGGTCTTCCTCCTGGGATCAGCGGCGAGCGGCCTCTCGCAGACCATGCTGCAGCTCGTGATCTTCCGCGCGTTTCAGGGGATCGGGGCAGGGGCGATGCAGCCCGTGGTGCTCACGGTAATTGGAGACATGTACAGCCTGGAGGAGCGCGCGAAGGTCCAGGGCCTCACCGGCGGGGTGTGGGGCTTCGCGGGGCTGATCGGCCCGCTGCTCGGCGGCTTCATCGTGCATTGGCTGAGCTGGCATTGGATCTTCTTCGTCAACATCCCCTTCGGGCTCCTCGCGCTGGTGCTGCTCTGGCGTTATCTGCACGAGGACATCGAGAAGCAGGCTCACGATCTGGACGTCGCCGGCGCGCTCCTCCTGGGGGCAGCGGTCCTCACCTTGCTGCTGGGCGCGAGCGGCGGGCCGCTGGGGATCTGGCCCCTGGTTCCGGCTGCGCTCCTCCTGGTGGCGTTCGCCGCGGTGGAGCGGCGGGCGACGGAGCCGATCCTGCCCCTCGATCTCTTCTCCCATCCGGTGATCGCCCTCTCGAGCCTGGCGGGGATGCTGGTGGGCGGGGCGATGCTCGCGGCGGTGACCTACGTCCCGCTCCTGGTCCAGGCGATCCTGCAGGGCTCGCCCACCGACGCCGGGGAGGCGATCACCCCGATGGTGGTGGGCTGGCCCCTGGCGAGCGCCGTTGCAGGGAGGCTGGTGACCCGGATGGGCTTTCGGCCCCTGATCCGGGTGGGGCTGGCCCTGACCACCGTGGCGTCCATCGGCCTCGCGCTGGTGGTCTCGCCGACGGTGGGCTTGCCTGCGATCCAGATCCTCATGTTCGTCTTCGGGGCAGGGATGGGCTTCGCCAACACGGCGCTCCTCCTCGCGGTCCAGACCTCGGTGGGCTGGAGGCAGCGGGGCGTCGCCACGGCGAGCACCATGTTCTTCCGCACCATCGGCGGCGCGTTGGCGGTGGGGGCGTTCGGCGGGGTGATCACCGCGGCCCTCGCGCGGGAGACCGACGTCCCGCCGGGAGCGGCGGCGAAACTGCTGGGCCCCGACCACGGGGCGGAGCTGGGGGCGGAGGTGCTCCACACCCTGTCCAACGCCTTGGGGGACGCGCTCCAGATCAACTTCTGGGCCATGGCGGGGCTGGCCCTCGCCTCCTTCGCGGCGGGGCTCTTCTTCCCCAAGGTGAGGGGCGAGACGTCCTCGCCCCCCTGAGCCTCAGCGCTCGTTCACGTACTTCTGCAGGAACTCGTCGTACGTCCCCTTGAAGTCGACCAGCCCCTGGTCCGGGAGGAAGGCCCAGATCCGGGTGGCGAAGCCGCTGATCAGCTCGCGGTCGTGGGAGACCACGAAGCAGGTGCCCTCGTAGCGCTCCAGCGCGTCGCCGAGGGCGACGATGGACTCGAGGTCCAGGTGGTTGGTGGGCTCGTCGAGGACCAGGATGTTGTCCTTGGTGAGCATCAGCTTCGAGAAGATCAGCCGCACCGCCTCGCCGCCGGAGAGGGCGTGGGTGGGCTTCATCCCCTCGTCGCCCTTGAAGAGCATCCGCCCCAGGAGCCCTCGGATCTCCTCGTTCGTCGCCTTCGGATCGAAGGAGTGGAGCCACTGCGCCGCCGTGGTCCCGTCGGGGATCGACTCCCGGTGATCCTGCGCCAGGTAGCCGATGGTCCCCTCGTGCCCCAGGGCGATCTTGCCTGCGTCGGGCTGGAGCTCCCCCACCAGCATCTTGCAGAGGGTGGTCTTGCCGGCGCCGCTGGGCCCGATGATGGCGATCCGCTCGCCCCGCATCACCAGGGCCTCGAAGTTCTCGCAGATCACCTTGTCGGGCCAGCGCTTGTCCAGGCCCTCGATGGTCACCGCCTGCTTGCCGGAGGGGCGCTTCTGCTCGAACTTGATGAAGGGACGCTCGATGTTGGAGCGCTTCAGATCCGAGAGCTGCAGCTTCTGGATCTGCTTCTTGCGGCTCTGCACCTGCGAGGCGCGGGTACCCGCGGCGAAGCGGGCGACGAAGTCCTGGAGCTGGGCGATCTTCTTGGACTTCTCGGCGTTCTCCGCCTCGATCCGCGATCGAACCTGGCTCTTGGCCATCACCATGTCGTCGTAGCCGCCGGTGTAGGTGATGATCGTGTTGTAGTCGATGTCTGCGATGTGGGTGCAGATCGCGTTCAGGAAGTGGCGATCGTGGGAGATGGTGACCAGCACCCCGTTGTAGCCCTCCAAGTACTTCTCCAACCAACGGATCGAGTCGAGATCCAGGTTGTTGGTGGGCTCGTCGAGGAGCAGCGCCTGGGGATTTCCGAAGATCGCCTTGGCGAGGAGGATGCGCATCTTGAGGCCGCCCTGCACCTCGCGCATCTGCTTCTCGTGATCCTTCAGCGGGATCCCGAGGCCGGAGAGGAGATCCCCTGCGTCGGCCTCCGCGGTGTAGCCGTCCTCCTCGCCGATGATCATCTCCAGCTCGCCGAGGCGCACCCCCTGCTCGTCGGTGATGTCACCGAGGGCCAGGAGCTTCTCCTTCTCCTGCATCGCGTTCCACAGCGGCTCGTTGCCCATCATCACCACGTCGAGGACGCGCACGTCCTCGTAGGCGAACTGGTCCTGCTCGAGGACCTGGGTGCGCTTGGGCCGGGAGACGGAGCCCGTGTCCGGCTCGATGAATCCCGCGAGGATCTTCATGAAGGTGGACTTGCCTGCGCCGTTCGGGCCCGTCAGGCCGTAGCGCTTGCCTTCGGTGAAGGCGACGTTCACATCTTCGAAGAGCTTCTTCGTACCGTACGCCTTGGTGACGCCGGTTACCTGAATTGTTGCCATTGAAGTCTCCTGCTCTAGCCCCGGAAAAAACGAAACAGGGGCCGGGATCCTCGGACCCCGGCCCCTGAAGATGAAACGAAGAGGCGGCCTACTTCTGCTCGGCGGCCTTCTTCTCCTTGTACTGAGCGATCAGCTTCTCCTGCTCCATGCGGGGCACCGGAGCGTAGTGAGAGAACTCCATCGTGTACTCGGCCTTGCCCTGGGTCGCGGAGCGAAGGTCGGTGGAGTAGCCGAACATCTCGGAGAGCGGCACGTCACAGTCGATCGTGGTGAAGCTCTCGTTGGTGCTGGAGCCGTTGATCACGCCGCGGCGCTGGTTGAGGCCGCCGATGACCGCCCCCTGGAACTCCTCGGGGGTCTGGACCTCGACCTTCATGATCGGCTCGAGGATCTGCGGCGCCGCCTTGGCGTAGGCCTCACGGAACGCCATGAGCGCCGCGGTCTTGAAGGCCATCTCGGACGAGTCCACGGCGTGGAAGCCACCGTCGTTGATCACGACCCGGGTGCCCACGACGGGGAAGCCGATCAGGGAGCCCTTGGCGATCGCCTCCTGGAAGCCCTTGTCGCAGGAGCCGATGAACTCCCGGGGGATGGCGCCGCCGGTGATCTCGTCCACGAACTCGTAGTGCTGCACGGCGTCCGGGGGAAGCGGCTCGACGTAGCCGATCACCTTCGCGTACTGGCCGGAGCCACCCGTCTGCTTCTTGTGGGTGTAGTTGAACTCGGCTTTCTGGGAGATCGCCTCGCGGTAGGCCACCTGGGGCTTGCCGACGATCACCTCGGTTTTGTACTCGCGGCGCATCCGCTCCACGTAGATGTCCAGGTGGAGCTCACCCATGCCGGCGATGATGGTCTGCGCCGACTCCTCGTCGCGGGAGACGCGGAAGGTGGGGTCCTCCTTGTTGAAGCGGTTGAGCGCCTTGGAGAAGTTCGCGGTGTTCGACTTGTCCTTGGGCGCGATGGCCAGCTTGATCACGGGCTCGGGGACGAACATCGAGGTCATCGTGATCTTCACGGAGCCGTCGGTGAAGGTGTCGCCGGAGGCGCACTCCACACCGAAGAGCGCCACGATGTCGCCGGCGCTGGCCTCCTCGATGTCGTTCATCTCGTCCGAGTGCATGCGGACCAGGCGGGGAACCTTCACCTTCTTCTCTCCGGCGGAGAGGTTGTAGATGGTGTCACCCTTCTTCACGGTGCCCTGGTAGACGCGCATGTAGGTGAGCTGCCCGTACCGGCCCTCCTCCAGCTTGAACGCCAGGCCGACGAAGGGCTTGGAGGCGTCGGGGACGAGCTGGACCTTGGCCTCGTTGTTCGCCTGGTCGAGGCCCTCGTTCACGATGTCCGTGGGGTTGGGCAGGTAGGCGAGCACGCCGTCGAGGAGGATCTGGACGCCCTTGTTCTTGTAGGCCGAGCCCATGAAGACCGGGGTGATCTTGAGGGCGAGGGTGGCGCGGCGAACCGCTGCCCGCAGCTCGTCCTCGGTGGGGGTCTCGTCGGCGAGGAACTTCTCCGCGATCTCGTCGTCGGCGTCTGCGAGGGCCTCGACGAGCATGGTGCGGCGCTCTTCCACGAGATTCTTCAGATCCGCAGGGACCTCTGCCTCGCGGACGATCTGGCCGCTGTCGCCCTCGAAGTAGTAGGCCTTCTGGCCGATCAGCTCGACCACGCCCTCGAACCGATCCTCGGCGCCGATGGGCACCGTCATCGCCACCGGGGTGTGGTGGAGCTTCTCGCGGAGCTGATCCATCACGCGGAACGGGTTGGCGCCGGACCGGTCCATCTTGTTGATGAAGGCGAGGCGCGGCACGTGGTAGCGCTTCATCTGCCGATCGACGGTGATCGACTGAGACTGCACACCCGCGACGGAGCAGAGCACGAGGATCGCGCCGTCGAGCACGCGCAGGGCCCGCTCCACCTCGATGGTGAAGTCGACGTGGCCCGGGGTGTCGATCAGGTTGATGCTGTGGCCCTTCCACTCGCAGAAGGTGGCGGCGGACTGGATGGTGATGCCCTTCTCGCGCTCGAGGTCCATCGAGTCCATCTTCGCGCCGACGCCGTCCTTGCCGCGCACGTCGTGGATCGCGTGCTCCTTGCCGGTGTAGAAGAGGATGCGCTCGGAGAGGGTGGTCTTGCCCGAATCGATATGGGCGGAGATCCCGATGTTGCGGATCTTTTCGAGGTTCGAGGTAGGCACGGTCGTCTTTCCTTATGCGTTGTTTGAGGCTTTACCGGCCGCCGGCTTCATTCGAGCATGCGTCGGGTTGTTGCGATCTGGTTCCCCGAGGACATAGGTCAAGGAGGCCACCTGGGGCGGCGCTACCTAACACATTCCTGCTCCAGTCTCCAAGCGGTCACGATCAAAACGGGTTTCGGGGCCCCCTTATGCCGAGAGAATGATGGTTTCAACTCCTCTCTGCGGCGTCGTGGATGCCCCTATACGGTGGGGGCGCCGGCGATATTCCGTCGCCTTTCAGCCCCGGCGTCGACCCAGGCCGGGAGGCGATTGCCGATTGCCGATTGGGGCTGCCGGCGCTATGAACCCGCTATGCTCGATACCAAAGATCTGGAGCGGCGAATCGCCGAGGCTCTCCCAGGCGCCGAAGTGGAGGTGGTCGATACCACCGGAACCCGGGATCACTTCCTGGCTACGGTGATCTTCGAAGGCTTCGTCGGCAAGTCCCTGGTGGAACAGCATCAGATGGTCTACGCGCCGCTGCGCGCCGATCTGGACAGCGGGGTGCTGCACGCCCTCGCGCTGAAGACCTTTACCCCCGACGAATGGAAGAAGCGGGCAGGAGCCTGAGGGAAACGATGAACGAAGAGCTCAAGAAGCGCATTGACGATCTGTTGGCCCAGAACAAGGTGGTCCTCTTCATGAAGGGCTCGGCGCTGATGCCCCAATGCGGCTTCTCCGCCTCGGCGGTCCGGAGCCTGCAGGAGGCGGGCGCCACCCAGGTGACCACGGTGAACGTGCTCCAGGACCCCGAGATCCGCGAAGGGATCAAGGAGTACTCGAGCTGGCCGACGATCCCCCAGGTCTTCGTGGACGGGAAGTTCATCGGCGGCAGCGACATCCTCAAGGAGATGCAGGATCGCGGCGAGCTCGCCCCCCTGGTCAACCCCGGTTCTTGATGCAGCACCAGGAACGAGACATCGCCGACGGGCAGGCCCTCGCCTCGCTCGTCGACTCCCTCCGCGACGTGCCGGCGCTGGCGGTCGACCTCGAGACCAACTCGATGTACGTCTACCGCGCCAGGCTCTGCTTCGTGCAGCTCGCCACCGAGGGCGAGATCTACATCGTCGACACCCTGGCGGACGCGGTGGAGCCGACGGCGCTGAACGAGCCGTTCCAGGCCCCCACCTGCCGCAAGGTCTTCCATGACGCGCAGGGCGACCTTCGGGTCCTGGCCTCTGCCGGGATCCACGTCCGGAACCTCTTCGACACCCAGCGGGCTGCCATGCTCCTGGGCCTGCCCAAGATCGGCCTCGGCGACCTGGTCGAGGAGCGCTTCGGGATCAAGCTGGCGAAGGAGCACCAGACCGCCAACTTCGGCCTGCGCCCCCTGCCCGAGGAGCTGCGCAGCTACGTCGCAGACGACGTTCGCTACCTCCTGCCCCTCGCAGCACAGCTCGAGGAGGAGGCCGGCGCCAAGGGGATCCTGGAGGAGCTCCTGCTGGAGTTCGAGCGGCTCACCGTGGAGGGTGGCGAGCCCGAGACGCCGCCGCGCCCCAAGCTCCCCGGCGCCGCCAGAGACGCCCTGGGCCTCGCCATCGCGGAGGCTGCGGATCGGCTCCGGCACCGCGAAGCGAGCAGCCGGGATCTGCCGGTGGGCCGGGTGCTCGCCAACGCGGTGGTGGGGGAGGTGGCCCTGCGGCGGCCGCAGACCCTGAAGGATCTGGCGCGGATCCCCGGCGTGAAGTCGTCCTTCACGCGGCCTGCCGGGGAGGAGCTCCTGGCGGAGATCCAGCGCCTCCGCCGCCTGGACGCGGAGGGAGCGCTCCCCGCCCCGCCTCGCCCGACCGGGAGCCGGGATCCCGCGCGTCGCGGCAGGGAGGAGAAGCTCAAGGCCTGGCGCGCCGACGCGGCCAAGGCGCGGGGGGTGGTGCCCTCGGTGGTCCTCCCCACCCCGCTGGTGGAGCGCCTGGCCACCGAGCCTCCCAGGGACCTGGACGAGCTCGCGCAGCACCGCTGGCTGGGGGAGAAGCGGGTGCAGCTCTACGGCGCGGAGCTGGTCCGCCTCCTCGCCAGCTGATTCAGTCCGGCGGGATCACCACGTAGAGCGAAGCGGGGCCCCTGCGCACCAGCAAGGCGAGGGGGTGCTCCCCGTTCTTCCTGGCGATCTCGATCAGATCCTTCGGAGAGCGGACCGGCCTTCGATCCGCCTCGATGATCACGTCCCCGACCTGGATCCCCGCCTCCGCCGCACGGGAGCCCTCCTCCACTTCGGCGACGAGCGCGCCGCCCTCGAGGCCGAGGGCCCGCCCCTGCTCCTCCGGGAGCGGGACGATCGAGAGCCCCACCGGGCCCTCCTCCGCCTCGGGCTCGGTGCGCGGGCCGCTCCGCTCCTGGACCGGCCGCTCGCCGAGCTCGACCCGCACCGTCCGCTTCTCGCCGTCCCGGAGGATCCCCAGCTCGATGGTGGAGCCCGGCTTCTGCTGGGCGACGCGCCGGCTGAGATCCGAGGCGTTCCGCACCGGCTGGTCCCCGAGAGAGACGACCGCGTCCCCGGGCTGGAGCCGGGCCTTGGCGGCGGGGCCCTCCGGCTCCACCGAGGCGATCAGGGCCCCCTTCTCCTGCCCCACGCGCAAGGCTTGGGCGAGCTCCGGGGTCAGGTCCTGCACTCCGACCCCCAGGTAGCCACGGACCACCTTTCCGTTCCCCTGGAGCTGCGGCAGCAGCGACTTGATCAGGGCGATGGGGACGGCGAAGCCGATCCCCTGGCCGGTCGCCACGATGGCGGTGTTGATCCCCACCACCCGTCCATCCAGGTCGAAGAGCGGCCCCCCCGAGTTTCCCGGGTTGATGGCGGCGTCGGTCTGCAGGAAGTCGTCGAAGGGGGTGGCGCCGATCACCCGCGCCTTCGCGGAGATGATCCCGCTGGTCACGGTGAGCTCCAGGCCGAAGGGATTTCCGATCGCCACCACGTAGTCGCCGACCTTCAGCCCGTCGGAGTCACCCAAGGTCGCTGCCTGGAGCTTCGACGATCCGTTCTCGATCCGCAGGACCGCGATGTCGGTCTCCGGATCGACCCCCACCACTCGCGCCTCGTGCTCCTTCTCGTCCGAGGTCTTGACCAGGACCTTCTCCGCCCCCCGCACCACGTGGTGGTTGGTGAGGATGATCCCGTCGGGATCGATGATCACGCCGGAGCCGATCCCCACCCGGTTGTCGGGGCCTCTGGGGGTGGGCGCCTCCTTGCCGAAGAAGCGCCGCCAATACTCCTCGATCTCGGGCGGGACC
>Ga0180215_1002618_pt1 | contig 17885 bp, 17 predicted proteins | sample eDN3rd37CBELigBY_FD_128871 | JGI IMG/M metagenome (GOLD analysis project Ga0180215, IMG submission 128871) | Enriched backyard soil microbial communities from Emeryville, California, USA - eDNA 3rd pass 37_C BE-Lig BY (version 2) (version 2) | ecosystem: Environmental > Terrestrial > Soil >... | reverse complement strand
TCGAGGTGATGGGGAAACCCGTGAGCTGCACGAGCTCGCGCAGCAGCGCCGCGGCGTTCGGGCCGGAATTGACGACGCCGCCGCCCGTATAGAACACCGGACGCTTGGCATTCGCCATCAGCTCGACCGCCGCCCGGATGTGGTCCATGTCGCCCTTCACGGTCGGGCGATAGGTCTTGTGCTGGTTGCTCAAGGGGCGCACGTAGCTGCCCGCCTTGAACTGGATGTCCTTCGGCAGGTCCACGACCACCGGGCCGGGACGTCCGTTCTGCGCCACGTAGAAGGCCTCGTGCAGGACGCGCGGCAGGTCCTCGATGGATTTGACCAGGTAATTGTGCTTCGTGCAGTGGCGGGTGATGCCCACCGTGTCGCATTCCTGGAACGCGTCGGAGCCGATGAGATGGGTCGGGACCTGGCCGGTGATGCAGACGAGCGGGATCGAGTCCATCATGGCGTCGGCCAGGCCCGTGATGGCGTTGGTCGCGCCGGGACCGGAGGTCACCAGCACGACGCCCGGCTTGCCGGACGCGCGGGCATAGCCCTCCGCCGCGTGAACCGCGCCCTGCTCGTGGCGGACGAGAACGTGGTTCACCTTCTCCTGGTGGAAGAGCGCGTCGTAGATGGGAAGGACAGCGCCGCCCGGATAGCCGAAGACATGCTCGACCCCCTGGTCCTGCAGGGCTCGGATCACCATTTCGGCTCCGGTCATCGTCTCGCTCATGGTCCTATCTCCGTCGGGTCTCTTGGGTGCTTGTCTGCGTTGTTCTGGGATTTCGGGCAATAAAAAAGGCCCCTGAGGGGGCCTGTGCGCCATCGCCGGACCTGCGGGTCAATCCCGCTCCGTCGATGGCGCTCGTACTACGAGAATAAGCTTGCGCATTTGGGCAGCTCTCGGTTCAAAAGTTGCGCAAACGCTAGCCGATCCGTTTCAGCCGGTCAAGCGGGCTTGCATTGGCAGAGCCCCGCTTAGCTTTTATCCTGCCTGTCCTATCTTAGTCGCATGAGCATGACCGATACGATTTCCGCCACGGGCGCCCCCATGCAGAACCAACGGCTGACGGCCCGCGCCCTGCTTCTGGGGGACCGACTGGACGTGGCCGGCCTGGAGCGCAGCGACGTCCTGTCCACCACCCCCCTCGCCTTCAGGGCCGGCCAGGACGGCTTCGTGGCCCTGTTCCGCTACGGCGTGGCCGTTCTCGTGGGCCTGACGCCCCTGGAGGAGGACGAGGTCATCCGGGGCCTGCGCCAGCGCATCCAGGGCGAGTTCGCCCGGCACGAGGAGGAGACCGCGATCATCGAGATCTCCCCCGACCGGGACGACCAGATCCCGCCGGGAGGTCCGATTTTCATCAAGAAGCTCTCCACGGAGCGGCTCATCGTCATCGCCGACGCCCTTTCGAAGAGCGCCACCCTGGCCCGCGACGAACGCGAGGCGACGGCCGCCTTCGAGCTGGTGGAGCCCTCCGTCGAGCATCTGGCCGCCAAGGGCCGGCGCCCCCGCGACCGCCGCAAGATCCTCAGGCATGTGGGCCGCGCCCTGCTCGTGCGCCAGCGCATGTCCGGCCGCGTGGCCGTGGAGGAGAAGCCCGACGTGCTGTGGGACCGGCCGGATCTCGAGCGCCTCTATGCGCGCCTCGAGGACGAGTACGAACTGAAGGAGCGCGCCGCCGCGCTCCACCGCAAGCTCGAGGTTCTGGGCGACACGGCCCAGGCGCTGACGGATATCATCGACACGGAGCGTTCGCTGCGCCTCGAACTGATCATCGTGCTCCTGATCATGTTCGAGATCTTCATCACCTTCTATCAGATGTATACGGGCGCTCCCGGGCATTGAGCCCCGCCATCACCGCCTCATACCCGCGTTCCGGCTCCACCCATTGCCAATCCGGCAGCTGGTGGCGGAACCAGGTGAACTGGCGCTTGGCGTAGCGGCGGGTGTCCCCCTGTCCCCGGGCGATGGCCTCGTCGAGGGACATCTCGCCGCGCAAATGGGCCAGGAGGCCCGGAACCCCGTGGGCCCGCATGGCGGGCAGCATGGGATCGAGGTTCCGCTCGCCCAAGGCCCTCACCTCGTCGAGGGCGCCCTGCTCCATCATGGCGAGGAACCGCCGGTCGATGCGCCGGCGCAGCTCCTCCCGCTCGGGAGCCAGGAAGAGCTTGATGACGGGAACGTCGCCCAAGGGACCCGGCTGCCGGGCACCGTGGAAGGACACGAGGGGCCTGCCGGTGGCCGCGAAGATCTCCAGGGCCCGCTGCACCCGCAGCCGGTCCGACGGCCGCAGGGTCCGGGCCGTTTCCGGGTCGCGCTCCGACAGGAGGCGGTGAAGCTCGGGCGTTTCCAGCCCCTCGCTTTCCCGCCGCACCTCCTCGCGGATCTCCTCCGGAACGGGGGGAATGTCGGAAAGCCCCTCCGTCAGGGCCTTGAAGTAGAGGCCGGTCCCGCCCACGAAGATCGGCAGCTTGCCGCGGGTCTGGACCTCGCGCAGAACCTCGACCGCATACGCGACATAGCGCCCGACCGAGAAGTTCACGGCCGCATCCACATGGCCGTAGAGACGGTGCGGCGCTTCCGCCTCTTCCTCCGGCGTCGGGCGGGCCGTGATCACCCGCAGATCGCGATAGACCTGCATGGAATCGGCATTGATCACCACGCCGTCGAGCCCTTGAGCCAGTTTGATGCCCAAGGCGGACTTGCCTGATGCGGTCGGTCCTGCAATGAGAACCGCACCGATCTTCACCTCACTCACGGCCCGGTCTCCCCATGGCGTCTCCTCAGAACCCCCTCGTCGCGACCCTGATCGCCAATCCGTCCCAGCCCGTCGTCACGGACGATCTCGTGGCGAAAGCGGCGCGCGCGCTGGGACATGAGACGGAATGCACGGTCCTGGCAAGGGGAATCGCGGCGGATCTGGTGCTCGCCACCCCCGCCGAGGCCCAGGCCGTCGAGGCGGATCTGCGGGCAGCCCTCGAAGGCCAGCCCGTCGATATCGTGGTGCAGCCCCTGGCCACCCGCCGCAAGCGCCTGTTCCTGGCGGACATGGATTCCACCATGATCGGCCAGGAATGCATCGACGAACTGGCCGACTATGTGGGGCTGAAGGCGGAGGTTTCTGAGATCACCGAGCGCGCCATGCGCGGCGAGATCGCCTTCGAGCCGGCCCTTCGCGAGCGCGTCGCTCTGCTGAAGAACCTGCCGGTCGATGTGGTGGACGAGATCATCGAAAAGCGCATCACCCTGACGCCCGGTGGGTCGGCGCTCGTTCGTACGATCCGGGCGAATGGCGGCTATACCTGCCTCGTGTCCGGCGGCTTTACCCTGTTCACCGGGCCCATCGGGGCGAAGATCGGCTTCGATGAGCACCGCTCCAATCACCTCGTCCTCGACGGCGAGAAGCTCGCCGGGCTGGTCGAGGAACCCATCCTGGGCCGCGAGGCGAAGCTCGCGACGCTCATCGAGCTGCGCTCCCGCTTCAATCTCGCTCATCACGAGACCATGGCCGTGGGCGATGGCGCGAACGATCTCGCCATGCTGGGCGAAGCAGGCCTCGGGGTCGCCTTCAGGGCGAAGCCCGCCGTCGCCGCCGCCGCGCGTGCGCGGATCGACCACGCGGACCTGACGGCCCTGCTCTATGCGCAGGGCTACCGGGCCGAGGAGATCGTCACGGCGTCGGCCTGAGCCTGCATGCGCCGGACGATATCCGCCACCACGGCGGGATCCGCCACGGTGGTCGTATCGCCGTGATTCTCGAAATCGCCCGCTGCGATGCGCATGAGGATGCGCCGCAGGATCTTTCCCGAGCGGTTCTTCGGCAGGCTGGGTGCGAACGCGATCCGGTCCGGGGTGGCGATGGGCCCGATGCGGGTGCGGACGGTCTGGACGAGTTCGCGCTGCAGATCGGCGGTTTCCGGAATATTGGCCTTCAGCGTCACGAAGGCGAAGATGCCCTGCCCCTTGATGTCGTGCGGAATGCCCACGACAGCCGCCTCCGCCACGGACGGGTGGGAGGCCAGCGCCGCCTCGACCTCCACGGTTCCAAGGCGATGGCCCGAGACGTTGATCACATCGTCGAGGCGGCCGGTGATCCAGTAATAGCCGTCCGCATCGCGTCGTGCCCCGTCACCCGTGAAATAGAAGCCCGGGAAATCGCCAAAATAGGTTTTCAGGAAGCGCGCGCGGTCACCGAGGATCGTGCGTGCCTGTCCCGGCCAGGAATCCGAAAAGCACAATCTGCCGGTCCCCTCGCCCTCGACGACCCTGCCGTCGCTGCCGATAAGCGCGGGATACACGCCGAAGAACGGCTTGGCCGCGGAGCCCGGCTTCAGCGCCATCGCGCCCGGCAGCGGGCACAGGAGCACGGCCCCCGTCTCCGTCTGCCAGTAGGTATCCACGATAGGGCAGCGCCCGCCGCCCACGACCTCGTGATACCAGAGCCAGGCCTCGGGATTGATCGGTTCTCCCACGGAACCCATGATCCTCAGCGACGAGAGGTCGTGCTTGCGCACCGGCCCCTCTCCGTCCCGCATCAGCGAGCGGATCGCCGTCGGTGCGGTGTAGAAGATATTGACCTTGTACCGCTCGACGATCTGCCACCAGCGCGATGAATCGGGCCATGTGGGCACGCCCTCGAACAGCACGATGGTCGCGCCGTTCGCGAGCGGGCCGTAGATCAGGTATGTGTGTGCCGTCACCCAGCCCACATCCGCCGTGCAGAAATGGATGTCGCCGGGACGGTAGTCGAACATCGCCTTGAAGCTCGCGGCCGCATGGACGAGATAGCCGCCCGTGGTGTGCAGCATCCCCTTCGGCTTGCCCGTGGAGCCGGACGTGTAGAGCACGAAGAGCGGATCCTCCGCGCCAAGCTCGACAGGGTCGCAGACATCCGGCACCTCGGCCAGGGCCTCGTCGTACCAGCGGTCGCGTCCAGCCTTCATCGGCACGTCGCGCCCCGTGCGGCGAACCACGAGCACATGCTCGACGAAGGGAAGATTCTCCAGCGCCGCATCCGCATTCTTCTTCAAGGGCACGTATTTGCCCCCACGCATGCCTTCATCCGCCGTGATCAGCACCCGCGAGCGGCAATCCTCGATGCGGCCGGCAAGCGACTCGGACGAGAAGCCGCTGAACACGACGGAATGAATCGCCCCGATGCGCGCGCAGGCCAGCATGGCGGCGATGGATTGATGAACGACCGGCAGGTAGACGCTGACGAAATCGCCCTTTTTCACGCCGAGCTCTTTCAGCGCATTGGCCAGCCGGGACACTTCCCTGTGCAGCTCGCCCCAAGAGATCCGCTTCGTCTCGCCGGGCGTGTCGCCCTCCCAAAGGATCGCCGCGTCGTTCGGGCGAGCGGCCGCATGGCGGTCCAGGCAATTGTACGAAGCGTTCAGCCGCCCGTCGGCGAACCATTCGATGGTGACCTCCTCGGGCGAGTAGCGCGTGTTCCTGACTTGCGTGAACGGCTTCGCCCAGTCGAGGATCCGCGCCTGCTCGCGCCAGAAGCTCTCCGGATCATCCATGGATTGCCGATAGAGCCGCTCATAGCTCTGCGCATCGACATGCGCGGTTTCCTGCAGGGTGGCCGGGACGGGAAAAGCGTTCTGGGTCATCGGGATTCGTCACTGAATTCACGAGCCGGAAGCCCGGCCCACGATGGGAAGCAATGACTCCAGATGCCTCCAATGAGGACGCTATGTCAACCAAAACGTTCTTTATTAAGAACAAAACCTCCATGAAAAAGGCGGCCGAAGCCGCCTTTTGCCGAGTTATTTCAATCACTTATTCGATCGACAGAGCCACGAAGCGGACTTCGCCCTGGGCATTGGAGACCAGGAGCAGCGCGGATTTGCGCCCCTGGGACTTGAGATCGTCGATCTTCTTGGTCACGTCGGCGGGGCTCGTCACCGGCTCCTGGTTGACCTCCACGATCACCTCTCCGGCCTGGATCCTCTTGTCGGAGGCCGAGGAATTGGGATCGACCCGAGTGATCACCACGCCCTTGAGATCGTCCTTCAGGCTGTAGCGGCGGCGCAGCTCGTCCGTCATGCCGGACATGCTGAGGCCGAGCGCCTGACGCGTGACCGTGGGAGCGTCGCCGGAGGGCTGCTGCAGGCCCGCCTGCTTCTCGCCATCCTCCAGGCGACCCAGGGTCACCTTCTTGTTCATCTCCTGCCCCTTGCGGATGACCGTCACATCGACCTCCTTGCCCACGGGCGTGGAGGCGACGATGCGCGGCAGATCGCGGGAATCCTTGACGTCCTTGCCGTCGAACTTGACGATCACGTCGCCGACCTCGAGGCCGGCCGGCTTGGCGGGGCCCTTCTCGTCGACGCCGGCGACCAGCGCGCCGCGGGCGGCCCCAAGGCTCAGGGCTTCGGCCGTGGCGTCGTCCACGTTCTGGATGCGCACGCCGAGCCAGCCGCGGCGGGTCTCGCCGAATTCGCGAAGCTGCTCGATGACAGGCGCTGCCGTCGAGGCGGGAACCGCGAAGCCGATGCCGACCGAACCGCCCGTGGGCGAGAGAATGGCCGTGTTGATGCCGATGACCTCACCGTCCATATTGAACAGCGGACCGCCGGAATTGCCTTTGTTGATGGCGGCATCGGTCTGGATGTAGTTGTCGTAGGGTCCGGACTCGATGTTGCGGCCCCGGGCCGACACGATACCGGCCGTCACCGAGCCGCCGAGGCCGAACGGATTGCCGATGGCCATCACCCAGTCACCGGGGCGCAGGGCATCCGAATTGCCGAACTTCACGGCCTTGAGGGGTTTGTCCGGCTTCACGCGCAGCACGGCGAGATCCACCTTGGAATCCTTGCCCACGATCTCGGCCTTGAGCCGCGTGCCGTCGGAGAAGATCACGCTGATGTCGTTGGCGTCGCCGATCACGTGGTTGTTGGTGACCACGATTCCCGACGGATCGATCACGAAGCCCGAACCCAGCGAGTTCGAGCTGCGCGGACGCGAGGGCGCGCTGTCGCCGTTGCCCTGGCCGCGGCGGTTGAAGAACTCCTCGAAGAGATCCTCGAACGGAGTTCCCGGCGGCAGTTGCGGCAGCGTGCGGCTCCGGGCTTCGACGGTGGTCGAGGCCGAGATGTTCACCACGGCGCCAGTTACCTCCTCGGCCAGATCGGCGAAGGACTCCGGGGCCGAGCGGGCCGAGGTGGGTAGCGGCATGGCGACCGCGACGAACGTCACGACCGCGAAGAAGGATGCGGCCAGTCGGCGCAGGGGGCGCTGGAACGGCGCCGCTGCGGTGAGCGCCAGCGCATTCGTGGCTTGAGTCATCGAGAATCCTCTCCTGGAGAATGTCATATAGATTGTCGTTCCTGCCCGCCATTCAAGCGGCGAATGCGGCAGAAGCTTGGCCGTAGGCCTAGCCGACCCATCGCACCAGCCAGATGATCCCAAGGCCAATGAAGGCCGACACGATGCCGACAAGACGCATCCGGTCGCTCGGACTGTGCGCGGCTTCGTACATGGCGCGGCGCATCCCGTCGGGGAATGCGGCAAATAAAATGCCCTCGACCGCGAGCGCGAGGCCGAGGGCTGCAATCAGGTCCAACATCAGTTCTTACTGGGCAGGAGCCGGCTGGGGAGCCGGGGTTGCGGGAGCGCCGCCACCGGGCAGAACCGCCCCGTTGAAGTAGCGGAAGAATTCCGAGTCGGGGCTCAGGACGAGGCGGGTGCCGCTTCCCTTCAGGCTCGCCTCATAAGCCTGCATGGACCGATAGAAGGTGAAGAACTCGGGATCCTGACCGAAGGCCTCCGCCAGGATGCGGTTGCGGTCGGCATCGCCCTGACCGCGCAGCTCTTCCGATTTCTGATTCGCTTCCGCCCGGATGATCGTCGCCTCACGGTCGGCGCGAGCGCGGATGGTCTGTGCCTGCTGATTGCCGTTGGCCCGAAGATCGGCGGCTTCGCGCTCACGCTCCGTGCGCATGCGCTGGTAAACCGCCTGGCTGTTGGCGTTGGGCAGGTCGACGCGGGTGAGTCGCACGTCGATCATCTCGATGCCGAGGCTGGTGGCCTGCTTGTTGACCTCTTCCTGGATGCGATCCATCAGCTGCGGGCGCTCGGTGCGCACGATGGCATCGCGCGAGGCGCTGGCGAGGATGTTGCGCATGACCGAGTTCGTGAAGCTCTGCAGGCGCTGGTTGGCCAGGGCAATGTTGCCCACCGCCTGGTAGAAGCGCAGCGGATCGATGATGCGATAGCGGGTGAAGGCGTCGACCTCCAGGTTCTGCCGGTCGGCGGACAGGAGCGTCTGCACCGGCAGGTCGAGGTCGAGAACCCGCTTCTCGAAATAGGTGACGTTGTCGACCAGCGGCATCTTGAACTTCAGGCCCGGCTCGGAGATCGCGGACTGAACCGCGCCGAAACGCAGCACGAGCGCATATTGCGTCTGCTGGACGATGAAGATCGAACTGTAGAGGACGATGACCGCCAGAGCCAGAAGGATCAGGAGGCCTGTGCGAAGGACCGAGTTATTCATCGCGTGGTGCCCTGATTGTTGGCGTTGTTCTGCTGTTGCGGCATCTGGTTGAGGGGAAGGAAAGGCACGACCCCCTGCCCCTTCTGGTCCACGATGATCTTGTCCACGCCGCCGAAGACGCGCTCCATGGTTTCGAGGAAGATGCGCTCGCGGCTCACGTCGGGAGCCTTGCGGTATTCCTCGTAGACCTGGCGGAAGCGGGCCGCCTGACCCGTGGCATCGGCCACGGATTGCTCGCGATAGGCCTCGGCCTGCTGAACGATGCGGGACGCTTCGCCTCGCGCCTCGGGCACGATGCGGCTGGCATAGGCCAGGGCCTCGTTCTGCACGCGCACGGCGTCCTGCTGGGCGGCGTTCACGTCGAAGAAGGCCTGCTGGACCTCCGACGGCGGGCGGGCCGCCTGAAGCTGAACCACGTTGATGAGCACGCCCGCGCCATAGGCATCGAGCGCCTCCTGCATGATCTGGCGCACTTCCCCGGCGATGCTCGCCTGCTCGGTGGTGAGAATGGCCTGAATGTTGCGGCGGCCGATCACCTCGCGCATGGCGCTCTCGGCCACGGACTTGATGGTGCCGTCGGGGTTCTGGAGGTTGAACACGTAATCCTGCGGACGCGCGGGATTGATCTGCCAGACCGCGTCGAAATCGATGTCGACGATGTTCTCGTCGCCGGTGAGCATCAGGCTCTCCTCGATCACGTCCCGAGCACGGCCCTGGCCGGTTGCCGTGGATCGATAGCCCACCTCGACCCGCTGTTGCGCCGTCACGGTCGGCTTGATCACCCGACCGATCGGATAGGGATAATTGTACCGCAGGCCTTCGCCGCTGGTGCTGCTGTACCTCCCGAACACCATGTTGATGCCGACCTCGTTGGGCCGCACCGTATAGAAGCCCGTCAGCAGCCAGATGGCGACGACGGCCAGAACGAGGAGGATGAGGCCCTTGCCGCCCATGGAGCCGCCGGGGATGAAATCCCTGAGCCGGTCCTGGCCTCGGCGCAGGATGTCCTCGAGATCCGGGGGATTGCCGTTACCCTGCGAGCCGCCTGAGCCCCAAGGACTCTTGCCGCCGGATCCGCCGCGCTGCCCCCATGGGCCGCCGCCGCCGCTTTGGTTACTCCAAGGCATAGGACGCCTTTCCTCATTCTGAAAGACCGGCCGGGAAGCCGATGGGAATCTGGAGACGGTTTTTGGGTGTTGCCTCTTCCGCCTGTCAAGCCTGCGAATTGGGGATTCGCGAGCCGTTCGTCAACCTTGACGCCCTTCAGGGACGCCTTTCGAGATCAATAAAGGTAAACGGATGCTCGTCATCGGGGCTTTTTGGGTGATCGCTCCGCGCCACTTCACGAAAGCGTGTGCGATCGACGGGCGGAAAGAATGCATCGCCTTCCGGAGCCACCGAAACCTCCGTAAGGTAAATCCTCTCCACCTGGGGCAAGGCGAGCCGGTAGATCTCGGCTCCGCCGACCACGGCCACGGCATCCGCCCCCATGGATATGGCGAGGCGCTCGCCCTCCTCGACGGCCTCATCCCAGGAATGGACCACGTGGACACCCGGCGCGGAGAAGCCGGAATCGCGCGTGAGGACGATGGTTTCCCGCCCTGGCAGAGGCTTGCCGATGGATTCATAGGTTTTGCGGCCCATGATCATGGGCTTGCCCATGGTGCGCTCGCGAAAGCGCTTGAGGTCCGTCCTGAGCCGCCAGAGGAGCTGATTGTCGCGCCCGATCACGCCGTTCTCGGCCACGGCGACGACAAGGATGAGAGGAACCGCCATCATACCCCCGCCAGTTTGGTCAGCGCCTCGCCGGTGACGCGCTGCACGGTCCATTCATCCATCGGCGCGGCTCCGATGGTCCGGTAGAATCGCAAGGCAGGCTCGTTCCAGTCGAGCACCCACCATTCGAGGCGCGTCAGCCCCTCGGCCACGCAACGGCGCGCAAGATGCGCGAGCAGAGCCCTGCCGATTCCCTTCGAGCGGAACTCCGGCCGAACGAAGAGGTCCTCGAGGTAGATCCCGTGGCGCCCCCTGAACGTGGAAAAATTGTAGAACCACAGGGCGAAGCCCGCGGGCCTCCCCTCCCATTCGGCGATATCGGCGAAGACACGCGGATTCGGCCCGAACAGCGCCTTCGCGACATCGGCCTCGGTCGCGTCGACCTCATGGGCGAGGCGCTCGTACTCGGCGAGGTCGCGGATGAAGGAGAAGATGAGCGCCGCGTCGTGCTGCTCGGCTCTACGGATCGTAACGGTCATGGGTCGCGGTAAAAGTCGGGTCTTTATGGGAATGCGCAGCTTGCATCAGGGTCAATCCGCCTCGTCGCCGGCCTGCACCCGGCGCGGCGAGCCCCATTCCTGGAGAATGGCGTTCATCTCTTCGAGCACGAAGAAGCGGGCGCTGTCCACGTCGTATCCTTCATCGAGCAGGCTGTCGTAATCGGTCAGGCGGTGGCGGATGTAAGCCGTGATGGACAGCCAGGCGGCCGCTTCCGGCGAGGCCATGTGGAGACCGCGGCTGCCGAGCGCGTGATCCGTCACGGACTCGAATTCATGCTTCGGAATCCGCGGTGCCAGAACCCGGACGGCGCCTTCGATGGCCTCGCGCCTGCTCATGGACGTCACACCGCGACGGGCGCCTTGATGGCGGGATGCGGATCGTATCCCTCGATGGCGATGTCATCGAACGTGAACGCGAACAGGGACCGCACGGCGGGATTGAGCCGCAGCTTCGGCAGGGCGCGCGGCTCGCGCGACAACTGCAGGCGCGCCTGCTCCAGATGATTCAGGTAAAGGTGGGCATCGCCGAAGGAATGCACGAAATCGCCCGGCTGCAGCCCTGTGGCCTGCGCCATCATATGCGTGAGCAGCGCGTAGGAGGCGATATTGAAGGGCACGCCGAGGAACACGTCCGCCGACCGCTGGTACAGCTGGCAGGAGAGTCTTCCTTCTGCAACGTAAAACTGGAACAGGCAGTGACAGGGCGCGAGGGCCATCCTGTCGAGATCCGCCGGATTCCAAGCGGACACGATCAGGCGACGGGAATCGGGATTGCGGCGGATCTCGTCGAGCACCCACTTGATCTGGTCGACGGCGCCGCCGTCGGGCTTCGCCCAGGAGCGCCATTGCTTGCCGTAGACCGGCCCGAGATCCCCGTTCTCGTCCGCCCATTCGTCCCAGATGGTGACGCCGTTCTCCTGAAGATAGCGGATATTGGTATCGCCCTTCAGGAACCAGAGCAGTTCGTGAATGATCGAGCGCAGGTGCAGCTTCTTCGTGGTGACGAGCGGGAACCCCTGGCTCAGATCGAAGCGCATCTGATGGCCGAAGACGGAAATCGTCCCGGTCCCGGTCCGGTCGTCCTTGCGGACGCCCTCATCCATGATGCGGCGAAGAAGGTCGTGATAGGCTTGCATGGGGTGCTCCTGCGCTCATCATAGGGCAGCGGGCCTTGGTCTCCGAGTCTCAAATCATCCCCATCCCCACTCTTTCAAATTCGATCCGCGCCTCCTATATTAGGAGTGCCGGCCGCAAGGCCGGCTATGGCGATAAACGGCTATCGGAATAAACCCATCGGACCCGGGGGCGGTACCCGGCGCCTCCACCAAAACCCAAGGAGATCCTGGGTTTCGGCGGGGGCGAAATAGGATCGACGAGGGCGTAAAGGATAGACTTTCGCTCGGCATGGTTCCGCCGATATCGGGCCGATTCAATAGTTGCCAACGACAACTATGCTCCGGTTGCGGTGGCTGCGTAAGCAGTCCCTAAAGCCGACTCAAAGCCCTGGCGGGTAGCACCGTCAGGCGGGGTTCGGAGGCACCTGGCAACAGAAGCCTCCACTTCTTTTTTCTCAATGGGAATCGTCTATGGCCGGCAAAGACCTGATCCGCTACGATCTTCTGGTGCAGGACGCGCTGAAAGGCGTCGTGCGCAAAGTGCTGATCGATGCCGGCAAGGATGGCCTTCCGGGCGAGCACCATTTCTACATCTCCTTCCAGACGGATTACCCGGGCGTCCGGCTCTCGAACCGGCTGCGCGAGAAGTATCCCCAGGAGATGACCATCGTCCTCCAGCACCAGTTCTGGGATCTGAACGTGACCGAGCACACCTTTGAGGTGGGCCTCTCCTTCTCCGGCATTCCCGAGCGGCTGCTCATCCCCTTCGACGCGCTCACGGGCTTCTTCGATCCCTCGGTCCAGTTCGGCCTCAAATTCGACAGCCCGGTCGACGAGGAGGAGGAGGTCGCCGAGGCCCCGCCCGCACCGCAGCCCATCCGCGGCTCGGACCCCGTGGAGCTGAAGCAGACCCGCAAGCCTATCCCCAACGGGGAAAAGAAGCCTGCTCCCGAAAAAGCTCCGGCCAAGGCCGAGCAGGAACCGAGCGAGGCCGCTCCCGCGCCGGAAGAGGCGCAGGGAGGCGCGGCCGGCAGCGCCGAGGTCGTGAGCCTCGACGCTTTCCGCAAGAAAAACTGAAGTCTTATCGCCTCAATCCGGACCGATAGGTCAGCCGCATCGGCAGGCCCCCATGGGGCCTGAGCGTGATCCGGTGCAGCGGCGTGACCCGGTGCCCCTCCCTCAGGTCGAGCCGCACCGCCCGCACGATGGTGGCGAGAACGACCACGGCCTCCTGCAGGGCGAAGGCCGCTCCGATGCAGACCCGGGGCCCCGCCCCGAACGGCAGGTAGGCGAAGCGGTCGATCCTGCCCTTCTCCTCGGGCAGGAAGCGCTCCGGCCTGAACGCATCGGGCTCTTCCCAGAGGGTGCGGTGGCGATGAAGCACATAGGGGGCGATGGTCACCACGGTCCCGCCCGGGATCTCCACATCCCCGATCCGGTCGTCCTCGATGGCCGCGCGGCTCAGGAAGGGCGCGGGCGGATAAAGGCGCATCGCCTCGTCGAGCACGGCGCGGGTATAGACGAGCCGGTCCACATGCTCTGGCCCGAGAGGCTCCTCCCCCAGCACCTCATCCACCTCCCGTTCGATCCGGCCGCGGACGCGCTCGTCCTGCGAGATCAGATAGATCGACCAGGACAGGGCATTGGCCGTGGTCTCGTGGCCCGCCCCGATGAAGGTCACGATATTGGCGCTGACCTCCAGGTCGCTGAGGCCCTTGCCGGTTTCCGGATCGGCGGCTTCGAGAAGCAGGGTCAGGAGGTCCCGGGGAGCAGGCTCGCCCCGGGCGAGCAGGGCCTTCCGGGCCTGGATGAGTTCGTTCACGAGCTCCTCGAAGAAGCGGATCGCGGGCCTCGCCCGCCAGCGCCCGATGCGGGGCACCCAGTCCGGCAGGCCGAAAATGTCCACGGGATCGATGCGGCCCAGGCCCTCGAAATAGCGGGTGATCGCGCGCCCCAGGGCATCCGGGTCGCGGGCCACGCCCTTTGAGAAGATCGTCCGCTCCAGGACGTCGAGGGTCACGCGGGTCATTTCGAGAGAGACGTCGACCTCGCGCCCCTCCGGCCGCCGCTGCCAGCGGCGCACGAGGCGCTCGGCCGATTCGACCATGGCGGGAAAGAACCCGGCCACCACCCGGGGCGGGAACAGGGGAGCGATGGTGCGGCGCTGGAGCTTCCACTCCTCCCCCTCTGCCGTCAGAAGGCCGCGCCCGAGGCCGGGAGCCAGGACCCGCAGCTGAAGGTCGTCCTTCCGGTAATTGGCCGCGTTATCGACGAGGATATGACGGATGACAGCCGGGTCGTTCACCACGGTGATCCGGCCCAGGGCACCGCTCCCTGAGATGACCGGCTCCTCGAAATGCCGCTCGGTCCAGGTCGTCAGCGGATTCTGGCGCAGGGCCCATAGGAACGGAAGCAGCCCCGGCGGCTCCTGGAGTGGCTTGGGGGCCGGGGGGCGGAAAAGAGGAGTGTCGAGAGTGTCGGTCATCCGAAATTACAAGCCCGTTATGCGGCGTTCGCTGTTGCGGGAGGCTGAGTTTGAGATAAGAACACCCAACTCCATCGAAAGAGGTCAGGATGTCGCCCTCAACCCGCATCGAAACAGATACCTTCGGCCCCATCGAAGTTCCCGCCGACAAGCTCTGGGGCGCTCAGACGCAGCGTTCCCTCCAGAACTTCCGTATCGGCACCGATCGGATGCCCCTCCCCCTCGTTCATGCGCTGGCCATCGTGAAGCAGGCTGCCGCCATGGTAAACAAGGATCTCGGCAAGCTCGACCCGAGCCTCGCCGACGCCATCGCCTCGGCGGCGGCCGATGTGGTGCAGGGCAAGTACGATGGCGAGTTCCCCCTCGTCGTCTATCAGACGGGCTCGGGCACCCAGTCCAACATGAACATGAACGAGGTGCTCTCGAACCTCGCCATCGAGCGCCTTGGCGGCGAGCGTGGCAGCAAGAAGCCCGTTCACCCGAACGATCACGTGAACATGGGCCAGTCGTCCAACGACTCCTTCCCCACCGCCATGCACATCGCCGTGGCGCGCGAGATCAACGACCGCCTGCTCCCCGCCCTCAAGCACCTGCTCAAGGCTCTCGAGGCCAAGTCCGAGGCCTTCAAGGATCTCGTGAAGATCGGCCGGACGCACCTGCAGGATGCGACGCCCGTCACGCTCGGCCAGGAATTCTCCGGCTATGCGGCGCAGGTGCGCCTCGGCATCGCCCGCATCGAGCAGACCCTGCCCGGCATCTATGCCCTGGCCCAGGGCGGCACCGCGGTCGGCACGGGCCTCAACGCCCATCCGGAATTCGCGGACCGCTTCGCCGCCAAGGTCGTGGAGCTGACCGCCCTGCCCTTCACCTCGGCGACCAACAAGTTCGAGGCCCTCGCCTCCAACGATGCGCTCGTCTACACGCACGGCGCGCTGGCGAGCCTCGCCACCGGGCTGTTCAAGATCGCCAACGACATCCGTCTCATGGGCTCCGGCCCGCGTTCGGGCATCGGCGAGATCTCGCTGCCCGAGAACGAGCCGGGTTCGTCGATCATGCCCGGCAAGGTGAACCCCACCCAGGCCGAAGCCATGACGATGCTGTGCTGCCAGGTCGCCGGCAACCAGACCACGGTGACCTTCGCCGGCAGCCAGGGCCATTTCGAGCTCAACGTGTTCAAGCCGGTGATCGTGAACGCCGTTCTGCAATCGATCCGCCTGCTCGCCGATGGCGCGATCAGCTTTACCGACAACTGCGTCGTGGGCATCGAGCCGAACAAGGAGCGTCTCGCGGAGCTGATGGGGCGTTCGCTCATGCTCGTGACGGCGCTTGCTCCGACGATCGGCTACGACAAGGCCGCCGCGATCGCCAAGGCCGCGCACAAGAATGGCACGACCCTGAAGGAAGAAGCCCTCAAGGCCGGTGTCTCCGAGCAGGACTTCGAAGCCGTCGTCCGTCCAGAGACGATGCTTCAGCCGGGCTGATCTGATAAGGTTGCGCCATGGCAGAGATCGTCAATCTGCGCCAGGCGCGCAAGCAAAAGGCGCGGGCCGAGAAGGAGGCCCGCGCCGAACAGAACCGCATCTCCTTCGGCCGCACCAGGGCCGAGAAGGAATTGAGCAAGGCCGAGCGGGAGATGGCGCAACGCCGCCTCGAATCCCACAGGCGCGACGACAGCGAGAAGCCTTGAATGAGCGCCGGCGTCGTCAAGCGCTCCGTCTCGATCGCCGGTCACCGGACCAGCATTTCTCTTGAAGAACCTTTCTGGCAGATTCTGCGTGAGATCGCCGAGCGCGAGAAACTCTCCATCCAGGCCCTGATCGGGCGCATCGATGCCGAGCGCGGAGAGCAGAATCTGTCTTCCGCCATTCGCGTGTTCGTGCTGATGGACCTGCAAAGCCGCATCGCTTGAGCATTACCGGCCGCTTCGAAGACATTCAGCGCGGGGGGCCGCCCAGCACCGGTGGCGGGGGCGCGATCTCGACCGGCGGATTGAGCGACGGCAGCGTCGTCTGCGAGGGCGCGGGCTCCTCACCAGCCGGCTGCTGCTGTTCCGACTGCAATCGCTCCGCGTCCCGGCGCGCCTTCTCGGCTTCGGCCTGTGCCTTGGCCTGGCGGGCCGCCTCCTCGGCGGCGGCCTTCACGCGCTGACGCTCCGCTTCCCGCTGGGCTTCAAGCTGGCGCTGGCGTTCGGCGGCGGCACGCTCGAACGCCTCGATCTTTTCGAGTTCCCGCTTGAGCACGATGGCCGCAAGCCCATTGCGGAACGGCCCCGCATCCACCTCGCGCACGGGAGCCGCGAGCGGGCCGCGCCAGTTCAGCCCAATGGACGGCGGGGCACCGGACCAGCCGGCCGGCGAAGTTTTGGACACGAGGGAACCACGCGCATCGAGGGCAAGCGAATTGAGGTCGAACGTCACCGCACCCTGCCAGGTCGAGGGCCCACTCTCGATGACGAAGGGCGATAGCCGCAGCGATCCCCCGACGAGCGCCGCCGATGTAGTGAGGGTCTGTGTGGTGAGCGCCGCACGTCCCAGCTCCGCATTGATGATGGCTTCGGCCCTGCCTTCGGCGAGGGGCTCGTTCTCGGCCAGGGCGCGCTTGAGCGCACCCTCGAAGACGGCAGGATCGGCGGATGGCACGCGCAGCCGCGTGATCGTCCAGTCGCCGGCTCCGCCGAGCGCGGAGACAAGCTGCGACATGTTCTCGCCTGCCGTGCCGAATTTCAGGCTGCCGGACAGGACCGCCTCGATGGGCGTCGATCCGGTCAGGGCCCAGAGGGGCACGCTGTCGAGCGCGCCTTCGCCGACGACGGTCGCGGTCGCGGCCTGGCGCGTGATGGCCGTGGAGCCTGTCAGGCGGCCGGAGCCGATGCTGGCGTCGAGATTGCGGATCGAGATGCCGTCCGGCTGCGCCTCGACGATGAAGCTCGCACGTGTGCCCTGGATCCCGCGTCCCAGTTCGAGGGTGCCGACCCGGAACGTCACCTGTCCGCCGCGGACGAGCCGGCCGCTCTGGCCGAAGGCGGCGTTCGACCAGATCGCGGTGGCGTTCGGATCGCCCGGCACGTTGAGCGCGAGGGCCGCCGTCAGCCACGGCAGGGACAGTTTCTCGAGCGAGACTTCGCCGTCGATCTCCGAGCGGGAGCGGACATTGAGGCTGGCCTGCACGGCGTTGCCCGCAACCTGCCCCGTGACGTCGAGATGGCTCGCATCGCGCACGCGGCCCAGCGTCACTCGCGCGTTGACAGGCACCGGCGGCTTCACGCCTGCCCCATCCCCCAGAAGCAGCATGAAGGGCGTGACGTCCGCCGTCACGAATTCCGCTTCGCCATTGTCCACGACATCGTCATTGTCGCTCAGGGCGAAAGGCCTGAGTGTCGAGATCTTCGCGCCCGCGACGTCACCAGCGACGGTGACGTTGAACTGGCCGGACCCGACGCGGGTCCCGCGCAGATCGATCCTCGACGGCCGGTTGAGACCCGCCATGCCGGTGCGGTTCACCCAGCGCCCCGTGTTCT
>Ga0180215_1002617_pt1 | contig 17889 bp, 16 predicted proteins | sample eDN3rd37CBELigBY_FD_128871 | JGI IMG/M metagenome (GOLD analysis project Ga0180215, IMG submission 128871) | Enriched backyard soil microbial communities from Emeryville, California, USA - eDNA 3rd pass 37_C BE-Lig BY (version 2) (version 2) | ecosystem: Environmental > Terrestrial > Soil >... | reverse complement strand
GACCTCACCGGAGGTCTCGCCCCTGAGCTCGACCTCATGCGCCTCGACCGGCCGGCTGACGATCCGAACTACCGAGAGAGCGTGTCGGTGTGGCTGTTCGACGACCATGACCGCATCCAGCTGCCGCGATGGCTCCTCGATGACGTGGCCGGCGACCCCGAGCACCGCACGCAGTTCTTCAACATCGCCTTCGCCGACGGTCGGGTCGTCGTGAAGAGCGCCATCGGTGACAGCCTGCCGATGCAGGACGCAGACGGCGCGCCGACGGTCTACGGCGGCGGAGGGCTGGTGTTCCGCTGCATCGAGCCGTTCCTGCGGTGGACGGTCAGCTACCAGGGCGAGATGATTGCCACGACCTCGGCGGCACTGGCGGCGGGCCCGGCCGAGGGTCCGAGCGTCCCAGTGCAGCTCGAGGTCGAGCTGACGTCGGCCGTGCCTCCATGGGTCCAGGGCACCATGACGGCCGAGTCCGGCGAGATGTTGTCGGCCAACCGCCCGGAAGGCCGCTTCCAGGGCGTCGGATGGCGGTTCGAGCAGTTGGTGCTGGCCCGCGGTCGGTGCCGCATCGGGGCCGATGTCTACGAGCTCGACGGACGCGGCCTGCGGGTGCACCGCCAGAGCAGCCGTGACGTGACGGGCTTCCGCGGCCACTGCTGGCAGACGACCGTCTTCCCCAGCGGCCGCGCCTTCGGCTACCAGATGTTCCCCCCGTACGACGATGGGACGCCTTCCTACCAGGAAGGGTTCGTGTTCCGGGACGGGCAGATGCGTCCGGCTGTCGTGCAGCAAGCACCATGGATGACCTCAGTGGCGCCGAGCGGCCAGGACGCGTCGGTGGTGCTGTCCTCCGATGGCGAGGAGATCACGATCAACGGCAGGACGCACGCCACCACGTTCCGGAACAACTGGAGCGACACGCCCAACTCGGGGTGGCCATCGGAGCTCCTCCTGCAACAGGGCTGCGCGCGCTACGAATGGGACGGGGAGGAGGCCTTCGGCATGATCGAGCGATCCGCCTTCAAGGACCGGCTGGAAGGCTTCGCCTGACCAGCGTCGTCGAAAGGCCTCCGACCACAGACCTACACTGCCCGCGCGCCCCACGACCGAGTACGAGATGGCGGCCCACACACCTCTCCACTACGACCTCGATGACCTCAGCCCATCCGCCCGCATCCGCCAGGCGGCGCTCGAGCTCTTCGCCGAGAAGGGGGCGCGCGGCACGTCGCTTCGTCAAGTCGCTCAGCGCGCCGCGGTGTCGCTGGGCGCGCTGAGCCACTACTACCCCTCGAAGGCCGCGCTCGAGGACAGCGTCCGAGACTTCGTGTCGACGCAGGTGGCCCGTGCTGTCGTTGATGACGCCATGGCCGCCACTCCTCTGGAGGAGGCCGATCGCCGACGCGACGCGTTCCACATGTTCCTGCGCGACCATCCCGTCATCGCCGGCTACATTCGTCACGAGCTCCTGCAGGGCGGTGCCGCGGGCGCCCGGGCGCTGCAACGCCACCTCCGGTCCACCCGTGTCCACATGGACCGACTCTCGGCCGCGGGCTATCTCCGGCCACTGCCCGACCCGGAGATGGGGCGCGTCGTGTACCAGATGATGAGCCTCATCCCGTTCTTGTTCGGCGACTCGATCAGTGAGGCCACCGGTATCGACCTCTCCACTCCGGAGGGGATGCAACGATGGCGAAACGCCGAGCTCGACATCCTCAGCCGAGGCATCATCCCGAACGACCGGGAAGCGACCGCCGGGCGGCGTAAGAAGAACCCGTCGAAACGGAGGGGGTAGGGGCCGACGCGTCGACGCGTCCGAGCGTCCCTCGGATGACGAGGACAGGGCAGTCGTGGTCGGTGCGCAGGACGGTCAGGTCGGCCACACGAGCTGCACGTTCTGCACCGACCGGAGGCCCGGAGGCCACACCAGCTCGGTGCCGGGCTTGAGCTCGTAGTCGGGGATGCGGCGGTGCCACTCCCGCAGCGTCACGCGCAGCTCCTGACGGGCGAGGTGCGATCCGAGGCACCGGTGGATGCCCCCGCTGAAGGCGTAGTGCGCGTTGGTGTCGCGGTCGAAGCGCACCTGGTCGGCGTCGGGGAGGAGGTCGGGGTCGGTGCCGGCGGCGCCGAGGTTGACCTGCACCTGCTCGCCGGCGTGGACCGGGCACCCGAGGATCTCCCCGTCCTCGACCACCACGCGCGGCACGCCAGGCGTCGGGTTCTCGAGGCGCAGCAGCTCCTCGACGGCGTTCGGGATCCGATCGGGGTGCTCGGCGAGCTCGCGCCGGTGGGCGGGATCGCGGGCCAGGCGGGCGTAGAAGAGCGTGAGCGAGTTGGTGATCGTGTCGAGCCCGGCGATCAGGAGGAGGAAGAAGATGTCCTGGATCTCCTCGTCGGTCAGCCGCTCCCCGTCGACATCGGCATGTAGGAGCCGCGTGAGCACGTCCTCGCGGGGCTGGGCCCGTCGCTCGTCCAGGGCGTCCTGGCAGTAGGCGTAGATGCGCTGACCCGTCTCGTCCTGGATGCGCTGGATGGCCTCGGTGTCCTGCGGGCCGAGCCCCTCGCGGTAGCCCGGGCGGATGATGCCGTCCTTCAGCTCGAGGAGCAGCTCGAGGTCCTCGAGCGGTAGCCCTGCGATCGTCAGGAACACCTGCGACGGCAGCGGGACCGCCAGCTCCTCGTCGAACACGCACTCGCCCCGGTCGATGAACCGGTCGATGTGCTGGTTCACCAGCGCCGCGATCGGCTCGGCCCACGCGGCCATCTCCCGCGGGGCGAAGATCGGGTCGAGCAGCTTGCGGTACCGGTGGTGATCGGGCGGGTTGATCTGGATGGGGATCATCGGCCGGGTGTTGCGATGTTGGGGAAGCTGGACGAGAACCGCTCCGGGTGGCGCAGGACCGCATCAGCCGCGGCCCGCGTAGTGGTGACGATCGTGCCGTCGCGCCGGACGATCGGGCCCTGCGCGCGCATCCGCGCGTAGGACGGGTAAGGGTTGGACGCCTCGCCGGCGTCCCACTCGAGTTGTCGGTACGCCCGGACCTTGCGCACAGGCGAGTCGCTCACGACGACGACCTCCCCCTGGCTCGCGTGCTCGCGGTGCCGCTTGCATCCTGGCACATCCGCGGCCGGGGAAGCCGGGGTCTCGGCGGGGGGTCAGTACGATGGCGCGACCTCGAGGGGGAGGAGGTCCTGTGGCCAGCGACGAGCAGCGTGGCGGAAGCGGCGCCGGCACCGGGAGGGACTTCGACGCGCCGATCAAGGGCACCCAGCGCGATGCCCACCGGCTGGCAGATGGGCTCGCTTCGTGGGTGTCCCGCCGTGTGGCCGGAGGCGCCGACGTGGCCGTCACGTCCCTCGAGACCCCCGGCGGCACCGGTGTCGCCAATGAGACGATCCTCTTCGACGCCACCTGGCGCGGTGACGGGAAGGACCAGCGGGCCCGCCTCGTGGCGCGCCTCGCGACCGACAGCCCCCTGTACCTCGACGCCGACATCGAGCAGCACTTCCAGATGTACGCCGCGCTGGCGGACGAACCCGTGCCCGTGCCGCGCGTGCTGGGCTACGAGCCCGACGTCGCGCTGCTGGGCGCGCCGTTCTTCGTGATGGAGCGGATCGATGGGCTGGTGCCACCGGACCAACCGCACTACAGCGAGCAGGGATGGGTGGTCGACGCCACACCGACCGAGCGCCGACGGCTCTGGGAGGACGCGGTCGCGGTGATGTCCCGCCTGCACCTGGTGGACCCCGCCAAGCTGGGGTTCCTCGACGCGAGTGGCGAGACGGGCACCACGGGACTGGAGCGGTGCCTCTCGTACTGGCGGCGCTACCACGCCTGGGCCGCGGCGGGCCGGTCGCACGAGGCCCTCGACACCGCGGCCGAGTGGTTGACGGCGAACCTCCCCGCGGCGTCGCCCACCGCGCCGGCGTGGGGCGACGCCCGCGTCTGCAACATGATCTTCCGCGACTTCCGCTGCGTCGCCGTGCTCGACTGGGACACGGTGTCGCTGGCCGGGGGCGAGTCCGACGTGGCGTGGTGGATCCTGATGGATCGCGGCGCGGCCGACCGGCTCCCCGGGATCGGCACGTTCGACGAGCTCGTGGACCAGTGGGAGGCGCACACCGGGTGGCAGGCGAGGGACCTGCACTACCACCTGGTCTTCGCGGCCTACCGCCTGGCGGCGATCCTCATGCGGCTGTTCGCGCAGATGGCCGGGCGAGGGCTGATGGCGCCGGAGCAGGCGGAGCACCTCTCGATGCACAGCACGCAGGCCCAGCAGCTGGCGCTGCTCCTCGGCCTGACACCGCCCGATCCTGTCACCGCCACCCTGCCCAAGCTGCAGCGGCTCTGACCGCGGCCGCTCCCGGTTGGACGGCTCGAGCGCGACCGGGCACCCTGAGCCGTGATGAGAGCGGTGCGCAAGACCCCGGCCGGCATCGAGGTCGTCGACGTGCCGGCCCCTGAGGGCCCTGGGGTGCGGGTGCGGGTCGGCGCGGTGGGGATCTGCGGCAGCGACCTGTCCGTCGTCGCCGCGGCGTCGTGGCCGTACACCCTCGGCCACGAGATCGCCGGCCACCTCGACGACGGGACGCCCGTCGCTGTCGAGCCGCTCGTGCCCTGCGGGACCTGTGACCAGTGCGAGGGCGGTCACGTCAACCGCTGCCGCCTCGGGAGGTCGATCGGGCTCGGGTTCGGGCGCGACGGCGGCATGTGCGAGGAGATCGTCGTGCCGGCACGGAGCCTCATAGCGCTGGCACCGGGCATCCGCGTCGGCGACGCCGCCCTCGTGGAGCCGCTGGCGGTCGCCGTGCACGGCGTGCGCGTCGCCGCCGTGGTCCCCGGCCAGCGGGTGCTCGTCGTCGGGGCCGGCGCGGTGGGCCTGGCCTGCGTCGTCGCGGCCCGCGCCGCTGGCGCGGAGGTGGGCCTCGTGGCGCGCCACCCTCACCAGCGCGCCGCCGGGGAGCGGTTGGGCGCGTCGTCGCCTTCTGGCGAGTACGACATCGTGGTGGACGCCGCCGGGACGGGCGAGGCGGTGGCAACCGCGGTCGAGGCCTGCCGGCCCGGCGGGACGCTGCTGGTGCTCGCGCCACATGGCGAGACGGTCCGAGTGCACGGGAGCGATCTCCTGCTGAAGGAGCTGCGCGTCGTGGGGTCGATCTACTACGGCTGGGGCGGCGTGGAGCGCGACACGGACGTGGCCGCGAGGTTGTTGGCCGACCACCCCGAGCTGCCCGACGTCCTGATCACCCATCGCTTCGGCCTGGAGGATGCCGCCGAGGCCTTCCGCCTCGCGGCGGCACGCGACGGCGGTTCGATCAAGGTCGTCGTCCACCCCTGAGAGCGCGCGCCGAGCGCGCCGAGAAGGGTCAGAAGGGCCGTTCCGTGCCCGCGATCTGCACCCGCTCCATGACCCGCGGGTAGTCGCTGTCCCAGACCAGCGCGTGCTGCGTGCAGCGGTTGTCCCACATGGCGACCGTGCCGGGCTCCCAGCGGACGCGCAGCTGGTACTCGGGGTGGTGCACCTCGTCGAAGAGCAGCCGCAGGAGCGCCGCGCTCTCGGCCGGTCGCATGCCCACGATGCCGGTGGTGAACACCGGGTTCACGAACACCGACTTGCGGCCGGTGACCGGGTGGGTGCGCACCACGGGGTGCTCGACCGGCGGCAGCTCGTCGACGGCCGCGGCCGCGTCGGCGGTCTCCTTCGTCTGCACCGAGGTGTGGAACCGGGGCTGCGTGCGCCAGTCGTGCACCGCCCGGAGCCCGCTGATCACCTGGCGCATGGTCTCCGACAGCCCGGCGTAGACCGCCTCGGTGTCGGCGAACACGGTGTCGCGGCCGAACGGCGGCACGTCGACCGCCCGCAGGATCGACCCGGTGGACGGCACCTCCTGGAAGGTCACGTCGGAGTGCCAGTTCTCCCTCGCCTCGGTGCCCTGGGTGCGCAGGACGGCCACGTACGGGTCCTCCTCCGACCGGGTGTAGAACGGGTGCTGCTCGAGCTCGCCGAACAGGCGGCCGAAGCGGGCGAAGGTCGAGGGCGTGACCCGGTCCTGGCCGTGGAAGACGAGCACCTTGTGCTCGACGAAGGCGTCCTGCAGCTTGGCCACGACCGCGTCGTCGAGCTCCTCGGCGATGTCGATGCCACTGATCTCCGCCCCGAAGACCCCGGTGATCGGGCGCACGTCGAACATGTCGGCTCCCTGGTGACGTGACGAGAGGAGCAGCATCGCGCACGGCGGCGCGTTTTGGAAGCAGCTCTTGCAATGGGGTCCGCCCGCCGGGCCCGACCAGGGCGTTCAGGAGCGCAGCCGGCCGTGGTCGTCCCACCCGCCCTCCGCCCCCTGCCGGACGACCCCCTGCTCCAGGAGGCGCTGGATGGCGTCCTCCTCGAACCCGAGCTCCCGGAGGATCGCACCCGTGTGCTCGCCCTGGCGCGGGGCGCCCGACGCGATGCCGGGAGGTCGCTGGTCGAACTGGACCGGGCCGGCGACGACGTACCGGCCGTCCTGCGACGGCAGAGGCACGACGTACTCGTTGGCGACCACCTGCGGGTCCTCGAGCACCTCGTCGGGCGACTGCATGACGGACCAGGCGATCTCACGACCGCGGAGGCGCACGCGGAGCTCGGCGGCCGTGAGCGCGCCGATCGCCTCGCGGAGCAGCGTGTCGATCTCGGCCGGGGCGTCGACGCCGCCCCGGAACGCGGCGACGGATGGCTGCTCCAGGAGGTCCGCGCGATCCAGCCCCTGCAGGAGGTTGGGCAGGTAGTGGGGGAGCAGGAGCGGGATGGTGACGAAGCGCCCATCGGCTGTGCGGTACGGCGCGCGACCGGACGTGGGTGCCGGTGATTGCGTGAACGAGCCGGTGATCGAGCTGCGGAGGATGTCGGGAGCGAGCTGCCAGCACGCGACCGAGAGCAACGACACGTCGACGGTGCACCCCTCGCCGGTGACGCTGCGCCGGTAGAGCGCCGCCGCCACGCCGGTGGCCACCGACAGCCCGCCCATGACGTCGCCGAAGGCGGCGCGCTGCTGGGCCGGCGGGCCGCCTTCGAAGGTGAGGGCGTGGCCGACGCCGCCTCGTGCCCAGTAGGAGATGCTGTCGAAGCCGGGCTGGTCGGCGTCCGCCCCGCGGGGGCCGTACCCGTGGCCGTGCGCGTAGATGAGCCGCGGGTTGACCGAGCGGAGGTCGTCCGCGGTCACCCGCAGCTTCCGCTGCGCGGGCTTCAGGAAGCTGGTGATGAACACGTCCGCCTCGCGGATCAGGACGTCGAGGACCGACCGACCCTCGTCCGAGCCGAGATCCACCGCCAGGTTGCGCTTCCCGCGGTTGAAGTGGTCCATCAGCGTGTCCACCACCGAGCCGTCGGGGGCCTGGGCGGTGACCAGCCCGCGCATCGGGTCGGGCACGCGCGGGTGCTCGAGCTTGATGACGTCGGCCCCCCAGTCGGCCAGCAGCGCGACCCCCGACGGCACGAAGCCGAACGTCGTCAGCTCCACCACCCGCACGCCCGACATGGCCTGTGACGGTTCCATCGACGCCTCCTCCGCAGCCCCCAGGGGGCATGATGGCGCGGTGAGCGCCGGCTTGGGGGCGGAGGAGCGTCCGACCGCCCCGCTGCGCCCGCTCGCGCCTGCCGGGTTCCGGCGTCGTCGCACCGCCACGGTGGTGGTCGACGTGCTCGCCGTCGCCGGCCTGATCGGCACCGTCGTGGCCGTCGTGGTCGGGGTGCGGGCCTGGCTCGACCTCGTCGACCGGACTCGTCGGGCGGTCGGGGACGAGCCGCCGGTCGACGGCGTCGACTGGGTGATCGTCGTCGCGCTGGTGCTCACGGCCGGCCTCGTCGTGGGCGCGCTGCTGGTCGCACGGGCGGTGGTCGTGCGCCGCCACCGGCGCCGCCTCGCCCAGGTGCTGGGCGACGGCGCTCGCGCCCTGGGACGGGGGCCGCGCGCCGGTCTCGATCGCGGTCCGTGGCTCGCCGACCTGCTGGCCACGCCGGGCTGGGCGCCTGTGGTCGCAGAGTGGGAGCGGACCGGCGCCGTGGCGCCCGGCGTGACGAGCCGCCTGGGGAGCGGGCGTGATCCTGCCGCGGTCGCAGAGCTCGTCGCCGCCGAGCTGGCCACGCGCGTCGGCGCCCGCAGCTTGGCCACCGGCCTGGCCGTGGCGGCGGCCCGCAGCCGCGTCGGCGACGCGGCCGCGGTCATCGCGGGCTCGGCCGAGATCCAGCTCGACGCGCTGGCCACCCTCGGCCTGCGCCCGACGGACCGCACCTACCTCCGCATCGCGCGGTCGGCCGCGGCGGGCATCACGGCCGCGTCGTACCTGGACATCGAGGACCGCCTGGAGCTGGACCTCGCCGTGCGGGCAGCGGTGTTCGGCCTCGAGGGCGCCGCCGAGGTGGCCGACCTCGCCGACGACCTCATCAGCGACGACCTCGTCGACGCCCTCGGCGAGACCCTGACGGCCGGCGGCGGCACGGTGGGCACCGTCCTCGGGCTGGTCGGCGGCGCCTTCGGCGTGTCGGGGTCGGTGCTGCGCCAGGTGGCCGACGTGACCGAGGTCGTCGGCACCCAGATCACCGAGGGGCTGGTGATCGCCGCGCTGCTGCACCACCAGGGGATGACCCTCGTGGCGGAGGTGGTCGCCGGGCGCGACGACGCGCTGCGCGAGCGGCTCACACCGCCGGCCGGGAAGGTGCCCCGCCAGCTCTTCGACGCCGGTGTGGCCATCGCCCGCCGCTACCGCGCCGACCTGCGCAAGCTGCTCCGGGAGCGGGCCGCCCGCGCCACCCGCTCAGCGCCCAAGCGCATGTCCCCATGGCGCCGCCGCACCACGACCGAGGGCTCCGACACCTGAGCACCAGCGACGACCTCGTTCGAAGGAACGTTGTCGTCCTCCAGCAACGACAACGTTCCTCCAAACGCAGTTGGGTCGTGGCGTGCGGTCCCGCGGAACCGCCGCGACGCATCAGCCGTCGCTGGGATCCCGTCCTCCGTCGCGACGCGGTGACGCACCGCGACCGAACGTCGTTGACATTCCGAAAAACACTGTTCTAGAGTGCGCATGGGTCGTCCTGCTCGGCAGAGATGCCCGCTGGGGGATGCATGGAACGGGAAGTCCTGCTGACCGGCATCGGCGGTCAGGGTGTGCAGCTCGCGGCCCGCACGCTGGCGGTGGCGGCGGTGCACGACCGTCGCGAAGTCATGGTCTTCGGTACGTACGGCGGGTCGATGCGAGGCGGGAACACGGACGCGACCCTCGTCATCGGTGACCAGCCCCTGACCACGCCGCCGACCATCGACCATGCGTGGTCGGCCATCGCGATGCACCACGAGTACTGGCCGGACATGCGCGACCGAGTGATCCGTGGCGGCCTCGTCGTCATCGACTCGTCGGTCTTCCGAGGTGAGGTTGGGCTCCCCGATGCGACGGTGCTTGAGGTGGAGGCGACACGGATCGCCACCGATCTCGGCAACGCTCGCAGCGCTTCGATGGTCGCCCTTGGCGCGTTCGCGGCCGCGAGCCGGCTCGTGGGCCTCGAAGCCCTCGTCACGAGCGCGTACGAGGTGCTGCCGAGCTACCGGACGCAACACGCCGACGCCAACGCGTTGGCCCTGCGGACCGGATGGGAGCAGGTGCCTACGTGCATCGGACCAGCGTGGCTGAGCGATGCCGAGGTGGTTGCGCCATGACAACGAAGGCCGTTCTCACGCGGGGCACCGTGGTGATCAACACCGAGGCCTGCAAGGGATGCGATCTCTGCATCGACGCATGCAAACCCAACGTCCTTGTCATGACGGTGCACGAACGCAACCGCCACGGCTACCGCTACCCGCAGCTCCTGCCGGGCTGCACGGCGTGTCAGGCCTGCGCCCAGATCTGCCCTGACTTCGTGTTCCAGGTGTGGAAGTACGACCAGCCCGTTGAGATCACGGTGCCGATCACCGGCGAGGTGCCCGACCGATGAACCGCCGCCTCATGGAGGGGTCCGAAGCCATCGCCGAGGCGATGGTGGCCGCCGGCTGCCGGTTCTTCAGCGGATATCCGATGACACCGTTCACCGAGGTGCTGGAGCACATGGCACGGCTTCTGCCGACGGTGGGCGGCGTGAACATGAACGCCGAGAGCGAGCTCGAAGCTGTCGGCATGGCTTGGGGCGCGGCTGCCGGAGGCACCAGGGCGGCAACGGGTTCCGTCGGCCAGGGCCTCTCGCTCATGCAGGAATCGCTAGCCGAGCTCTGCATCGCCCGTGTGCCCTTGGTGGTGATCAACATGGCCCGCGGCCAGGGTGACTACTTCCAGGCCACCCGGGGAGGTGGCCACGGCGACTACCGCCACATCGTGCTCGCGCCCGCCGACATCCCGGAAGCGGTTCGGCTGGTGCAACTGGCCTTCCACCTCGCCGACGTATGGCGCAACCCGGTCACGTTCCTCGGCGACTACTACCTGGCGCACGTCCAGGAAGCTGTCGACACGAGCCGGATCGACTTCGGTCCGGTGCCACCGAAGGACTGGGCGCTGGACGGTTCGAGCAGCGGAACCGGCCATGCCCGGATCGTCTCACCGATCATGCCCGCCAAACGAGGCGGTGCAGAGCGGATCAGCTATGCCGCCCACCTCGAGAGCCTCGGTACCCACGTCCACGCCATGGCCTCCGGTGTCGATCCTCTGGTGGAGACGGGGTTCATCGACGACGCGGAGCTCGTCGTGGCCGCATACGGGACACCCGCGCGGTACATCCGCTACGTCGTCGCCCGTCTGCGCGACGAAGGGATCCCGGTCGGGTTCGTCAGGCCCATCACCTTGTGGCCCTTCCCGGCCGAGGCGGTTGCACAGGCGGCGGCCGGCGCCCGTGCCGTGGCGGTCTACGAGCTGAACACTGGCCAGATGTACGACGACGTGCGGCTCGCCGTGAGGAACATCCCGGTGCACTTCATCGGGGGCCTCAGCTTCGACCCGTCGGGCTTCGGGATCGCCCCCGATCTCGGCGTCGAGAACCTCATGACGAAGCTCAGACGCACACTCGACGACGTCCGGAGGCAGAGCGCATGACCTCGATCCCGCTCCTCCCTGCAGACCGTCCGCCTGATCGCCCGTCACGGCTCGTCGACGACTTCACGCCGCGACTGCTCCTCCCCGGCGAGCACAGCTTCTGCCCCGGTTGCGGAGAACCGGCGGTCATGCGAGCTGTGGCCGAGCTCGTGGACGAACTGGAGATGACCACACGATCCGTTGGGGTCATCGGGATCGGCTGCTACACGGGCTTCGCAGGAGCGCTCGACATCGAAGTGCTCCAAGCCCTCCATGGCCGGGCCCCCTCACTGGCCACCGGCCTGAAACGGTCTCGGCCCGACACCATCGTCTTCACGGTGCAGGGCGACGGCGACATGGTGAACGAGGGTCTGCAGGAGGTGCTGCACAGCGCGGCCCGAGGGGAACGCATCACCTCGATCCTGCTCAACAACGGGGTCTTCGGCGAGACAGGCGGGCACATGACCGCGACCACCGTGCTCGGCCAGCGGACGAAGAACACGCTCGAGGGTCGCAACGCGCCCGACCACGGCTACCCGATCCGGTTGAGCGACATCCTTGCCGGGATCGACGGGACCGCGTACGTCGCTCGCGGCGCGACGAACTCCGCCGGGAACGTGTCCCGCCTGCGTCGGATGCTACGGAAGGCGTTCGAGGTCCAGGCGGCGGGACTTGGCTTCTCCTTCGTCGAGGTGTTGACCATGTGCCCCACCGGCTGGTTCATCGAGACCGAGGAAGCGCCGGACTACCTCTCCAACAGCCTTGCCGAGGTCCACACCATCGGCGTCGTCAAGGACATCACTGCCGCGTAGCTCCCGGGTTGGGAGAGCCAGGGAGCTCCGAGGCGGCGACTCGACTCAACACCCGTCCACCGGACAACAGGGGGAGTTGGATATGCGTGGACGCGCCCTGACACGTATGTGTGCAGGACTCCTAGCTGTCAGTCTCGCCGGCGTGTCGTGCGGCGGGGACGATGACTCCGGCGCGACCGCACAGGCCGAAGCGGCCACCGTCACCTCCTCGCCGTCCACGGGGAGCAGCGCCTCGACGGCCTCGACGGCATCGACCCAGCCCCTTCCTGTCGATCCTGATGGAGTCCTGCGCATCGCCGCCGACTTCACCACCGTCGGCGGCCTCAAGTTGGACCCGGCCACGATCCTCAACTCTGTGTACGTCGGGATGCTCTACCTCATCTACGGCACGCCGATCCGCCCCGGCACGGAGCCGGGCACGTATCGGCCGGGCCTCGCGGAGAGCTTCGAGGTGGTGAACCCGACCACGTTCACCATGACGCTCCGCCCAGGCTTGCGCTTCCACAACGGGGCGCCCTACGACGCGGAGACCGTCCGTGAGGGCATCCTCCGCCTCAAGGATCCGAAGTACGCCGGGCTGAACCAGTCCTTCCTCAGCCAGATCAGCGATGTCCAAGCCGCCGGGAACACCGTCACCGTGAGCTTCGCGACGCCGATCGCCGGTCTCGCTCCCGCGGTCTTCTCACGGCACGAGGGGATGTTCCCGCCGCCCGGCTACACCGACATCGAGCGGAACCCCGTTGGGGCCGGGCCGTACCGGTTCGTGTCGTACGACGAGCAGCGGCTGGTGCTGGAGAAGTGGGGGGAGTCCTGGGACGCCGACGACTACCACCTCAAGCGCATCGAGTACGTCCAGGCTGCGGCGGGGCAGGCCGCGCTGAACGCGCTCCAGGCGGGCCAGGTCGATCTCATCACCGTCAACCCGATCAACGTCGAGGAGCTCCAGTCATCGGACAGGTTCGACGTGGTGGTGAACGATCTCGACGCGTTCTACTACCTCGCGTTCTGCGCCGACCACGCGCCTGTGGACAGCCTGGAGGTCCGGCAAGCCATCGCTGCGGCGCTCGACCGCAGCGCCATCAACCAGGCCGTACAGGACGGCCTCGGTAAGGTGCAGGTGGGCCTGTGGCCCCGCGGCACCCCCTATGCCGTCGACGTGATCGAACAACAGGTCGGGCCTGATCTCGACAACGCCCGGCAGTTGCTCGAGGAGTCGGGTGTGGCCGACCCAGCGCTGACGATCGTCGTCCAAGGCAACCAGCCGCTCCAGGTGCAACTCGCCGAGATCATCCAGGGCCAGCTCCGAGAGATCGGCATGGACGTCACGATCCTGCCCTCTGTCAACGTCTCCCTGGACTTCATCACGGGCGAGAGCCCGAAGGGTCAGCTGGGCACGACGATCAACACCAGCGGCGGCGTCTTGAAGTTGACGAGCCAACCTGGCCTGCGTCGCACGGCCGGCATCGACAACGGCTGCCAGTTCCAGGATGACCGTCTCGTCGAGTTGGCCGCCGAGCTGACAGCCATCGCTCCGGACGACCCGCGAGCGGGTGTGCTGTGGGCGGAGGTACAGCAGATCGTGTACGACAACGCCTACGCGGTCCCGCTCATGACCCAGTCGGCCGACTTCGCCTTCGACAAGGGGAAGGTGGCCGGCATCGGACCCGGTGTGTCGACACCGGTCGTCACGTCGGTGGCCAACCCGTTCCTCGACGGCGTGTACATCATCAAGAAGTAGGACGTGGGAGCCGTGAACGAACTGCTGATGGGAGACGTGATTCGGACGGCGGCGGCGCGCACGCCTCAACATCCAGCTGCCTCATTGGGCGACCGGGTGGTCACCTTCGCCGAAGTGAACGAGCAGAGCCACCACCTCGCGATGGTGCTGGCTGGCCGGGGCGTTCGTAGGGGAGCGCGGGTCTCCTGGTGGGGGGAGACGACGCTGGACGTCCTCCCGCTGTACTTCGCGCTCGCCCACCTTGGTGCGGTGTTCGCGCCGATGAACCCTCGCTACAACGACGAGGAAGCAAAGCAGGTGCTCGACCGCGCCGAACCGGCGCTCGTCGTCACGGACGACCAGCATCCGGGCGACGTGACGATCGGCGAGCTCCTCGCGGCCCGGAGGCCGTCCGTCGTCGAGATCGAAGATCCGCACGAGGACGACCCGTTCATCATCTTCTTCACCAGCGGCACCACGGGCTCCCCGAAGGGCTGCGTGCTCACGCAGCGGACGCAGCGTCTCCGAGGCGGGAACGGCAGCTGGCCGACCGGGGCCTCCGTCTGCATGTTCCCCCAGTTCCACATGGCCGGTTGGGGCTTCACGGGCCAGGCGTGGCTGTCGGGAGACGAGGTGGCCTTCGTCGAGCGTGCAGACGCCGAGCACATCCTGAGCGCGGTGCACCGGCGCCGAGCCGCGACGCTCTACTGCATCCCCGCTGTCTGGCGCCGGATCCTCGAAACAGACCGTTCCCCGTTCGATCTCACATCGCTGCGCCAGGTGAACACCGGTACCTCGGCGACGACGCCTGACCTGCTGGCTGCGATCGCCGATGCGTTCCCCGGCACGACGACGTCGATCGCCTATGGGTCGACGGAGGCCTCCGCCGTCTGCACGCTCTGGCCTCAGGACGTGCTCAGGAAGCCGAACTCGGTCGGGCCGCCTGCGGCAGGCGTGTACGTGCGGCTCGACGAGCACGGCGAGCTCTGGGCCCGCAACTCCCAGCTGTTCAGCGGCTACTTCCGTGATCCCGAGGCGACAGCGGCGGCCCTCGTCGACGGCTGGTACCGGACGGGCGAGATCGCGGAGGTCGATGAGGAGGGCTACTACTACATCACCGGCCGGGCCAAGGACACCATCCGCACCGGCGGAGAGACGGTGGCCCCGGTGGAGGTCGATCTCGTGCTCCAGTCGCACCCCGCGATCGCGGACGGAGCGGTCGCCGGCATCCCCGACCCGGACTGGGGCGAGGTGATCGCCGCGTTCGTCGTCCTCAGGGAAGGGCACCAGCTCAGCATCGAGGACATGAGGAGCTACTGCCAGGACCGTCTCGCGCCGCACAAGCACCCTCGGCGCCTGGTCGTGGTCGAGCAGATCCCCCGGACACCCACCACCGGACAGGTGCAGCGCCGCCGACTCGTAGAGCTCGCGATGTCGGTCCACTAACATCGTCGGCCCGAGAGCCGTGACGGACGAGGCCACGAGCCCGCTGGTCAAGCGGGCCATCGAACGGAGCGTCAGCGAACGCGTCAGTGCAGCCGCCGACGAGATCGAGCTGCTTCTGGCGGCCGCGTTCCAGGTCATCGAGCGATCGGGGAACCTCGACCCGCCGATCCGGGAGATCCTGCGAGAAGCGGGGTTGTCGACACCGGCGTTCTACCGGCACTTCCGGTCGAAGGACGAGCTCATGGTGCTCGTGCACGACCGTGGCGTCCGGATCCTCGTGAACTACCTGCATCGACGCATGGCGCGAGTCGCCGGGCCGTTCGAGAAGGTCGCCGCCTACATCGACGGTGTGCTCCGCCAGGCGACGCCGCGTGCCGCTGGGGGAGCTCGGCCCTTCGGCCTCGCCTCGCGGCAGTTGATGGCGGCGTTCCCCGAGGCCCGCCACGAGCACGACAAGCTCCTCGTCGCCCCCTTGGCGGAGGTGATCGCCGACGGTCAGCAGGCCGGCGTCTTCCGGAGCAGTGACCCGTGGGCCGACGCATCGATCATCCGAGACTATGCCGTGGCCGCCCTCCATCGGCATCTGGTCGACGAGACGCCGCCGAACACCGAGGAGACGGCGCGGCTGATCGACTTCGCTCGGAGGGCGCTCGCGGCCGATTGACGCCTGCGTCCGAGGAGCTTGTCTGGCGCGCCCTGGACGACGCCGGGCGCGCCTACCTCGGGCGAGGCTGCCCGGGGCGGGGCTGACCGGCGGCCAGCGGCGACTGCGGGGCTACGGTCCGGCCGGTGCCCGACCTGCGCGTCGCGTCGTTCAACGTCCGCAACGGGCGAGCGCTCGACGGCCGGCACGCGTGGCCGTTCCGCCGGCGCGCCTGCGTGGCCACCGTGGCGGCGCTCGACGCCGACGTGATCGGCCTGCAGGAGGTCTACGCCTTCCAGCTGCGGGCCATCCTCAGAGGATCCGGCTACACGGCGTGCGGCGACGGCCGCAGCGCCCGGCGCCGCGGCGAGCACTGCGCCGTCCTCACCCGCCCACCGCTCCGCGTGGTCGAGCACGTCACCCGCTGGTTCGGCGACCACCCCGACCGGCCGGGCTCGCGCCTCGACGGCGCGCGCTTCCCGCGGATCGCCACCACCTGCCTGCTCGAGCTCGAGCCCTCGGGCGTGGTCGTGCAGTTCACCAACACCCACCTCGACTCGCGCGCCGCCGACCGGCGCCGCCGCAGCGTGGAGCAGCTCGTCACGTGGCTCGACCCGCGACGGCCCCAGATCGTCGTCGGGGACTTCAACGCCGAGCCCGGCGCGGCCGAGCTGGAGCCGCTCGGCGCGGCCGGGCTGCGCCCCGCCCTCCCCGCCGACGCGGGCGGCACCGTGCACGGGTTCACCGGGCGGAGCGACGGTCGCCGCCTGGACCACATCTTCGTCAGCGACCACGTCGAGGTCGTGGCAGCCGGTGTCGAGAGGAGCCGGGTCACCCGCCGGCTCCCCTCCGATCACTGGCCGGTCGTCGCCGAGCTCCGGCTCACCTCCTCCCAGCGCTCGATCTACATCTAGCGCTCGATGTAGAGGCTCGACAGCAGCAGCTCCCGAGGCGCCGGGAAGGGCCCGAGCTGGTAGTCGACCCCGTCGACCCGCTCGTCCTGCCAGCCGAAGACCTCGGCGGTCCACACCAGCCAGGCGACGAGCGCCTCGTCCTCCACGATGTAGCGCTGGTACTCGGCGATGAGGTCGTACTGCTCGTCGGAGTCCGGCAGGGCCGCCTTGATGTCGGCCACGAGGGCGTTCAGGGTCGGGTTGTCGTAGGCGCAGGCGTTGCCGATGCCGCCGGGCGTGAGGTCGGTGATCCCGTAGTCGTTGCCCGGCGTGAGCGCGCCGTTGGCCACGTTCGGCACGGCGAAGAACTCCGCCACGAGGTTCTGGACCGGGCGGAAGTTGACCGTCATGCCCACCTCGGCCAGCTGGGACCGGAGGATCTCGGCGATGGTGTCGCCGGGCACGCTGCTCGGCGAGTACATCAGCGTGAACTCGACGTTCTCGGCCCCGGCCTCGGCGAGGAGCTGGCGGGCCCGGTCGGGGTCGTAGGCGAAGTGATCGTCCAGCTCTGGCACGTGGAACGGATGGCCTTCGGGCAGGAGCCCGTCGATCGGCTCGCCGAACCCGCGGAAGGCGGCCGCGATGATGGCCTCCCGATCGATGGCGTAGTTGAGCGCCTTGCGGATGCGGACATCGTCGAAGGGCGGGATGGCCTTGCAGAAGTAGATGGCCCAGAACTGCCGGCCCGTGACGGTGGCCTCCACCTCGAGGTCGTCCACGGATTCGATCTCCGGCACCTGGCTGGAGCTGAGGTTGGCGATGATGTCCACCTCACCGGAGCGCAGCGCGAGCGACTGCGCAGGGCCCGGCGCCACGTACACGAACCGGACCTCGGCCAGTCGCACGTTGTCGGCGTCCCAGTACGTGTCGCTCTTCTGCAGGACCAGCTCGCTCTCCGGGGTGTAGCTCACGAACTCGAACGCCCCGGCCCCGACGGGCTTGGTGGCCAGACCGGCCTGCACGGCCGCGGGCGACGGCATGAGCGTCTCGGGGCTCGAGAAGAACGGGCGCCCCGCGGAGAAGAGCCACCCGGCGACCGGCTCGCGCAGCTTGAGCCGGACCTTGTGGGCGTCGACGATCTCGACGTCGTCGAGCAGCTTCAGCTCGGCGCTGAAGGAGAACGACTGCGCAGCCGCGTCCCTGGCCCGGATGAGGTTGAACCGCACGGCCTCGGCGTCGAACGGTGTCCCGTCCTGGAACTGCACGCCTTCGCGCAGGTCGAGCTCGACGGTGCGCGGGTCGACGATCTCCCAGTCGGTGGCGAGGTCGGGCCGGTAGCTGCCGTCGGCGTT
>Ga0180215_1002615_pt1 | contig 17895 bp, 15 predicted proteins | sample eDN3rd37CBELigBY_FD_128871 | JGI IMG/M metagenome (GOLD analysis project Ga0180215, IMG submission 128871) | Enriched backyard soil microbial communities from Emeryville, California, USA - eDNA 3rd pass 37_C BE-Lig BY (version 2) (version 2) | ecosystem: Environmental > Terrestrial > Soil >... | reverse complement strand
GTACACCCTGGCGCCGCGCACCCCTGTGAAATATAAATCGAAGCATTCCGCATTCGGCGGTTGAAATTTGCTTGGAATAAGCTCGACATCAGGAGCGGTTTGATCCAGCTCCGCAAGCGAACGCGACCAAAACTCATCAAAATCGGCAGGCTTCGGATTTCGCCCTTTATATTGCTTTAGTTGTTCCAATGGCATATCCAGTAACGGCATTCGTTTCCCCTCCCAAGTTTAGGTTACTGCAGCTGTTCCTTAATCGTTTCTATGGCTTTATTTAACTGAGTATCATTTTGTTGAATTAATTCCCTTACCTCTTGTATCAAAGCGCGAGTCGTTTCTCCTTGAATGAATCCGGTTTCCTCCAGCTTCTTAGAGCGCTGGAATCGAACGACCGCTTGCTTTGTCGCTCCGTCGAAGTAGCCGTCCGTACGGCCAGGATCGAAGCCGATCGCGGCCAACATCTGCTGAGCGGTTTTAATTTCATCGGAGAAATGGTTTTCCGCCATTGCGACATCGTCCGGAATTAACGGCAATGAGGCATATTCCGGAAGCGATACCTCGATATCCGGCTTCAACCCCTGCTTATTAATCGAACTGCCGTTCGGCGTCAACCACTCGGCGATGGTATACTTCATGCTGGAGCCGTCACGGAACATTTGGTTTAACTGAGCGGTGCCTTTGCCGAAGGAGGTTTCCCCGATCAGCGGCACACCGCCTGACTGTTGAAGAGCGCCCGCGACAATCTCGGAAGCGCTGGCGCTGCCTCCGTCAATCAGAACCGCTTTCGGCAATATGTCCAACCCGATATCGCGATGTTTCGAATATGTAATCTCCGGCTTCGCGCCTCGGGTTTTAAATTGAACGATCGCTTTCCCATCCGGAACAATCGTCTCCGCCACCTCTTCAGCCGTGGAGGTAAGACCTCCCGGATTTTGCCGCAAGTCCAGAATGAGCCCCTTCATCCCTTGACCTAACAGCTCTTTAACCGCCTCAACATATTCATCCGCGGTTGTTTCCGAGAACGAAGCGATACGGATGACCCCGATGTTATCTTCTTTCATCTCGGTATACACGGTTTGAATCGGAATCGTATCGCGTACAATCGAGACTTTCATTTCTTTGCCATTGCGCAATATGGTTAAATCCGCCGTGGTCCCCTTCTTCCCCCGGATCAGCAGCACCGCTTCATTCACACTGATGCCTGTTAAATCCTTGTCACCGACCTTAATGACCTGGTCGCCGGGACGAATCCCGGCCGCTTCCGCGGGGGAGCCTTTAATTGGGGCGACAACGATGATCCTGCCGTCGATTTCCTCCATCGTCGCACCAATACCTTCAAAGGAAGAGCTGATCTGGGTCTGAAAGGCAGCTGCTTCCTCTTGATCCATATATGTCGTATAAGGATCTCCAAGGGATTCGAGCATGCCTTCGATCGCGCCGTCCAGCAGCTTGGTCCGATCCACCGGCTCCACATAATTGCTCTCAATCATGCGCATGGCCGTTTCGAGCTTGGAGAGATCCGATGGATTAAACATGGTGTAAAAATAAACCGCAGCTCCCCCGATGACCGCTGAGATCAACATGGGCAGTATTCTTGGTTTGCTCATTGGTTTTCCATCCTCATTTGTCCAGGTATCGTCAGATGACCCAATTTCCGCCCCTAAAGATCGGTTCGCGCTTGCCGTCAACGGCCACTCCATCGATATTCATCTGATCGCTGCCGATCATAAAATCCACATGCACTAAGCTGTCGTTTACGCCTTTGGCCGCGAGCTCTTCCTTCGACATCGTTTTGCCGCCCTTGACGGTGAAGGCATATCCCGCTCCTATAGCCAAGTGGTTAGAAGCATTCTCGTCGAATAACGTATTGAAGAAAATTACCCCCATCTGTGAAATCGGCGATTGATGCGGCACAAGCGCCGCTTCTCCGAGGAAGGCAGCCCCTTCGTCGGTTTCAATTAAACGCTTCAGCGTCTCTTCGCCCTTCGCCGCGGTCACATTCACGATGCGGCCGTCTTTAAACGTTAAAGTGAAATCGTCGATCAAATTGCCGGAATAATTGAGCGGCTTCGTGCTGCGCACCGTTCCGTTCACGCCGTTGCGCTTCGGGGCGGTAAACACTTCTTCCGTCGGCATGTTGGCAACAAACAGCGTCCCTTTCTCATTCAAGCTGTCTGCCGCAACCCACAGATGATCATCCGCCAGCTCCAGCATCAAATCCGTACCTGGCGCTTGATAATGAAGCGCGTGATACCGCTTCTCGTTCAAATAAGCAGACCGGCTTTGCAGCTTTTCGATATGCTCCTTCCAAGCGGCTACCGGGTCCGGCTGGTCCGCCCGGGTCGCTCGAAAGATCGCTTCCCATAGCAGACGGACACGCTGATCCTCCGGCGCGTCGGGGAATACCTTCTTCGCCCATACATCCGAAGCGACGGCGAGTATACTCCAGCTGAACTTCTCCTTGCGCGCTCCTTCAGAATATTTCGCCATGGCTTCCCGGGTAGCCTTCTGAGACTTAGCAATGCGGTTGGGATCAATGCCTGACAGCAAGTCGGGGTTTGCCGATACCAGTGATAAGAATGCCGCATTCTGTTCTATGAGCTGCTCGTAATTGTTCATTCTGAGCTTCGGCCCGTCAGCGAAGGATTCCTCCGGCGCCATCTCATGCCGGATTCTCGTTAAGCCGTCGTCATTCCATTCCACGTGCACATGTCTGGCGCCGGCCGCGTAAGCTTCCTTCGCGGCGAGCCTTACGACCTCAGCCGCCTCGGTCGGCGCCTGAATGACGAGCGGCTGACCCGGTTGAATATTCACTCCGATCCGCACGCCCAGCTTCACATAATTATGTAAACACTTCTCAAAATCGTTCATCTGATCGCCTCCTTTTTACTTATACCATATTTTTCATTATGATTCTTCTGAATTTACCATATGATGCGCGACTTGTGTCAACCGGGCGAAAAAGAAGTCCCTCACTTCCCCATCCAAACTGATGTCTTCCATCGCTTTCCACATGCAGCGCAACCACGCTTCCGCGCGTTTCGGCGTAATTTCGAACGGCAGGTGCCTATACCGCATCATCGGATGGCCGAATTCCTCTGTGTACAGCATCGGTCCGCCTAGAAATTGTGTGAGAAACATGGACTGTTTCCTCGCAACCTCTTGAATATCGCTGTCGGCGAACAGCGGAGCCAAATCCGGGTCGACAACAACCCTTGGATAGAACGCTCCAACGAGCCTGTCGAGGGTTTCTTTGCCTCCAATTTGTTCATATACCGTCTTCAAATTTATTGTACCTTCCCTTCCGTTCTCGGCTTTGTTCCCCGCGTAGCGGCCGCGTCCAATGGATTTTCGGGCCAGTAATGCTTCGGGTAACGCCCTTTCAGATCTTTCTTGATTTCATAATACGTTTCCCGCCAAAAATTCGCGAGATCCTTCGTGACCTGAACCGGGCGCTGTGCGGGAGACAATAAGTGCAGGGTAAGAGGGACGAGCCCTCCCGCAATACGCGGCGTCTCCTCCCAGCCGAATATCTCCTGCAGTCTTACCGCTAAGACCGGCTGCTCCGGATTGCTGTAATCTATGGCGATCCTAGAACCGCTGGGGACTTGAATATGGGTCGGCGCCCACTCATCCAGCCGGCGTTTCTGTTCCCAAGTCAATGACTGCTCCAACACTTCCTTCACATTAAGCCGCTGCAGATCCGCTAAGGAAGCGATTCCGTATGCGTGAGGAGCAAGCCACTGTTCCAGCGTTTCCAGCAGCGCTTCGTCACTCACATCCGGCCACTCCCCGCCGAGCTGTGAACGTAAGAACATCATTCTTTGCCTCCATTGTACCGATGCCTTCGGCCACGAAAGCACTTGAAGCCCTTGCAGACGCAGGCCATGCAGCAATGCTGTCAGCACCCGATCAGGATCCGGATGAGAGAGCGGCTTCTCTTCGAGGATGAGAGCGCCGAGCATCCTCTTCCTTCTCGCGCGAACCGCCTTCGCCGCTTGATCCCACTCCACCTCATCGCTCTCTCGAATCATATCTCCTAACGAATGAAGGACGGTATTCAACGCCAATGGTGCCGCCGAACGGATCCGGCTGTTATTTCCCGCGCCGTCAAGCTCGGCTGCCGCGAGAAACATTTCTCGGCTCAACGGCTCTTGAGCCGGCAGCTCTGCGCCGCGTCCGTTCGCAAGCAAGAAGGTACCGCTCGGACGGCGCATCGCGATGCGATCGGGATACGCAAAGGCAAGCAGCTCACCCGCCCGGTTCGGATCCCCCCGTTGGCCATCGGGAATTCCCGCGTCTTTCATCCGCCGTTCGATCTCGCGCTGCAGCGGATCAGGACCCGAGCCGAACCGGCGGCGCAACATTTCGACTTGAAGCCGCATATCGATCTCCGTATTGGCGGTGCGTTCCTCGAGCAACACGGATAACTCGCAAGCGAGCCTTCCCAAACCTAACGGCTTCGCGCGAACAATCATGCTGGCGAGCCGCGGATGTGTGCCAATCGCTGCGATGAGGCGGCCGTGCGGCGTGACGTTTCCATCTGCATCAAGCGCACCCAACAGCTCTAGGAGCTCCTTCGCTTGCTGGTATGCGCCTTCCGGAGGCGGATTCAACCATTCCAGCTCCGCCGGATCGGATACGCCCCATATGGCCAAATCGAGCGCTAACGAGGAGAGATCCGATGTCAAGATTTCGGGGTCGTTATATGGCTTCAGCTGCCGTTGCTCTTCCTCCGTCCACAACCGGTAGCATATCCCGGGACCCGTTCGGCCGGCGCGCCCCCGGCGCTGGTCGGCGGAAGACGCCGTCACGCGGACGGTCTCCAGCTTGGTCAAGCCGTTGCGGGGTGAAAACTTTGGCACCCGGCTATATCCGGCGTCGATGACAATGCTCACGCCTTCCACCGTCAAGCTCGTCTCCGCAATATTGGTAGCCAGGACTACTTTCCTTTCCCCGGTACGGCTCGGACGAATCGCCGCGTCTTGATCTTGGGGCGCAAGAATGCCGTACAGCGGAGCGACACGAACACCCGAAGGCAACCCAGCGCTGTTCAGTTCTTGCATCGTACGGCGGATTTCCGCACCGCCCGGCAAAAAGACGAGCAAATCCCCTTCCTTGTGCCGGTTTAGTGCTGTCAATACAGCCCGCGCTGTCATCTTCTCTATGTATTCCGCACTTCGGCTCGGAGCATAGAACGTCTCTACCGGAAAGGCACGCCCTATGCTGCGAATCACGTCAGCACCGCCAAGCAGCGCCGCCGCGGACTCCGCTTCCAGCGTCGCGGACATGACGATGAGCCGCAAATCCTCCCTGAATAGCGCCTGGCACTGCAGACATAATGCGAGCCCCAGATCCGCATGGATACTGCGCTCATGAAACTCGTCAAAGATGACCGCCGCGATCGACTCAAGCCCCGGGTCCGCATGCAGCAACCGAGTTAAAATTCCTTCCGTTACTACTTCAATTCTAGTATGCTTTCCGACAACAGCGTCGCCCTTCGTTCGGTAACCTACCCGATGACCAACCTCTTCTCCCAGCAGCTGCGCCATTCTTCTGGCTGCGGTACGCGCGGCGATCCTCCTTGGCTCCAGCATGACGATTCGCCGTCCTTGAACCCAAGGCTCGTTCATCAGCGCCATCGGCACGATCGTCGTCTTCCCCGCACCGGGCTGCGCCGTGATGACCGCGTTGCGTTTCGCTGCAAGCGCCGAACGCAGATCCGGTAAACAATCTTCGATCGGCAGCCGTTCTCCCATACGGTTACCACCATTCTTGTGAAAATTTATGTTGCATTGTAATTTCGACCATGGTAAGATAGTGCTTGTCCTTATTCATGCGGAACTGTGGTGTAGAGGCCTAACATGCCTGCCTGTCACGCAGGAGACCGCGGGTTCGAATCCCGTCAGTTCCGCCATTCTAATAACATTGCTGCAATCTCGATACACTTCCGTGTCGGGATTGTTTTTGTTTTATGCCTAACGTAAAGGAGAGTTCGTATGATCCGAGGCCGATTCGCACCGACGCCGTCCGGACCGATGCACTTAGGCAACATATATACTGCCCTGCTTTCTTATCTGCAAACCCGGAGCGCCGGCGGCGGCGAATACATATTGCGCATCGAGGATATCGATCTGCCACGCTCGAAGCCGCATTGGACCGAGCTCATCCTCGAGGATTTGCGCTGGCTCGGGCTTCATTGGGATGAAGGACCGGACGTCGGCGGCGCGTATCATCCATATGTGCAGAGCAAACGATTGGACATCTATGAGGACGCGTTCCGGAAACTGCAGGAGCAGCACACAATCTATCCATGCTACTGCAGCCGCGCGGAATTGATGTCGCTCGCAAGCGCACCGCATGGGTTAGCCTCAGAGGGTCCCGTGTACCCCGGCACTTGTCGTCATCTATCGGATGATGAACGCACGAAGCGAGCCGAGACAAAATCGCCTTCCTTCCGCTTCGCCGTCCCTCAAGATGTTCATGTCTCATTTATAGACGGCTGTATGGGGCCTCAACATTACCCGCCCGGCGCCGGCGGAGATTTCGTCGTGAAGCGGGCCGACGGCATCTATGCCTATCAGCTCGCCGTCGTCGTTGACGACGCCGCGATGGAGATTACAGACGTGCTCCGCGGCGCAGACTTGCTAGACTCCACTCCTCGGCAAATCTGGCTGTATGAGGCGCTTGGAACCGAGCCTCCGCGCTTTGCCCATGTACCGCCGCTATGCGATGCCGAAGGAGAACGGCTGTCGAAGCGTCCCCGCTCCTTCGCCGTATCTGCCTTGCGTGAAGCGGGATGCCGTCCGGAATCCATCATCGGCGTGCTGGCGTGGGCATCCGGCTTGATGGATCGTCCCGAGCCTGTGAAGCCCGATGAACTGATCTCGGAGTTTAGCCTGGCGAAGCTCCCGCGCGAGCCGATCCGGCTCCCGCCAAGCGCGATAGCTGCACTAATGCAAGGCGGCTAATCTTTCGCGGTGCTGAGTAATAATTCGATCAGCGTCTGCTGCGGATCCTGCTTCGGTCCCCGATCCATCGCGGCGATATAGTTGTCCCTCTGTTCATAGAGGGACATCACCGAAGTAATGAACGTATCCGCAGTAAGCGATTCCTCATGCAAAACCTCCGCATAGCCTTGCTTGCGGAAGTTTTCCGCGTTCGCGATTTGGTCGCCGCGGCTTGCCGCAAGCGACAGCGGTATGAGCAGCATTGGCTTCCGAAGCGCCAAAAACTCAAATATGGAGTTCGAGCCGGCGCGGGAAACGACAATGTCCGCCATCGCGAGTAAATCGGGCAGATCATCCGTGACGTATTCGAATTGCCGGTAGCTTCTTGTCGATAACCCTTCCTCGACATTGCCCTTGCCGCAGAGATGCACAATTTGGAACGTCTGCTCCAGCACCGGCAATTGAGAGCGCACCGCTTGATTCAACCGTTGCGAACCGAGGCTCCCCCCCATGACGAGCAGCACCGGCTTCCCGCTGGTGAAGCCGCATTTCGCAAGTCCCCGGCGCGCATCCCCCCGGAACAATTCCTTCCGCACGATGGCCCCGACGTGAACCGTCTTCCCCGCATGCAAGTATTTTCCTGTTTCTTCGAAGGTCGTACATACCTTTGTTGCCATTGGAATCGCAAGCTTATTCGCGAGTCCCGGCGTAAGATCCGATTCGTGAATGACGGTCGGGATCCGGTTCATCCACGCGCCTGCCACCACAGGCACCGAAACAAAGCCTCCCTTAGAAAATACGATGCGAGGCTGAATGTTTGCCATAAGACGGTAAGCTTGCCAGACCCCTTTCAACACTCGAAACGGGTCTTTCACATTATTCCAATCAAAATAACGGCGCAGCTTGCCGGTAGCGATGCTGTGATAGGTTACCTGAGGAACGCCGGCGACCAGCTCGCGCTCGATCCCTTTCTCTGAACCGATATAATGAACATCCCAGCCTTCCCGCACAAAATGCGGCATGAGCGCTAAATTCACCGTCACATGTCCGGCTGAGCCACCCCCGGTAAACACAATGGACCGCTTCATCCTTCTGTCTTCCGCCTCCGATCTAAAGCGTTTCCTTCCTGTTTCATCTCGTGCATAAAGCCCCTGAGGATTACTCAGAGGCTCCGCTACAAATGTGTATGCACTGGTGCCATCCTTCATGATTACAGGATGAATTATTCTCCGGACGCAGATTCCAGCGCGATCTTCTCTGATAACGTATCGCGAATCACATTAAACACCAGCTGCAGTGTATCGTTCAAATCGGCTTGCGTCTGACGGAATTGGGTGACGATTGGATATTCGTCCAGCTTGTTTTGCAGCTCTTCGATTTCCCCTTCAATCTTCTTCACCATGTCCGGATTTTTGAAGGTCTTTTCGAAGGCGACGATTTCTTTCTGCTTCTTCTTGATCAGCGCTATCAATTGTTGAATCTCTTGATGCTCCTGAATGCGCTGTTCTGCCTTACGGAACACATAAACCTCATCGGATGAAGCGAGTAATTCCGCCAATTCCTTCGCCTTCGCCATAATATCCTCCCGAAGGAGAAGCTCGCTGACATGATAGCTCTTCATCGGTGCTTGCACGTTATGCTTGTGTCCATGCTCGTGGTGGGACATTGTGATGTCGCTCCTTTACAAGTTGACGGCTGCCGGCGTTTCATCATTCGCCAACTCGCCTTTAATAAACCATGTTTTGGGTTCGGTTACCTTCACTTGAACAAACTCGCCGATTAAGTGCTTCGGTCCTTCGAAGTGAACCAGCTTGTTGCCGCGGGTACGCCCCGAGAGCATATCCGGGTTCGTCTTGCTTTCCCCTTCCACCAGCACCTCGATGATCTGGCCGCGAAGGCGCTCATTCGACTTTAAGCTCAGCTCCGCCATGACGTCATTCAGGCGCTGCAATCGATCGCGCTTCACATCCTCCGGCACGTCGTCCTTCATCGCCGCGGCCGGCGTCCCTTCCCGCGGGCTGTAGATGAAGGTGAAGGCTGAATCATATTCCACTTCCTTCACAAGCGATAGCGTATCCTGGAATTGCTCCTCTGTCTCGCCGGGGAAGCCGACAATAATGTCCGTCGTCAACACAACATTCGGAATCGCCTGCTTGATTTTCGCTACAAGCTCCAAGTAACGTTCGCGGGAATATTTCCGGCTCATCCGCTTCAGAACTTCCGTATTCCCGGATTGAACCGGCAGATGAATATGTTCCACGAGGTTGCCGCCCTTCGCCAGCACTTCGATCAGATGATCGTCAAAGTCCCGCGGATGCGAAGTGGTGAAACGGATGCGCGGAATATCGATTTTCCGGATGTCGTCCATCAGATCGCCAAATCTGTAGTGAATGTCCTCGAAGTCTTTGCCGTATGCGTTCACATTTTGCCCTAACAACGTAATTTCTTTAAATCCTTGACGCGCCAGCTCGCGAACTTCCGCAATGACGTCTTCCGGCCGGCGGCTTCGCTCCTTGCCTCTCGTGTACGGAACGATACAATACGTGCAAAATTTGTCGCAGCCATACATAATGTTGACCCATGCTTTCAAGCCTTCGCGTTTCTTCGGCAGGTTTTCGATAATGTCGCCTTCCTTCGACCACACCTCTACGACCATTTCTTTGCTGAAATAAGCGTCTTGCAGCAGCTGCGGCAGACGGTGAATGTTATGCGTGCCAAAGATGAGATCAACATGTTGATGCTTCGTCAGAATGCGGTTGACGACGCCTTCCTCTTGAGACATACAGCCGCATACGCCAAGGACGACATTCGGCTTCTCAAGCTTTAGCGATTTCAGATGCCCGAGCTCCCCGAACACCTTATCTTCCGCGTTCTCCCGAATCGCGCAAGTGTTCAGCAGAATGACGTCCGCTTCCTGTTTCTCTTCCGTAGCTTCGTATCCCATGGCTTCGAGCATGCCCTTCATCGTTTCCGAATCATGCTCGTTCATCTGGCAGCCGTACGTGCGGATCATATATTTTTTCCCGTTGCCGAAGCCCTTCAACTCCGCAGGAATAGAGAAATCATAGTGAACTTTGATATCTTCTTTGCCGCGTTGCTTCGCATCTTTATAAGACGGCGGCTGGAAGTATTTCGAATAATCCTTCGTTGCGCTCATTGGTACTCACCTCTGTTCGAATATCGCTTGTATCACGAATGAAGTACGAATCTATAAAACCATTGTAGTATTATAGCATACCTAAGCGATAAACCGAAATCACCGGATATGAGTTCCTAAAGAAAACGCGCACCCCCGGCAATGCCGAAGATGCGCGTTCCTTCGTTAAATCATGATGATTCCTTTGTCACCGTTCTTCACACCGGCCGCATTGGCTTCATCTGTATCAATATGCATATCCAATTGGAATTGGTCCGACACACGGCAAACCACATTGGAGAAAATGACCCCGCGCTCCCCCTCTGTTTTCACGGACACGATCTGCTTGTCTTGGATGTTCATCCGCTCAGCGTCACTCGTATGTAGATGAATATGTCGGGCGGCTACAATGACTCCTTGTTCGATGGTCACTTCACCCTGCGGCCCCACAATTCTGATGCCTGGCGTTCCTTCAATATTGCCGGACAACCGTACCGGTGCATCAATGCCTAGCGCGAAGGCGTCCGTACGAGAAATTTCCAATTGGGTTGCACCTCGGGCAGGCCCGAGAATGCGCACCTTGCCGAAGCTCCCCTTAGGCCCGTGAACAGCTACCGTTTCTTCTGCGGCATATTGCCCCGGCTGCGACAGCGGTTTAAGGACGTTCAATTCGTACCCCGCACCGAATAATTGCTCAATATGTTCCGGAGATAAATGGATATGACGGGCGGATACCCCAATAGGCACTTCAAACATGTCTCTTCCCCCTAGACGAATCAGTGATTATCGAAGCCTGGTTTAATTCAGTATACCATATAAAAGAAAGAGACATACAGCGCACGCTGCATGTCTCTTCCATTCGATTAACGGAATTCCGCAATCAGCGATTCGAATTGTTCTTCAGTGATCGAGAGATCCTGCTTCGCAAGGGCTTCCTTCTTGAAGCCTTTCACCAAGTCCTCGTACGGCTTCTTCGATTTATCTTGGTAGATCAAACCGCAAAGCATGCCGTTCGTTTCCATAATCTTTCTCATCGCCGCAATTCTGTCCGAAGGATTGTATTCCGCATCATCTTCCAGCTCGACGATGTTATCCTTAAACCAGTCATAGGTGTTAATCTTGTTGAAGGTTACGCAAGGGCTGAATACGTTGATAAACGAGAACCCTTCGTGCTTAATGCCCTCTTCAATGAGAGCTGTCAACTGCTTAATGTTGCTCGAGAACGATTGGGCAACGAAGGTAGCGCCAGCGGACATGGCCAATTCGAGCGGGCTGATTGTGCCTTCGATGGAGCCTTCCGGCGTGGACTTCGTCTTGAAGCCTTGAGCGCTTCGAGGCGAAGTTTGTCCCTTCGTTAAGCCGTAAATTTGGTTATCCATTACGATATAGGTGACATTCATGTTCCGGCGAATCGCATGAACCGTATGGCTCAAGCCGATTGCGAAGCCGTCGCCGTCGCCGCCGGAAGCAATGACGGTAAGCTCGCGGTTAGCCATCTTCAGGCCTTGCGCAATCGGCAGCGCGCGGCCGTGGATGCCGTGCAAGCCGTATGCATTGATGTAACCGGAAATCCGTCCGGAGCAGCCGATACCGGAAACGATCGCCAATTGTTCAGGCTCTAAGCCGACATTCGCAGCGGCACGTTGAATTGCAGCTTGTACAGAGAAGTCGCCGCAGCCCGGGCACCAGTTCGGTTTAATATTGTTGCGAAAATCCTTAAATGTCGCCATTTTATAACAACTCCTTGCAACCGTTGTGTACTTCAGAAGGCAAGAACGGTGTTCCATCATATTTCAACAAGTTTTTAATCTTTTCCGCGTAGCCGACCCGAAGCTTAATTTGATCCGCAAGCTGTGCGGTTGCGTTGTTCTCAATGACAACAACGGTTTTCGCCTTTTCCAAGTATGGTTGTACCAGATCGGCAGGGAACGGATAAATTTGGCGAACCATCATTTGGTTCGAACGGATTCCGTCCTTCTCGAGCCGGGTACGGGCTTCTTGGATCGTGCCGCCGGTAGAGCTCATACCGATAATCAGCACATCAGGCTCTTCATATGGAGCATCGACATGAATCGGATTCGTGATCCGTACGTTCTCAATCTTCTTCAAGCGTTTATCCATCATTTTCTTCCGGTTCGCCGTACCTTCCGACGGACGGCCTTCTTGGTCGTGCTCAACGCCTGTAACGTGATGCAGGCCGTTCTTCATGCCCGGCAGAACGCGAGGAGAAACGCCGTCTTCGGTAAACTCATACCGCTTGAACAGTTTGTTCGGCTCAAGCGGAGGAAGCTCTTCCGTTACAAGCTTGCCGCGGTCGATAGCAATCTTATTCATATCCAGATTTTCCGCGGTTTGCTTCCCGAGGGACAATTGCAAGTCTGTCATCAGGATAACAGGAACTTGATATTTCTCCGCCAGATTGAACGCTTCGATCGCATCGTAGAAGCATTCTTCTACTGTGCTTGGCGCGATCACGATCTTCGGAATTTCACCGTGTGTACCGTAGATCATGGCATTGATATCGCTCTGTTCTTGCTTCGTCGGCAAACCTGTGGAAGGACCGCCGCGCTGCGTATCGACAATGACGACCGGAGTTTCGGTCATACCGGATAAACCGATCGCTTCAGCCATCAGCGAAAGGCCAGGACCTGCGGATGCTGTCATGGCGCGTACGCCGCCGAAGTTTGCGCCGATTGCCATCGTTACCGCTGCAATCTCGTCTTCTGTTTGGATGACAGTGCCGCCAAATTTCGGCAATGTTTTCACAAGGTATTCCATGATTTCAGAAGCCGGTGTAATCGGGTATGCCGGCATGAAACGGCAACCGCCGACTACCGCGCCGAGACCGATCGCATCGTTGCCGATAATAAACAGCTTCGGTTTGCCGTCGGAAGGCTCCAATTCGAACTCAGCCAGCGAACCGCCGGCAAGCTCAAGAACAAATTCCGCACCACGGCGAACCGCTTCAATGTTCTTCTCAACAATGGCTGGACCTTTACGTCCGAATTCTTCTTCTACTGCTTTATTAAATACTTCCAAGGGCAAACCAAGCAACGCCCAGGATGCGCCGGAAGCAACCATGTTCTTAAATAAGGAAGTTCCTAATTCTTCTGCGATGGAAGTAATCGGAACAGGAAACAGCCGGGCGTCTACTCCTTCAGGCACCACGGGATCAAATTTTGCATCCGCCACAATAACGCCGCCCTTGCGCAATTCATGCGCATTGACGTCGATCGTTTCTTGGTCGAATGCGACAAGAATGTCGAGGTCGTCGGAAATCGCGCGAATCGGTTTCGTGGAAATGCGGATTTTGTTGTTTGTGTGACCACCTTTAATTCTTGAAGAAAAATGCCGGTAACCATACAAGTAGTACCCCAGACGGTTGAGTGCCGTCGAGAAAATCCGGTCGGTACTTTCAACGCCTTCCCCTTGTTGACCGCCGATTTTCCAAGACAATTGGCTAATCAAGAAAATTCCACTCCTTTGGAGTTCAGTGATAGTAAGTGACCCTTTTGTAATACAATTGTAAAATATCTTCGTCCGTATCTAATCTTATGACTGTTACAGGTAAAAAGCAAGTGCTTTCACACGGTCTATTAGATAGTATTTTTCGATGAGATTCATATCAAAATTAGATGAATTGCATGGCAGTTTTTATTACATACGAGCTCTATAATATGACCACCAATTCCGGTAAAGGAACCCTTCCACCTCGTCCGGCGAATAATGCTTGCTGAGTTCCTCCTCCAGCCGATCATATCCCTCCGGTTTTTCCAGACCGGGTACCTTTATGTCGATCCCGTCAAAATCGGAACCAAAGCCCACATGGTTCACGCCGCCCAATGAACAAATATGCTCAACATGACGCAATACATCATCCATCGAAGCCTGGGCTCCGTCACCACGGAGAAAAGGAGGATAGAAATTAATGCCGATCCGTCCGTCGTTGGCAATGATCGCTCTGATTTGTTCATCCGTAATATTTCGCGGATGCGGGCATAGTGTGTAAGCATTGGAATGGGAAGCGATTGGCGGGACTGCGCTGTTCTCCATCAGCTCCCAGAACGCTTTCACGGACAAATGCGACACATCCAATGGCATGCCAATCGCATTACATTCGGCAATGAACTGTTTCCCCGCCTTCGTAAAACCTCCGCCTCGCGGTTCTCCCGCACCGTCCGCGGCCCAATTGGCGTTGTTCCACGTAATCCCAATGGTTCTTACACCCAATTCCCGCACGATTCTTAAATAGGTGAAGCTCCCTTCTAACCCGTCCGCTCCCTCCAATGTCAACAAGGCGCCGATTCGAGTTTCGTCTGGCCGCAGCAAACGTTCGATGTCTTCACTTGATCGGATCGGCAAAATATCTTTTCTTGACGCAATGTGACGATGAAATGCGTCAATGCTCGCCAGCACGGCGTCAATCGGGCGGCCCTTCCATTGCTGCGGAATGTAGATCGCGAATGCTTGAAGCTGGATATTTCCTTTTCGCATTCGGCTAGCCGTCACATCTAAGCGCGGGTCATCTTCGAAACGAATGTCCGGTTCCATAATCATTTTGCTTAATACATCGCAATGCAAATCCCAACGTGGCACCATGATTAGCTTCACCATCCTTAGATTGATAATTACTTCTAACCCTTCACAAAAAAATAGCCTCTTTCGAGGCTACCCAATCATTACCCTTCTATTTCGAATATCTGCGGCTTCCAAGCCGTTATTCGATCTGTCATCTCGGTTCAACAATCAGCTTAATGGCGGTGCGGTCTTCCCCTTCAATCACGATGTCGGTAAAAGCCGGTATACAGATCAGATCGACGCCGCTCGGTGCAACGAATCCCCTCGCAATCGCTACCGCTTTAATCGCTTGATTCAGCGCGCCGGCACCGATTGCTTGCAATTCTGCCGCTCCCCGCTCCCGCAAAACCCCTGCTAAAGCGCCTGCCACCGAGTTCGGATTCGATTTGGCTGAAACTTTTAATACTTCCATGAAATGGACCTCCTCGGGAAAGCTTCAATCATTCCGGTAGTATCATATCTATTCGGAGATCACCGGAAACATTCCTTTCCTGAAGGATGGTTCATTAGCGGACTAGAACATTTGGAATTCTCCTTCATATATACGGATTGTCTTAATGGACTTGGAAAGCCCGGTAGTGTCGTCAATATCGATGATGACGGCATGGAACTGATACCTTCCTTCGTCCGCCGTAAACCGAACAGGCAGCTGCGTCAGAAATTTCTTAATGACCGGCTCCCGTTCCATACCCAGAATGCCTTCCCGCGAACCCGTCATCCCAACATCCGTAATATATCCGGTTCCCTTCGGCAATACTTGATCGTCATTCGTTTGAACATGCGTATGTGTTCCTACGACAGCCGATACGCGCCCGTCCAAATACCAGCCAAAGGCAAGCTTCTCCGACGTAGCTTCCGCGTGCATATCGACAAGTACCGCCTTCGCGCGTTTCTTCTCCGATGCCAAAAAATCGTCCAGTGCGGAAAAAGGATCATCCAGCGGCGGAAGGAACGTGCGTCCCATCGCATTCACGACGGTCAGCTCCTTGCCGTTCGACTTCATCGTACAGGAACCCAACCCTGGCGTCCCTGCCGGATAATTGATCGGTCGAATCAGTCTTGGCTCGCGATCTATAAAATGAAAAATATCCTTATTATCCCATGTATGATTTCCCATTGTGATGCATTGAACGCCCAGCTCAAAAAATTCATTCGCGATCTTCTCGGTAATGCCTCTTCCTCCTGCTGCATTCTCCCCGTTCACAACGATAAAATCGGGATGGTGCTTCAGCTTGAGCGCTTGCAGGTTTTCCTTCAAAGCTCTGCGGCCAGCGGAGCCTACGATATCTCCTACAAACAAAACCTTCATACCTTCACCTCGTCAACTTGATCCTACAGATGTGTCATTTTTTATTACATAGAGTGCAGAAAAAGTGGCCTTTCAGCCACTTTTCCTTAAATCATGTTGAAGTTTTCTTCACTTATTTTGCATATTCCACTGCTCTTGTTTCACGAATGACTGTGACTTTAATATGGCCTGGATAATCGAGATCATTCTCGATCTTCTTCGTAATATCACGAGCCAATCGGTAAGCTTCTGCATCGTCAATGCGGTCAGGCTGCACCATAACACGGATTTCGCGGCCTGCCTGAATCGCATACGATTTCTCGACGCCCTCGAATGATTCTGAAATTTCTTCCAATTTCTGAAGACGCTTGATATACGTTTCTAGCGTTTCGCGGCGTGCACCCGGGCGCGCTGCCGATAATGCGTCTGCGGCACCAACCAACATCGCGATCACCGAAGTAGCTTCCGTATCGCCATGGTGGGAAGCAATGCTGTTCACCACGACAGGATGCTCCTTATACTTCTTGCCGATTTCTACACCGATTTCAACGTGCGAGCCTTCCACCTCGTGATCGAGCGCCTTGCCGATGTCATGAAGCAATCCGGCGCGCTTCGCCAGCGTTACGTCTTCTCCAAGCTCCGCAGCCATCAAACCAGCCAGATATGCTACCTCCATGGAATGCTTCAACACATTCTGGCCGTAGCTCGTTCTGAATTTCAAACGGCCTAAAATCTTGATCAAATCCGGATGGAGTCCGTGTACGCCAACTTCGAAGGTTGCCTGCTCCCCGTATTCGCGGATGCGTTCGTCGACCTCTTTGCGCGATTTCTCGACCATCTCTTCGATGCGAGCGGGGTGAATGCGGCCGTCGGCAACGAGCTTCTCGAGCGCGTTGCGGGCGATCTCCCTGCGAATCGGATCGAAGCCGGATAAGATCACCGCCTCCGGCGTATCGTCGATGATCAGATCGATACCGGTAAGCGTCTCTAGCGCGCGGATGTTCCGACCCTCGCGCCCGATAATACGTCCCTTCATCTCCTCGTTCGGCAATGTGACGACAGATACGGTCGTTTCCGCAACGTGATCCGCCGCACAACGCTGAATCGCCAAGGTGATGATTTCGCGGGCACGCTTATCAGCCTCTTCCTTCGCTTGCTGCTCGATTTCCTTCATTAACTGCGCAGCTTCTATACGTACTTCGTTCTCGACATTGCTCAATATCATCTGTTTCGCTTCTTCCGTCGTCAACGCGGAGATGCGCTCCAGTTCTTCCACCTGCTTGCGATAGAGAGCGTCGATTTGCTGCTGGGTTTCTTCCACACGCTTCTCTTTGTTGGCAAGCTGCTCTTCTTTTCGTTCCAGAGAATCCAGTTTTTTATCCAGCGTTTCCTCTTTTTGCATCAACCTTCGTTCCAGTCGTTGGGTTTCGTTCCGACGTTCACGAATGTCTCTTTCGGCTTCCGTGCGAAGTTTATGAATTTCGTCCTTCGCCTCCAGAACCGCTTCTTTCTTCAGCGCCTCGGCTTCTTTAGAAGCTTGATCGAGTATATTTCGAGCCGCTTCCTCCGCGCTCGAAATCTTCGCTTCAGCAAAGGACTTGCGAATAAAGTAACCGATCCATAAGCATGCTGCGCCAACAACGAGAATGGCGAGAATCCAGTAAATGGTATTAGGCATCCATTTCACCTCCTCGTTGCCACACTACGGTTGAGCTTAAGGCTTACGGCCCAACAGCGATTGTGTCCTTTTTATTAAGCTGTACTCATTACTCGTTACCATGTTTCAGATTCAGTGCGTCTCTTAATACGAATTGGGCGAATAAAGAAAGCGAAATATACTAGTTCATTGTATATTTCACCTAAGAAAAATGTCAAGTTTAGTCATCCGCCTCGACATTGTCAAATCCAAATTCCACTATCTCCAATTCTTCCTGTGTCACTTCACG
>Ga0180215_1002611_pt1 | contig 17938 bp, 14 predicted proteins | sample eDN3rd37CBELigBY_FD_128871 | JGI IMG/M metagenome (GOLD analysis project Ga0180215, IMG submission 128871) | Enriched backyard soil microbial communities from Emeryville, California, USA - eDNA 3rd pass 37_C BE-Lig BY (version 2) (version 2) | ecosystem: Environmental > Terrestrial > Soil >... | reverse complement strand
GGACGGAAGCGTGACCGTCGAAAAGCTGTCAAATTCGGCGATAGACGCATTCCGTATAGCGGAAGGCAGCGTAACGGGAGAAAAGCTTGCGGAGTCGAGCATTGGCACAGGTCATATAGCGGACGGAAGCGTAACGGGAGAAAAGCTTGCGGAGTCGAGCATTGGCACGGGTCATTTAGCGGACGGAAGCGTGACAGGAGAAAAGTTGTCAAAGTCGACCGTAAATACGTTCCATTTAGCAGATGGCAGCGTGACGGTCGAAAAGCTTTCAAATTCGGCGATAGACGCATTCCGTATAGCGGAAGGCAGCGTAACGGGAGAAAAGCTTGCGGAGTCGAGCATTGGCACGAGTCATTTAGCGGACGGAAGCGTGACAGGAGAAAAGCTGTCAAAGTCGACCGTAAATACGTTCCATTTAGCGGATGGCAGCGTGACGATCGAAAAACTGTCAAATTCGGCGATAGACGCATTCCGTTTAGCGGAAGGCAGCGTAACGGGAGAAAAGCTGGCAGAGCATAGCGTAGATACGTTCCATTTAGCGGATTGCAGCGTAACGGGAGATAAGCTGGCAGACTTGTGCGTCGATACGGATCATTTAATGGATGGCAGCATATCAAGTGAAAAGCTCATGGATTGGAGCGTAGGCTCACAGCATGTGATCGACGGCAGCATTAGCGGCGAGAAGTTGTCCGATTACAGCATCGAATCCCGCCACTTAACCGACGGAATCGTAACGGGCGAGAAGGTTGCGGATCTAAGCATTGGAAGCAATCATATTCAGAACGGTTCCATTACGGCCGACAAGTTAGCCTTCACCATTGCAGCCGGTCAGGAGCTTAGCGAAGCCAGCATTCAATCCAAGCATATACAGGCAAATTCGATATCGAGCAGCCATATTCAAAAACAGTCCGTATCGGTTGAAGCGCTCGCCTTTGCACCTGTAGCAACGACAGCGAGCACCGGCCCTGCGAAGCAGCAGTTCGGCTTGTGCCCTTATCACTTCACAATACAAGAGGAGCAGATCGAGGTTCAAATCGTATTCGACGAGTCTTTTGAAACCGAACAATACGTGTTGACAGCAACTGTGGATAATCCCGCATGCTATGCCGTTATTCGTTCCAAGGAGAAGGATCATGCGACGCTGTGCATAATCCGGACCCGATTCTCGTCGCAGCCTGGCGGATTCATTAATTGGATTGCAATAGGCAAAAGCTAATCGAATATAAAGGGCTCATCCTTATTATGAATAATAAAGGGCGAGCCCTTATTTCATTTTAAGCTTATAAATGCCATTCAACTATAGCTCCCGCTTGTGTTAAACCGCCTCCGAAGCCGGCGAGCAGCAACCGCTGGCCGCTTCTTAGCTTTCCTACTTGCAGCGCCAGGTCAATCGCTAATGGGATTGAAGCCGCTGAAGTGTTGCCGTAATATTGCATGCTTGTCAAAGTCTGCTCCATCGTAAAGCCGGTTCGTTCGCAGATTGCTTGAACGATGCGCAAGTTCGCGCTGTGCGGGACGAACCAATCAATATCGGATGCAGCAAGACCGCAATCGTCAAGCAGCTTGATAATAGATGCGGATACTTGGCTGACCGCCCAGCGGTACACTTCACGGCCGTTTTGCACGAGCTTGCCGTTATTGGTAATGCGATATTCGCCGATCGTTTCGGTTAAGTTGCTGCAGTATACATGATGGCTGCCTTCTCCATCCGTATTGGCGTAGACAGCCGCAATATTACCGCTGCCTTCAGCGGCTGCTTCAAGCAGCATGGCGCCGGCTCCGTCGCCAAATAAGATGCAAGTCGTACGGTCGGAATAATCGGTAATTTTAGATATGGTATCGGCGGCTATAACTAGACATTTACGGAATGCCCCGGACAGGAGCAGGCCATTGGCAAGTTGAATCCCGTTAACGAAGCCTGCGCATGCGGCTTGAATATCAACCGCACCACAGTTGCTGATGCCGAAATGTCCTTGTACGCGCGCAGCCATGCTTGGAAAAATTGTATCGGGAGTCGAAGTTGCGACAATAATATAATCGACGTCTTTGATTTCCGCTTCGTAGCGGTTCATTAAATTTTGTACAGCAGCGATGCATAAATGACTGGTAAATTCATGTTCTTCTGCAATGCGCCGTTCATGGATGCCTGTTCGTTGAACAATCCACTCATCGCTGGTATCGACCAGTTTCTCCAAATCGCGGTTGGTCAGTTTTTTTTGTGGAACATAGCTTCCGAAAGCTGTAATTTTCGCATTTGAGGCTGTCGAGCTGGCTGGCATAGGAACACATCCTTTTACGTCGAATTTTTTAGCACTTGATATTAGTACCTAGTACTAAATTAGCGCAATTTATTGCCAATGTCAATCTCTCCAAAATCTGAACAGCCTATGCAGCAGCTATGAAGAATAACTCGTATCGCAGCTGCAGACGCTAATAGCGGGCCTGAAGCCTGAAGCCTGACCAATGACGAAATGGAGGATGGCTAATGCGCAATCGGATGCTGTTGTTCGCAGGTGCCAGCTTGCTGCTGGGCGCTTTGCTAAGCGGATGCTCTCAGTATCAAGGAGACCTTGGCAACAAAAATATTCGTCCCAATAGTGTTAAATATGATGCGTTCGGCAATTTAATCGTGGACAAGCGATTCGCTAACGATCAAATGAACGAAGCGAACCGGATGAACGGCATTCGCATGAACAGCAATAATTTGATCGGATATCACAAAAATTATCGCATGGAAATGAATGAGAAGATGGCAAATGAAATTACAAAGCTGGATGCGATAAAATCTTCCTATGTAATCGTGACCGATCATAATGCGTATGTCGCTGTATCGCTGGATGCTAACGAGCCTAAGGGAAATGCTAAAATGATGAGCAGGACGGACGGCACGCGAATTGGCAAGGACGGCGTAGAGATGCATCGCCGCTTAAGCACTTTGTCGACAGGGCATGATAAGCTGACAGAGACGCTTAAAGCTGAGGCGGCCGCTGCCGTCAGGAGCGTCAAACCAGACATCGAGCATGTCTATGTATCGGCTGATCCCGAATTTGTAGGCAGAATGAATGCCTACATGAACGACCATAAGCTGGGTTATCCGATACAAGGCTATATTACCGAATTTAATGCGATAGCCGAACGAATATTCCCTGCGGAAGGCAAGCGGAATATGATGCAGCAAAATACGGTAACGAAAAGCACCAGCCAGAAAAAGATAAGGTGGATCTACGATTAAAGCACAGTGCAACCCGGTTTGAAAAGACCCGCATATTGCGGGTCTTGTTTGCGTTAATCTATGATCAGAGCGTAGTACTGTTCTTGTACTTGAATTTGATTAGCTAAATTGAAATGCACTTGCACTTTGCGCCTTGCGCGAATTGCGTAATTTTTTCGGAGCAGCGGATGACGGATAAGATAAATCATTGCTCTTGCTAATGCTTTGCTGTCGTTCTCCTTTACGAGCAAACCAGACTTTTTATGCTGGATTAACTCCGGTATTCCGGCATGAAATGTCGATATTACGGGAATGCCGCAGGACATTGCCTCCTTGAGTACGTTGGGAATACCTTCAAGTCCGCCGTTGCGGGTCGTATGGCTGGGCAAACAGAACAAATCAGCATTATGAAACACATGGACGATTTGTTCGTTGCTTATATCATATTTGATTTCTATAAAATTGGATAATTTATATTTTTTAATTATTTTCGAAAGCTTTCGCTTCTGTTCCAGGTTTCCATTCCCAATAATAATTAGCTTCGTCCGGGGATAAGCTTTATGAATGAGCGAAAATGCTTTAATGAGTACTGCAAACCCTTTTTTTTCAACTAGCCGGCCAACGGTTAAAATATTAAACGTTCTTTTTTTATGAACATTTATTTTTTTGAAATAAAATCTGTCGGTGTCAATGCCTCCGTACATGACTTTGATTTTGTCCTCAGAAAAGCCTAATTTAATGAGCTCTCCTTTAAAAAAACGGCAGACAGGCAAAAATAAACTGCCGTGCTTAATAAGCTCTTTGTATTTTTTTTGATTAATCTTATATTTTCTTTTTTGCGCGGATGCGTCGTTTCCTCTAAAGCTTACGATGAGCGGGATATTATAAAGAGTCGCGACTGGCAATATTTTAAGGGCATCGTCGCCGCTGTGGGCATGTATCGCTTTAATGCCATGGGCTTCAATAAACTTTGGCCAATCGGATATTTCATCTATAAAGTAATACTCAAAAGGATATTGCTGCTCGGACACGCGAACCGGGAAGTCGCCGATTACGATTGAACGGTATTGCTCCAAATTGGTAATTTGCCTATATTTAAATTCCTGATTTACTTTAATATCGCTCGAAAGATAATGAGCAATTGTTTTTGTCATTTGCTTAACCACCGTTTCGGGCCAGCTAAAGTTTGTTTACTAAATAGTCAGCAGTTTCTCTAAATAATGCATATTTGTGACGATATCTTTTTTTTAAAGATTTTCGCCAAGCTTTATAAGAGGAAGCATTGTAGGCTAAAGGCTTTTCCAGGTGGCGCAATTTGGTGGAATCGAGTGTATTGTGAATGGTCCCGATTACATGCTTCCTAAGAAGAAGCTCCAATACAGCGAAATCTCTTTTGCCCTGCTTGCCCAGATTCCGAATCGCATGCATTTGACGCTTTAATTTTGGAAGAAGAGTAACTTTGAATTTCTTTTTATCGGTTTGATAAAGGCCGAACAGAAACATATCGAGCTTCGGAAATTTTTTGAGCATAATAGCCGTATCGTGAATGCTGTAGTAATCCAGCTTGGATCGCTCGCTCTTAAGCAGGTGGTCCTGATGAGTAGCGATGACGCGCGGCTCCAGCACGAACTTGTGGCCGGTCAGATGAAGACGATACCCAATATCCCGGTCATCATGCCGTCTGCGGATTTGTTCGTCGAAGCCTTTTATTTTAAGCAAGCTTTTGCGCGGTACCGAGCTGTTTGATCCGGCATATGCAAGCCAAGGCATCGGGCATTTGCTTAGATCGGGGTATGTGCGCATAAACTCGTTCATCGATTTTCCGCTTTTCCGAGAAATGGCTTCATTTACAAAGCCGGATTCAATATCATGAAGAGAGAATACCGGGACAGGACTGTTACGGTCCGGGAACTCCTCCGGAATTCTGTCATCAAGCTTAGGGACTTTTTCCTTCATTTCGCGCCATAGCTTGGAGTCCAGCTGCTCCGGATAAATAACCGTGTATACATGGTAGCGGTAAGGGGCGGATACGACGAGATTATTTGCTTGTTGGTGAGCCTCCCAATGATGCTTTAAATAGTCGGGCGGAACGATAATATCGCTATCCGAGAAAACGACGATTTTGCCGGACGCTTTGTCGATTCCCCGGTTTCGTGCGCATGAAATGCCTTTGTTCTCTTCCAGTTGAACGAGTATGAGCCGGAAAGGCCACGACTGCGTTTTAATATGTTCAATTGTTCCGTCCGTCGATCCGTCGTCTACGACGATGACCTCATAGCGGTTCTTGGGAAAAGATTGCGCAGCAAACGAGGTAAGCGCATAGTCCATATAATGTTTGCGGTTGAAGCATGTAATGACAACACTCATATCAATCAAATAAATCTCTCCTTATCGGAAAAGCGAATCGTATATTTTTTTCTGAATTTTCAATTGCTTCTCCAAATCGAATCTTTCCTCCACCATTTCCCGCCCACGAGCCGCGAATGTTTCGCAGAGGGCCGAGTCTTCTATTAATTTCGCCAACGCGTCGGCTAAAGCCCGATGATCGTTCTCCGGCACCAGAAATCCGTTGTAATTGTTTTGTATGAGCTCGGGTATGCCGGCATGGTTGGTCGACACGCTGGGAAGACCGGTTGCCATGGCTTCTTTGATCGCGTTCGGAATCCCTTCGATATTTCCATTTACCGTGCAGCTGGGATGACAAAAGAGATGGGCTTTATGCAGTTCGTTATGAAGCTCCTTGTTATTGACGTCAAATCTGAAAACGACCTTGTCGATCAGCTCATACTTGTGAATAAGGTTCACAATCTTTTTGTATTCATCGCGATCCTGATCCCCTCTAGGCATAGAGCTGATCAGCCTTAGCTCGAGATTGGCGAAGTGTTGGTTCAGCTTGTGAAAGGCTTCAATTAAATCAAGCAATCCTTTTTTAGGCGAAGTCTTGCCTACAAAGCATATGCGGAACTTTTCCTTCGTATCAAATTCCCGTTGTATGAATTTGAATTGGCTAATATCGATGCCTCCGTACAGCACTTCAATTTTGTCCCTCGGAAGCCCCAGATCCTCCATCATCGGAATGAAAGCTTTGCAGACCGGAAGAAACAATGTTCCTTCTGTCGCAAGGTGCTTATACTTCTCCTGCAAGCTGCTTCGGACTTTTGAATCGTTAGAGCCGTCACCGCCCCTGAAATGGGTAATCAAAGGCAGCTTATATTTCTTCGCATATGGCGCGCTTTTCGCTCCCAATCCGCCGAAATGAGCATGTATGAGAGATATCGGATATTTTTTGCGAATCCGCTTCAAATCATCGGAAAAGCTTGTTCTCGGAAAGAATCGTTCGAAAGGCATGTTTTTAAGGACGTATCCGCCGTTAACGACAGGCGTATATCCGTTTATGCCGACAATTTGGTTATACATGTAATAATTTGAGACATGGCTAGTAATCTGATGCAGGACATACCTAGACAATTAGACTCCTACCTCCCGTTTACATTCACTTTGTCACATTATACGAATAGCTGAGAGCAAGAGTGTTCCGCTCACGCTGATAATTGATTGTTAATTTGGAGCCTTCCTGGCCGTTCATTCGTCATGAGAGGATACTTATCTAGTAAATGCTCTTTAACCTATTATTTGATTTAATGGGCTTTCGTATAATCACCGTTTTGGCATCGATCATATAGTATGGCAAAACCAAAAGGAGGTATATGATGGCAAAGATTAAAGTAACTCCGCGATTTCAAAGGCTCTGTAATCAATTCGCTGCAATATTAGGTGGCGAGCATGAGATTGATCCGGGTCCCGTATGTTTTGTAAGCCGCGCCCGGAAAATCAACGCTACAATTCTAGGAAGACGCACTAATTCTCCGCTGGTACGTTATCAACTGTTCTCGTTCGAATCGCTTGATCAAAACGGACGCGCGCTTTGCTTGGGTGAAACAGCTGTATTCCAAAATCAAGCCAACCGTTTAATCCGCAATTTGCAGCGCAACGGCATCAAGGTTACAGCTTTGCACAATCACTGGCTTAATGAAAATCCTCGTTTAATGTATATTCACTGGGAAGCTATCATGGAGCCGATTACATTTGCTAGAAGAACGAAAGCTTCCATCGCTTTTCTTGGCTAGTAGCGAACATTAAAAACAACCTTAGCCTGAATTGGTTCGGGCTAAGGTTGTTTCCGTCTTGAATGCTGTAATCGGAGCTGCCGGTCGGTCTCGCGTTACTCCTCGTTCACATTCCGCTTCCGCTGCGGTGATTTCCTTCGCAGCAATTGCTGCGCAATTGTGAGCCCGATAAGATAAGCCGGCGCTGACGTATTCCCATCGACCGTGAATGGGATAATCGAGTCATCGGCAACGATTAAGTTTTTCACGCCGTATACTTCTCCCCGACTGTTGACGACTCCGCCTCTCTCGCGGGGAGCCATTCGAAGGGAGCTCTGCTGATGATGGTTATGCTCGAAATTTTCTTTAATAAAGCTTTCGAGCAAATCATCGTCATTAATGACCTCTACCGTTGGAGACATTAGCTGGTACAACGGATCGATAGCTTTCAGCTGTTCGGCAATTTTTTTAACGTAAACTCTGTAAATTTGTTTGACAGCTTCCAAGTCGCTGTCATTTTTTAAGAAGCCTTCGTCTGCAAGCACGATTTGCATCGGATCATTGCTTTGCAGCTTGATCGTGCCGCGGCTTTTTGGCTTCAAGTAGATGATGGCCAATGATAACGAATCGTCGCCGCCGATTCCGATAAGCTGAACCGCACGGATTTTTTGGTTGGCGCCAGGCGTCGGATCAGGCAAGAAGGCGCCTCCTGTATAGAGGGCGCTCGGATCGCTGGCAGGGAGCGGCTTATCGGCAGGGTTAACGCTAAATACGGCGGAATTCAACGTATGGTTTCTGAGCCGCTTGCCTACATTGGCATTATGAACGATTACAGGTATGCCTAGCGACTTTAATTCCAGCTGGGGCCCGATTCCGGAGAGCATGAGGAGAGACGCGCTGTTAATGCCGGCCGATACGATAACTTTTTTGCGGGCATACGCTTTAACGCAGTTTCCTTCTTTAATAAATTCGACACCTGCAGCGCGCTTCTTATCGAAGAGGATGCGCAGCGCTGTTGCTTTGTAGAAAACGGACAATTTGCGCCCGTTAACGCCTCGTCCAGCGGGACTTACAATATCCGAGGAAAGAAAAGCGGTGGAAGAGCTTTCCCGCCTCCCGCTCGGATTTTGAAACAGCTGCCATCGCGTAAAAGGGCCAAGCGCCGTCTCAGGAGCATTGTAGTCGAGTATTTCTGAGAACCCGGTGGCTTTCTCCATTGCCTCGACCAGTTTATTAGCCATGCTTGTCGGATTTTTCGGCGCCTGCCTTATATCTACTCTGCCATGGTAACCGTGAATTTCCGGATCGTCGGTCTCCCCGTTGTAACGTTCCAGTTTTTTAAACCGATTTATTGCGCGGGCGGGCGACCAATCAGCTCCAAGCAGCTCTTCCCATCGCTTGAGGACGGCTGCCGTCGGCCTTACATATTGCTCACCGTTAATGGACGAGCCTCCGCCGGAGAGGCGTCCGGTCGTCCACTCGAACACGCGGTCATCCACCTCCATCTGCGGAACGCCCTCACCTTGCCAAAAATATTGCGGGAAGAAGCTTTCCTCCAGCTCCGGAGCGAATGTGGAATTTTTAATCGGCTCGTCTCTATCCTTGTTTTGTCCGGCTTCCAGCACAAGAACCGATGTCTTCTTATCGTCTGATAATGTTTTAGCTATAACGGCGCCAGCCGGGCCTGTTCCAATAACGATATAATCGTACGTTTGGCTGCTTTCGTCCTTTGGCGGTTTGCTCACGATCAGGGCTCCTTTATATAGATGATGAATTGATCTAATTTAACATATTGCGGGCAGCCGAATAGAGTGACGGATATGTAGAATGAATTTGACAAGTCAGCCTAAAAAGGACAGAGGCAGCAGCCCCCGTCCCGTTAGTTGCTCTGCTATTTCATCGCATAGTCAGCACTTCGTCGTAAAATCCTTTCTGTTTTTTCAATTGCAGCGTCAAGTTGAAATCCTTCTCAATTTTTTTGCGCGCGTTTTCGCCTAGCGTCTCCCATCTTTCGGGATGCTGAATCATCCAATTCATAGCCTTAGCCAATGAGCTGACGGAGCCTTCCGGCACGAGAAGACCGTTAACCTTATTAGTAACTAGCTCAGGAATGCCTGCGTGCGTTGTCGATATAACCGGCATGCCCGTAGCCATCGCTTCTTTAAGCGTGTTAGGAATGCCTTCCTGGTTTCCATTCTGGTCGGTGCAGCTTGGCGCGCAAAAAATATGCGATCGGTAATATTTTTTATGAATCGTCTTATAAGAGGCCCATGAGACAATTTTGACGCTTCCCCCAAGGCCATGCTTCCTAATCAATTTCCGGTATTCATCCTCGCAAGGCCCCTTGCCGATCAATGTCAGAACGACATTGCTATGCTGTTTTTTAACCGCGGCGAAGGCGCTTATTAGATGTGAAAATCCTTTCTTTTCAACGAATCGGCCGACAGCTAAAAATCGTATTTTTTTATTCTCTTTCAACTGGCGCGCACGGTATTGAAAGCGGTCCAAATTGACGCCCCCGTACAATACGCGAATTTTATTTTCGGGACACCCCAGTTTTACAATTTCATTTTTTAGATGCTCGCATACCGGCAAAAACAAGTCGCCTGACTGGAACAGCTCCCGCAGCCGCTGCAAATTTTTCTTTTTCTTCTTAGGGTACGCAGTGGCGTCGTTTCCGCGAAAGCTGACAATCATCGGAAGACCGTGCTTTTCTTTTAAAAATTGAAATTTGGGTGCTAAAGAGCCGTGGTGGATATGATAGCCGACGATCTTTAATTGTTTAATCACCTGAGGGTTTTGCTTGATGGACTGCAAGGAAAGAACAGACGGAAACGGCGAGTTTTTCCGATATTCGTCCGATTTGTCCGTTATCATAATTCCGCGGTATCCATCGACATTCGTTACCTGCGCAGCGACGTGTCCATCCTCTAGCGAGTACTTATGATGAAGGATAGCGGGATTAACTTGATTCATTGGCGAAGCCTCCTTTGATCGAATTGCTTTCTATTTGGTTGAGCCAAGCATTTTAAACAGCAATTTTGCCCGTTTTCTAATTTTGTCATGGCGTTTGCTGCCCGGTATTCTTTTTCGTACATGACGGCGATAGACCGAGAGCGGCAGCTTTTGACAGTCTCCAGGATAGTGGCTGGCTAGGCGAAGCCACATGTCCCAGTCTTGGGAATAACGGTATTTCCGGTTAAAAAGCCCGATCTTGTCAAAGCAGCTTGGATGGATGACGACCGTAGATGTCCGGATTGTAAATTTTCGGTTATATAAATGGCTGCGAAACTTTTTTAAGTTGGAATACCCATTTAGCTTACTGAGCTGTCTTTTTTTTCTTCCTTTTTTTGCTGCGTAATACCAGCTGTATAAAAAGCGCGAATTCGGGTGGTCTAACAAAAATTTTTTGTTTTTGGCCAGCTTATTGGGAAGAAACTGGTCATCCGAGTCCAAAAACGCGATGTACTTGCCTCTGGCCATCCGAATGCCGGTATTTCTAGCTGCGGAAGGGCCTTTGTTCTTCTGATAGACGTAGCGTAATCTTGCGCCGTAGGAGCGTACGATTTTAGCTGTATGGTCTTTGGAGCCGTCATCGACGACGATGAGCTCAAAATCTTTGCAGCTTTGCTTCAGGACGCTATTGATTGCTTTTTTTATAAACTTTTCACGGTTGTAGGTTGGAATAATGACGCTGAAGAACGGCTGCTCCTGTTCTCTCTTTTCATGGCTGCTAATAACGCGGTCGAACAGCTGCTCCAATTTGTCCTTTTGGATCTGTAGATTAAAGTCGCTTTCTATCCGGTACCGGGCCTTTCTTCCGAGCTGCTTCCATGTCTCGGGATGCCGAATTAAATGAATTAATGCTTTGGCAATGCCGTTCACGTCTTTCTCGGCAACGAGCAAACCGGTATCGCCGTCCTTGATGAGCTCCGGAATGCCGGAATGATTCGTCGAGACGACGGGCAGTCCGCATGCCATCGCTTCCTTGATCGCATTCGGGATGCCCTCTTTGTTGCCTGTGCGGTCCTCGAAGCTTGGCAGGCAAAAAATATGCGCTTGCTCCAATTGCTTGGCTACCTCTTTGTGCGAAAGGGCGCCTAAAAAATCGATACGTTTCTCAAGGCGCAGCTTCTTGCTCAATTTCTGCAAATTACTTTTTAGTACGCCATCTCCGATTAAAGTAAGCTGCGTGTTCGGAAATACGCGCAGAACCTGTTCAAAGGCTCGAATAAGGAGGCTGGCGCCTTTTTTTTCGACTAATCTCCCAACATAAATAATTCGAACGGGCCCGGAATCGGGAAAGGTTCTCTCTTTATAAGCGAATTTCGTTACGTCGATGCCGCTGTAATGGACAATAATTTTTTTCTCCGGACAACCGTGCTTGATCAACTCGTTTTTCATCGCTTGACATGGCGTTGTAAAGCATTCTCCTATAGCAAACAGCTTCTTCAATTGTTTTTTTCTTTTTTTCATCAAAGCGGAAGCGGGAGAATCGCATCCGTGAAAAGAGGTTATAAGGGGAACGCGCCATTTTTGCTTTAAGTTCATCACTTTAATGCCTGACGTCCCGAATCGGGCATGGATTAATTTAATAGAGCGGTTTTTCAGCATATTTTCTAATTTGGAGCAGCGCGGATCGATAAACGCATTGCGATGCGGAAAAGCGTTTTTGTTTTGGCGTTTTTCGCAAAATATATATGGATCATAGCGTTTCAGCCCCTGAGATTCGCCATATATAAAGGTTTCGCTAATAGGCAAAAAAACGGAACGGACAACGGCGATTTTGTTCAGATAGTATCCCTCCCATAGTATGAACTGTGTTACTTCCTAATCTATGACAGAGGTGGAAGTTAGGTATGGACTGCCGTGGATAACTATGAAATCGAGTGTTTTGCCCGAACGAAATAGATGGCTTGGAATACTGTGTTAATAGTGGAAGGGAGAAGAAGGGAGTGGAGCGCAGTGGAACGGTTGAAACGGAAGGTGGAAAAAAAATTCGGCATTGCTGTCAAGCAGTGGAAGGTTATTAAGGATGAGAAAAAATCAAGCATCGTCGTACGCGTCGTTACTAAAGAGGGAAAGGAATATGCGCTTAAAAGCTTGTATATTCCGACGGAGCGCCAGCTCTTTATTTCCCAATCGGAGCAGATGTTAGCGGAAAGAGGGGTTGATCTGGCTCGTCCGGTGCCGGCTCAAAATGGAGACCTATACATGCTGTATAAGAAGTATCCGTACGTTTTAAACGAATGGGTGAACGGCAAGAGCGCCAAGCTCGGCAGTCAATCGGATTTGATAAAGCTTGTCAAGACAATGGCACACTTTCACCACGCTTCCCAAAATCTCGAATATCCGTCCAATATTAGCACGTATGAGCATCCGCATTGGGTAAAAGAGTATAAGGATCGGGTCAAATCGATAGAGAAATGGATGAATAGAAACAAGGAATCTCAAAACCGCAACAAGGCTATCATTAATAGGCATATTGCATACTTTCTGCGGATGGCCAAAAAAGCTTTAAAGCTTTTGAAAACGAGTCGCTATGACGACTATATTGCCGGACGCGCAGCCTCCGCCAGCCTGGTTCACGGCGATTACCACCATAACAATGTCATTCTCGACCATAACAAGCTCTATATGATCGATTTTGAGGATGTCAGATACGATCTGCCTTCCAAGGATTTGCTGCGCATATACAGCATGTATACCAAAAATCACGCCTTCGACAGCGGTCAATTCCGCAATATGCTAAGGGCATATGAGAAAGTTAACGCGCTTGCTCCTGAGGTAAGGCAGCTGGTTCTCATCGACCTGATGTTTCCTCATATTTTTGAAAGGCTGCTGCGGAAAAAGAAATACGTAGGAATGAGCCCCGATGAGCTAAAGCATAGAATCAAACAGGAGAAGAAAAAAGCGGCTTACGTGTATAAGCACTATTTTAAACGGAGTCAAGCTAATGGGAGGGCATCGGATTGAAAAAAATAGCATTTGTCCGTACTCGGTATTTGCCTCCTTCCGAGACTTTTATTTATGAGGAGCTTAAAAATATTAAGAGATTGAAGCCTATCGTCTTCGCGAGGAAAACGATGAATCTGAAACGGTTCCCGTACTCGAGAATTAAGCGATTGCCTCTTAATTCCTCCAGCATCGCCAGAGCGTTTAAACAGAGAAAAATTAGACTTATACATGCTCGATTCGGCAAAGCCGGTGTTAGATTGATTGAGGCGAAGAAGCGGCTTCGGGTACCGATGCTGACTTCCTTCCACGGCTTTGATTTGCCGTCGAAACGAGACAGGCGGGATTCGTATCATCGACAGCTGCCGGCTCTGTTCAGGGCCGGCGATAAGTTTACCGTTCCCTCCCGCCATATGAAGCGGAAGCTGATCAGATGGGGATGTCCGCGGAACAAAATAAAAATTATGTACAGCGGAATCGATTTGACCAAATTTTCCTATTCGGAGAGAGAGCCGAAGGCTGACAATATTACCATTATTGCGGTAGGCCGGCTTCATAAAAAAAAGGGCTTCCCGTATTTGCTGAAGGCATTCAAAAAAGTAAATGAGAGCCATCCGTCCAGCAGGCTCATTATTGTAGGCGAGGGCGATGAGAAGAAAAAACTGAAAAAGCTGATCAAATCGCTCAAAATTAATAAATATGTTCGGCTGGAAGGACTCGTATCCCACAGCAAAATGTCCGAGCTGCTGCATCGGTCGGACATTTTTTGCCTACCCAGCATAACGACAAAGGATGGCAATCAGGAAGGGATCCCGAATGCAATCAAGGAAGCGATGGCGACCGGGCTTCCTGTCGTAACGACGCGCCATGGGGGCATTCCGGAATTAGTGTCCGATAAGTGGGAGGGGCTGTTGGCTCCCGAAAAAAACGTTAATGCTCTTGCAGACAAAATGAAATACTTGATCGAACATCCGTCGCTTCGGGTACAAATGGGTAAAAGAGGGCGAGAGAAGGTAGAAAAAAACTTCGATTCTGCGAAGCAGGTTGCCAGATTGGAAGATATATATAGAAACTTAATGAGGAAGAGGCGATAAATATGGATGACATGAATACGGTGAACCCAGCCGTAGAGACGGAGGAGGATTCCAATATGGAACCCGCACTGGTAACAGTAGTCATTCCCACCTATAACCGCGCCAAATTCATATCTAGAGGTATCGAGAGCGTATTAAAGCAGACGTATAAAAATTGGAAGCTGCTTATTGTCGATGATGGATCGAAGGATAAAACGCATGCGGTCGTTAAGCGTTATTTAGATCATCCAAATATTCGGTATGTGAAGCTGAAGAAGAATAGAGGCGTATGCTATACGCTGAATCATGCCTTGTCATTAGTCGATACCAAGTATTTTTCGCAGTTGGATGCGGATGACTGGTACCAGCCGAATACGCTTGAAACCTGTGTGAACAAAATGGAGAAATCAAGCAATAAGGTGGCTGTCGCATACGGGCATGAAAAAGTATGGAAGGCGGCTAGAAAGGGCAAGGTCAAATATGTAAGCAAAAAGAAGAAACGGCAGATTCGCGGGAAGTATGACTTCATTACTTTTCATGCTATGATTTATCCCCGGTTTTATCGGACGGAAGCTTTGCGGAAAGTAGGCGGATGGTCGAGGAAGGTGCCGCAAAAAGGCCGTTATGCGGAGGATAGGCAAATATTGCTGAAGCTCGCGGGCAGATATAAGTTTAAGGCGCTGAAAAAAACGCTCTACAACCGGCTTAAGCATAGAAGCAACAATTCGAGAATTGGGAACCGGAAAAAATATGCGAGTGTTACCAGATATTTATACAAGAAGGCATTAAAAAGATGGGGCAACAAGTACACGGCAAAGTTCAAATGGGTAAAAGGACGGCTTAAAGTAGGCAGGCTGGTTAGAAAATGAACGCAAACAATCAGCGGGCGAGAGCTGCGGAAGGCCGGATAAGCGATGAGTGGCTGTCGACATTGGACGTTATTGATGAAATTAAGAAGGCGCTGGAGCACAAATCCCCGCTTTCTGTTGTACGCGTCGGCGATGGCGAAAATATATGTTTAAGTCAATATAAGGTATGGCCGATACGGAAAATACTGTCTACCCGCTGGGCGCAGCTGTCTCGCCGCACGAATTGGAAGGGAGTCAGACTGCCGAATATTCGTCTGCGCGACCAATTAGTCAAATCCATTAAGCAGGCGGACATCGTCGGCATCCCTTATTACAATGACACGGAGATATTGGCGAAGCAGCAATACTTGCGCCCATTGACGGACACTTGCTTTGAGAAATTCAACATTGCTCCGAAACGGCTTTGCCATACATTCGTTAATCGTCATATGGTTGAGCATCCGCAGTTTTGGGAAATGCTCAGAGGGAAAAGAGCGGTCATTATTTCTCGCTGGGCAAACGAATTTAAAAAGCTGGTCGTCGAGAGGTACGACGAATTTGACATTGAGTTCGTCAAGCTGATTCCCATCAATCGTTTTGAAGAGATTTCGAAAGTGGTTAACACGATGAGATCGGTCGAATGCGATATTGTGTTTGTGTCAGCAGGAGTTAACGCCGTCATACTGGTCCAGAGGCTGGCGGAGGAGCAAGGGCGAATTGCAATTGACTTTGGAAAATCCGCGGTTTTCATGATTAAGAAAGACCGAAAGGTCCAGCCGTGGATACCGGGCAAGAGTGATCCAGATATCGATTCCGCAGGCGCACCAGGAGGGGATTTGAAATGAATATTGTAGTAACCGGAGCAGCGGGCTTTATCGGCTCGCATTTAAGCGAGGCGCTGCTGAAACAGGGCCATAAAGTCAGAGGCTTTGACCATGTCGGGCAAACCGCTGAATTTCATATAAAAAGAGACAATTTGAAGCATTTGCTGGGACACCCTAATTTCGAATGGCAGTCCGTTAATTTGGTCTACGCCGATTTGGAGCAAATGATCGAAGATGCGGATGTCGTCTTTCATCAGGCAGGGATCGCCGGGGTTCGGAATAGCTGGGGAGACAGCTTCAACGATTATTTGGAGTCCAACATTCTGCTGACCCAGAAAATACTCGAAGCATGTAAAAAAGCTGCTAAGCTAAAAAAGCTCATCTATGCTTCTTCATCCTCCGTCTATGGGGGCGGATCAGGGCAATACAGCGCCGAGCACTCGCCCACTCGTCCTATCTCGCCCTATGGGCTGACGAAACTGGCAGGCGAGCAGCTGTGCGATCTTTACTATAAACAGTATGGCATTCCCTTCACGGCTCTCCGATATTTCACCGTTTACGGTCCAAGACAGCGTCCCGATATGGGATTTCACCGTTTTATGAAAGCCGCTTTGCTGGACGATCCGTTGACGATTTATGGAAATGGCGAGCAAACTCGCGATTTTACGTATATAAGCGATGTCGTAGAAGCTAATATCGCGGCGATGAATAGCTCCAAGCACGGTACCGTATATAACATCGGCGGCGTAGAAACGGCGTCCGTTAATGCGGTCATTGCCAAAATAGAAGAGCTGTCCGGCAAAAAGCTGCAATTGACGTATTTGCCGGAGCAGGCGGGAGACCCTTTTACAACACGCGCGGACATATCGTTGGCGCGAAAGGAGCTTGGTTATAATCCTATCGTTTCGCTCGATGAAGGATTGCCCCGGGAGTGGAGCTATATTTCCAGCTTATATCGAAATGGCAAATGATCGGAGGAAGGATGATGATCGGCATATTGTATTCCAGCTCGATGCTGCGCCGATTGGTCAGCGGGAAAAGCAGCTTCGAGAAACCTTCGTTTTATTTGGATGCGGCTAGTCAAAACGGTGAAAGCATTATTTTTTTTTCGCTATCGGACATTAACTGGGATAAAGGCACGGTCAGCAGCTGGAACGGATCGCAATCTGACCGTTCCGATCAGAAGCTTCCTCCCGTCATTATAAATCGAACGAGAACAAACGGCGCCCATACCAAAAAAATGATTTTGCGGCTGAAGGGGATGGGAAAGCTCATTGTCAACGAGCACAACGTCGTATCAAAATTGAAGGTTCACCGCATATTAGCCTCTAATAGCATGCTGCTTCCTCATCTGCCGGCAGCGGATACTGTAAGCTATCAATCGGTCAAAAATTTATTGGAACATAGCCGCGGACTGTTCCTGAAGCCTAGCACATCGTCCGTTGGAAATGGCATTATCCGCATACAAAAAATAAACGGCGCTATCGTGGCCGAAAAAAACGTGCTCGGCCGGACTAAGCTCAAAAAAGTAGGAATAGACGGGATTGTCGGCATGGTCAAACGAAAAAAGAGAGAGTATTTGGTACAGAGCGCCGTATCGCTGATGACGTTTCATAAAAGGCCGGTCGACTTTCGCGTTTCAGTGCAGAAGGATGAAAGCGGGTGTTGGCAGTATACCGGAATGGTTGGCCGAGTGGCTAGAAAAGGTGCGGTTGTCACCAATATTCATTGCGGCGGAAAATCATTGAAGGCGTCGGAACTGTTTCGCCATTGGGGCTGGAATGGGCACGAAATCGAGAAGAAAATCGCAAGTCTCGGCGTATGCATCGCAGAAACGCTTGATCAGGAGCTTCCGCATATTGCCGATCTTGGATTAGATATTGCGCTTGATGAAAACCGGCATCCATGGCTGATCGAGGTT
>Ga0180215_1002609_pt1 | contig 17982 bp, 16 predicted proteins | sample eDN3rd37CBELigBY_FD_128871 | JGI IMG/M metagenome (GOLD analysis project Ga0180215, IMG submission 128871) | Enriched backyard soil microbial communities from Emeryville, California, USA - eDNA 3rd pass 37_C BE-Lig BY (version 2) (version 2) | ecosystem: Environmental > Terrestrial > Soil >... | reverse complement strand
CTGTGCGATAATGGCTTCACCGATGGCTTGATGCTCATCTGACCCTTCTTCAAGTCGTTTTGGAATATTTAATACGGCATTTCGATAAAAGGTTAGGTGAGAAATTAAATGTTTCATCATTTTGTCCAAGTAAGGGTTTCCACTTAATTGAACAATCAGATTGTGAAAATGAGTACTTAAGGATCTTAAATGATCAACTTCCTGCTTGCTCACAGCTTGCTGCATTTCATTCATCAAGTTAGACAATTGTTCCTTTTGAATAGGATTGATACGAATCGCTGCATAATGAGCGGCAGTAGATTCCAGGCTTAACCGGCATTCGTAAAGATATTTAAAGTCTGAGAAAGTTGGCCTATATACCCTGACGCCTCCTCTAGGACTCACTGATACTAATCCAACACTATCCAACCTGCGAATGGCTTCACGGATTGGACTTCTGCTAATTCCTGTTTCCTTTGCGATACTTTCTTCAACAATCCGTTCTCCAGGCTGAATCTCACCATTTACAATCTTACTGTGTAAATATTCGTAAACCTGATTTTGAAGGGTTTTGGATTGGTCAATTTTCAGACTCAAATTAAATCACCTCGCATTAATTTTCTGAATTTTCAGTCATTGTATACAGAGAATTTGTTTGAAAAATAACCCATGCCAATAGAATGACTCATCATGTCAAATTAACACTATTTCTGTATTGTTAATTTTCTAAATATTAAAACATAAATTTTGGATTTTCAAGTGTTTTCATAAAAAATTTTTAATTTTGTGTGTTTCAGGATGTATTTTTATAGCTAAAAAAAACCGACTAGTTGTCGGCCTGCTCTTTATAACTTTTTTACTTTTGTACAGGATCCATTTTCGTCAATTTCCATTTCACAATACTCATTTTTTGATAAATAGATGGAATACGTGCTTTTTCCGACCATTGGATGGTTAATACTTCTGATAGCAGCGGAAAACTTTTGAATGTAGTAGGAGATATCTTTCTGTGATTGATCGACTTCGTTAATCAAACATGTACGAAGCTTCAGCATTTCACTAGATGGATAGGCTTTATAAAAGAATTCTAATGGTTTTCTATGTTGAAATAAATCGTCAGATGAAAAATAAAAGATAAACGTTTCATCATCATCAGTATAACCAGCTAAAATATACACGGTATCATATCTTTGCCGTGGATGGTGTTTTTTAAAGTGATCTAAGGCCGAACAAAATAGCTTTTGTGTGTGCTTGATAATCCCCTCTAGTGAGTTGGCAGGGTCTTGGGCATATCTTTGCAGATTTCCTACACACATATCAACAATGTTTTTGACACCCGCATAAGCAAAAATTAGTTTGGGACTTAAAATCATTATTTTCTTTACATCATCAGTAAATTCTTGTGTTCCTCTAATCGTAATTCTTTTATCAGCTAAGATTAAAACCCCATCCTCAAACTTTTTCCCGATTATAGCCGTCATATTAGGCCTCCTGCAACAAAAGTTTTCATGTAAAGAATAAAAAAAGCCCTTCGAATGACATTTTACCATTCTGAAGGACTTTATTAAAAATATCTACAAATGATTTTGAAATGAAACCACATACGTGACCGTTCCAAGAATTTTACTCCCACTTCAGGAACAAATCACTCATTCAGAGACTTATCCTAAGAAAAATTCACATTTTCTTGATTCATCATACAACGCTCTTCTTTAACTCATTCAAACAATTTTGAATTTCAACAAGTAACTCATCTGGACTATCCGCTGTTATATTTTCACCATTCACAACTGCAAATGGTTCAACCAAGCATTGACCACAATAAAGCAGGCAGCGCTCTTCCCATATACTTACATCTTCACATTCTTGCAACTTCTCTTTTACCATTTCCATCTCATCTTCAAAGTTACATGGACAGAATTTAACCTCTACTCCCATATTGATCCCTCCTCTTTTTATGAATGTATGTTAACTGTTTTTTCAGAACTATCGCAATAACATACCTAACTGTATTAACACTTTAATCAGTTGAAGGATAACAGCTATAAATCAAAAACGCGGTAAAAGATGGGTTTGTTTGATAAAAATTTTTGTATTATGATTTGTCACATCGAACGATTTAGAAAATTTTATATATTCAAAAAGGAGTGTTAGCAATGACTGAAAAAATTGCATCTGTTACCCAAACAAAAAAACAAGAAATTTTCCCGGTGAAAAATATTCACCATATTGAGCTCTATACTGGCAACGCCAAACAAGTCGCTTTCTATTATGCAAAAGCATTCGGTTTCAAATTAACTGCTTATAAAGGTCTTGAAACAGGATCCCGTGACAGAGTTTCTTATGTACTTGAACAAGGAGCTATCCGCTTCGTTCTGACAGGTTCCCTTACAGATGATACTGAGATTGCTGAATTTGTGAAAAAGCATGGCGAGGGCGCTAAAGACATTGCACTGAATGTGAAAGACCTGGATAACACGTACTACGAAGCAATTGAGCGTGGTGGAATTGCCATCAAGGAACCTTGGATTGAAGAGGACAAAAACGGAAAAGTGAAAAAAGCCGTTATTGGAACATATGGCGACACGATTCATACCATCATTGAACCAATCGATTATAAAGGACCGTTTTTACCAGGATTTGAAGCGTATGAAGACCTGTATCAATCAGCTTCAACCGGCTTAGTCGGTATTGACCATGTCGTCGGAAACGTAGAAGACATGGAAGAATGGACGAATTATTACGAGAAAGTCTTCGGATTCAGTGTGTTGAAGCACTTTGATGATGATGATATTTCAACAGAGTATTCTGCACTGATGTCAAAGGTTATGATGAACGGAACGGGCCGCATCAAATTCCCGATTAACGAACCGGCTGAAGGTAAACGTAAATCTCAAATTGAAGAGTATCTTGATTTCTATAAAGGCGCAGGTGTTCAGCATATTGCCCTGTTAACGAATGACATTATCAGTACGGTTGCTAAATTAAAAGAAAATGGCGTTGAATTTTTAACAACACCTGATACGTATTATGAAGAACTTGCCAGCCGTGTTGGTGAAATCGATGAAGATGTAAAGAAAATTCAAGATCTAAATATATTGGTCGATCGTGATGATGAAGGATACCTACTACAAATCTTCACAAAGCCGCTTGTGGATCGCCCAACCCTGTTTATCGAAATTATTCAACGTAAAGGTGCTCTTGGATTTGGTGATGGAAACTTTAAGGCTCTATTTGAATCCATTGAACGCGAACAAGAACGCCGCGGAAATATTTAAGTTTCAAAAAAAGAGAGTGTCCAACAAGACACTCTCTACTTAAAAGGAGCGTTGATCTTCATGTTAACAACGGTAAAGGCAAAGTGGAGAGAAAATGCTGTTAGTCACTTTATGACTGAGTTAATTGATTATGCGGGACTTTTCCCTCCTGCAGCTCTACCACTTTCTGAAGCGATTCATAACTATTCCTCCTATATAACAGGCTCTGATTCCTGGATGCTGGGACCATTTGTGATTCCGGCTGCCAGATTGAATGAACTTGAGGAATATAAAGATAAATTTAATCAGCAATACCCATTTCGGTTATCAGTTATTTTAACAGATTCCAGCGAGCTGCAAACAGAACTCAAAGCAATCGAACAATTTTTACATACGTTCCAGGATGAGGGTTCAGTCGATTCAATTGAAATCAAGCTTTCTCAGAATATCAAACCTTCTTTCTTAGAAAAGTTGGCAAAGGATACAAAGGATTGCCCTGTTTATTGTGAGGTAACCGGCACGAATGAACAAGTTCAATCCTTATTAGATACGATCGAATTAGTAAACAAAAAGTCGTCAAAACAGTTCGGAGTCAAAATGCGAATGGGCGGCATAAGAGCAGAAATGTTCCCATCAGCAGAGAAAGCAGCCTTCTTGATCCATGAATGTCAAAAGCGAAGTTTATTTATCAAATTCACAGCAGGCCTCCATCATCCGATCCGTCAGTATCGAAAGGAAGTCGAAACAAAGATGCATGGATTTGTGAATGTGTTTACGGCTGCTCTGTTCGCTTATAACCATTGTATTGATGTAAAAATAATTGAAAATATTCTACTTGATGAAGACCCGTCACATTTTTCTTTTACACCGGCAGGTCTAAGCTGGGGAAATATGACCGTTTCTTCAGAAGATATCAATAAAGCACGCAGTCTTTTTGCTCACTCCTACGGGAGCTGCAGCTTTGATGAACCTAGAGAGGAACTTGGCAATCTATCTATCTTTCATGAGGAGGTAACAGAATGAGATATTCATTTATTGATACAAAACAAGATTCGGACTTTCCAATACAAAACTTACCATACGGAATCGTTCAGCCTAGCGGCAGGTCTCCACGTGTCGCTATAGCGATCGGGGATTATGTCCTTGACCTGTCCGTTTTGGACAAGGCCGGTTTGTTAAATGGGACGGGCGCGGAAGGAAAAAATATTTTCAACGCATCATCACTGAATCCCTTTATGGAGCTTGGCCGCCCAGTTTGGAAAAGGGTCAGGGAAAGACTTCAAGACCTGCTGGATCAAGAGACAGCCGATTTAAGAGATAACGAGGAACTTCGATTGAAAGCGTTTTATCCACAAAGTGAAGTTCAAATGATGTTACCGGTTCAAATCGGTGATTACACCGATTTTTATGCATCGAAAGAACACGCAACAAATGTTGGGACGATGTTCCGCGGCAAGGATAATGCCCTTATGCCGAACTGGAAGCATGTTCCGATTGGGTACCATGGCCGCGCAAGCTCGATTGTTCTAAGCGGTACAAACGTTCGTCGTCCGTTAGGGCAGACCAAACCAGTCAATGTGGATGCCCCTGTTTTTGGACCAACGGCTCAGCTTGATTTTGAATTAGAAATGGGATGGTTTATCGGTCCGGGAAATCAGCTTGGACAACCGATTCCGGTTGATAAAGCAGAAGATCAAGTATTCGGCATGGTGCTTGTTAATGATTGGAGTGCCCGTGATATTCAGTCATGGGAATATCAGCCACTTGGTCCTTTCCTAGCGAAAAACTTCGCTACCTCTATTTCACCTTGGGTCGTTTCATTAGAGGCATTAGAGCCGTTCCGTCAGACTGGCCCTGCTCAAGATCCAGAGCCGCTGCCATACTTACAACAAACGGAAAATGGCGCTTTTAATATTAATCTGGAAGTCTATTTGAAACCAGAAAACGATCAAGAAGAAACGCAAATTACCAAAACCAATTTTAACTATATGTATTGGTCCGTCGCACAGCAGGTGGCCCATCATACCATTACCGGCTGCAATATACGCCCTGGTGATATGCATGCGTCCGGTACAATCAGCGGTTCCGAGCGAAGTGAAAGAGGAAGCATGCTGGAGCTAACTTGGCGGGGTACGGAGCCACTTGTACTGAAAAATGGCGAACAGCGTACTTGGATTGAAGATGGTGATGAACTGATTATTAGAGGATATTGTCAAGGTGACGGATACCGGATCGGTTTTGGTGAAGTCAAAGGAACCGTTTTACCCGCCCTTTCAGAGGCAGACATTTTAGGTGTTGAAAAAATAACCAAATAATTTTAAAGAGAGAGGTGTACAAAATGCCGCACTATATCAAAATGGGCCGCATTCCACATAAACGTCATACACAGTTTCGAAAAGAGGATGGCGGTCTTTATTATGAACAGTTAATGGGAACAAAGGGTTTTTCCGGTATTCAATCATTGATCTATCATGTGAATCAGCCTACCCAAGTGAAAAGGGCAGAAAAAATTTGTGATGTTGTCTATGAATATGAAGAAAAAGGAGCACTGCAGCACCGGCATTTCCTAACAAAGGATATCCAAGCTGGCGGGGATTTTCTTGAAGCACGCCGTATTTATCTAGCCAATGATGATGTGGCGATTGGAGTGGCCCGTCCGAATAAGCAAATGGAGTATTATTACCGTAACGGTGAAGGCGATGAAATGCTGTTTATTCATGAAGGGAATGGAAAAATTGAAAGCATTTTCGGTGAGTTAAGCTTCAGACCAGGAGATTATCTCGTGATTCCGATTGGAACAACCTATCGTGTTGTATTGGAATCGGATGAAGCTCGTATCTTAGTCGTTGAATCTAATTCAGCGATTGTTCCTCCTAAACGCTACAGAAATGAATTTGGTCAGTATCTTGAGAACTCACCATTTTGCGAGCGTGACATCCGAACTCCGGAGAAATTGGAGACAAAGGATGAAAAAGGTGAATATGAGGTACGAGTACGGGCACAAGGAATGATTACTTCTTATACGTATGATTTCCATCCACTTGATGCAGTTGGCTGGGACGGATGTCTTTATCCATATGCCTTTAGTATTCACGATTTCGAGCCGATCACTGGACGTGTTCATCAGCCGCCTCCAGTACATCAAACGTTTGAGGGCTACAACTATGTGATTTGTTCCTTTGTACCAAGGCTGTATGATTATCATCCAGAGGCCATTCCTGCACCATATGTACACAGCAACGTAGAAAGCGATGAAGTCCTTTATTATGCGGATGGAGACTTTATGAGCCGCCGCGGAATTGAGGAAGGTTCCATTACCCTTCATCCAAGCGGTTTGCCACATGGTCCTCATCCAGGCAAAATTGAAGAAAGCATTGGTAAGAAGGAAACACGTGAGCTTGCTGTGATGATCGATACCTTCCGTCCTCTTCGTGTTGTAAAAGAAGCCCATATAATAGAAGATAGTCGGTATATGAGCAGTTGGATGCCTTCTTAACATCCCTTAACAAAATGAAGTTAGATTTCCTTTTATCCTATAAAAGCGAGGCTGGAATAGATGAAGCAAACATATAACTCTTTTATTGATGCAGTAAAAGATATCTATGATGGAGCAACCATCATGGTTGGCGGTTTTGGATTATGTGGTATTCCTGAAAATCTAATTGTGGCTCTTAGTAAGACCGGCGTAAAAGACTTAACCGTCATCTCGAATAACTGCGGTGTAGATGATTGGGGTTTAGGTATTCTTTTAAAAAATAAACAAATCAAGAAAATGATAAGCTCTTATGTCGGCGAAAATAAAGAATTTGAAAGACAATACCTTTCAGGCGAAATTGAAGTTGAGCTAATCCCCCAAGGTACATTAGCGGAAAAAATTCGGGCAGGCGGCGCCGGCATCCCTGCCTTCTATACCCCAGCAGGTGTTGGCACCCCTATCGCAGAGGGAAAAGAAGTCCGTATATTCGGCGGGAAAGAATATATCCTGGAAACAGCTTTAACCGCTGATTTTAGTTTAGTCAGTGCGTTAAAAGCAGATGCAATGGGAAATCTCGTCTATAATAAAACGGCACAAAATTTCAACCCTAATGTCGCTACAGCTGGGAAAATTACGATTGCAGAGGTAGAAGAAATTGGCGCAATCGACCCTGCCCAGGTTCATACTCCAGGTATTTATGTCCAACGATTAATTGTTGGACATAAAGAGAAACGAATTGAAAAACGTACTGTACAAAAGGTGGTGTGAGAAAATGGGGGCACAATTGGTAACAGAGCAGAACGTGAGAGAAAAGATTGCCAAAAGAGCAGAAAAAGAAATTGAATCAGGTAATTATGTTAATTTAGGGATTGGCATGCCAACACTGATTGCCAATTATATTAGCGAGGATAAACAAGTTGTCCTCCAATCCGAGAACGGTTTGCTGGGGATAGGTGCTTATCCGGAAGAAACTGAGGTTGATCCAGATTTAATTAATGCCGGAAAAGAAACGATTACGGTAATAAATGGAGCTTCCTATTTTTCGAGTGCTGATTCCTTTGCGATGATCCGGGGCGGACATATTGATGTTGCTATTCTTGGAGGTATGGAAGTTTCCGAGACAGGTGATCTGGCCAATTGGATGATTCCAGGTAAAATGGTAAAAGGAATGGGCGGCGCAATGGATCTTGTCCATGGTGCTAAAAAGACCATTGTCATTATGGAGCATACCAATAAAAAAGGACAGACGAAGATCTTAAAAGCTTGCACCCTCCCTCTTACCGGTAAAGGGGTTGTCAACCGTATTATCACAGACCGGGCTGTGATGGATGTGACAGAGGATGGCTTGAGATTAGTAGAAGTAGCCAAAGGTTATACAATCGAGGATATTCAAGCCGTGACGGAAGCTCAGCTGATTGTTGATTCTAATGTAAAATTGGAAGCCTATTAATGATAGACAAATTAAAGGACATTACCTATTTTATCTAATGAATAGGTAATGTCCTTAATTTAATCCCTTCTAGTCTACAAATCTTCTACTACAATATAATTCATTTTAACTGGTCCATGGACACCGACAACAAGGTTGAGCTCAATATCTGCTGAATTACTTGGACCGGTAATATAGTTAATACAGGATGGAACCTGTTCACCGTTCTTGATCTTTTCACGTAATATTTTGGCGGCTTGAGTCATACGCGGAACAATCGTGCTTTTTGGAACAATCACAATCGAGTTTGTTGGCAGGAAGCTGATGGTTCTTCCTCTATCCTTGCTGCTGTATAGAACAACCGTGCCTGATTCAGCCAATGTGATTTCACTAATCGTTATTCCAACATTCGCTTTCTCCGCTTTCACAATGTTGTCTTTCCCTAACGCAGAATTCCATTCGAATACTTCAACATCTGCTTTCGGGAGATCTTCTTTTAATAGCTTTCCAAGTCCAAATTCCTCAAATCGCTTATCCTTCCATGTCACAATAGGCCCTCCGCCAACTGCTTCAACCGAGTTTGCTAGTATTTCCGGTAATTCTTCTTTTGTCGTAAGAACTAGTTTCGTATGAACCTTTGTACATTGAAGCTTTAACACTTCTAACAATTCATCTTTAGTAGCTCCCTTTAATACCTCTTCTTGCGGATTGTAAGTCCATTTAGGTCTTTTCACATGCGTTACTCTTTCACGGCCAAGCTGGTTTGCAATATCACCTAGAAAAGCCTCTCGATTTTTAATAGTTCCCTGCATTATTCTTTTCCTCCTTTTGGCCGGTTTTTAAACCAATCCCGGAAGCGTTCTTTATTTGGCGCTGGAAGATCGCGAATATCTGTCCATTCCTTTAAAAGTCCGACACCTTTCGTAATGTGGTCATCGGTAGACAGCGGCTTAGTAAGCGCCGGTGCCATTTTTGAAGCCATTTTATATAGAGTTGGGGAAGACGTTCCCATACCGATTGTCTTCATTAGTATTTTTTCAGAAAAAGGTGCCTTCCCTTCCTTTTCAACAATCACTTGTCTATGCTTCAAAATCAGTTCATGTAGCGGTATCTTTACCGGACATGCGTCCGTACAGGCTGAACATAAGGTGGAGGCATACGGTAATTCTTTATAATCATCATACCCTCCGAGAAGTGGTGTTAAGACAACTCCAATTGGTCCAGGATAAATGGAACCATAGGAATGACCGCCAACATGTCTATAGACCGGGCACACATTTATACATGCCGCACAACGAATGCATTGTAGAGCGGATTGAAATTCAGTTCCTAGGATGTTTGAACGGCCATTGTCAACGATAACTAGATGAAACTCTTCAGGACCATCCACATCGCCTTCATCACGTGGACCGGTTAATGTCGTAATATAGCTTGTTAATTTTTGACCGACAGCACTTCGTGTAAGCATGCCGACCAATACTTCCATTTCTTCGAAGGTTGGGACGATACGCTCCATCCCCATGACAACGACCTGTGTTTTAGGCAGGGCTGCAACAAGGTCAGCATTTCCTTCATTTGTTACAAGCGTAATCGATCCTGTTTCAGCCACGGCAAAGTTACAGCCTGTTATCCCAAGATCCGCAGTCAAATAGTCTTGACGTAAGGTTTGACGGGCAAACAAGGCCAGCTCTTCAGGCTTTTCAGTATTTTTGTAGTCTAGTTTTTCCGCAAATACATCCCTTATTTGCTCTTTATTTTTATGTAATGCAGGAACAACGATATGTGAAGGTGGATCATGGTCGTCTAATTGTAAAATATACTCTCCTAAATCCGTTTCAATCACTTCACAGCCGATTGCTTCCAGCTTTTCATTTAGACTGATTTCCTCTGTCACCATTGATTTTGCTTTGACAACTTTTTTGGCTTGATTCTTTTTGGCAATGTCCGTAATGTATTGGCCAGCTTCTTCAGCTGTTTTAGCAAAAAAGACATGACCGCCTCTTTTTGCCACATTTTCACTTAACACATATAAGTAGTAATCAAGATTTTCGAGTACATGCTTTCGAATTTCTTCCCCATGATTACGCCATTCTTCCCAATTTCCCAACTCATCGGTCACCGTTTGTTTTCTGCCTTGGATGGTCTCTTGGGCACTGGCAACGGCCCCTCTCATAAAGGAGTCTTGGATTTGATTTTTAACACGAACCTTAAATTTCTCTGAGCTCGTTTTCATTGACATATGTTTTCCCCCCTCTTAACCTATGCACGGCTATTTAACACTTCTGCTATATGCATCACTTTGATTGGCTTTCCTTGTCTTGTGATTCGCCCCCCAATGTTCATCAAGCATGACGCATCTGCACCAATTAAATAGTCCGCACCCGTTTCTTCCACATGCTGTACTTTCTCGTTAACCATTTGCTCAGAAATTTGCCCCATTTTAACGGAGAACGTTCCGCCAAAACCACAGCAATTTTCTTTTCCTGGGAGCTCTATATATTCCAATCCCTTTACATTTTTTAATAATGTGATAGGCGCTTCCCTTACCCCAAGCAGCCTTGTCATATGGCAAGAGGTATGATAGGTAACCTTGCCGGGAAATGTCGCCCCAACATCTTCAATTTTTAGCACATCAACGATAAATTCAGTTAATTCATAGGTTTTCGCCGCGAGCTCCTGCGCCTTTGGTCCATAAACAGGATCGTCTTTAAAGATATGCTGATATTCATGGAACATGTATGCGCAGGAGCCAGACGGACTGACTACATATTCAGCATGTTGGAATGTATCTATCATTTGTTTCATAGCTGGCTTCGCTTCCTCTACATACCCGCTATTGTAGGTTGGCTGCCCACAGCATACTTGCGATTCAGGAAAATCAATTTCACAGCCAAGCCGTTCTAGCAATTCAACTGTTGCCTTCCCTACATCACTTTTAAACATATCCACTAGACATGTCGCAAATAGAGTTACTTTCATTTCGTCCATCCCTCTCCCAGTAAAAATAAATCATGTAATTATTATATTTATCTAAATTGAAAAAAATTAATAAACTTACTTTACTACCAATTTTCCGGCTGGTCAACAGGTCATCTGATGACTAGGTTATAAAAAATACAGTTAAACACTATTATAATGCTATAAATATTTTAAATAAAGAAAGTGTTTTCATCATTTTTCCTAATTGAGGAGCTTTTTTTTAAAAAAGCCCCTAGTCCCTTAATCCTGTGAAACATCACTTTCTTCAAAAAACTCCTGTAATATTTTTTCTACATTGTTCAAATGGGTAAGCATTGCTTTTCTGGCCTTTTCACCATTCTGTTCCAGTACGGCATGATAAATTTCAACATGCTCCTCATAGAGCTTCTCGGTTGTTGTCCATTTCGAAAACAGCAATAATCGCCGTGTTTCTTTCATCGTTTCCTGCATAAGGTCAGAAACATGAAGCAATAAATGGGATACGAGTGGATTTTGAGTAGAAGCTGCTAAGGCCAAATGAAAATCCATATCAGATTTCTCCCCTAATTCCTTATTTCCACAGGATACCTTCATCTCGTCTAATGCCGCTTTCATCTTTTCTAAACTTTCCTCATTACGTTTACTTGCAGCTACAGCAGCTGCTCCCACTTCAATAATTTTTCTTACCTCAAGAAGATTTTTCACGTCTTCCTTATTCATCAGCATGGCGGTTGAGAGCGGAAACGTAATATTTTCCGCATCAAATTGCTTCACATATGTACCTTCACCCTGCTTCATTTCAATTAAACCCATTGCTTTTAAGGCTGACAAGGCCTCCCGAATCGCCGATCGTCCGACTGAAAAATTTTCTGCTAATTGCTCTACCGAATTTAATTTATCTCCTGGTTTAAGTTGACCATTGCGAATTGCTTCATGAAGGGCTTCTGCCACTTCTTCGTATATCTTTTTGGGCTTAATTTGTTTATACTTCACTTTTTCCGCCTCACAATCCTCAATTACAGTTCATATAGTAAAATTATAATGTTTTTTTAGTCCATTACACAAATAAATATAAATCACTTTATCTTAAATAAAATTCATAAATTTTTCACAAACCTATTGTTTTTTTCAAAATTCACAATTATAATTCAGTCTATCAAAGTCATCCAGTCATCAGATGACCCTACTATTACATCTTTGAAAAATCGAAAAATGAAAACGATATCTATTTAAAAGGGGGGATTCATTCCTATTTGCATTAGAGGAATACATAGGGAATATTAATAGATTGATTAATTAATTGGAGGGTATAAGTATGACATTTACTCAAAATTTTACTATAGTTGGAGATAATTTAGCTCTAACAGCCTTAGTAGCATTTATCCCAATCTTATATTTTTTCTGGGCACTTGCAATTAAACGGTTGAAGGGACATATAGCAGGATTAACGACACTGGCTCTGGCTGTTCTCCTTGCCATCATCGCTTTTAAAATGCCTGCTACAATGACCTTTATGTCTGCGTCCCAAGGGGCCGTTTATGGTATTGTACCGATTGGCTGGATCATCGTAACATCCGTTTTTCTTTATAAGCTATCGGTAAAAAGCGGACAGTTCGATATCATACGTAACTCGATCCAAACCATAACAGAAGACCGCCGCTTACAGGCTTTACTCATCGCCTTCTCATTTGGGGCTTTCCTGGAAGGAGCAGCTGGATTTGGGGCACCTGTTGCGATTTCAGCCGCATTACTTGTGGGTCTAGGCTTTAATCCATTATACGCTGCAGGTATTTGTTTATTAGCCAATACAGCACCTGTTGCCTTCGGAGCGATTGGGATTCCGATTACAGCGATGGCAGGTCCTGTAGGTATTGATGCAATGGAAATATCTAAAATGGTTGGACGTCAGCTTCCATTTATTTCTGTTTTTATTCCGCTGTATTTAGTTATTATTATGGCAGGTTTCAAGCGCGCATTGGAAGTTATGCCTGCAATCCTTGTATCAGGACTATCCTTTGCAATTGCACAGTTTTTAAGCTCTAACTTCCTAGGGCCTGAATTACCGGATATTCTATCTGCCTTAGTCTCTTTATTTGCCCTTGCTATTTTCTTAAAATTCTGGAAACCGAAAACGATATTCCGATTTAAAGGTGAAGCTGAAATCGCTGCCGCTTCTGCTGCAAAAAAGCCCAAAAATGAAAACGTTCACTATTCAGGTGGTCAAGTATTCAGAGCATGGTCTCCATTCTTAGTATTAACAGCCTTTATTTCTTTCTGGGGTATCCCAGTCATCAAATCAGCGTTAACAGGACATTATGAAGGAAGCAATGCCATTCTAAAAGGTGTTAATTCTATTGGGCATGTGCTTACCTATTCACCGGAAGTGCCATTCCTGCATAATAAAATTATGAATGATGCAGGTGAAGCGATTGCCGCCGTTTACAAGCTTGAGCTATTGGGGACAGCTGGGACTGCTATTTTAATTGCTTGTATTATCACCAAATATATTACTGGTTTATCTTGGAAGGATTGGTCATCAACATTTAGTGAAACGTTAAATGAATTAAAGCTGCCCATTTTAACCATTGGTTCAGTTGTGGCATTCGCCTATGTAGCTAACGCCTCAGGTATGACACACGCTCTTGGAATGATCATTGCAAAAACGGGTTCACTATTCCCATTCTTCTCTCCATTCCTTGGCTGGCTCGGTGTCTTTATTACAGGATCGGATACATCTGCCAACCTGCTGTTTGGAAACCTACAAAAGATATCGGCCATGCAAGTTGGAATGGATCCGCTGCTTGCTGTCGCTGCTAACTCCTCAGGTGGTGTTACCGGGAAAATGATCTCCCCACAATCCATTGCCGTTGCGTGTGCAGCTGTTGGACTAGCAGGTAAAGAATCTGAGTTACTTCGTTTCACATTAAAGCATAGCTTCTTCCTTGTCATTTTGGTTGGAATTTTGACCTACTTGCAAAGCACCGTCTTGTCTTGGATGATACCTTAAACAGGAATAAAATCTTCCTATTATATAGCTATAGAAAACAAGCGATGATTCCTTTGATTTTATCCGAGGAAGTCATCGCTTTTTTTATTAAATATACCGTTGGTAGTCGAGTTGGTCTTCCTATACACTCCACTGGATTCATTTGAAATCCTCGTAAGATATCTCAAAATCGTGACATAAGTCACATATTCTAAATAGAAATAGTAATAATATAAAACTTGAATAATAGCTAAGTCTAACGATTTTACTGCCAATTAGTTACACTTTAGGAACTTAATAGAAGGAACGGTGTAAATGTATGTTCTCTAGGAAATCCCGCCTTTACGAAATAGAAAAAGAAAAAATAGAGTTACAGGAAAAGATTGACCAATTGTTTTCGGAGTTTAAAGATAAAGAATCCTTTTTTCAATCCTTCCTGGATCGTTTTAATCAAGAATTAACTCAAACCATCGAACAGCATGAAATTGTTAATAGCCAGCATTACACCATGGCCGATTTAGTAAAGGAAATAAAAGGTCATTTCGAGAAAGTAGATGATTTAAGCCACTCCTCCTTTGGAAACTCTAAAGAACTTCAACAAAAGGGAGAAAGTTTAATTTTATCAGCGAAGGATATGGTGATTAAATCTGACGAAGGAAGAGATTCTGTTAATAAGGTTGAGCAGTTGATTATCCAACTAGGTAAGAAACTGGATGAAACTTATAACAAAATGAGCCAATTAAATGATCGTTCAAAGGAAATTGAACTAATCGTTAAGACGATTAAGGAGATTGCCGACCAAACAAATTTATTAGCCCTAAATGCTTCTATAGAAGCCGCGAGGGCAGGAGACCAAGGAAAAGGCTTTGCTGTTGTTGCTGAGGAAGTTCGAAAACTTGCAGAAAGCACGGCCATGAGTACGAGTGATATTAGTCTGTTAACGCAAACCATTCAGCAAGATATTTTTGATACCCTGCAATCCACTAATTTAAGTACCGAATTAGTTAGAGAAGGAATGGATTTAAGCAAGGACACCTCAAATAAAATTGATTTTATTTCCTCGGTTATCCATCATGTTGAAAATGAAGTAACAACGGTCATACATACAATTGAGGAACAAAAGGAATATTCACAGGAAGTCATGCACGAAATCTCAAAAACGAAGTCTATTTTTGAAACGGCAAATGAGTTGATATTACAGCATATTAAGGATGCCAATATTGTTGACGTGAAATTAGAAGAAACAATTAAACAAGTTACCAATTTTGAGGGGAAAATATAATAAGCTAAGATCTAATTTCAGAGAGCTCTTGGTTTAATCTTGTTGCAGGTACTCTATTATTAATAAATTTGAAATATAAATAAAAAGCTGCCTCAACGAAGAGAAGCAGCTTTTATATTTCGGCAAGTCATTTAAAAGGCTTTTCAGCAGATCTTTACGTAAAGCTTACCTTCATGCCGTACTCTTCTGCTTAAGTAATAGCCAGATCCTTAAAGTTATTCTATACGATTTAGAACGAGTTCGTAACCGCTTCCCTCTGATTCAATTAATCTTTTGATTCTTTTGATTGAAGTCGATGAGGCTCCGGTCTCGATTTGAATGTCCATATAGGTATCTCCATCCCTTACCAGCCTTGCTACCTCAAGCCTTTGACTAAAGGATTTCAATTCATTCATCGTACACAGATCATCCAAAAACTCCATACATTCTTGTTTATTTTCTAAAGAAAGAATCGCTCGAAATAATTGCTTAACTATTTCTGGTGAAAATTCTTTGATATCCATTTCTAGCCCCCGCTGACTTTTATGATTAAGACCCTATTATTTTTTATAGATAAATAAATTGTGAGAATAATTCTCATTAATAAACATTACTAGTATAAAAAATATTTTGCAATATATCAATTTTTTCTATAGAATATCATTCTTTTCTCCTATTACACAGGGGAAGGGGCACCCATTGACTAATCGGGCAGCCCCTCTATATTTCTATTTATCTATTACATTTCCTATCGACGGATATCCCACTTTGGACGATCGGTTGAGGAGAAGAAGCTATTTCTTACTTTTCTACTATTCAAGCTCTTTTCACACATCCTATTTGCTGCTTCAACAGTTGTCATATTTTCTTTCTCTGATTGCTCAAGAACCTCAAGAATTGAACGATAGATATTTTTTGTTTTACTTAATACTCGCTCCTTATTTGGTCCGTATAATTCATCCGCCACTTGGATCACACCGCCACTATTGACAATATAATCAGGTGCGTAGAGAATGCCTTTTTCTTTTAACACTTTCGCATGACTTTCATGAAGAAGTTGGTTATTAGCAGCCCCTACAATTCCCTTGACCTTTAATTGGTCAATCGTTTGGTCATTAATAATACCTCCAATGGCACATGGAACGAAGATGTCTCCGTCAACACCATATATTTCATTTCCTTTAACAGCCGTTACCTTTCCACCCATTTGCTTACCCTTTTCGACTAAGGAATGGATCGCGTCTTCGGAAATATCTGTTACATATAAGTCTGCTCCATTTTCCAGTAAATGTTCAGCTACTTTATAGCCTACTTTTCCTAATCCCTGAATCGCAAATATCCTTCCAGTTAATTCCTCATGTCCCCAAAGGGTCTTCGCCACCGCTTGAATGCTGTATAATACACCTAGTGCTGTCGGAATTGATGTTTCACCGCCACCACCATACTCTTCAGGTAATCCAGCGATGCAATTTGTTTCTTTATGGGCATGAACGAAATCGTCAAGAACGGTCCCCATATCCGTACCAGTATAAAAGCGTCCTTTAAGAGAATCGATAAATTGTCCATAAGCTCGGAATAATTCAGGTGTTTTGTCCTTCAGAGGATCACCGATAATGACACCTTTTCCTCCGCCAAAATCATTCCCTGCAGCAGCATTTTTGTAGGTCATGCCTTTTGATAAGCGCAAAGCATCCTCCAATGCTTCTTCAAACGTATCGTATGGTCTCATTCTTGTTCCACCTAATGCTGGTCCAAGGGTTGTATCATGAATGGCAATAATCGCTTTTAGTCCTGTCGCCGGATCATTACAGAATAATACTTGTTCATGCTCTTGAATTTTCGTGAAAAGGTCGAATGATTGGATTAATTGCCCAGATTTTTGTTCATTTGAATATGTTAATGCCATTTTGAATTCCTCCTAGAATGTTTGTAAGTTAGTGATTAACCTTCAAGTGCTTGTCTTGTTACTTCAATGGATTCTTCCTTCGTTTCTTTTTCCTCTTCCTGTAAAGGTGTTAAACCAATTCCGGTGTAACCATAAATAATTGCGATAATCGGATTGATCATACTAATAAAAACAAATGGAGCATACGCAATGCCGATATTTAACGTAGACATAATAAATGCTCCCGTTACCCCCCATGGAACCATTGCATGGACGATGGTCCCTGCATCTTCCAGTGTTCTCGATAGGTTTTTCGGATGCAGCTTCACCTTTTGATAAGCTGATTCAAATAACTGTCCCGGTAAAAGAATGGACAAATATTGTTCGCCGACAGTCATATTAATTCCAATACAAGAGACAACCGTTGATGTAATAACATTTCCTTTACTTTTTAAAATGGTTTGAATGCCCGTGATGATGGAATGAGCGATCCCTATGTACTGGATTATTCCCCCGAAGGCAAGTGAAACGATAATGATTGAAACTCCAAATAACATACTGCTTAAGCCCCCTAGCGAAAGCAGGCTGTCAATAGCTTCTACGCCTGTATCTGCCACATAGCCGTTATGAGCTGTAGACATAATGGTTTCAATTCCAACATTTGGAACCGTATAGAAAGTCGTTAAAATGGCCGTGATTAACCCAATCACTAAGGATGGAATAGGACTTACACGTTTGATTGCCAGAATAAT
>Ga0180215_1002608_pt1 | contig 17985 bp, 17 predicted proteins | sample eDN3rd37CBELigBY_FD_128871 | JGI IMG/M metagenome (GOLD analysis project Ga0180215, IMG submission 128871) | Enriched backyard soil microbial communities from Emeryville, California, USA - eDNA 3rd pass 37_C BE-Lig BY (version 2) (version 2) | ecosystem: Environmental > Terrestrial > Soil >... | reverse complement strand
TTCCGGCTTTCATTATTTTCGCGGACAATGTTCCCGTGCCGGCGCCCCATTCGATAAGCGAGATTGGCCCTCCGGTTTCCTTTTGATAAGCGCGGGCATAGCCTGCCAGCACGTTAGCCATCGCATGGCCGATTGCCGAGCTCGTATAAAAATCACCCTGCCGCCCGATCCGGACAGCTCCGGCTCGATAGTAACCGTAATTTTCATCATATAAGCAGCATGACATAAAGTCCTTGAACGTTATGCAAGGAAGCAGCTTCGCCCTCCCGTCGTCATCCTTGCTCCAGCCCCTGAGGGGCGACGCCGCAATGAGCCGTGCGATTTCCGAAGCCAGTCCGCTATTTGCCATCAGCATGTTCATCCTTTTCCAAATGTGAGATATAATAGATTGGATTGCCGCATACACTTATTGCTGAGGAGGGGGTGCTATTGATAGCTGCTAATGTACACAGCCGCTTCATCCTAATGATCGCCGCCGTACTTCTGCTCTTCCAGCTGCCGTTTCAGCAGCCGTCTGCCATTGCAGAATCCCAGCCTGATATAGACGACAGCACTCGTGATCTGCTGCAAAAAAGCCTGTCGCTCGTTGAAATAGATAAAGAAATCGTTCGCATCCAAGACCAAAAGCGCGAGCTTGCGGCTGCACTGTCAGAAGCAGAGCAAGGCCTGCTGCGCCAGGAGGAGCTGATTGAGGACAAGCGGGAGCAGGCCGGCCGCGTGCTTCGCGCTTATTATATGGGCGAAAGAGATTTTCTGCTCACCGCTCTCGTATCGGCCGAATCTCTTTCCAAGGTTCTGCAAATTATCGATTATATTGAAATGATATATGCTAGCGACAAGCATACCTTGCATACATATGCACAGCAATACAAAGATCTGCAGGAAAGCATCGGCAAGCTTGAAGCACGCAATAACGAGCTGACTGTATTGGAGGAGCGGCTTCAGCTTCAGAGGCAGCGTGTGATAGAGCTTGAGCGCCAGCTTGACCAGCAGCTTCAGGGTCGCACGGACGCCGACCGGCTGCGGCTGCTGATGAAGGAATTGACCTCCTATTGGGAGACGGAAGGCATGAAGGAAGTGAAAACTTACTTCAACGCTTTATCCAGCGCGATGCAGCAGCTTCCGGCCTGGGTTCAGGACAATCCCGACATGATCGACATTTCCGGATTCAAGTATACGATAACCGTTGCCGAATCGGAGCTTAACAGCTTCCTCGTCGAGCAGAACGAGCTGTTCAAGCATTTCGCCTTTTCATTCTCGGACAATAAAATTACAGCCAAGGGCAAGCGCGACAGCATCGAGATTAGCGTGTCCGGCTACTATACGCTGCAGGAGGAGCCGAAGAACGGCATCCTGTTTCATGTCGATGAGCTGCTGTTCAACAGCTTCGCGCTGCCGGATACGACCCGTAAAGCGCTCGAGGAAGAATACGATCTCGGCTTCTATCCAAGCATGATTCTGTCGTTCGTGAAGGCAAAATCAGTTGAAATCAAGGAAGGCAAGCTAATCATCCAGCTCAGCTTCAGCCTGTAACAATAAAAGCTGCCAAAGCAGTCCTCTGCTGCCGGCAGCTTATTATTTGAAATCGGGATTATCCCCGATTCCGTCCTGCGTGACAAGATGCCAGCTCCGTTCCTTTTCACTCCAGATGGAAGGCCAGCTTGGATCGTTTGCCGCTTCATGACCGGCCGCCGGACTTTCGTTAAGCGCGGACGCCGCCCATTCCGGCGGCATTAGCGCAGGATCGGTGTAGACGCTTTTACTGTACAAGGAAGCACGTGACGGCAGCAGACCAAAGCGCTCATAGGCTTCAAGCTGATGTTCAACGCCCGTCATTTCCTTTATCCAAATGGCCGCTTCCTCCTCATGCCTCGTATTCGACGAAATAGCGAAGCTGCTGCCGTTCATCCAAGGGTAGTTCATGCTTTCGCGGTCTACAAGAAGCTTATCTCTTAAAGCGGCATCCATTCGTTTGTAAATATCCCAGCTTACGACAGCTGCAAGCGTCCTGTCCTGCTCAAAGTCTTCGCTTAGCTGCCAGCTGTCGTACAAGCTTCTTCTGCCGATATAAGCTTCCATTTCCTCCAGCCAGCCGAGCTCTGCCAGCTTCTCCTTTCCGAAATCGATCGTATAGGCCGAATTGGCCGGTAGCACCGCAACCGATTCGAACCAAATAATAAGCTGCATTAGATCGCCGCTGCTTAAATTAATTAGCTTTGAATCCGGATAAAGGCCCATTATCGTCTCGGAGGCAGCCAGAAAGTTCTTCCAATCTTTTGGCGGCTCTTCCATGCCCGCTTCCTTCAGCATGCTTTTATTCCATAGCAAAATGTACGGATTGGCATCTCGCGGCACCGCCCAAATGTAGCCATTCCACTTAAGCGGCTCGATAAGGCGCACTAGCTGATCGGATTGCGTCTCCCCCGCGATTACCCGATCCGCCGGCTTTAAATGGCCGTTCACGGCAAATGGCTTGACCCAGCTGTTGTCCAGCAGCAAAATATCAGCATTCAGCCGCTGCTGTCCGAGCTCTATCCATCCGTTATGCACGTCCGACTTGCCGGAAGCCGGATCGGTATTAGAGAGCATCACTTTAATATTAGGGTATTTCGTCATAAATGATTGGTTTAACTGCTCCAGTGCATAAAATTGCGCACCCGATAGGGAAACGCTTACATTTAGCATCGTCGTTTTTGCCGTTGACAGCTGCCGGGTCGTCGGTACGTTTATGCTGCTGCCGTCTTTTCTCTCGCTGTTCGGATTTTTATTATTAATGGACGGAATTAGCAAAAGCGCAGCAATGACCATACTGCCCATAATAAGAAGAATAAACTTTTTGGGAGACACCGCTATCTTCCCTTTCTGCTTATTTAATCATGCCTATAATAGCAATATTTGCGCTTTTTGTCCAAGATTGCTTTTTAGGAGCGGAACAAGCGCTTGCCCGTCCCGCCTGTTTCCGCTCCTCAGCCATCCTTTTTCGATTACAGCAAATCAGCCGCAAGCTGCGCCAGCTTGGAACGTTCCCCTTTCTCGAGCGTCATATGCCCGCTAATTCCTTCGCTCTTGAATTTTTCCACAATATAAGTCAGGCCGTTGCTAACCGCATCCAAATAAGGATGGTCAATCTGCTCCGGATCGCCCATCAGCACAATTTTACTGCCCTCTCCAACGCGCGATACGATCGTTTTCACCTCGTGCTTCGTCAAGTTTTGCGCTTCGTCTATAATGATGAACTGGCCGGGTATCGACCTTCCCCGTATATAAGTGAGCGCCTCAACTTGTATGCTGCCAAGCCCCATTAAAATTTTATCGATATCGCCGGATTTTTTCGTATCGAACAAAAATTCTAAATTGTCGTAGATCGGCTGCATCCACGGCCTCAGCTTCTCTTCTTTCTCGCCTGGCAAATAGCCGATATCTTTGCCCATCGGGACGACCGGACGGGCGATGAGCAGCTTTTTGTACTTATGCTCATCCTCGACCTTCATTAGCCCCGCCGCCAGCGCCAACAGCGTCTTCCCGGTTCCTGCTTTGCCCGTAAGGGTGACAAGCGGAATATCGTCGTTCAACAGCAGCTCAAGCGCCATTCTCTGCTGCGCATTGCGCGCTGTAATGCCCCATATAGGATCATTGCTAAGGAATAGCGGCTCAAGCTTGACGCCGTCCTGGCTTACCTTGAGCAATGCTGATTTCGAAGTCCCCATCTCATCGCGGAGTATAACGAATTCATTTCGTTCCAGCCGCATATTCAAGCCCATATTTTTAATCGTTAAAAAGCGGTAGGAATAAAACTCGTCGATAACGGCCGGATGCACATGCAGCGTCGTATAGCCGGCGTGCGCCTCACTGGACTCCGGAATTCGATCCGATAAATAGTCCTGTGCTTTCAGGCCGAGCACGTCCGCCTTAATGCGCACAAGCACATCCTTGCTGACAAGCACCGTATTGCTTTCAAGTCCTTTCTCCAGCTGCTCCAAGCTGTAATTCATCGCTACAGCCAAAATCCGGTTGTCATTCGTCATTTCGCCGAACATTTCCTGGACGCGAAGATAGCTGCGATGATTAAGCTCCACTTTGATCAGGCCTCCGCTCGGCAGCGGAATCCCTTTATGCAAATGTCCCTGCTCGCGCATTTTGTCCAGCGTGCGGGATATCCTTCTAGCGTTGCGTCCCAGCTCGTCGGCCAACCGTTTCTTTGAATCGATTTCTTCAAGAACGACCGCAGGAATGATGACCTCATTGTCTTCGAAGGCAAATATGGCCTCAGGATCGTGCAAAAGCACATTCGTATCGAGCACGTATATTTTTTTCATGAAAACCCTCCCCGGCGACGGATATTCATTAGAAGCATACATAGCGCAGCAGACAAGCGGTTAAACTATGGCAGACAGATAACGACTTGAAATTAAATGACAAAAGAGGTGGCAACATGTACAAATGGCTGGCAAGTGCAATTGTAATCGCCATTGTGACGACCGGCTGCAGTACCGTCGCACGTAACGAGACATCACCCTCTCCGCAAAATAATAGCCGTGTAAAGGCCCATCAAACTGCGCCGCAAAAGAAGGAAATTAAAAATTCGCAAGAGGTCGCCCTTCACCTGGAGCAGCTCGCCAAAGGGGTGCAAGGCGTGCAAAACGCGCATTGCGTCGTCTTCGGCAATACGGCCGTCGTCGGCATCGATATTGACGGAGCGCTGGAGCGCTCGGAAGCCGGTACGATAAAATATACGGTAGCAGAGGCGTTCCGCAAAGACCCTTACGGGGTTGATGCGTTAGTTACGGCAGATATTGATATTGCCCAGCGGCTAAGGGAAATGGGCGCCGATATCCGAAATGGCCGGCCGATTCAAGGCTTTGCCGAAGAGATGGCCGATATCATCGGCCGCGTCATTCCTCAGCTTCCACGCGATGTCATGCCGGTGGAGGAGCATACGAAAAATCAGCCGCAGCGGATCAGAAATCAAAAATAGGCGGTATAGCATCTATCTGTATGTCGATGCTTCGTAATTTAAACGTTAAATTTCGGTGAAAAAGAACACAAGCCTAGTGAGAAAGCTCACTAGGCTTGTTCGTTGCAGCCGCATTAACCCGGCTGAATATCTTGTAATTATTAAGGTTCAAAACCAACATCGCAGAAGGATCCCCGCAAGCAAGCAGTCTGCCGCTCATCTTGAAACGTTCAGAACATAAGGCAGTCATCTTCCCCATAAGCAAGACCTCCTCTTCAGCGAACATGCGATAAACGATACGCTTATTGTTATTATAACGGCTTAGAAAGAGATCGTCTATGGTTATTCAGCCATTAGCGCCTTCAGCTCTTTGCGTGCATTGGCAAGGCTTGTATCATCCAAATACACGTAAGGCGATTTCCATACGCCGTCCAGCGTAATAAACGTAATGTCTTCGCGTTTGATGTTGTAGTAGGTTTTGAGCATATTTTCCATTTCTTTCTTCGGCATATCCATCTTCAGGTTCGTACTGACCGCATCCATCACATTGCCGATTTTCGGAATGCCGCCAATCGACACAAGCTTATCGACAATCGCGCCGACGACCTCGCCTTGCCGCGCGTTCCGGTCGAAATCGCTCGACATATTTTTGCCGTCATTCGATTTGCGGTAACGGACATAGCCTAGCGCTTGATCTCCATCAAGCGTCTGTGAGCCCGGCTGCAGATCGATATTCGTACCGTCAGCATTATCCACATATTTCATCCGCATAGAGACATTAACTTTAACGCCGCCAACCGCATCGACAACGTCAGAGAAGCCTTGGAAGTTAATTGTGGACGTATACTTGATATCGATATCGAAAAATTCGCCCAGCATCGTTCTTACATGCTGCATTGCATTTGCCTGTGCAGCCTTTTTATCCATGCCTTCTTTAATTGCAATATTGTAAAATGCCGCATAAAAGCTGTTGGCCTTGCGCGCTCTATAATTGTCGGAGCTTATATAGGAGTCGCGCGGAATCGAAACGACGATCGCCTTGCCTGTATCGGGATTAAAGCCAGCTACCATCATAACGTCCGTATTCAATCCACCGCCATGCTCCCTCGAATCAAGTCCGAGTATGGCAAAGGCTACAGGCTTCTTTTTTACAGACTCGCTAACCGGTACGACAACTTCCTTATTTCCGTCTCCAATTCCGATATTGTCCATCGCGTCGCCTGCCTTAAACAGCACATAAGCAATAGCCGCTGCTACACAAAGCAACAGCCCGATAAATAGAATGAGAAACGCCTTAAGAACCGGGCGTTTCTTCTTTTGCTTTGCTTTTGGTTGCTTGACGGTTTGACGCGAACTTGACCTTGGAGGCAATGACGTTTGCTGTTGACTCATTTCTCCACCTTCAAGCTAATTGTATTTAGGATTGGACGCGATATCGCGAAGCAGCCCCTCTCCCGCTTCCCGCGGGAAGAGCTGCAGCTTAGCGCGTCCATCCTTTGCGTACTTCACATGGATCATCGTATCATCGATCTTCGCAATGGCGAAATCGGTCAGGCAGTGATCCTCCACTAAAATTTGGGCAAAGAACGACAATGTCTCGGCAGCTGCGCCGTCATCCGGCCGGGCATCCGACACGATTTGAATTTGCAGCCAGTTGAACAAAGCGTCCTCGAGCTTCATTGGCCGGATTCCGTATTCTGCGTGGGCGCTTGTCCTGTCTTATTGCCCTTCCACTTATCGTATAGCTGACGGCCGCGAAGCATGAGCATCATAATGACCGCGATGCCCATGCACTGGATGATTGGCAGCTTGTCGACCTGCAAGATCATGAGGACGAACGATCCTAATGCCATCAGCAAATAAACGAGAATTTCCTTCAGCAAGGGAAGCCGCCGCTGAGCTCTAAAGACAGCGTTGAAAATATAAATCGTGAAGCCAAGTATGAGTAAATACGATATGAGCATATGCTCGCTTAGCCAAGCTTGCATAGTATATGCCTCCTAACGCGTTATGCTTCTAGCTATACGCCTGCCTGCGCCGTTTTGCGGTGCTTCTCCGCGCGCTCGCGCTCGCTCTTGTTCAAAAGCTTCTTGCGCAGACGGATCGATTTCGGCGTAACCTCGCAATATTCATCGTCATTCAAATATTCCAGCGCCGACTCAAGCGTGAACAAACGAGGTGTTTTCAGCTTGACTGTATCATCCTTGCCTGCCGAACGGACGTTGGAGAGCTGCTTCTCTTTGCAGATGTTAACGATAATGTCATTATCGCGATTATGCTCGCCGACAATCATGCCCTCATAGATTTCCGTGCCCGGCTCAAGGAATTGAATGCCGCGGTCTTCGACGCCGAGCATGCCGTAGAACGTCGTTGTGCCAGTCTCGCTTGCAACCAGCACGCCTTGGTGGCGGCCGCCTACTCCCGCGCCTGCAAGCGGGCCGTAGCTGTCAAATGCGTGGTTCATAATGCCGTAACCGCGCGTCAGCGTCAGGAACGAAGTCCGGTAGCCGATCAAACCGCGCGCTGGAATAAGAAACTCAAGGCGCACTTGGCCGTTGCCGTTATTGATCATATTAATCATTTCAGCCTTCCGCGAGCCCAGGCTCTCCATGACGGAGCCCATGCTTTCTTCAGGCACGTCGATAAGAAGACGCTCGTACGGCTCCATCTTTTCGCCGTCGATTTCCTTCACAATAACCTCAGGCTTCGATACTTGAAGCTCATAGCCCTCGCGGCGCATATTTTCGATTAGAATCGTCAAATGAAGCTCACCGCGGCCGGATACGATAAAGGCATCCGGGCTATCCGTTTCCTCTACCCGCAGCGCAACGTCCGTTTCCAGCTCCTTGAACAGACGCTCGCGAAGCTTGCGGGACGTCACCCATTTCCCTTCTCGTCCAGCAAACGGGCTGTTGTTGACCAAGAACGTCATTTGCAGCGTCGGCTCATCGATCTTCAATACCGGAAGCGCTTCTGGATTCGCCGGATCGGCAATCGTTTCTCCGATATTAATGTCTTTTATGCCGGCAATCGCTACGATATCTCCTGCGCCGGCTTGCGGAATTTCAATGCGCTTCAATCCTTGGAAGCCGAACAGCTTCTCGATTCTAGCTTGCTTAATCTTTCCGTCATGATCGATAACGGCGACAGGCTGTCCTTGGCTGATAATACCGCGGTTTACGCGGCCAACCGCAATTCGCCCTAAATATTCATTATAGTCGAGAAGAGTGACGAGAAATTGCAGCGGCTCCTCCGTGCTCTCTTTTGGCGAAGGAATATGACTGATAATAGTAGAGTATAGAGATTGCATATTCTCATCCTGCTTATCAGGGTCGAGGCTGGCGGTACCCATAAGGGCGGAAGCATACACGACAGGGAAATCCAGTTGGTCGTCGTTGGCGCCTAGCTCAATGAACAAATCAAGCACTTCATCAATGACTTCTGCTGGTCTTGCGTTAGGACGGTCGATTTTGTTGACGACAACTACCGGCGTCAGCTGATGCTCAAGCGCTTTGCGCAATACAAACTTCGTTTGCGGCATGCAGCCTTCGAACGCGTCAACGACGAGCAGAACGCCGTCGACCATTTTCATAATACGCTCAACCTCGCCGCCAAAGTCGGCATGGCCCGGCGTATCCACGATGTTAATCAAGTAATCCTTATACGTGATGGACGTGTTCTTTGCCAAAATGGTAATGCCGCGTTCGCGCTCGATATCGTTGGAATCCATCGCGCGCTCCTGTACCGCTTCATTCTCGCGGAAAGTGCCGGATTGCTGCAGCAGCTTGTCGACTAGCGTCGTTTTACCGTGGTCAACGTGCGCTATAATTGCGATATTGCGTATGTTCTCTCTTGCTTGCATAAACATGAATCCACTCCAATTTTTAGTTTTTCTTTCTTGCTGGATTACCAGCGTTTTCCTTTGCCAAGCGTCATAAACGCCCCCGCGCCGATCAATAATGCGGCGATGATGTAAATGCCCCAGCTCCACATCAAAACAAGAATAAGAAACAGCACCGATGCGGCAGCAAGCCAGATCGAAGCCATTAGCAGCTTGCGCTGCTTGGTTGAAGAAAACATATAATATTCGTACAGACCAGCCGCTATTCCGAAAATAAACAAAGGCCACAAATATTTCATGCTGCTCCAGCCGAAAATATTGCAAATAATAAACATCAACGCATAGACGACAAGCATTCCGCCCGGAACGAGTACGACCGCCGGCAGCAGCCTTCCGAAATACAATACATGAAGCAGTATTCCGGGAATTAAGACGAGCAGCGGCCAGAATATCGTACCTAGAAAGGTAAATACACCCAGCTTGCCCAACAAAATCACAAGCCCGGCCAGCAGCATAATAATTCCTGCGGAATATTTGTTATTAGGCATCCGCGCTTCCGCTCCTTACAACGTCATTAGCAATAATAGTCGAATGACGACAGTTTTTTACTACACTATTCTAAAGGAACTGAACCAAAAAAACTAGTGCGATCGAAATGTTTAACAAAAAAATAAGCCGTTTCTGCTTTTATACAGAAACGGCAGCCGCCTTTTCAACCTGTTTTCCATCTTTTTTTCAACAATGCCAGCGATATGACAAAGGGAACGCTAATGATGGGTACCGCTTCAGCCAGCGTGGCGGATTGATGGAAGAGCAGACGGTCTAGCCCGGGATCCCTCATTAGCATATCGCCCGCGGCGAATGCGAGCAGCGCAGCGCCTGCGTAAGCGACGATTGGATACTTTTGCAGCAGAGCCCCCAGCAGCTGGCTCCCCCAAATAATCATAGGTATGCTTAGCGCGATACCGAGCAAAATAAGGACGGCGTCCCCGCCTGCGACTGCCGCAATGGCAAGAACGTTGTCTAGGCTCATAATAAAGTCTGCAGTAACGATCGTCCATACGGCCTGACTTAGCGTTACGGCCTTGCGTACCGAATGGCCGGCATTTAGCTCGCCTGCATCCGCAAGAAGCTTGACGGCGATATAGAAAAGCAGCAGAGCTCCGACAGCTTGAACGTAAGGAATCTGCAGCAGCGTAATGGCGACGAAGGTGAGCAGGCAGCGCAGCGCGATAGCCGCAAAGGCTCCCCACCATATGGCTTTCTTGCGCTGCTCAGGCGGCAGCTGCTGGCTGGCCATCGCAATGACGATAGCATTGTCTCCGCTTAGCAGTACATTGATGAATACGATTTGCATAAAAATAAATAGCCCTTCCAAGTCAATCCCCCCCTCTCTCACCTGTATGTACAGGCAGTGGGGAATATGTCCAAAAAAAATTGTGAATCCATCTTTCGGAAACTTCGTATTTACTGTAGACTTTTATTCGTGCGCATACAGAAAGGAGGGGACAAGCAAATGGATTTTATCGCAATCGAACTATTTTCAGTTGAGTTTTTCTCCGCTCTGTTGACGATCGTATTTATCGACCTCATACTGGCAGGGGACAATGCTATTGTTATCGGGATGGCAGCTCGCAATTTACCTAAGCATCAGCAGAAAAAAGCCGTTATTTGGGGTACGGTAGGCGCGATTGGCATACGTATTATCGCTACACTGCTCGTTGTGTATCTTCTTGATTTACCTTGGCTTCATTTGGTAGGAGGCCTGCTTCTCATCTGGATCGCATTCAAACTCCTTGTACAGGAGGATGCTCACGATGATATTAAGGCTGGCAATACGCTGTGGCAGTCTATCCGTACCATCATAATCGCCGATGCGGCAATGGGGATAGACAACGTTATAGCGGTCGCAGGCGCTGCTCATGGCGATACGCTTCTTGTTGTTTTAGGCCTGTTGATTAGCGTGCCTGTTATCGTATGGGGAAGTACATTGTTTATCAAGCTCATCAACCGATTCAATTGGATCGTTTATATCGGCGCAGGCGTATTGGCCTATACTGCCGCTAAGATGATTACCGCTGAATTTGCTTTCGAAGCCTTCTTCGAGAACAAATCGGTTTATTGGGCGTTTATCGTCATCATAATCGTCCTTACTTTATTGGCCGGCTACATGACGAACAAGAAGAAGATGATTGCAGCAGAAAAGGCTAAACAAACGAACTAACGCTGCAGCACAAATAAAGGGTGTTCCTGTTCGCATGCTCTGCGAAAGGAACACCCTTCTTTAATTAGAACCAATCATCCTTGCCGGCGGTTGCCGCCGCAGCCTCGGACTCAGGCGTCAGCGACAGCACCTCGGTGCCCTCTATAGCTGCATCAATAAGCTCTCCGAGCTCCGTTATATACGACTCCACCTTCTCTACGAAGCGCAGATTCGGGTGAATAGCCGGAGATCTCGGCACGAACAATGTGCAGCAATCTTCATAGGGAAGAATCGAGGTTGCGTATGTCCCGATTTTTTCTGCCATTTGGATGATTTCAATCTTATCCATTGCAATAAGCGGCTTGATTAGCGGCAGATCGGCGGCGCGCCCGATAACATCCATGCTCGTAAGCGTCTGGCTCGCCACTTGACCCAGACTCTCACCCGTTACGATTCCGCCAGCCCCGTTAGCGTAAGCAAGCCGTTCGGTAATTCTCAGCATCGCCCGCCGCATAAACGTAATAATGAGCGGATCCTGCTTAGCTGCGACAATTCGCGTCTGAATGTCAGTGAAAGGCACCAGATGCAGCTTAATCGGCGCGCCGCTGAAATAAGACAGCCGTCTCGCGAGCTCGATGACTTTGTCCTTCGCTTTATCGCTCGTATACGGATAGCTGTGGAAATGGACCGCTTCAAGCTCGAGCCCTTTCCTCATCGCCAGCCAGCCCGCAACCGGGCTGTCAATGCCTCCGGACAGCAGCAGCATCGCTTTCCCGTTTGTTCCAAATGGAAAGCCTCCCGCCGCCGGCACGACCTCGTGAAATAAATAAGTCGCTTCCTCCTGAATATCTACGCGCAAATCCACCTCAGGATGATGAACGTCGACTTTTAAAGCCGGCGTTGCGCGCAGCACATGAGAGCCGACCAAATGGTTCATCTCCTGCGACGTATGAGGGAACTTCTTCCATGCGCGCTTTGCGCTTACTTTAAACGTCGACGGCTTCTTGTCCAGCGAGTTCATCAGCGCCAGCGCCGTCTCCTGTATGGACTCCAAATCGGTAGACGTGCTTACGACCGGACTAAAGGAGGCGATTCCGAACAAATCTTTCAGACGATTCGCAATCGGCTCATAAGGGTGGCCGTTCAGCTTTATATATAAACGCCCGAAATCTTTAAAATAGGTAATGGACTCGTACGCCTCCAAAGCTTCTTTGATCTTGATAAGCATTCGCTTTTCAAATCCGTTGCGGTTACGTCCTTTAACGGTTAAATCGCCATAGCGTACGACTAATTGTTCATAATTCAAATGAATGTCTAGCTCCTTTCAAGCAGCTTTAACTGTGAAACGATTTGGCCTAGAGCGGCTCCCAGCTTCTTAATGTCAGCTATGCCGTGCTCATCGCCGAAGCTGATCCGCACGCCGCCAGAAGCATGCTCATGGCTGACGCCTAGAGCGAGCAGCACCCGGCTCGGCTTATCCTCCTTGGAGGAACAGGCCGACTTCGTTGACGCCATTATACCATGCTGCTCCAGCATGTGAATAATGACTTCCGGCTTCATACCCGGATAAGAGAAATGGACGATATGCGGAGCAGCCGGCTCCGCGCCGTTAACTTTCAGCTCCGCCATTTGCTCCAGCTCTCCCAGCAGCGCCGTCCTCAGGGCCGGCAAGCGCTTCTGCTTTTCTGGCATGGCTTCGATCGCCATTCGCAGCGCCTTGGCTGAAGCGACGATGGCAGGCACATTTTGCGTGCCAGCGCGCAAACCGCTTTCCTGCGAGCCGCCCGAAAGGAGCGGCTGCAGTGTAATGCCGTTGCGGAAATACAAATAGCCGACGCCTTTAGGCCCTCTCAGCTTATGCGCCGATCCGCTAAGCAGATCGATTCCCCATCGATCCGGCTCGACCGGAAGCTTGCCCAAGCTTTGGACAGCATCGACATGAAAAATAATTTTCGGATACGCTTTAAGCAGCTCTCCGATTTCGCCGATTGGCTGCACCGTTCCGATCTCATTATTGACATGCATAATGCTGACCAGAATCGTCTCCGGCGTCAGCGCCGCCTTGACCGCCTCTACCGTTACGTGCCCCGCAGCGCTGACGGGCAAGCGGGTTACGCGGAATCCTTCATTCTCCAGCTGCAGGAGCGATTCATCGACGGAAGCATGCTCGATATTCGTCGTAACAATATGATTGCCCCTAGAACGGTATTGCCTGGCAACCCCTTTAAGTGCCAAATTGTTGGACTCCGTGCCCCCGGATGTAAATATCCAGCTTCCGTTCGCCGTCCCCATCGCATTGCCGATGACCGCCCGCGAACGTTCAATCAGCTTATCCGCTTCAATGCCCGCGCGATGAAGAGAGGATGGATTCGCATACTGCGCTTTCATCACCTCGGTCATCGTTCGGACAACCTCCTCATACGGAGGAGTTGAAGCGCAATGGTCAAAATAAAGCATTGCTATCACCTCTTGCTTATATTGCGATATCTCCTCTATAAAACAGAAAAAAGATCAGCGAGCCGGACTTCCGCGCTTATTACTGCAGAAGGCCGGCCGTGATCTGCCGCTTATCGTCGTCCGCTACGTTGCCGATAACACTTTCGTTATATAGCGCTGTGTTTCTTTAGGCAGCGATTCCATATTAGCTTGAAGCTGCTCATCCGTCTTTATTCCCAGTGAATCGATTCTGCCCGGGCCTGCGTTATAAGCAGCCAGCGCCACCCCCACGTTGCCCTCGTACTTGTTAAGCAGTAACGATAAATAGCGGGTGCCTCCATTAATATTTTGCTCTGGATCAAAGGAGTTCGTCACGCCAAGCCCTCTGGCCGTGCCATCCATAAGCTGCATAAGCCCTTTCGCTCCCGCGCTGGAAACCGCATCCGGCCTGAAGCTGGATTCAACTTCAATAACGGATTGAATAAGGCCGGAATCAACCCCGTATTTAGCGCTTGCTGCTTGAATCAGCGATGCGTAGTGCCCAGAAGCGGAAAAGTTCATTGCCGAAGCGAGTCCGGAGAAGCCGCTCTCAGGCGTACGGTAAAGCGCAAGCTGCGTTAATGCGTTTGCGGCGTTCATAGCGCTCTTGTCGTTGTCCCCCGACGCGCCATTCATATATTGGGAAAGCAATGTGTCAAACAGTGAAGCCGAGCCGTCCCCTGCGCTCAGCGCATTGGAACCCGACTGCGAGTCGAATGCCGGCGACAGCTGCAGCTGCAAAATGGCTTTCATTAAACGCGGATCGATACGTTCAATATTCATTCCTTATTTTTCCTCCCAGCCATGCATGATGTACTTGCTTGCAGCAGTATGTTATATAATGAATGATATCGGTTTTTATTGTACATGTTTTTAGCTTTTACCGCCACCAATAAACAATTTAGTTGAGTTGCAGACCGATATGTATTATTGTGAGAGTTTAAGGCGGCATCTTTATTATCATTGACATTACAGTAACGAGGGAAATCGGAATGAGAGAACATAAGCTTAATGATATCTATAACCAGCTTGTGCAGGCGATCGGCGAGGAGCAGGTGCTGCTCAAGCAGCCATTGATGCACTATACATTTACAAAAACAGGCGGGCAAGCCGACCTGCACGTATTTCCGGCTGCTTTCAGCGACGTGCAAAAGGCGATTCGGATCGCTGTGGAGAACGAAGTTCCTTTGACGACGCTCGGCAATGGCTCCAATCTTATTATTCGCGACGGCGGCATTCGCGGAATCGTCATCAATTTAACGAAGCTCACGCAAATGGAGCTGCAGGACAATCGCCTTGTCGTGCAGTGCGGTGCCGCTATTATCGCCGCATCGAGATTTGCGCTGGAGAGCCGGCTGACTGGACTGGAGTTCGCTTGCGGCATTCCGGGCACCGTCGGCGGCGCCGTATATATGAATGCCGGCGCTTATGGCGGCGAAGTGGCCGACGTGCTTGAAAGCGTGCTAGTCGCCGCGCCTGACGGAGAGCTGCATCGGCTCGGCGCGAAGGATCTCGATTTAAGCTATCGGCACAGCAACGTAGCTCAGAAAGGCTATATTGTGCTTGAAGCTGTGTTTCAATTAAAACAAGGCGATGCTGCGGAAATCAAACGGCAGATGGACGAATTTACCTGCCTGCGCGAGTCAAAACAGCCGCTGGAATATCCGTCCTGCGGCAGCGTGTTTAAGCGGCCTCCCGGCTATTTCGCCGGCAAGCTTATTCAGGACAGCGGTCTGCAGGGCTTCCGCATTGGAGGCGTAGAGGTATCGACCAAACACGCGGGATTCATGGTCAATGTCGGCGGCGGAACCGCAACCGACTATATCCGGCTCATCCAGCATGTGCAAGATGTAGTTGAACAAAATTTCGGCGTACGGCTCGAAACCGAAGTGAAAATTTTAGGCGAGGATAAGGATTAAATATATGAAAATGGAGATGCGCAGTGAAATGCGCATCTCCGTTTTTATTTAAAGAGCCTGACAGCCTGATCGTAACTATTTGTTAAACAAATTGTCTGCACTTTTGCAGCTTACTATATACCATTGCGAGATTAGTTTCGAGGAATGCATTCTACATTATTTTGTAAAAATATTGATAAAGCATGCAAATCTGCATCCTTTTACAAGACATAACCCTATCTCAGTCCAAAAACATACGAAAATGCAGCTATATCAGTAAATATCCCCCATTTAACGTGTTGAGCAAAGAATGCCTGCACTTTTGCAGGCATTCGTTCGCAGATTAGCGTTTTTGCCTCAAAGCCTGCACTTTTGCAGGCATTCGTTCAGGCAGACCGACGGAGATACGCAGTAAAATGCGCATCTCCGTTTTTGTTATGCCGGACTATTCCAGTTCTTTGGCCGCCGCATCCGGCGCGCCGCTTTGCTCCTCGGCAGCTCCCCATTTGTTGTTAATCCATGTAATGATGAATGAGATGCCGCCCAGCACGAGCAATACGGCTACTTTGTACAACGCTTCCTGGCCGCTTAAATCCATGAAGATCGCTTTAATCGCGACGATAACGAGCACGACCGCGCCGAACCAGCGGAAGAAGGATTCCCGGTAATAAGCGCCCCATAGCATAAGCAGCAGTGCATAGACGCCCCACGTTACCGACAGAGCAAGCTGCATATACGAGGACGGGCTTTCATTCAAATATTCCGTATAAATATTTTGCACCTGACGCGTCAGCAGACCGCCTACGATTAGATGGGAGAAGAACGCATATAAGCGGGAAAGCAGTAGATTGAGCGTCTCCCCGACGATCGGAAATTTCAGCCGGCGAGCGAAATAAAAGCCTAAGCCTGCCAGAAGCATCCATGCGACAGCTCCCCAATTCAGAAACGGAATGTATATGCCGAACCATTCGCCGCGAGGCGTCGTCCACGTAACCGCATACCAGTAGCAGCCGACGATAAACCAGATCCAAAGCGCTCCGAAGCTAACGATGAGCCATTGTTTATAATGGCCGACGACAGCGACGAGTATCGCTACGATCGACCAAAGCATGACGCTGATCAACGGCCGGATCTCATTGCCGACGCCGACTCCGCTTATCGAAATGAGAAGCAGAAGCAAGCCGCCGAGACCATAGCAGAGAACGGACACGCCTAATTGCTTCGTTAATCCGTATACAAGCAAGCTGGCTGCGACGTAGATCGCGCCGATAAAGGCGACAATATAACCGTAATCGACCTCTCCGTGCCATATGAGCATCGACCAAAAGCTGAACAGCACGCCGTTTGCGATATTCAAGTAAAGATCCATGCCGTCAAAGCTCAACTTGTTGCGCCAAGAGGAGGCCAGCAGGGTGATCGTATAGAAAATGAATGCAGCCAGCGCATAACGGATCGGCATGTTCCAGAGCCCTTCCAGCGAAGGATTAAAGTGAACGAAATATACGATATAGAGCAGCCATGTGCCGATGAAAGCCGTCAGCTTCAGCTCGACCCAGCCCTTCGCAATGCTCAGGAACAGGAAAGCAATATTAAGCACAAGCAGGTAGAGGAACAACGCGAATACTTGATCCGTTTCCGACCGCAGCATGAGCGGGGATAGCAGCCCGCCGGCCAATGCGATATTCATCAGCAGTCGGGACTGCCCTTTATAGGCGTAGGCGGTTGCCGCAATCGTAACTGCGCTCATGCCAAGCATGACCGTCATCGGCGACCACATCCGGTAATAAATGCCAGCAAATGAGAAGGTCGTGTAGAGCAAACAAGCGCCAAGCCCTACTAAAATTTCGCCGATCAGGCTGTTTTCCCGCTTCAATCCAACCCTTACGCCTGCAATAACAAACGCCGCTCCGCTTAATATACCGAAGCTTATTTTCATAAAATCGGTTATCCAGCCTTGATCGACCGAATATTTGAACAGTGTAACGAATGCAGCCACTACAAATAACGCGCCTAACAGGGATGTCCAGTGCTTTTGAATAATGCCCTTCATTCGAAATTCCTCCTTTTGTTGAATAAAGTTGCTGCTGCCGCAGCGATCAGATACAGCAAGCTGCATAGTAACAGCGCTATTGCTTCAAGCTGAAGCAAATACCATGGCCACGGCGAAAGCAAATCGAGCAGCGAGGCCGTCTCCGGCTTGCGGGCCAAAAACATGAAATTCGTCTCGCCCGTCCAAATATTTGCGACCGCCGCCGGAATAGCCAGCACATGAAGCCATAGCATCGCTTCCGCAATCGAACGCGGCTTCGGCCGGTAACCATCCACTGCCGTTATCATTAATGCAGCGGCGATAATGCCGATATGGGCGATAAAAAAGTGAAAATATCGAAAGTGAGGGAAACCGTAATCCAAATTCGGCGTCAGCAGCGCTTGCAGCGCGCCCAGCGTGCCAAGATAAAAGACGATGACAGCGAGCCTGCCCGATTTTGCTCCCAGCCCCAGCGCCGCCGCAGCGAGAAGCAACGTCAAGCTGCACAGCTGAAAAGGCAGCGAATATATGCTCCATGTGTTCGTTAATACATAGGACAATTGCAGAGACAGCTCGCAGCCAAGC
>Ga0180215_1002605_pt1 | contig 17989 bp, 20 predicted proteins | sample eDN3rd37CBELigBY_FD_128871 | JGI IMG/M metagenome (GOLD analysis project Ga0180215, IMG submission 128871) | Enriched backyard soil microbial communities from Emeryville, California, USA - eDNA 3rd pass 37_C BE-Lig BY (version 2) (version 2) | ecosystem: Environmental > Terrestrial > Soil >... | reverse complement strand
CGCACCGCCGTGACGACGGACAGCGGCTGGTCGAACATCGGATGGTGGCCGGCCGCGGGCAGTACGGTCATCAGCGCGTCGGGACCGAACAAGTCCCGTAGCTGGGCGTACAGGGCGTCGTCGACGATGCCGTGCTCGCTGCGGAAGTACACGACCGGGCAGCGCGGGGTCATCTCCTCGAGACTGCTCCGCGTCTCCCGGCCGATCCGCATGCCGTCGAACTTCCAGGTGTAACCGCCGTCGACGGGCTTCAGGGAGCCGCGGGCGATGTGGTCGAACACGTACGGCTCGGCGTGCTCCTGCGGCGGCACGAGCCGGAACCGCGCGACCGCATCCTCGACGGTCGGGTACACCTTCGGTGGGCCCGCCGGCCTCGCCGCCTTCATGCGCATCTCGAGTTCCTCGGGGGTGAGATCGCGGATCGGCGAGTCGAGGATGACGACTCCGGCGAGACGCTCCCCCATCCGGTGGGACGCCGCGAACGACACGATGCCGCCCATGCTGTGCCCGACCAGGACGGGCGGTCCGACGATCCCGCCGGCTTCCGCGGCGGCGAGCACCTCGTCCGTCCAGGTTTCGAGGCCGTAGTGGTCGCGGTGGTCGCTGTCGCCGTGTCCGCTCAGGTCCAGCGCGACGACGCGCCGGGACTCGGCGAGCTGCGGTCCGATGTGGTCCCACCAGCCCGAATGGGCCATACCGCCGTGGACGAGCACGATGCCTGCCTGTCCCGGATCACCCCAGGCTCGATAGGAGATCGTCGCGCCCGAGACCGTGCATTTCCCGGTTTCGACGGGAGCGGCGAGGGCGTCGACGAACCATTGCGGAGCGGCACCGTTCTCATTGCTCATCACTCGAACTTAAGCGAGGTGTGACGTTCACCAACATTCGGGCCACCTTTCACCTCACGCGTCAGCGGGTATCGCGCGTTCGACGGCGGTTCGCACCAACTCGGCGGCGCGCTTCTCGTCGAAGATCCCCGGGAGCGTGAGGCGGTCCAGGATCAGCCAGTTCAGGGCGAGGTACAGCAGCACGACGGCGTCCTCGCCCCCGGGCAGTCCGGATTCCCGGTAGTTGGCCACGTTGAAGTCGAGGTCGGCTCGCACCCGCTCGGTGAGCAGGGCCTGCAGTTCGGGTCGCCGTGTCGCTTCGAGCCGGAGTTCGAGGACGGCGAGATATCCGCTTCGGAAGCCGGTGACGCGTTCGACCACTTCGGTCATCAATTCGGTCATGGACTCGCGGGTCTGCCTCTGCCGCGACTGCGCCACGACGTCCTCCCCGGGGATCAGCCTCTCGTAGTAGCGGTGTCCCACCTGGACGAGCAGCTCGTCGCGATTGGAGAAGTAGTTCGACGCGGTTCCCGCCGGCACCCCCGCTTCCTTGTCCACCGCGCGGAAGGTCAGCCCGCGGGCGCCGTCTCGGGCGAGTACCTCGATCGATGCGTCCAGCAGAGCCTGGCGACGCTCGGGATTCGCGCGAACCACTTGACACCACTCCATCCGTAGTACTACGTTCAAACCACTTCAAACATAGTACTACGGACGAGGTGGTTTCTGTGCGAAAGCTCGTCTACTACGTGGCCGTCTCCCTCGACGGCTACATCGCCGGCCCCGACGGCGAATTCGACTTCTATCCGATGTGCGACGACATGTCGTCCTGGATCAGCGAGACGTACCCGGAATCCGTCCCGACCCACGTTCGCGAACTCGTCGGCATGCCGACCGATACGCCGAACCGGACCTGGGACACCGTGGTGATGGGCCGCGGCGCCTACGAGCCAGCACTCGCGGAGGGAGTGGTCAGCCCGTACGACCACCTGAAGCAGTACGTCTTCTCGCGCACCCTCGCACCGGTGGACCATCCACGAATCGACGTCGTCGACAGCGACCCGGTCGAACTGATCAGGAAGCTGAAAGTGCAAGAGGGCCTCGACATCTGGCTCTGCGGCGGCAGCAATCTCGCCGGGCAGCTCATCGGCGAGATCGATCGGCTGATATTCAAGAGCTATCCGGTGCTCGCCGGCGCCGGTCTCCCGGCAGTGTCCGGGAACTTCGCGCCGACGCAGTTCACGGCTACCCGGCGCCGGGAGTTCAGCAACGGTGCGCAGGTGACGTGGTTCGACCGAGCCTGAAAGAGGACAGTCCCCCGCGCACGAAAACCGTTGACACGCAGCTATTTTCCTGGTTCATGCTCGGCGCCCCGGCGCGGCGCGACTCCGGTCAGCGCGCGGGCGATCTGTTCGAGCCGCAGATCCTCCTGATCCGGCTGGGGATGCACGACCGCGGACATCGCCTCACCGTCGAGCATGTGCACGATCGAGAACACGATCGTGGTGAACACCTGTGGGTCGAATCGGGCCGCCACCGGCAGCGCGGCAGCGAATTCCGCGATCTCGGCGTGGTAGCGCGCGGCCAGCGGTTCGAGACGTTCACGCAGCGCCGGGTCGGTGCGGGCCGCGCCGAGCAGTTCGTACCAGGCCGCGTTGATCGGGGCGCGGCACGCGGAGCGCACCAATTGCAGGCTTGCGAGGACCGATTCGTAGCTCCGGTCGATCACGCCGAGCCGCGCGAGGCCCTCCCGGTACTTCTCGAACTGCCGTTTGCGCACCTCGTCGGCGGCCGCGACCATCAAGTCCAGCCGGGTCGGGAAGTGCCGGAACACCCCACCGGAGGACACCCCGGACCGACTGCACACCTCGGCGATGGTGGTCGCGGTGTAGCCGACCTCGCCGAGCGCGGCGACCGTCGCGTCCAGGATGCGCCCGATCGTCGCTTCCCGGCGTTCCTGCTGGGTGCGTGGACGGACCGCGGAGGTCATCCGACGTCGACGTGCTCGGGGACGCGCCCGCGCGCCGGGGCGGGCCCGCGTTCGTCGACGCCGGCGCGCAGGAAACGGCCGGTGCCGAGGGTGGTTCCGTAGCCGGGGACGAACTCGCCGTCGCGGAAGACGACCCGTCCGGCGACGACCGTCGCGGTGACGGCGGCGTCGTTGCGGTTCACCATCCGGCGCAGGCCACCGAACTCGGGCATGGGTTCCTCGTGGTAACGCTCGGTCGACTCGTCCAGACCGGCGGGATCGACGACGACGAGATCGGCGCGGTCGCCGACGCGCAGGTGCCCGGCGTCGATTCCGTAGAAGTCGCCGAGTTCCCCGGTGAGCTTGTGGACGGCCGCCTCGAGGGGCATCACCGGCTTGCCGCGGTCGGCGAAGTCGTGGATGCGGCGCAGCATGCGGATCCCGTAGTTGTAGAACGCCATGTTGCGCAGGTGCGCACCGGCGTCGGAGAACCCGACCGTGACGCCCGGGGTGTTGATCAGGCGGTTCAGCACCTCGGGCCGGTCGTTGGCGATGACGGTGTGCCAGCGGAATTCCCGGCCGTGTTCGACGACGAGATCGAGGAACACGTCGACCGGATGCAGCTTGCGTTCGCGCGCGACGTCGCCGATCGAGCGGCCCACGAGGGACTCGTCGGGGCAGGCGACGATGTCGGTGTCGTCGAAGTCGCGGTGCCACACGCGCGGGGAGAACTTCTTCTCGAAGTCCTGCCGGAACCAGCGGCGGTAGGACTCGTCGCGCAGCAGGTCGTTGCGACCCATCTCCTCCCTGAGATGCAGTGCGGCGCGGCCGGATCCGAACTCCTCGAAGACGACGAGGTCGATTCCGTCGGAGTGCACCTCGAAGGTGGTGGGCAGGTGCTGCCAGCGGAACGCACCGCGTCCGAACTTGTTGGCGGCCTTCGCGATCGGACCGAAGATGCGGTGCACCCACCGTTCGGCCTTGGTGTCCGCGGCAGCGAGGACCGAGGCCTTCATGGGGCGACGGCCGAGGCCGGTGCTCGCGAGCGCGAAGAACGCCACGTCGTACTTGGTGTTGAGGTTGGGCACGGCCTGCAGCACCCGCCCGCGGCGGCGCAGGATCCGGTGCAGCCGACGGAATTCCGACCACGACGCGTGGGTGGACGGCAGTGTCCGGGACCGGTAGCGGTCTCCGTCGATCTTGTCCCACGGGTTCGTCATGGTGGAAACCCCGAGGAAGCCCGCGTCGAGGGCCTTGCCGACGGCGGTGTCGATGGCGACGAGTTCTTCGCGGGTGGGCTTGTTGACCGAGTCGGTGGAGCGGCCCAGTCCCATCACGGCGGCGCGTACGTCCGAATGGCCGATGAACGCGGCGACGTTCGGTCCGAGGGGCAGCGCGTCGATCGCCGCGATGTACTCCTTCGGCGACGTCCAGTTCTTCGCGGTCTCGAGCGCGCTGAGCACGTGATCGCGAGGCAGCGCCTCGACGCGGCTGAACAGGTCGGCAGCGTCGACCGGCGGCACGAACACCGTGGACAGCGAGCAGTTGCCCATCAGGACGGTCGTGACGCCGTGCCGCACCGACTCGGACAGTCCCGGCGCGACGAGCACCTCGGCGTCGTAGTGGGTGTGTGCGTCGATGAATCCGGGCATCACCCACCGGCCGCGCGCATCGACGACCTCGGTGTCCGGGCCGGCGGGCAACGGTTCGACGCTCTCCGTCACCACGACTCCACCGCGGATGCCGAGGTCGCGGACGACGCCGGGGGCGCCGGTCCCGTCGAACCACAGGCCGCCGCGCACGATCACGTCGAACGGTTCACTCATGAGTCCCCTCCTCCTCGAGTTCGCTCACGATAGCCAGAAAAGAGGTCGCCCACTCTCTAAATCCCGAAATCGATTCACCCCCGGGAACCGCACCCCGATTCGTAGGTTAGGTTCGACTAAGTTCTACGAAGGGTTCGTCACCATGGGAATGCCCCGACTGCGTCCGATTTTCGTCACCACGCTCGCGCTGGCGACCGCATCCGCCCTGGTCGCGTGCGGTTCCGACGACGACAGCACCACCTCGGTCGCCGAGGGCGACGGCGCGTTCCCGGTGACGGTCGAGCACGCCTACGGGTCGACGACGATCGCCGCGGCACCCGAACGGGTGGTGACGATCGGCTTCAACGACCTGGACTTCGTGCTCGCGCTCGGCAGCACCCCGGTCGCCACCCGCGAGTTCACCGGCTACGACTACCGGCAGCGGCCCTGGGCCGACCGGTACCCCGAGGCCGCACAGCTGCCCGAGGTCGGCGGCATGGAACTCGACTTCGAGAAGCTCGCCGAGGCCGCGCCGGACCTGCTCGTCGGGACGTATTCGCTGCTCGAGGAGGACGACTACGAGACGGTGTCCTCCATCGCGCCGACCGTCGGCGAGCTGCGCGGCTCCGGCGGCGGTCCCGCCTCCTGGGAGGACCAGCTCACCACGATCGGCCGGTCGCTCGGCAAGAGCAACGAGGCACAGCAGCTTCTGGAGTCGGTGCGCGCCGACTTCGCCGACGCCACCGCCGCCAACCCGCAGTTCGCGGGACGGACCGCCGCCGTGGCGATGGTCCTCGACGGTGGCTTCTACATTCTCGAGGCCGACGACCCGCGCAACCGCTTCTTCACCGACCTCGGGTTCGTCACCCCCGCAGAGGTCGGCGCGGTGGGCCCGGAGCGCCTCGACCTGCTCGACCAGCAGAATCTGATCGTTCTCGGCGCGACGAAGGAACAGCTCACCGCCGATCCCCTGTTCGCGGCGCTCGACGTCGTGAAGAACGACCGCACCGTCTACCTGGGCGAGTTCGGAACCGATGCGCCCGCCGCATTGGGCTTCGCGAGCCCGCTGAGCCTGCCGTATCTGCTCGACGTCACCGTCCCGGCACTGGCCGCCGCGACCGACGAGGATCCCGCCACGGTGGTTCCGGCGATCGGCTGACGCACGGTCCGGACTCGGTTCGACGTTGCAACTCCGTGTCCGGACCGCACCCAACACTTGAGCAACTGTTCATATGAGACGGTACGATTCGGTGATGGATGTCGTAGCGATGCACATGAGCGACGGCCTCATCAACGCCCCGACCTCCCTCCTCTTCGGTGCAGTGGCGGCCGCCGGGCTCGCCATCGCGCTGTGGCGGGCACGGACCGAACTCGACGAGCGGACCGCTCCCATGGCGGGTTTGGTCGCCGCGTTCGTGTTCGCCCTGCAGATGGTGAACTTCCCGATCCTTCCCGGCGTGAGCGGACACGTCCTCGGTGGCGCGCTCGCCGCGATCCTCGTCGGCCCGTACACCGGCGCGCTGTGCCTCGCGATCGTGCTGATCGTCCAGGCCCTGTTGTTCGCAGACGGGGGTCTCAGCGCCCTCGGCGCGAACATCACGAACATCGCGCTGATCGGCGTGGCGACCGGCTACGGCATCGCGGTCGCGCTGCGTCCCCTCCTCCGCGGCCGCACCCGTGGGCGGGGCCTGGCGGTCGTGTCGTTCACGGCGGCACTGGCCGCCGTGGTCGCGGCGTCGGCCGGGTTCCTGCTCGAGTACGCGATCGGCGGCGCCTCGACCACCTCGCTCGGGACCGTGGCCGCCTATCTGCTCGGCACCCACGTATTGATCGGCGTCGGAGAGGGAATCGTCACCGCCGCGACGGTGGCCGCGGTCGCCAGGGCCCGGCCCGATCTGGTGTATCTCCTGCGCACCGCGCCGCGACCCGCCCCCGCGCCCGCGTCGGATGTGGCGGCATGAGCCGGCGCCGCCTACTGCTCGCCCTCGCCGCGGTCACCGTGCTGATCGCCGGGGCGCTTTCCTACCTCGCGAGTTCCAGCCCCGACGGCCTCGACTCGACGACCCTGCGCGGGTGCGAGGTCGTCGAGGTCGACGGGACCGAGCGCGTGACCGGCGAGTGCATGGCGACCACCGCCACCGATCACACCCTGTCCGGCAGCCCACTGGCCGACTACGCGGTCGGCGGCCGGGAGTTCTCGACCGGGCTCGCGGGCATCGCCGGCGTGGTCGTCGTCGCGGTCGCCGCCGGCGGTCTGTTCCGATTCCTCGGCCGGCGCCGCGCACCCGGAGAATCGGCGAAACCGTGAGCGGTGCGACCGCGGCGACACGACTCCACCTGCCGGGTACCTCGCCGGTGCACCGGTTGCCGGCGGAGGTGAAGATCGTTGCGGCGGTGACGTTCGTGTTCGTCGTCGTCGCCACCCCGCGCGAGGCGATGTGGGCGTTCGGCGCGTACCTGGCGTTGCTCGCCGCCGTGTGGACGGTCGCGGGGATCCGGCTCTCGTGGCTGGCTCCGCGGATGCTCATCGAACTTCCGTTCGTGGTGCTGGCGGTGTTGCTGCCGTTCGCCGAGGCCGGTGAACGTGTGGTGGTGGCCGGGGTTTCCCTGTCGGTTCCCGGCCTGTATGCCGCGTGGGGGATCCTCGCCAAGGGGACCCTGGGCGTGCTCGTGTCGCTGACACTCGCCGCGACCACGGCGGTGCGGGAGTTGCCGGGAGCTCTTGCGCGACTTCATGTACCGGGATCGATCACCACCATCGTCGTGCTGATGATCCGGTACGCGGATCTGCTCGCCGACGAGGCGCACCGGATGCACATCGCACGGCTGTCCCGCGGCGACGATCCGCGCACGCTGCGGCGTATCGGTGCGACCGCGCGCGGGGTCGGTGGTCTGTTCCTGCGCGCCTACGAGCGCGGCGAACGGGTGCACCTGGCCATGCTGTCGCGGGGATTCTCGGGAACCGTCCCGGCTTTCGGAGATCCCGCGCGCTCCGCGGACTGGCTGCGGGCACTGGCACCGACCGCGGGCGCCGTGCTCGTGTGCGCGACGGCGTGGGTCACGACGTGACCGGCACACCCGCGGTCCACCTGGCCGGCGTCGGCTACTCCTATCCCGACGGCCGGCGCGCCCTGCACGGCATCGACCTGACCGTCGCGGCGGGCGAGCGCGTCGCGGTGCTCGGTCCCAACGGTGCGGGCAAGACGACCCTCATGCTGCATCTCAACGGCGTGCTCACCCCCACCGAGGGAACGGTCGCGATCGGCGGACGGACGATCGGCCGCGACACCCTCCGCGATGTCCGGCGCGCCGTCGGCCTGGTGTTCCAGGATCCCGACGACCAGCTGTTCATGCCCACCGTCGCCCAGGACGTGGCGTTCGGTCCGGCGAATTTCGGGGTCCGTCCGCCGGAGCTCGACGAGCGGGTCCAGGAGGCTCTCGCCGCGGTCGACATGACCGAGCACGCGGACCGCGACACCGCGCACCTGTCGGGCGGGCAGCGGCGACGTGTCGCTCTGGCGACCGTGCTGTCGTGCAGACCCGAGGTTCTGGTGCTCGACGAACCGTCCGCGAACCTCGATCCGGTGGCGCGCCGCGAACTCGCGGAGGTCCTCACCCGGCTCGACGCGACGCTGCTGCTGGTCACGCACGACCTTCCTTATGCGGCGCAATTGTGTACCCGCGCGGTGATTCTGGACGGCGGCCGGATCGTCGCGGACGGACCGATCGACGAGATCCTCACCGACGACACGCTGCTCGCGGCGCACCGGCTCGAACTGCCGTGGGGCTTCTCCGTGCCGCAGCGACGCGGTTGAGCATCTCACCGGGCGGCGGCGAGCCGGCGATTGGTGTGCCCGAGCTGCCGCACGGTCCACGACTCCAGCCGGTCGGTCTCCTCCGCAGTAAGCCTGTCGCACACGAAATCCCAGTGCAGCGCCACCCGATCCCCCACGCGCAGGCCGGGCACGAACACGCCGGAGGCGGTACGCCGGCCGATGCGGCGGGCGGTCTCGGCTCCGAGAGCCAGCCGGGCACCGTCGAATTCGAGTCGCCGCAGGTTCACGACGGCGTCGTCGTCGGACACCTCCAGCACGGTCCCCCACCCGATCCGGCACGAATCGAGGATCCGGAGCGGCTCCGGCATCCCGGTACCCAGCAGCCGCGACCACGGGTACACCCCGAACACGTGGAACGCGTGGGTCGCGGTCACCTCGGATAGCAAGTTCTCCGTCAGGTGCGACCAGTAGTGACCGGCCCGCGCGCCGAACCGGCTCAGCAGTTCACCACCGAATCGCTCCGCGTCGACGCGATCGGTGAGTGCGTTTCCGGTCCAGTAGGCGCGCACCACCCGTTCGTCGAGCGGATCGGCGATCCCGCACTGCTCGGCGATCAGTTGCTGATACGGCCAGGCCCCGCTGAACTGCCGGGCCGCGGCGGCCACCACCGCCGGATCCCCGCCACCGCACGCGGCACTCTCGAGCGCGGCGGCACTCGCCGGACCGCAGTAGCCGAGTTCGTTGGGCGCGTGCGCATACTGCGCGAACAACCGATATCCCTGGGCCACTGCGCTTTCCGCCACGGTCACGCCTTTCCGCGCTGCCCCACCAGCGCCGCCGTCTCCCGGTGGAGACGACCGAAGTTGTAGTAGGCGGCGCATGCCCCTTCGGGTGAGACCATGCAGGTACCGATCGGCGTCTCGGGTGTGCACGCGGTCCCGAACACCTTGCACTCCCACGGTTTGATCACACCTTTGAGCACCTCACCGCACTGGCAGGCCTTCGGATCGGCCACCCGCACGCCGGGCATCGAGAAGCGTTGCTCGGCGTCGAACTCGGCGTAGTCGGGGTGAATTCCGAGCGCGCTCTGCGAGATGAATCCGAGCCCGCGCCACTCGAAGTGGGGTCGCAGCGCGAACGTCTGCGCGAGCAGCGCCAGGGCCTGCCCGTTGCCCTCGCTGCGCACGACCCGGCTGTACTGGTTCTCGACCTCGCATCGCCCGTCCCGGATCTGCTGCAGCAGCATGTGCACCGACGCGAGGATGTCGAGGGGCTCGAAACCCGCCACCACGATCGGTTTTCCGTACTTCTCCGGCACGAAACGGTACGGGCGCAGGCCCACTACGGTCGACACGTGGCCCGGCCCGAGGAACCCGGACAGGCGCAGATCCGGCGACTCGAGGATCGCCTTGATCGGCGGCACGATCGTGACGTGATTGCAGAACACCGAAAAGTTCGTCAGCCCCAGCTGTTTCGCGCGCACCAGGGTCACCGCGGTGGACGGTGCCGTGGTCTCGAACCCGACCGCGAAGAACACCACCTGTTTGTCCGGGCTGTCGACCGCGATCTTGAGCGCGTCGAGCGGCGAATACACGAACCGCACATCGGCGCCGCGTGCTTTCGCTTCGAGCAGGTTGCCCCGCGATCCGGGCACCCGCATCATGTCCCCGAACGTCGTGAACACCACGTCGTCCTGCTCGGCCAGCCACATCGCGTCGTCGATGCGGCCCATCGGGATGACGCAGACGGGACAGCCCGGTCCGTGCACCAATTCCACCGACGGCGGCAGCAGATGTTCGATGCCGTGCCGGTAAATGGTGTGGGTGTGCCCGCCGCACACCTCCATGAACTTGAACTCGTCCCCGGCGGCGAGATCGGTGATCGCAGCGACCAGCGCCCGGGCCGCAGCCGGGTCCCGGAACTCGTCGACGAATTTCATGGTGCCAACCCGCTTTCCCTCGTCGCCGTCATCTCGGCGTCGTGTCGATCTCTGAACTGGTGAACGCCTCGATCTCGTTGACGTAGTCGGCGCCCATCCGGCGCACCTGGTCGAGCGTCATCCGCGCTTCCGCCTCGTCGATGCGGGACATCGCGAATCCGACGTGCACCAGCACCCAGTCGCCGACCTGCAGGCCGGTGCCGGCGAGCAACCGGATGCTGATCGCCCGTTGCACCCCGTTGACGTCGACCTTCGCGAGGTCCTGGTCGGCGTCGAGGATGTCCACGATCCGTCCCGGAATTCCCAGACACACAACAGTTCTCCTCACGGTCAACAGATGCGGGGCAGCGGGTCACCGACGAGCATGTCGACGATCCGGCTGCCCCCGAACGCGGTACGCAGCGCGACGATGCCCTCCGGTTCCGCGAGGATCTCGCCGACGACCGCGGCGTCTTCGCCACCGGCCTCCCCGCGCAGCGCGGCGAGCGCCGCGTCGGTCTCGTCCTCGGCGACCACGGCCACGAACTTGCCCTCGTTCGCCACATACAGCGGGTCGATGCCGAGCAGGTCGCACGCGCCGAGCACCTGCGGCCGGATGGGCAGTGCCTCCTCGTCGAGTACCACCGCGAATCCGGTGGCCTGCGCGAGTTCGTTGCACACGGTGCCGACGCCGCCGCGGGTCGCGTCGCGCATCCACCGGGTCGACGGGGCCGCCGCGAGCAGCGCCTCCACCATCCGGTGCACGGGAGCGGTGTCGGACGCGATGTCCGCCTCGAGCGCGAGTTCGCCGCGCGCGAGCAGCACCGCCATGCCGTGGTCGCCGAGCGTACCGGAGACGACGACCCGGTCGCCGGGCCGAACCAGGTCCGCGCCCAGACGACGGCCGTCCGGTACCACGCCCACACCCGCGGTGCTGATGTAGAGCCCGTCCGCGGAACCTTTGCCGACGACCTTGGTGTCCCCGGTGACGATGTCGACGCCCGCACCCGACGCCGCGGTCGCCATGTCGGCGACGATCTCCCGCAGCCGGGCGATCTCGAAGCCCTCCTCGATCACGAACGCCGCCGACAACCAGCGCGGCCGCGCGCCGGACACGGCGAGGTCGTTGACGGTGCCGTGTACCGCGAGGTGCCCGATCGACCCGCCCGGGAACTGCAAGGGTTTGACGACGTACGAATCGGTGGAGAACGCCAGGCGCTCCCCCGTGGCCACTACGACAGCGGCGTCGCCGAGCTGTTCGAGTTCCGCGTTGCGAAACGCGTCCACGAACACCGCATCGACCAGGGCCGCGGACGCCTTGCCCCCGGCGCCGTGGGAGAGGGTGACGACCGTGTCGAGCAGACGCGGCCGGCGGCGCCGGAACGCCTCGATCCGTTCCAGTACCCGGTCCTCGCGATCCGCGTCGGTGCTCACGTCCCGCCTCCGGTCGTCGACGTGTCGCGCGCGAGACGATCCTGCGCAATCTCCCACAGGCGGTATCCGAGCAGGGCGTGGCTCTCCTGGATGCGGTGGATGCTCTGCGAGCGGACCGTGAAGCAGTAGTCGAGGTCGTCGGAGACGGCCATCCGCCCGCCGTCGTGCCCGGCGAATCCGATGGTGAGCAGGCCGCGGAATCTCGCCTCGGCGAGGGCCGTCATGAGATCGTCCGAGTTTCCGGAGGTGGACAGCGCGATCGCGACGTCGACCGGCCGGGCATGGGCGATGATCTGCCGCGAGAAGATCAGGTCGAAACCGACGTCGTTGCCGAGGGCGGTGACCACGGCCTGGTCCGCGGCCAGGGACCAGGCGGACACCGGGGTACCGCGGGCGGGCCGGCTGAACAGGGACGCGAGGGTCGCGGCGTCGGTGGAGCTGCCGCCGTTGCCGAACGTGTAGAGCCGGCCGCCGCGCGCGAAGGACCGGGCCATCCGCTCCCCCGCGGATTCGAGGGCCGGTCCCCATTCGTCGATCGACGCCTGCTGCAACCGTGCGCTCTCCGCTGCCTTGCTGCGGGCGGACGCGGCGAGGTCGCGCAACAGCGGCGCGGCGTCGCGTTCGTCCGCGTCGATGAACGGATACAGGAAACTCGTCTGCTCCGGTTCGCTCACGGTGTCACCTCTCCGCCGGATCTGCAGAAGCGTCGAGCCGGGTGAGCGCAACGCCCCCGTGCACGACGAGAAGATCGTGCACCGCAACGGATTCCAGGATCGACACGTCGACCTGTTCCTCCCCGGCCGCGGTTCGCACGACAGCGGTGGTGGCGGCGGCGGGCGGGGCGACGACCTCCGCGAGCCTGCCCTCGTCGCTGCACGTCACGCACACCGCGTCGGTGTGGTCTTCTTCGAGGAGCCCCGGATGTTCGAAGACGACATGGGTCAATTCCCACAGCAGGTGGTACATCAGCACGAATCGGCCGGTGGCCGAGACCATCGGATCGTTCGAATCGACCCACAGCACGTGCGTGGCGGCCCCGGCGGGCGGGCGCGGTCCGGCACCGATCCAGATGGTGTCGGCGCCCCACGCCGGGGCGCGTCGCACGATGTCGAGGACGTCGGGTTCGTCCGCGGACGCGACGGCGAGGATCACGTCGCCCGGCCGCACCGCGACCCGGCACTGGGCCACCGGGTCCGGTTCGACCAGCGACACCGCCGGCAGCGCCCGCTTGCCCATGATCACCGGATGCACGAATTCCACGGCCACGTGGTGGGCGTGCGGTTCCCATTGCGGCGAGACCACCCACAGGGTCGCGCCCGCGTGGAATCGTCGCGCCAGCCCGAGCGCCGCGGTCGCCAGGTCCGCGGCGAGTTCCTCCCCGATCGGGTTCTCACCGATCGGCGGGTTCGATTGCTGTGTCGTCGAGGTCATCGCCCACGTCCCGTCTGCACAGGGTCTGCTGCCCATTGTCCCGAAACAGCTTCTCGCCGTTCCGAAGTGGTGGCTAGCCGCCGTGCCAGGGTGGCGCCGATCGCGGCCTGCCCGAGCGACAGCCCACCGTCGTTCGACGGCACCCGACTGTGCGTCAGGACATCGAACCCACTGTCTTGCAGGATAGTTCGAACACCTTCGGTGAGCAGTCGATTCTGGAAGACACCTCCGGTCAACCCGATCGTCGTGATTCCGGCGTCGGTGGCGATCCGCGCGGCGAGCCGAGCGGTCGCGACCGCGAGCGCCTGGTGGAATCCCAGCGCCAGATCCGCGGCCGGAACCCCGAGCCGCAGTCCCCCGACCAGGCAGCGCAGCGTCCCGGTCCAGTCCAGTTCGGTGCCGTGCACCGTCATCCGCACCGGCGCCGGCTCGGCGGCGGTACGCGCGAGCGCCTCGAGTTCCACGGCCGCCTGCCCCTCGTACGTGATGCGATGACGCACCCCGAGCAGGGACGCCACTCCGTCGTACAGCCGCCCGACGCTCGTGGTGCATACGCAGCCGATGCCGGACGTCAGCTGGCCGGCCACCAGGTCCCGTTCCACGTCGGTCAGGGCCCCGGCGCACGGCAGGTCGTCCAGGTGCGGTGACGTGGGATCGCCGAGACCGGCGTCGCGCAGCAACACCAGCGCGACCCGCGCCGGGGTCCGCACGGCGACGTCGCCGCCGGGCAGCAGGAAGGACCGCAGGTGCCCGGCCCGGCGCATGTCCAGCAGGTCCGGTCCGACGAGCAGCAGTTCCCCACCCCACACCGTGCGGTCGCAGCCGTAGCCGGTGCCGTCGAACGCGATGCCGAGTGCCGGCGAACCGATCCTGCCGTGTTCGGTGAGCAGCGACGCGACGTGGGCGTGATGGTGCTGGACGGTGTGCAGCGCGATGTCGTGCTCCTCGGCGTAGCGCTCGGCCCATTGCCGCGTCGCGTATCCGGGGTGGGCGTCGGCCACCACGAGTTCCGGGGTGACCCGGTGCAGCGCGGTCAGCCGCTCCACGGACGTTTCGAACGCCCGGCGGCTCTCCAGCGACCCCATGTCCCCGAGATGCGCCGAACAGAATGCGTACTCCTGCCGGGTCAGGCAGAAGGTGTTCTTCAGTTCCGCGCCGACCGCCAGGACCGGCGGCGACGGCCGGTCGAGCAGCACCGGCATCGGCGCGTAGCCGCGCGAGCGCCGGATCGGCGACTCCCGGTCGCCGTGGACGACCGCGACCACCGAATCCTCGCAAGGCACCGCGATCGGCCGGTCGTGCACGAGAAACAGGTCGGCGATGCCGCCGAGGCGGGCGCGGGCGTCGTCGTCGTCGGTGCACAGCGGTTCGCCCGAGACGTTCCCGGAGGTCATCACGAGCAGGCGCGGCACCGGATTCGGGTGCCCGGGCACCGGCATGAACAGCAGGTGGTGCAGCGGGGTGTACGCGAGCATCACCCCGAGCTCGCCGAGGCCCGGCGCGACCTCGTCCGCCACCGCGGTATCGGCCCGCTTCTCCAGCAGCACGATCGGGCGCGCCGGCCGGGTCAGTGCCTCGATCTCCTGCCGGAACAGGACACACTGCGATGCGACCGTCGCGACGTCCGGTGCCATCACCGCGAACGGCTTGTCCGGTCGCCGCTTGCGTTCGCGCAACCGCCGGACCGCGTCGGGGTCGGTGGCGTCGCACATCAGGTGGTAGCCGCCGAGCCCCTTGACGGCCACGAGCTGCCCGGCCGCGAGGGCACGCTGCACCGCTGCCAGCACCGCGTCGTCCCCGTCGATGCGGTCGCCGCCGCGTTCGGTGTGGATCCGCGGTCCGCAGTCCGGGCAGCAGATCGGCTGGGCGTGGTACCGCCGGTCGGCCGGATCTGCGTATTCGCGGGCGCAGCGCGGGCACATCGGGAACGCCGCCATCGTCGTGGCGGGGCGGTCGTAGGGCAGGTCGGTGATCACCGTGTACCGGGGGCCGCAGTGGGTGCAGTTGACGAACGGATGCCGGTACCGGCGGTCGGCGGGATCGTTCAGTTCCCGCAGACAGTCCTCGCACGTGGCGACGTCGGGCGGGATCAGCGTGCGCAGTCCCGGTGTGCGGCGGCTGTCCACGATGCGGAAGTCGCGGTCGCCCCGGGGCGTGCGCGGGACCGACGTCAGATCGAGAACGTCGGCGAGCGGCGGGGCTTCGGCCCGCAGCCGTCGCTCGAACTCGTCGAGTGTGCTTGTGGCCCCTTCTATCTCGACGAACACGCCGGTGTCGTCGTTCCCGCAGTGCCCGGCGAGGCGCAGTTCGGCGGCCAGGCCCGCCACGAACGGCCGGAACCCGACTCCCTGCACCACCCCCCGGACGATCACGCGGCGGCGCTCGACGGCGCTCGTCACGGTGGATCCTCCCGGTCCGGGCCCCGGCCCATCAGTTCCAGTCCGGCCAGGGCACGTTCGGCGCCGGCTTCGTCGACCCGTTCCATCGCGAAACCCATGTGGATGATCACCCAGTCGCCGGGTTCGACGCCTGCGTCGTCGAGCAACCCGATGTTGATCCGCCGGCTCTCACCCACGACGTCGACGAGCGCCAGCTGGCCGCCGTAGCCCTCGAGCAGCCGGATCACCCGGCCGGGAATTCCCAGGCACATACGTCACCCTCCGGGCCTCGGCCGGGCGGCCCGATCGGGTCGCCGGAGATTCTGCACGGCTCGGCGCACCGCCGCGGCGGCCGGTTCGACCGCGGCCGCGACGGCGGGTGAGAGCCCGATGCCCTCGTCGACGCACTGCGCCTGACATCCCACCACGATCGTGCGGGGCCGGCTCCCGCCCAGCGCCGCGAGGGTCGCGAACACCGAGGCCGGGTCCATGCCGTGCGCATCGACCCCGACCGTGGTGGGTGCGGTGTCGCCGGCTTCGAAGACCCGCACCGCCCCGGGCTCCCCGGCGTCGGGAACCGCGTCGACCAGGACCAGGCCGTCCCACCCGTCGAGCAGGTCGTATGCCAGGTGCATGCCGCGGATCCCGTAGTCCACCACCCGGACTCCTTCCGGTTTCGGGCTCCGGGCAAGGTAGCGCACGACCTCGGGTCCGAACCCGTCGTCCCCGAGGAAGATGTTGCCTACGCCCGCGACCAGAATCCGCACCCCACTCCTCACATGTTCCGGATTCGGAAGTAGCGCTTGAGATCCGGCAACGACTTCACTGCGACCAATGCTGCACCGACCGCGACGGCGGCGGCGACCGCCGTGGTCAGCATTCCGACGATTCTCATGACTCCTCGTTCCTCGACGGTTGCACCGGGACGTCCGGCACCGGTTCGATCTCGTCCGGCGCGAAATAGAGGTAGCGGCCGAACCATTCGTGGAGGTCGGCGGCGGGGTCGTCGGTGAGGACGACCCCGACGTGGGTCCCGCCGTCCACATCGGCGTGGACCGTCGCGACGCGCGCGAGCCGGTCGCGGAAGAACAGGTCCTGCGCGTCGGCCCGCCGGGACGGGTGCAGCCGGACCAGGCTTCCCTGTCCCACGGGCATCCCCTGCACGAGCACGGTGTCGAGTTCCGGTCGCACGCTGGTGTCCGCTTCCTCGGTCCACCAGTCGACACCGTCGGGCACCTCGGGTATCGGACCGGCGCCCATCGGATCGGCGCCGCGGCCGGGGTCGCGCAGGACCCCGTGCAGTGCCTGGAGCTCCTCGGGGGTCATCGCCTCGCAGCGGTCCACGATCTCCGCGGCCCGCGCGTCGGTGGCGCGGGCCTGCGCCTTCTCCTCGTCCGTGAGGGTCAGTACCCGCAGGGTGAGGATCTCGTCGATCTCCGTGGCGTCGAACAGGTCTCCGCCGCTCTGCTCGGCGACGCGCGGGTGGTCGTAGAGGATGATCGGCGACACCAGCACGACGGGTGCTTCCCCCGGCACGGCCGGGTCCGGGTCCCCGGCGAGCACCGGGAAACAACGCTCGTGGGTGCAGGTGCCGACCAGTGCGGCCGCGTCGGCGGGCGGTTCGAGGAGCGATACGAAACGCGCCTCGGTGGCAGCGAGGATCAGGTGCGCTCCGATCAGCGACCGCCCGATCGCGTCGTCCGCGTCGACGGGCGCGTCACCGGTGTTCGTGACGGTGGCGGACACGCGGACGAGATCGCCGTCGATCGGTCCGGCCTCGACGGTCACGGTCGCGTGCACGGCGCGCCGGGTGCGCAGCAGACGTCCGGCGACCGTGCCGTCCGGTTCGGTCAACAGTTCGGTGTCCTCCCCCGCGGGCACCGCGACCTCCGTCGCCCCGTGCGCGTTTTCGGTAGCCACCGCTACCGAAAACGCGCACGAGCACTCGACGGCCTCGTCCCACCCGACCCACGACTGTCCGACGACGACCAGCTCGGGCACGGTCTCGAACCCCTCGCCGGTGCGGCGCTGCACCGTACGACGCTGAAGCTGGAGAAACCGCAGGGTCACCTCGATCACCGGCTCGGTTCCCAGCGTGCGCAGCACGGTCTGTGCCGCCAGTCCCGGCGGCTCGCCGAGCCCGGACGCGGTGGCTCCGGGCGGCCCGAGAACTCCGAACTGCCAGCGCGAGTGGTTCTTCCGGGCGTTCGCGCGGTACGGGTACAGCAGGTAGCCCTCGTACAGGATCGTGTCGGCGACCGCACGCACCCGGTCCGTGTCGTCGTGTTGCTTCTGCCGTTCCACCGTCACGACGCCTCCGCATCCGTTCCCGCACCGGCTGCGTCGAGCAGTGCGGTGATCGTGGCGTCCAGATCGGTCAGTCCCCGTTCGGCCTTGAACCGTGCCAGTGCGGCCAGCGTCGCGTGGGTGAGGCGCGCGTATCCGCTGTCGGGG
>Ga0180215_1002604_pt1 | contig 17990 bp, 18 predicted proteins | sample eDN3rd37CBELigBY_FD_128871 | JGI IMG/M metagenome (GOLD analysis project Ga0180215, IMG submission 128871) | Enriched backyard soil microbial communities from Emeryville, California, USA - eDNA 3rd pass 37_C BE-Lig BY (version 2) (version 2) | ecosystem: Environmental > Terrestrial > Soil >... | reverse complement strand
GCCGTTCCAATTGCTAGATGCGTCGGCCTACTCGTCGCGCGTGGCTCTGAGGACCCGGCGGCCGGCGGCGCTCCGGTCAGGCCGAAGGAAGGCGCGGTCAGACCCTGCGCGAGCGAGCGCGGATGGCGTTGAAGCCGAGCGGTTCGGGCTCTGCCGGACGGACGGCTAGGTGAGCGCCGGGCGCGCGGACGCGGCGAGCGTCGCCATGTTGTCGAAGATGCGCGCCTGGGCGGCGTCGGGCTCCTCGCGCCAGACCCGGCTGAGACCGGTGACGACCGAGGGAATGTCGGTCGGGTCAGCGGCCCGGCCACCGAGCTTCGCGTACGGCCCGTCGGTTTCGGTCACGACCCGTTCGGGCGGCAGCGCGGCGACGATGCGCTGTCCGTTCTTCGAGCGCATCATGGCCGGGTTGATGGAGAACCAGAGGCCTGCGGCGAGCGCAGTGTCGATGTGCTTCAGCGCGCCGCTGTACCAGTGCAAGATGGCGGTGGCGCGGCTCTGGGCGAGGCGGTCGATGGTGTCTTGCTCGGCTCCGCGTGAGTGGACCGTCAGGACTTTGCTCTGCAGTCGGGGCTGCCCGAGCAGGTGCTCGAAGACCTTCAGTTGCTGGCGGTAGGAGGGCTTTCCTTCCGCTGAGCCGTCGAGGCCGACCTCGCCGACGTAGTCGGTGCGGTCGAGCATCTGGGTGAAGAGCGCCATCTCCATCGGTGTCGCCGCCGCGGCTCGCAGCGGGTGCATCCCGAGGGCGACGCGTACCAGCCGCCGGTCTCCGAGCCGCAGCGCGAGTCGCTGGAAGCGCGACGGCAGCTCCGTGACGGCGACCGTGACGACTCCGGCTTGCTCGGCCCGTCGAAGCGTTTCCATCGGGCTCGCGTATTGGTCGAGGTGGCAGTGGGTGTCGACGTACTGCATCGGCTAGAGGCGTCGCCTGAGTGCTGGGCCAGCGCCCGCCAGCCACGCTCGAAGCTCCGCGCGTCCGCGGCAGTACACGTCGAAGAAGGCTGTGGTCTCCCCATTCGGGATGCGGCCGTTGAGCAGCACGTCCTCGCGGCGCTCGGGCCGTCCGAGGCTGGCGGTCAGGGCGCGCAGCGAACGTCCGCGCTTGCTGGAGGTCTGCAGCAAGTTGGTGTCGTTGAGGGCGTCCCAGGCGTAGCGACGGCGGAACTGGTCGATGCCGATGTGGTGCATGGAGGCTCGGCGGATGAGGCAGGGGTAGCAGTAGCCGCAGTTGCCCTGCGGCTTCTTGGCCCAGCGGGGCGCCTCGGGATGCGAGCACGAGATGCTCTTCGGCGCGAGGTGCTGCAGCAGCGCGCTGTTCGAGTTCTGCGCGAGCAGCTCGCCCTTGGTGAGCAGGCGGTACGGGTTCTCGATGGTGCGGTCGAGTCCGAGGAGGGCGAGCGCCTCGGCCATCCGATGCATGTACAGCGGGTGAGTGGTCCGCGTGCTGAGACTGCCCGCGCGCGCGGGTGTGAGCGGCACGTTGATGCCGATGAAGCCGTTCTCCGGCACGTACAGCGGGACGCGACTCCCCAGTGCGTCGGCGACCGCGATGCCGGCGGCGAAGAACAGGAACGAGCGACTGCGCGTGGTGTTCTCCACGCCGCCGACCGGCAGCGGCCGCGCCTGGCCCTTGCGGCGGTGCCCAGGCCGCAGGTACAACGACCGGAGACAGAGGCGATGCGAGCCGTAAGCGCGGACGAGCTCGCGGTAGAGCAACTTCTGCTTGGTGCTGGTCAGCGAGCTGTCGTGGTGCCCGACGAGAAGCAGGTTGCGTCCTTCTTCGAGCAGGTCGATGACGCCGGCCAACGAGTCGAGCCCGCCCGAGAACAGCGAGACCGCGTCGAATTCGCTCGCAAGGGCCCCGGCGCTCGCGGAGCCGACTCCGCTGCTCACGAACGTGAGGTCCCAGCGGTCACCACTGAGGAAGGACAGTGCCTTGACGAGCTCGCTCTTGGCGCCTTCCCAGAGCGCGACGTCACTGACGGGGACCTGGAGATGCAGGTCGCGGGTCCAGAGGTCTTGCGCGGCGGCGCGCTTGACGACCTTGTCCGTGCAGAAGACCGCTCCGCCCAGGCGCAAGAGGTCCATGGCGGTCGGGGACGGACGCAGCCCCTTGAGGAACTCGGGCTTGTAGCGAACGGTCGATGCGGCCTTGTCGTCGTCGAACCAGTCGAGGAGGACGTCTGCGCCGGCGTCGAGCTGCGAGGGGTCGGTGCGGAGCTGGAGCGATGTCATGCAAGGTCCTGCATGTCCTCGTAGAGCTGGTCGACGACCGTGTTGAGGATGGCCTCGCCTTCCTCAACACGCCAGGCGATTTCGAGCGCGTCGCGTTCGCCAATCTCCAATCGGACAAGCGCGTAGAGCCGCTCGCGGAGCTCCTCGTAGCGTTGCTGGGCAACGGCCTGGTCTTCGATGTGTGACAGCTTCTCGGCGAGCGTCGGCAACAGCCGCGCGTACGCCCACTCGGCGACGAAGCGCTCGATAAGCCGGACGACATCGTCTCGGTCAAGTTCGAGGGCCTCCAGCTCCTCGTACGTTTGCGCGTCCTCGGGATAGAGGGCGTGGAAGGCCTCGATGAGCGCGCCCTGCACAGCCTGGTCTTCGCGAAGGCCGCCGTCGCCGCCGAGCGCTTCGACGAGCCCGTCGAGGACCTCGTAGCGGTCCTGCCCCACGAGGTGACCGAGTCCGAGCCGCTGGAGAGTCTCGGTGAGCCCGTCCGTGGCCAGCCCGGCGCCGAAGTCGGCGATGGCCTGTCCCGCGCCGACGCCGGAAGCGCGGCCCGCGCCCGCCGCCGCGCCCGCGCCGCCGAGAGCGCCGACGTAGCGGGCAAGGACCTTGTCGGCGCGCTCCGCGCCGCCGTAGCGGGCGAACTTCGACGCCGCGTGCTTGTAGGGCGTCCAGCCACCGCCGGTACCGCCCGTGTAGTCAGACGAGGTGCCCATCAGAGACGGTCCAGCGCTCGCTTCGCCTGTCGCTGAAGGTCGCCCTTGCCTTTCTCGACCCACCGCTCAAGAACCGTGCGCGTCCGCGGGTTGCGCTTGAAGTCGGTCCCGAGGGCAAGCGCGAAGGTGCCCTTGGCCTTCGCCACCGGCAGCTTGTCGAGCATGTCGAACATCGCGGTAGCCACCTCGGCGCGCTGTGCGGCGAGCTCCCGGAGCGACTTGCCCGCGGGGGCGTTCAGGTCCTGCGCCGCCTTATCGAGCAGCGCCGGTGCGAGCTCGGCGAGTGCGCCTTGGTCCAGCTTGGCCGTCTCCTCGACTGCTTTGACGCGCAGGGGGTCGACCTTGTCGTCCTGCAGCTGAGCCAGCAGCTTCTGAAGCTCCAGCGAGAGGCGCGGTGCGGTAATGAGGCGCGCGAGCCGGTCTCGCGAGAAGGTGAAGTACGGGCCGAGGTTCGTGTCGGCGAGTGCCGGCTCCATGCGCAGCCAGTTGGCGATGCTCGGCCGCCCGACATGGTTCACCCAGTCGCGGATGTCGGACGAGACGCCGCGCGGCCTGCCGCCGCGAGCCAGCTGCTCGGCGAGGCGCAGTTCGTCCGGCGCCCCGGTGTCGGACTCCAGGTGCCACTTGAAGACCCGCTCGAAATGGCGCTCGTCGAAAAGCCGCTCCAGCACCATCAGCTTCGCGAGCTTGCCCGCATCGAGGTCCATCTGGCGCCGCTGCGCCGTCTCCAAGCGCACGAGGAAGTCGTTGAGAAACCGCTTCGTCTCGCGCGGGTTGCCGCGCAAACTCTGGGCGAGCACGGGCCCAACCTCGGCCGCGACATCGAGCCCCTCGACGAGCGCGGCCGGCAGCTCGCCGATGGCGTCGGCAGCGATGCCCGCGTTCATGGCCACCTGGAAGGGGTTGACTTTGCGGTTCTCGTCGGCCTTCGCGCGCAGCCGGTCGAACTGGTCCGGGTCCGTGTACAGCTCCGCGAAGAGCAGGTTGATGTAGGTCAGAACCTCCGGCTCGCCGAGCGGCGGGACCGGGATGCGATGCTGGAGCATCTTCTCCAGCCAGTGGCCGCCGAGCTTGTCGTCGCCCTCGCGGCGCGCCTGATACCGCGAGTCGAGCGCTGCCTCGACAATGTTCGCGTGCGCGCCAACGACGTAGGCGGTCTTCGGCGCGTGCAAGAACAGCCGCATCGCCTCGAAGGTCTCCACGATGGTGTCCGTGGACGAGCAGCGGTCCATGTCGTCGATGAACACCACGAGCGCCTGCACCTTGTCGTCGAGTTCCTCCATGAGTTGCTCGAACTCGTGGTGGAAGTGCGCGACCGACTCGAAGGCCCGCTCGGGCTCTTCGTCCTCCGGCCCGCCGCCGAGCACGTCGGCCACCGCGGCCGCAGCTGCCGCTTCCTCTGGGCCCGCGCCTGCGGACACGGCACCGACGGCGGCGGCATGCCGCCAAACGCCCCAGCGGTGCAGCGTCCGCCTGAGCTTGTTCGCGCGCTCGCCGACCTCCTGCATCAGGCCCTTGTGCTCATCGGCGTAGTCGGCGATGGCGTCGACCACCGACGCCATCAGCGCGACCTTGCCGTAGTTGAAGTCCTCAAAGCGCCACGGCGTGAACTGGACGCAGATGAAACGGTCCTCGTTCTCGCCGGTGGTAAGGCGTTTGTACGCGACCTCCATCAACGAGCTCTTGCCAGAGCCCCAGTCCCCGGAGACGAGCACCGTGAGCGGCAGCAGGCGTTCGTTGGTGAGCAGGACCTCCAGCTCGTCGACGAGGTAGTCGAAGCCGAGAAGGTCGATGTCGGTCTCGTTGTCAGGCCACATCGTCCGAGACTTCGGCCGTGGGGCCCTTCGAGGGCGCTGACGTAACCGGCATGTCAGTTGGAGGCGAGGTTGCCGGTGCTACGCGTTGATGGCGCGTTGCCGTCATGGCCGTGAACGTACGTCGCAACCCGGACGGAGCCTCCGGATTTTCGCGTGCTGAGGTTGCTGTGTAGTGGCGGCGAGCGGACGCCTCAGCCTCCTCGGCGAGAACCTCGGGCTGGCTTCCTTCCCCGCCTGACCGAGAGCCCGCGCGGCTGGCCACACGCTGTCGGCGGGTACTCGCCGGACGCGTCCTTAGGCTTCGCGTATGCCGCGGGTCGCCGCTGACAGCCAGATGCCGTACGAAGTTCAGGTCGCGCTCGTCGAGGCCGCGGGCAAGGTCTTCTGGTACTGGGACGACTTCCGGCACTTTCTCCGGAAGGCCGGCGTGCATCCCTCCGTCGTGACCCGTCTGACGAGCGCCGGCCTGAGTAAGTACGCGGTGATGCGCGAGCTGCTCGCCGAGCTCGACAACGCCGGCGCTGCCGGCCAGCAGGTTCAGCTGCAGCTCGTGCGCGCTCTCGTTGCCTCGCCGGTGTCGGCAGCCGGCGGCGACGTCGCCGAAGCCAAGGCCGCTCAGGCACAGCTGCGCGCCGTCAGCGACCAGCACGACCTGTTGCCGGAGACGAAGGCCCGCCGCGAGCGCGCGACGGAACGCCTCGCGGCCGAGCAGCGCCGCCACCAACACGCGCAGCGTCAGAACGCGCGCGCCGAAGCCGACGCCGCCCGCCAGTCGCTCTTCCGTGAGTTCTGCGTGCTTCTCGGCGACACGTCCGACAGACAAGGGCGGGGCTACCGACTGGAGGAGCTGCTGGGCGAGGTCGCGACCCTGGATGGCATGCGGTACGCGCCGCCTTTTCGCAAGGGAACGGTCACCCAGACCGACGGCATGCTCACCTACGAGGGCTTTCAGTACCTCATCGAGGCCCGGTGGCGTTCTGACGCGGCGGACGTCGCGCAGATTGCCGCGCTCGCCCACAAGGCCGACCGCTCCCTTGTCAGCACGCGCGGCCTGTTCCTCTCCGTGGCGGGTTTTCGCGACGCGGTCATCGACGAGCTCGAACGGGGCCCGAAGAACCTGCTGCTGATGACCGGCGCGGAGCTTTCTCTGATTCTCGAAGGGCGGCTCACGCTCGTCGACGCGATGCGCCTGAAAGTCGAAGAGGGCGCCAAGCGCGGGCGCATCTTCTACGACATCACGCGGCTGCCCACCACCTAGGGGTTGTCGGCGCGCGCGTCAGGCGGCGGCAGCTGCCGCCGCGACGGCTCGTCGCAGAGGCGACGCACGTCGGTCCTCGCGCCCGCGACCGGGCCGAGCCCCGCGATGCTCGGGGCGCGTGCGAGCTCTGCCAAGACCGACAGCGCTGCCAGCAGGCGCTCTTGAAAGGCCGACGTCTCGCCGGGCGCGGCGTCGCGTGGCATCGACCGCGCGAGCGCCGACAGGGCGGCAGCGGCCGCTTGCAGCGCGTCGCTGGGCCGCTCGCGCAGAGCGGCACGCACGAGGTCACGCAGGGCGAAGACCGCCGGACGTCGGTGCGCGCCCGAGGCGACCCGCGGCAAGGGCTCCGCTGCGCCGACGAGTTCGGGGAGCGTCGCGTCGAAGCATTCGGCCAGCGCGCTCGCCCGCCCGACCAGCGCCCACGCGTTGTCCGGCTCCAGCGCCAGCGCGGCCTCGTAAGCGCCGACAGCATCTCGGACGTCGCCCCGTCGCTGGTACAGCCGCCCCAACCGGCAGAGCCCGAACGCGGTCGGCCGCGCAGTCAGTGCGTACGCCAGGTACGGCACCGCGAGGTCGAGCACATCCGCGCTGATGAGCTCGGAAGCCAGCGTCATCGCGTTGGCGGGCGACAGGCTCGCCGGCGCCGGCAGATTGCTGCTCGGCGCGCGCGCGAAGTCGACCGCAAGGGAGGGCATCGGCGGAATCGTCGCGGGCAGGCCCGACAGAACGCCGTCGAGCACGTGCGCGCGTCGATTTCTGCGGTAGCGACGCTGCGGAAGCTGCGGGTCTTTCGCATTGCCGCTCGGAGAGACGATGGGCCGCTCCTCGTTCGCGCGGGTCTGCACCGTCATGCAAGGCAACAGCGCTTGGCCTTCCGGCCGGAGCCGCAGGGGCACGGGTCGTTGCGTCCGACGCGCGTCGACGGCCGTGCCGTCCGTCCAGCCAGCTCGGCAAAGACGTCGGCCGGCATCCCGCCCGTCGCCAGCACCGGCAGCAGGCGGCGACCCTGGAGAACTTGGGCGGCGTTCTCGGCGGACACCGACTCTCGCTGCCCGAACTCGTCGAGCACCGCTCGGAAGCGGTCGAGCTCGTCAAGTGTCTCGGCGACGCACATGCCGACCTTGCGCCCAGCGGCGGACGCGTCCGGCTCGTCGACGCACACGAGGGCGACCTCGCCCCACGCCGACGTCGCCGCAAGCGCCTCCCCGGCCGCTTCGAGCGTCTGCTCGTCCGCGAAGCGGTACGCACACACGCGCGGACGCTGCGGGGTGGGCGGCTCCGTCTCGTCGAGCACCGCGTGCTCGAAGAAGCCGAGACCGTGGCGAAGCGCGGTCGCCAGCGCGCCCGTGCCCAGCCCCGAGCCGGCGGGGAGCGACCAGCCCAGCACCGGCGCCTGGCCGGGCTGGCGCATGATGGGCATGTGGTAGTGGCGCTCCTCGCCGCTGGCGTTGGCGACCATGACGGACATCGCCTCGCCGCGCTGAGCGGCCCGGTCGACGCGACGCAGGCCGCGTGGGCCTTGCTCGGCGGCAGACGTCCAGATGGGGACGACGAGCGCGCAGGCGGTTGCGCCGTCGGCGGCGATGGTCTCGGGCAGGAGGATGCCGCACACCAGAGCCTTCTGACGATGCGTGTACATCTCCGGGAGCGGCCGCGTCGCCAGCTCGGTGCCGTTGTAGGTCAGCAGCAGCGCCGGCGGGTCGTCCTCCGGTGCGGTCGTCGCGGCGAACTTGCGTGCCAGGCCTTCGGCGGTGGCGAGCAGTTCGTTGAGCGTGACGTCGGCGACGGCGATGCTGGGCGGGCGGTCGGGCATGTTGGTGAACTCCTTCTTGCGGCTTGTCTTCTCTGAGTGGCACCGCAAATAAAGGTCCTGCCGGGCGCTCGACCGGACGAATGTGTCCAGGTGACCTGGACGCGCGTCGCCAGGAAGCGAAATCGTGGCGAGCAGTCGCCGCTGCCCACAGTCTCGGCGCATGGGACGAGGCAGCAGCACGAACGCGCGCGCGACGATGACGGGCTCGCGTCGCGCCCTCGGCGGGGACGGCGACGGCGGCGGCGTCGCGGCCGCGCGGCGGGAAGTTGCGACGTGGTTGGAGCAGCGCGCTGCCGCCAAGCGCCCAGGCCAGGAGTGGCTGGCCGCGGTCGCCGAGGCGCTGCTCAACGGGTACGAGGAGCTCAACGCGAGCTGGAAGCAACAGACCCGCCGTGAGCTGCGGCATGCGCGGGCCGCGCTGCTGCAAGTCGAGGAGCAGGCCGCCGCTCGCGCCGGTGAGCTGAGCGGCGTGCCGTTCTCGCCGTACGAGCTCGCCGCGGCGTCGACCGCCGAGCAGGAGGAGGTCTGGGTCGGCCTGCTGCCCGCCGGCGTGGAGTTGGGGGAGCTCTGGCAGCTCACGAACCTCGCCGGGCGAGCGGTGCAGCTTCCCGTGTCGCGGCCACGCCGTTAGAGGCTCGCCAGCATCTCCGCGGTCACCGGTATCACCAGCGCCCGCAGCACGCCGACGACGCGCAGGCCCGACGGAGTTCGGACCTCCAGCAGACAAGGTGCTTTCAGCGGCTGCCAGATACACGGCTGCGGCGGCGCCTCGTCGAGCTCCCACCCGCCCATGGCGAGCTCCCAGTCATGATGGAGAGCCTCGTCGGGCGGCTCGGGCTCCGTCGGTGAGCCCAAGTCCCACACCAGCGCCTCAAGCCGCCCGACGACTTCGCGGCCGAGCTGCGCGCGCAGGCCGGCGTCATCGGGTTCCACGGCAACAGGGCACGGCGCACTCGCCGGGTAGCGCACGAACGCCTCCCCGTCGTCGGTGAGGTGCCGCACCCCGTTCGGGTCGTGCTCGATGCCGGCCGCCAGGCCCCACGCGTAGTTCCACATCCGGCCAGCCGAGAAGTGGCCATCACGGAGTCGTGCCAGCGCTTCGGCGGACAGGGTCGCGGAGTCGGGCGGAGTGTCGGCCGGGCTGGGCGCCGGTCGTGGCGTTCCGCGCACCGCGCCGAACACGGGCGCGAAGGGGTCCTGGGGGTCGCTCATGGCGGCACGGTAGGGGTTGCAGCCGCCAAAACCGCGAGGGGCTTTCAGCCACGCTGTCAGCGCCGAATCTCGGCGGCGAAGCGCGGCACGACACCCAACCTAGAGCTCATCTTCGACGTCGAGGTAGGCACAGCGCGCCAACCGGGCCTTGTTCTGCAGGTTCCGGTCGCGCGTGGCCAGCGCGACGACGGCGTTGAGGTCCTGGCAGCGCAGCTCCAGGACGCTGGCCAGCAGTTCGTCGTCCCCGTGGCCGACTCGCAGCCAGGGAAGCGTGTCGGTCATGTCAGCGTCGATGGCGATTTCACGGAGCGACAGCGAGCCGGCCACGGGGACGCCCTTGAAGGTGTCGCCGCGACGGGCGTACTCCTTGACGCGCCGGATGACGCTGGCCGCCTTCTCACCGACTTCGCCGCGACGCATCTTGAGCGCGTCGAGCTCGCGCAGAACCTGCCGGACGAGCACCACCGTCCACGCACCCTCCGGTGGCCGCCAGCTCTCCAGGTCGGGCTTGAACACCAGCGCGTTGGTGTCCGGCACCAGCAGCTGGCCGCCTTCGCCGTGTGCGGCTGGTAGCCCTTCGAGCAGCTCGACGACCTCCTGCAGACAGCGGTCGACTCGCGCTCGTATCTCGTCGACGGTCTTGCCCGGTGCGCCGTACCACCCATCGTCCTGCTCGAAGATGCGGCGCAGAAGCTCATCGGCGTCGTCCAGCGGAGCGATGCGCTCCGGCGCGCTGCGCCGCACAGCCTGCGCTGCCAGGTCGTGCAGGGACTGCCACGTCTGCCGCGCTTCGCCGAAGTACCGCTGTGCCCCTTCCATCGGCGGCGCCCAACGGTGCGGGCTCCAGCCAACGACGTACGCGCCCGACGACCTGGCGTTGATGTCGCCGTAACGCAGCTGCGTGTGGTCGAGCAGCCGGCCAAACACCTCGCGGACCTCCTCGACCTGACCGCGCAGCAGCTGCAGACTCGTCGGCGGCGTCACGGCGGAGGTCATCCTCCAATCGAAGCGCAGCGCCCGGACGCGCAACGCGACCAGCGCCGCGGAAACGCGTCTGGGTCTTGTCGGGTACGTACGCATGGTCCGGCATGGGCGACGTGTCGCGTCCGCCGTACGCCCCGCTGTCCGAGAGCACCGAAGGTCGGACAGTGGCGCTTCACGCTGTTCTGCCCCTAGGTCGCCGAGCTCGTCGCCCAGGGTCGCGCCGGTGAGCTGCTCGGCCCGCTCCTTGGCCGCCTCGACCGCCGCCCGGCGCGCCTCAACGCCGGCGTCGTAGAAGCCGGCGGCGCGCAGATGCCGCGCGAGCTGTAGGTCGGAGGTGAACGCGGCGAGCTCGCCCTCGGCCTCGGCAAGCTCGACGGCCGCGACACCGACGACGAGCCCGACCTCGCCGACCTCCCCGATGCCGAGCTCTCCGAGAAGGCGCAGCTGCTGCTCGGCGAGTTGGTGGGAGAGCGGTGAGCCGGCGAACCGCCGAGCGCATTGAGGCGCGTCCCGGCACAGGCGTGCGGCGTCCGGTTGGAGTGCTAGGGACCCCGCAATGACGCCGGACAGAGGTAAGCGCAGCAAAGGCAGTCGCAAGGCCACACGGCCGGTGTCGAACGGGGCGGGCGCGCGCCAGCGCGACCCCGGCCCGCCCTACGTGGTGCGCTGGCATCCCGACGCGGAGGCCGAGCGCGACGCGTCCTGGCCGGCGCCGGAGAAGGTCGCGATGAACAATGCGGTCGAGAAGCTGCGCGCCGCCGGGCCGCGGTTGCCGTACCCGCACTCCAGTGCGGTGCAGGGCGACGCCGGCAAGGGCTTCCGCGAGCTGCGCCCGCGGTCGGGGCGCAGCCGCTGGCGACCCATCTACCGTCAGGTGACCCCGGACACGTTCGTCATCTTCGCCGTCGGTCCGGAGGCCGAGATAGACAAGGGCAGCTTCGACGCGGCGGTCGGACGGGCGGCCAAGCGGTTCGACGAGCTGGAGCTCGACTGAAGATGAAACCGTTGCCTGCCGATAACAGGAGTGCTATCGTCGTGGACGTCCGGCGAGGCGGTCCGGGGCACATCACTCGTAACGATGTGGCCCCGGAGCTGAAGCGGGCGTCCCGGTTGGTTCAACGACTCGACGCTCAGGAGGGCGCGCGGTGAAGCTCAGCGAGATGAAGACCCACGAGGAGCTCCTCGCCGAGCAGCTGCGCGACGACCCGGAGTTCCGCGCCGAGTGGGAGCGCACCGCGCTGGCGCGCGCGGTCGCCGTCGCGGTCATCGGCTACCGCGCCGACCATGAGCTCTCGCAGCGCGACCTCGGCAAGCGGCTCAGCATGACGCAGCCGCAGGTTGCGCGGCTGGAGCGCGGCGACGTCAACCCGAGCATGGACACGCTCATGCGCGTCGCCGCCGGGCTGGGTATCGAGTTCACCATCGACATCCGCCCGGCCAAGACGAAGGCCCGCCTGGTTACCAAGAAGGCGCAGACCGACAATGCGGTTGGCGGCGTGGAGACCGAGCACGCCGACGTGCTCGTCGCGGCCGCGTAGCTCGCGGCGGCCCATGCGTTTCGGGCGTCCGGAGCGCATAGAACGCACGGCATCCTCATCCTCTGGCGCGGCCAGGGCCCGGACGACCTGCCCCGCCGCGGCCGGCACAACGGCGCTCTGCAGCCCTTCACCTAGGCCGCGCAGGGCGAACTTGACACTGGGGTGACGGGCGCGCAGGTCGGCGGCCGCTCCCGTCACCGCCGTCTGCGTCCGCACCCGCGAACGCTAGGGCCTGCGCGGCGCCCGACCGCGGCGCCGCGGGTGCGGGGGGCGACGGGCCCCCCGCCGGGGCCCCGCCGGCGCTCGCCGCCGCCTACAACCAGGGCATCGCCGAGCGCGAAGCAACCTTCGAGACCGCGGAGCGCTCGGCGGCCGACGCCGCGGCTGGCTTGGCGACGCCCGCCAGCCGGTGCTCGCGGCCGAGCGCGACGGCCGCGTGGTCGGGTTCGCCGCGTCATCCGCTCCTCGGACCGCTGCGCCTATAGCGGCGTCGGCGAGTACACCATCTACCTCGACCGCGACGCGCGCGGACAGGGCGTCGGGCGTGAGCTGCTCGACGCGCTCGTGACGGCGGCTGAGGCTGCCGGCTACTGGAAGCTCATCGGCAAGCTCTTCACGACGAACGCCGCGAGCATCGCACTCGCGCGCCACTGCGGGTTCCAGGAGGTCGGCGTGCACGAGCGCCACGGGCGCCTCGACGGTGACTGGAAGGACGTGCTGGTCGTCGAGCGGCTGGTGGGCGTCGCCGCGAAGTAGGCAGGGTGTTCCGGTCAGGCGGCCGGTGACGGCGCTGGGCGGGCGCCCAGCGCTAGGGCTACGAGCGCGACGGCCATGAGCGCTGCCGCGAAGAGCAAGCCGGCGGCCGGCGAGACGGCCGACCAGAGCAGGCCCGCGACGGCGCTGGCGATGAGGTTGCCGAGGCTCTGAACGGCGGCGAGCAGCCCGAACGCTGAGCCGCGGATGTTCTCTGGGGCGTGGCGCGCAACCGCGGCGTGCTCGGCGGTCTCCACGCAGCCGATGCCGACGCCCGCGGCCACGAAGCAGACGCCGAGGATGGCGATGCTGGCCGACGTCGCCGCGAACCCCACGTACGCCAGCAGAAAGCACGCCACGCCCGCGCCGAGCACGAGTACGGCACCGCGGCTGTCCACAAGCCGTCCCGCCGGGACGCTCGCAAGCGTGGCCGCCACGTTGTAGAGCGCATAGAGAACTAGCGCGAGCTGAACGGCGCGGTCATGACCGTGGGCGGGCGCCAGCAGGTCGGTGGCGCGCAGGATGAGCAGCGTCGCGGCGATGTTGCCGGCCTCGAAGGCGCCTATGCCGAGCATCAGCCGGCCAAGATGGCCGCGCAGAACCGGGCGGACGCGGATGCGCAGCGGCCGCCGCTCGTGCTCGCGCGGCTGCGCCGTGTGGCGGATGGCGTACAGGATGGCCGCGACCGCAAGCAGCCCGGGGATGACCGAAAGCAGGATGGCGCCGCGGATGCCGACGAGCGCGACGAGCGCGAGCGCGAGCAGGGGGCCGCCGACCGCGCCGAGGTTGTCCATCGCGCGCTCGAACCCGTACGCGCGGCCGTAGGCGCCGGGCGGCACGACATCCGCCAGCAGCGCGTTGCGCGCCGGGACCCGGAGGCCGCGCGCGGCCCACGCGCCCGCGCGCAGGACGCCGACCTGCCACGCCGACGTCGCCACGCCGACGAGCCCGGACAGCACCGCGGTCGTTGCGTAGCCGCCGACGGCCGCCGTCCGGCGGCGCTGCGGGTCGTCGGCGAGCGCGCCGCCGCCGAAACGCGCCGCCCCGGCAAGGCCATCCGAGACGCCCTCGATAAGGCCGAGGGCGGCGGCGGGCGCGCCGAGCGTGCTGGTCAGCAGGCTCGGCAGAAGCGCCGTGGGCACCTCGTGCCTCAGGTCGGCGAGCAGACTCGCGGTGCCGATGCCACGAACACCGGGGGTCATCCAGCGCTCTTCGACCGGCGCCCTCGGCGGTGCCTTCGCGGTCGTGTTCACGACCAGAAAGCTACGGCGCAGGGATGACGCGCCGCCCCGCATCGGCCGCCGTCTATTTGAGCGGCAGGCGGGCATGGTCTAGCGTCGCGGGCGGCGAGCGAAAGGAGCCTGCGATGACGACCTCCCAGCTTCCCCCAGCAGCCCAGGACACATGGCTATGGCGCGACGCGCAGCCGACCCGCTGCCGTCGGCGTTCAGGCCGCAACAGCGCCGCCTAGAGCGGCTCCCCGGTGAACACGACGCCGCCCGACTCGCTGCGCGTCTCGTAACGGCGCCCGAAGAACTCGTCGGCTAGGCGCTGGCCGCGGTCGACCGGTTCGACGCGCAGCTCCACGCGGCGGTTGCCGGCCGGTCGCGCCGACACCTCGGCATCGTCGACGACGGTGCGGCGCTCGCACCCGGGCGGGTCACCCGCGGCATCCCGCAGCCAGCGCAGCCGCGTCACCCGTTCGGGCAGGCGGCGTCGCGTGCGGCGGGAGCGCTCAGCGTCGGAACCGGTCGGCGACATCACCAAGAAGGCCTAGCACGCATCGCTGCGCGCATCCACAGCCGAGGCGTTCATCGGCACGTCCCGTAAGCCAGGAAGGCTTCTCGGCGAGACGTCCGGCGACGCTCGTCGGCCGGTTGCTGAAGCGCAGCTGCCGTGGCCAATGCAGGAGCAGCCATTCGAGTTCGGAGTTCGAGTCGAGGCGGTAGCGGCGCCGTGCCTGCGGCTGGATGCGGAAGGCGTCCAGCCACCAGTCGACCGCGTTGACGCCGACCCCTTCCAGCTCCTCGAAGCCATCCTCGAAGGCGTCATCAAGCCACCGAGCGAGCCGGGGAGCTTCGAGTGCGTACTTGGCCCACCACCGCAGCACTTCGCCCGAGAGAGAGTTTCGGCCCACGGAACCGCGGCGGTCGCCGAACAGCGGGGTGAAGCCGTCGCTCATCGTCGAAGGCACCATCTGGCCGCAAGGTCCGGCGAGCTCGCTCACCACGCCCGGACCGCCACCTCCAGCGCCCGGTCCCAGCTCGTGAACAGCTCGCGGACGCGGACCAACCCGGGCCGCGGGTCGTCCTCGCCGCTCAGACGCATCGTGCGCCGCTCGCAGCGCGCCCACTCCTCGTATTCCCACTGGGTCGGCCAGAAGCCGCGCTCGCTGCGGAAATCGTGGATGGCCTCGATGACGTCGTGGCGCTGGTAGACAGGCTGGTCCAGGCGCGCGTGCGCGCGCGTGTGCGCGACCCGCGCCTCGGTCCCGTTCTCCCACATCCGCCACGCCTGCCGGCACGCCTTCTCGAAGTCCCCCCAGCCCTCCTTGAGCTGGTCGAGCGTCGGCCACTGCTGCCCGAGGGCCGCGCGCTCGGCCCGCTCGGCGGCGTAGTCGTCGGGGCTCGGCCAGTGCCCGCCGAGCCGGTCAACGAGCTCCCACAGCAGCCCGAGCTGGCGCTCGCGCAGCTCTGCGGGCGTCGGCGCGCCCACGGAGTTGCTCAGCAGCTCGAAAAGCGCCCGGCGGGTGCCCTCCGCCAGCGCGTAGCCGCCGACGCCCTGCTTGCGGCGGACCAGGGCGATGACGAACTGCGCGCTGTCCGAGGACCGCACGCTCTCTGCGAGCGCCGACAGTGCCGGGCGCGGCGGCGCCACGTCGGCCGCGTGCGTGCGCCGCCTAGCGCGACGCCGCTGGCGGGGCTTGCTCTCCGTGAGCGCGTCTGTCGTGACCGTGTCCATCGCTACTCGTCCTCCTCGTCCGTCCAGGTGGGGGTGCAGTCGGTGATGTCGGGGAAGGCGGCGATGACGGCCGCCTTAGCGTCGGGCCAGTGGCCGAGGCGCTGGTAGACCGTCGCCAACGACGGCAGGCCGACGTGCGGGCCGTGCTCGGCGCGCATCGCCTCGCGGTAGCGGCGGTAGCGGCCCTTGGGCGCGTCGGCGCCGATGGCCCGCAGCGCGTCGGCCATGACCTTCCGCAGTTGCTTGTCGCTGAGCGTGACCGTCACGCGCGCGAGGCGGCGGTCGCGCTCCGCGGCGTCGATGAAGCCCGCCAGGTAAAGCGCCTGCGGCCACGACCCGAGCTTGTCGACGATGGTCTGCGCCGACGGCAGCACGGCGGGCATGTCGCTCGGCGGGTCAGGGTCGGCCTTCAGCGCCTTCGCCTCGCGGTTGTAGCTCTGCCAGCGCATCCGCGCCCCGCCGGCGCGGGCCCCGACGAACCGGGTCGCGTCGACACAGGCGTCGCGCGTGTAGAGGCCGTGGCGGCCCGTGACGGCCGTGGCGGTGCGACGGCCGGCCGCGGTCTGGCACCCGCCCGACGCCAGGACCGCCGCCGGCCACGAGCCGAACGCGTCGCGGAACGGGTGCGGCTGCAAGCACAGGCGCGGCAGCGCCAGGTCCGGGTCGTCCTTGCGGCGCAGCGCCCAGTCGCGATGCTCGCGCTGCGTCACGTAGTCGAGCGGCCGGTCGGGGTCCTCCGACAACTCCTTGCGGCACAACGCCAGCTGGGTCCTGAGCTCCTCCGGTGAGAACGCACCGAGCTGGGCGCCCAGGCGGCGACCGAGCGCGCTCGGCGTCGGCGCCTGGCCGAGACGCTCAACGACTTTCGCCCACGACCCGCCCAGCCACCGCTTCACCGAGGACACCGACGGCCAGGAGGCCTTGCGGGCCTCGTCGGCCCGCCACCACCTGTCGTACTCGCGCTCCGACAGCGGAGCCTCGGCGAACTCGCGCTCCGGGTCCTCCTCGGCCAGGTCGGCGCAGCACAGCTTCGCGGCCGACAGCGCCAGCCGGCCGTCATCGTCGAGCTCGCCGTCGAGCGTGTTCGAGAGCTCCTGCCAGACCAGCAGGCGGTCGGCATGGCAGTCGTTGCGCAGCAGCGCGAACAGCCCCTGCGCCAGCGGGTCGGCGTCCCGGACGCTGACAGCGTGGTCGCCATCGAGCCTCATGTGGTCAGCGGGGTTGACAGTCAGCGAGCTCATGTCGAGCTCGTCGAGGTCGACCACGCTCAGGTCGATGACAGCCGGCACGGGCTTCAGCGACTTCTGGCCGCGCCGGCCATCGCGGCCGCCGGAAGCGCGGGCCCGCGCATCCCGGGCCCCGGCCTCCCGCTGGTCATCACGGGCTGCTGACCGCGGGCGCCCGGACCTCCTGATGCGACGGTCGCCAGAGGACCGCCGCGGAGTCGTAGAGCTGGAGTTCATGGCTCCGAACGTACGTCTCAGCGGGCCCTCCGAAACAGGCCCTCGGAGGCCGTGGGGTGGAGGCGTGACGCCCTGTCTCAGCGCCTGACAGAGGACTTGTCGGAACGCTGGCGGCGGTCAGGGGTGGAAACGCGCGCACGCCCGAAAAGCCCGTGTTCAAGCGGTTTCCTCGGGTGTTCGAGCCGACTGACAGACGCCTAAGGGTGGAGATGGCGTTGGCCAAGTGTGGAAAACGGGTCTTGTGAGCCGGCGACGAAACGCCGTCAGTCCTGGGCCGAGCCGATTACCGGAATGGCCCTCGGGAGAGTTCTTAGAACAGTTCCAAGAAGTTCCTGAAAAGGCCTGCAAATGCGGGCCTTTTCAGTGCGTCGAACCGGGCGCGGCGGCGGCTGTGCAGTGGTCCGGTTTGCACACCGGACGCGTGAGAACCGCGGTCTAGAGCCGTTTCCTAGCTCTGTCGGTGGTGTGTGGAAGAAGCCTCAACGGCTCGTCAGTGGGCCGTCAGGGCCGTTTCGATGTCTTCGTTGAGGACGAGGGCGGTCGGGTCGCTCACCTTCTGAAGCTACCCGCGCGCGCCGCAGTTGCCAGCGTTTCTGGGGTTAGCCGGCCGGGTTCCCTGGGGGCGGGCGCTTGCCGGCCGGCGCGAGCGCGTGCGCGGGCTTCGGCTTCCCGGCGCCACTGCTCCCAGGTCTCGTCGGGGTAGTGCTGGCGCAGGTGGCGGTGGACGGTGGAGTACGAGGGGATCGGCAGGTCGGACCGGGCTTGCGCGATGCGCTTGAGCGGCCGCTGGGCGAGCTGGACGCTGGGTCCGAGGAGCTCGACCGCGATGGCCATGCCTTCGATCAGCGAGTCGCGGGTCCAGTTCTTGCGACGGGCCGGTGGGCCGGCGGTGGTGGCTGCGCGGGTGAAGGTCTTGTCCTTAGCGGCTCTTGGCAGCTCAGGCTCACCGGCTCGGCGGCGCTCGTCAAGCACAGCGGCGATGGCTCTCTGCGCGGCTTCCCCGTACTTCCCCCGTGAGCGCTCAAGACTGATCGAGCGGCTGCTCGCCCACCGCTCCAGGTGCTTGTAATGCAGCGGAACCTCGTTGAACTCGTCGATGAAGGCGCGCACGGCGTCCTCGTAGGAAAGCCCGCGGCGATCCTTGCGCGCCGGCTTGGCGAGGCCAGCGCGCTGAACGCCCTGCTCCCAGGTCAGGCCGTTGCGGCGGAGCAGCTCCTCAACCTGCGTGAGCTCGGGGATCGCCCGCGCT